>Ga0209292_1000597_pt1 | contig 46904 bp, 27 predicted proteins | sample GOMGulsemesocosm_2_FD_184634 | JGI IMG/M metagenome (GOLD analysis project Ga0209292, IMG submission 184634) | Methane-oxidizing microbial communities from mesocosms in the Gulf of Mexico - GOM9C Gulf of Mexico (SPAdes) (version 2) | ecosystem: Environmental > Aquatic > Marine > Cold seeps...
GTGTAGCGACAAAGTATCTTGCTAATTATTTAGGTTGGTTCAGGTTTTTCGAAAATCACGACAATCCAAATGAAAACAGCATGTTGGCTATGCAGACACAGTTAAGGTGAACATAGCCAATGCCATTAGACCAGATCAGTATTAGCCATGGACGGAACAGGACATAGTGCCCAGGCGTTAAGTAAACTTAAGACCTTAATCCTAAATTATTCAAACAAAATGCAATTGAGAGAGCTTGGTTTGTATTTATCATAGAAGCTAAATAATAAAGAGTATTATGATTACTTTAAAACGATTTGAATTTTTTAAGGCATTCATGCCCTGAGCCTGAGATCAAGTGAAATTTTACTTGAAAGAAGTGGTGAACCTCTATCTTTTAAAGCGAGTAAGTATTGAGTTTCATTAAACCGTTACAATATTAATTGATGTTTTTCTCACTGTTTCTCTTATTAACTCAATAGCTAGAAACATGCTCAAACGTTGAAAAAGTGTCGAATGTACAATTACCTAGATATCAGTTTGCTAATTTATTTTACTTTTGCATGCACCATTTTATCGGTCGTAAAAAAATCGTGGTAAAGCATCAGTAAATGAGCCGCACTCCAACTGAAATTAGTTGCACCTTGTACTGCACCTGTTTCAGGGTTGTAATTTTCTCTTATTGCACCGTTTTCGCTTAAACCTGCAGCATTTTTTAATAGTTTGTCAGCTAAGGTTTTAGCTTCAGAACGGTAACCATAGTTACTTAAGGCGATTAAACCAAAATAGACTTGGTCAAGCCAAACACGGCCGCGCCAATAAATATTTGCATCATAAGCGGGATTTGATAATGCTGCTGTACCTAAAGGGACCTTAGTATTAAATTCGGCTTCATTGAGCATTACGTCTTTAACACGAGATGCTTTATCTTTATCGGCAATTTTTGCCCATAAAGGGCTCCAGCCTTCCGGGCCTCTTCCTCGTTTTGTTAGTAATTTACCCGTACAATATTTTTTTGAACTTTTCTCAGGATTTAATATTTTCCTGTCATAATAAAATCCCGTTTTTTCATCAAAAAAGCAATGGTTAATTCTTTTAGCTAATATTTTTGCTGTTTTTCTATAATGATTTGCTAGTTCTGGTTTTTCCAGTAGATCAGCCATATTTGCTAGTAGTGTTTTTTCGTGTGCTAGATAAGTATTTAACTCAACGGATTCCTGATTAATAGAAAAGCCTAAAAGTTCACCAGAAGCCTTTTTGTTTTCATAAAACATCACTTGCCAGTCTTTACGAGCTTGTGCAATATTTCCTTGATAATGTTGCCTTGCGTAAATACTCAACTGCGCTGGAGTAATAAACCCAAACCTTGCCGCATTATCCATTCCCGACTCCCAAGCTGCAGCATGTTGTGCGCCAATATCAATATCGTCATAATCAGCACGACTAATAATTTGATGATATAAGCCCATTCCAGAGCAATAATACCAATGTTGTTCTGAAGCTTTACAGTGCTTTAAATCGATTGATTTGAATTTTGATGTAGTTAAATATTGTACTTTAAAGCTGATATTACCATTTTCATCATTATGAAATCGATGCTTAGTAGCCCCATACTCTACCAAACCATTCTTATTGTGATCTCTGTTCCGGTACCACCATTGATGATAATTCTGAAGTTTTGGAAACATTTCTTTAATAAATTTTATGTCTTTGCTTACTAGATAAACTTGCCAAACCGCCCAGCTTGCTAATGGGGGTTTACTGTTACGTTCATTCCAATTTCCACCATCGCCACTACGTGGTTTATCTTTGTTATAAAAAATGGCATCAATAACCATTCCTTGATCTTCAGGCCTAATGTCATCGTTATTTTTAATTTGATAATCAAACATTGCTCGAATATTATTTTTAGCCACTGTAGGGTTAAAGTTAGACATTGCATATGCATGTTTCCAACTATCCCATGCCCAAGTGCCATTAAACCATCTAGCGGTGACCGAAGGGGTTACACTATCATGCAATAAATTACCAGCAGCACTGCGCCAATTCCCTATTAGGGTTTCGATAGATTTGATAGCAACTAATTTTTGCTGACTTGTGGCTTTCTTAATATTAATGCCTTTATCTAAATACGATTGCCATCTAGATTTTGACGCTAATATATATTTTTCAGGTGAAGCAAGTACATCACTAATTATAGGCTGCTCATTACTAGCTTCAACATTATTATGAAAGTAACTTTGGGTTGTAAATAATTTAAGGTTGCTATTTGCTGCCAAAGTAACGTTTGTAGTACTTGTATAGCTATGCTTGATTCTATTTACTTGCGTTGTAGTCTGTATGTTACGTGTGATTTTATATTGAGAGCTATCACTTGTTAATATATCCCAAGTTGATCTTATTTTTCCAAAATTTATGTTAATACTATTTTTGTTGAAAGCTATTACTCTCGACCAAGTAGGCAGAGCATTTTCAACAGATTCTTTATCATCCCATTTGGAAAGTAGCGTACCTTGCCAGATAAGTTTTAATGATTTTGGTTCGGTAGTTTTATTTTCTATAGTTGTTTTGATTAGAGCGGTTCTATTACTAATAAAATGAAGTACAAGTGTTACGTTAAATTGTGGAAATGCATACTGCTGAATAAGAGCCCCTGGTTGTGAATATATTTTTACTTTTGCTGCTGAAAAATCCAGACGTTCATTACTTTCATTATCAATGATACTTAAGACTTCCAATTTATCAGCAATGAATAAACTATATTCTTGAGCAATTATCATGGGTCCCGCAAAGGCCCCATAATCATTTTTGTTATCGGGTAACAAGAATCCATGCCAAGCGCCCATGTCAAAGAACGGATTAAATTTTTGATTTTGGTAACTGTCATAATCCTTATGTTGATGTGGAATACCGGTTCGATCAATAACATTACGTGCAATAGGGTGATCGAGCGTTATCTCTATATCCAAAGTAGATTTTGCTAAAACAGTCAATGAAAAAAATACTGATAAAAAAAAGCTCACTCTCGATAAATTTAAACTTAGTATCATGAAAAATCACCTGTCTGATTGTTATCAGATTATTTATGTTCAATAAAAAAGAGACTTTCCTATATCTTTTAAATTATATGAAATAGCGTTATATTACGTGGTTATTAATATAGTACTATTTGTATGATAAATATTGCAATTATTATTATTGTTATTATTATAGTGTGAATGAGCTGGCTAAGAAGATAGACAAAGATAAAATATAGTTGTAAACGATAGCTATGAAATCATAACAGTGTTTTTTTGAACATATAGGTGTGACCAACCGATGAAAAGATGGATTTATGCAGTAAGCAAGCAGTATAAATATTGTAACAGTCTTCGTTATTCAATTGGTACCTGTAGCTCACTCTAGCACCCTAGGACGTTAAGCTAGCACTTTTATTAACGTCTTTTTTTATTATTAATAACCGAAAACTTATATTATGAGCAAAGTACATATTTGGCTTAGAGCTGAAACAAAACCCGATGAACAACGCACCGCACTTTCGCCAAAGTGTGCAAAAATATTAATTGACGCTGGATTTAAAGTAACGGTTGAGTTTTCATCTCAAAATATTTTCCACCAAGATTTATACCAACAAATTAATGCTGAATTAGTACCCTCGGGCAGTTGGCTTAATGCACCGAAAGGTGCCATTATTTTGGGATTAAAAGAACTACCTGAAGATGTCTTTCCCCTCATTCATCAACACATTTATTTTGCCCACGCTTATAAAGAACAAGCGGGATGGCAAGAATTATTGTCACGTTTTAAGATCGGAGGTGGCGAGTTGTTTGATTTAGAATATTTAGTAGATGAACAACAAAGAAGAATTGCGGCTTTTGGTTATTGGGCTGGATTTTCTGGTGCGGCATTAGCCGTGTTGGCATGGGCAAATCAGCAACAACAAATAACTCCACCATTAGCAGATATTTCATCCTATAAAGATAAACAACACTTACTTAATGATCTTGCAGAAGCAATTAATAAATTAGCCAGTAAACCGCAATTATTAGTGATCGGTGCAAAAGGGCGCAGTGGTAGTGGTGCGGTTGATCTTGCTAAAGCACTTTCATTAGACGTACTGGCGTGGGATTTGGCTGAAACTCAAAAAGGCGGACCATTTGAACAAATTAATCAAGTAGATATTTTTATAAATTGTGTGCTGATCAACCAAGAGTTACCGCCTTTTATTACCAAAAAGATGCTTCGTAAAGAAAAACGAAAACTATCGGTTATTGTCGATGTTAGCTGTGATCCCTATGGTAGTTACAATCCCTTACCTATTTATCAGCAATGCACTACTTTTAAAGTGCCTTGTTTGCGTATTGATGAGAATAATATTCTTGATCTTATTGCTATTGATCACCTACCTTCACTTTTACCCAAAGAAAGCAGTGAAGATTATGGCGAGCAGTTATTAACACATTTATTATCCCTTGGCGACAAGAGTCAAGGTGTTTGGCCTAGTGCACTTGCACTGTTTGAAAAAAAAATAGAAAACCTTTAAGGATTATGATGACAAATACTATACATTGGTTAGGTGCAGGGCTATCGTCAGCACCTGGCATTATGGCACTAGCAAAAAAAAATACTGCTATTATTGTGTGGAATCGAAGTTTGGCTAAAGCTGAACAAGCGTTAAAAAATGATGACGTTGAAATTAATACTCGCCAATTAGATTGGCGAGATTTAGCGAGTACAGTCAAGCAAGGTGATGTGCTTGTTTCTATGCTACCAGCCACTTTGCACCTAAAGGTGGCAAAATTTTGCTTGCAGCATAAAGTACATTTTGTTTCTAGTAGTTATATTGCACCAGAAATGAAAACCCTGCATAAGCAAGCAAGTGATGCTGAATTGTGTTTTGTCAATGAAGTTGGTTTAGATCCTGGTATCGATCATCTGTTAGCTCATTTATTGGTTGATAGTTATCAGAATAGTGAACAGTTTTCACCGGATAATCAGCATTATTTCCGTTCTTATTGTGGTGGTTTTCCTAAAGTAGCCAATGATTTTAAATACAAATTCAGCTGGTCACCATTAGGGGTGTTAAAAGCTTTACGCTCATCGGCTAAATGGCAAGAAGGTGGTACGGTGCAAAGTTCAACAGCGCCATGGCAAGTACTCTCTGAATATCAGGCGCTGTTATCTCATGGCCCAGAGACCTTTCAAGCTTACCCAAATAGGGATTCATTGCCATTTATCAAGCAATATAACTTTCAAGAAGATTGGGACATTCAACAGTTTGTCCGTGGCACCTTACGACTAAATGGTTGGTCAAATGCATGGCAGCCATTATTTGACGAACTAGCAACTTTAGACGGTGCTTCTGGCGAACAACGTTTACAGGAGATTAGCCGAGATCTTGAGCAAAAATATAGTTATGACCAAGATGAAGCAGATCGTGTGGTGATGTGTGTAGAGTTAGAAATTCGTCGGGCAGGCAAGGTTATTTGGCATCAAAGTTATCATCTTGATAGCCAGGGAAATGAGCAAGGGCAAGCGATGGCTCGTTTAGTATCGCTGCCAGTGAGCTTAGCTGTTGAATCGGTGCTTAATCAGAAAATAGCCATTGGTGTTAGTGCCGCACCTGATAAACCAGCTCAAATTAAGCGTTGGTTATCAGCACTATCGGCTTCTGGGGAGTCAATTTGTCATCATAACCATATGATGAAATAAGATATGTGGCGGTTAAATAGTACTTATTTGATCGCCGTTTTGATTTATCGTAGCCGCTGCTAAAAATAAAATATACTGGGATACACATGATAGAAAAAAAACAAAAACCAACGTTATTTGATGCCTTGCTGCCTATTGTTATATTACTTTGTTTACTCTTTCTTGCTGTTTATTTTTTTGGCGATGACTCCTCGTCGGGGCCTAATCAAATTGCATTGATGTTATGTGCGGGTGTTGCCAGTATTATTGCGCTGAAAAATGGTTATAAGCGTGATGAAATTGAAGAAGGAATCACTAAAGGTATCAGCCTAACCTTAGGGGCAATATTAATTTTATTAGCGGTGGGCTCACTTATCGGTACATGGTTATTATCAGGGACGGTGCCAACCATGATTTACTTCGGCTTAAAGATGTTAGATCCACAGTACTTTTATGTTAGTTGTTGTGTTATTTGTGCGTTAGTCGCCTTGTGTATTGGTAGTAGTTGGACCGTGGCGGCCACCATAGGGGTAGCTTTAATGGGAATTTCTTCCGGTATAGGCGCCTCGGGTCCTATGACCGCTGGAGCAATCATCAGTGGAGCATACTTTGGTGATAAACTCTCGCCGTTATCAGATACCACCAATCTTGCGCCAGCCATTGCTGGTACTGAACTATTTATTCATATTAAAAATATGATGTGGAGCACAGTACCCAGCTTTGTCATTACCTTGATTATATTTTTCTTCCTAGGATTAAATAACACGGAACAAGTGTCTAATACTCAAATTGGTCAGTTGCTAGTGAGTTTAGAGGAAGAGTTTTTTATTGCTTGGTATTTGCTGTTGCCACTGGTGATTACCTTGTTGTTAGCGGTTAAAAAAATACCTGCTTTTCCTGCTATTGGACTTGGTGCTATTTCTGGCGCTGTCTGGGCGGTGCTGTTTCAACAAGATTTGATTCTTTCATATGCGAATGAAGGTTTGTCTACAGTGGAAGCCAATATCATGGTGGTATGGCAAGTGATGTATGCGGGCGTATTACTTGATACTGGGAATAAAGTGATAGATAGTTTACTGAGCGGTGGCGGAATGGGGTCAATGCTCAATACTATTTGGTTAATAATATCTGCCATGACCTTTGGCTCTATAATGGAAAAAGCTGGGCTATTAAAACGTATAGTCGAAAGTTTAATGACCATCACTAATAGTGCGGGCTCACTGATTTCAACTACAATTGTTACCGCTTTTGGCACCAATTGTATTGCCGCTGACCAATATATTGCCATTGTTATGCCTGGCAGAATGTTTAAAGAGGAGTATAAACGTCGAGGTTTGGCGCCAGAGAACTTATCTCGTGCCTTAGAAGACGGTGGTACGGTGACATCACCACTGATTCCTTGGAATACCTGTGGTGCATATATGCAATCAGTTTTACTAATCAATCCATTAGAATATGCGGTATTTTGTTTCTTTAACTGGTTATCGCCTATTATCGGTATTATTTGTGCATTTGCTGGTTTTAAAGTGAAATCATTAATTGTAAAAACGATGGATAACGCCATATTAACAGAATCTTCTCCAGTGAAAATCATTTAGTCTCATATTAAAAAAACAGGAGTATATTATCCCAAAATAGCTAAATTAATCTCATGAGACCTAGAAAAGCTAGGAATACCAATGTTTATCAATTATGCAGAACTAAGATAAGATTCAATAGCAATATCAAAATAAAGTTTGATTTGCCATAGTATTTTTAATACAGATAAACACTATCTATTGGTGCATATACCCAAACTATATGAAGAAGCAGGTTTAAGCTGGAATTAAAAGTACCTTTAGGCAAGGTATTGATTGAAGAGAATGGTTGCATCCATGCATCGTCCTTGTCGAAATCAATAACAGAGTATAAAGCGTTTTTAAACCAGTCAAACGGGGACGCCTGAGCAAATAATGCTCTTCGTTGCCTCCTTTTTTAAGAGGATAACCATTAATAAAAGAGGGTGCCTTGATCATGAACCGCTCAAGTGTCCTGAAACACGCAGCTTCAAGTAGCTTGATTATAGTAATAAACAGCAAGAATTAAAGCCAATCATTGTTGAAAGTAACGCAATACCTTCCCAAAATATATACACAATTATAAGGCTTTGAACTGCGTTAATCATAACTATTCTGTTAGCTTCACTACTCATAATTTTGGCAACAAAAAATGGGCTGTTTATATTCGCTATAAAAAACGTATAAAAAAGGCCGCTAATAAGCGACCAACAAAATAAATTTTCAGACTAAATGTCGAATTTTATACCTTGAGCTAACGGTAACTCAGTAGAATAGTTGATGGTATTGGTTTGACGACGCATATATGCTTTCCAAGCATCAGAGCCTGATTCACGTCCGCCACCGGTTTCTTTTTCGCCACCAAATGCGCCACCAATTTCAGCGCCTGAAGTACCAATGTTGACGTTGGCAATACCACAATCTGAGCCCCAGTGAGATAAGAAGTTTTCTGCTTCACGTAAGCTATCAGTAAAAATAGCTGATGATAATCCTTGAACAACATCATTTTGTATTGCGATGGCATCATGAACATCACCAGAATATTTTATTAAATATAATATTGGTGCGAATGTTTCGTGTTGTACCATGTCGAAGTCATTTTCAGCTTCAACAATCGCGGGTGTTACGTAACAACCTGATTCATAACCTTCACCTGATAATACTTCACCACCACAAAGTAACTTACCGCCTTCAGCTTGTACTTTAGTTAACGCTTCACTAAACATTGCAACCGCCTGTTGGTCAATTAAAGGTCCAACATGGTTGTTTTCATCCAATGGTGTACCCATTTTCAAACCTTGGTAGGCTTTTACTAAAACTTCTTTTATTTGTTGGTAGATACTTTCATGAATGATAACGCGACGAGTAGATGTACAACGTTGGCCAGCGGTGCCAACAGCGCCAAAAACAGTACCTGGAATGGCAATTTTAAGGTCGGCTTGTGCTGTTAATATAATGGCATTATTGCCACCTAATTCTAAGATGGATTTACCAAATCTAGAGGCAACACTGGTACCTGCATGGCGGCCTACACGTGTTGAACCCGTCACTGACATCAATGGAATGCGCTTATCATGTAACATGCCTTCACCCAGCACGTTACCGTCACCAATGACTAAAGAGAAAATACCTTCAGGTAATTCATTTTCTCTTAGTACGTCTTGAATAATGTTTTGACAAGCGATAGCAGTTAAGGGGGTTTTTTCTGAAGGTTTCCATACCGTGACGTTACCACAAATGGCTGAAATCATAGCATTCCAAGCCCAGACAGCAACAGGGAAATTAAAAGCTGAAACTACACCAACAATACCGAGAGGGTGATATTGATCATACATTCTGTGCAAAGGACGTTCAGAGTGTAGGGTAGAGCCATCTAATTGACGAGACAAGCCAACAGCAAAGTCACAAATATCGATCATCTCTTGTACTTCGCCTAAACCTTCTTGCAATGACTTCCCCATTTCATAGGCAACCAATTGACCTAAGGGTTGCTTAAATTCACGGAGTTTATTTCCAATTTGACGGACAATTTCACCGCGGTTCGGCGCTGGTACTTTACGCCAGGAGGTAAAAGCAGTTTGCGCGGTAGTGATAACCTGTTCATAGTCTTCATTCGAACATTTGTATACGTTGGCTATTATTTTTCCATCAGCAGGAGAAGAAATAGTAAATTGATCGTTATTTTCTGTATTCATCCACTTTAGGCCAGTTGAAGCACCATGATTTTGGGCATTAATGCCTAATTTTTTTAAAAAATCCATAGTAAAATTGTGATCTCTGTTTCGTTAATGGTTAATGTGTTTTTGCGCTGAGTTATCAGTTTTTTAGCTCTTAGTTAGTTCAGTTAAACCCAAGGTAAGAACCCTAATAAATTTGTCGACGTCAGTTTGGTTAAAGGCTAATGGTGGCTTAACCTTTAATATGTTATAAAAGGGTCCTTCGGTGCTGAGTAAGATATGATGTTGTTTGAAAAATTCAACTAACCATGATGTTTTATCGGTAGCGGGTTGCTTTGTTATACAGTCTTCAACTAATTCAACACCAATGAATAAACCTAAACCGCGTACATCACCAATAAGGCTAAATTGTTGTTGAAGTTCAGTTAGTTTTTCATGGAAGTAACGCCCTGTGGTTAGCGCATGTGCTTGTAACTGCTCTTCTTTAATAACATCAAGAACCGCTATACCGATGGCACAAGAAACAGGATTACCACCAAAGGTATTGAAATACTCCATACCCGTAACAAAGGCATCGGCAATAGCCTGTGTTGTAATAACCGCGGCCATTGGATGACCATTACCAATAGGCTTGCCTAAGGTGACAATATCTGGCACCACGTCTTGAGTTTGAAAAGCCCACATATGTGAACCTACACGGCCAAAACCAACCTGTACTTCATCTGCGATACAGACACCACCGGCAGCTCTAACGTGCTGATAAACGATTGCTAGATAACCATCAGGCATAATTATTTGTCCAGCAACACCTTGTAATGATTCACAAATAAATGCGCTAGGTTTTTTCCCTGCACACTCTAGTTGTATTAAGGTATCTTTAACACTATTTGCATAAGCATTTGCCGTTTCAGGGCTATTACCTAAAAACGCACCGCGATAAGGATCTGGTAGGGTTACCTTATGCACATAAGGTTGTGCTCCTTCACCACCGGGGCCATCAAATTTATAAGGACTGGCTTCTATACATGCATTGGTGTTGCCATGATAAGCGCCATCTACAACCAATAATTCTGTGCCTTTGCTGTAACAACGTGCCAAACGGAAAGCTAATTCATTAGCTTCACTGCCTGAATTTACCAGCATACATACGGATAATTCTTCAGGCATAGTGGCTAAAAGTTTATCCGCATAGTTGATGATATTGTCATGTAAATAGCGGGTATTGGTGTTGAGCTTTGCCATTTGCTCTTGTGCTGCGGCAACGACTTTAGGATGACAATGACCAACATGACATACATTGTTCACCATATCTAAGTAGGGTATGCCTTGTTCGTTAAACAAGTAGGCGCCTTGGCCTCGGACCATTTTCAATGGCTCTTGGTAACTTAAACTTAACGTTCTACCTAGGTGCTTTTTACGGTAACTAATAATATCTTTAGATGCCTTGCCACTATCAAACGGCAGTTGACAGGCTTGACGTAATTGACATAACACAGCATAAGGGGCTAACAAGCTTAACGCTTTCAGTAGTTGCCAAGCGGGCTGTACAGAAACCAATAAATATTCATTATCAGGCTGTTCTTTAATCGCTAATGCTGAGTTACAGACAGTGGTACACAAACGTAAACATACTAAAGAGTAAAGTACTTCTAATTCAGCGTCTTGTAATGGTCTAACTTTATGATAACCTGACACAATTGCTTTAAAGGCACTCAAAATATCTTCTTGTGCGCTTTTTTCCCCCATCAGAGCATAAGTACACGTAATGGCTAATTCGTTAATAATATGGCTATGCACCATATCGCCAAAATCAATCAATCCGGTTATTTTTGTCGGTGCACCGATATTATCCACCAACAAATTATAATCATTGGCATCGTTATGAATAATGCCCTGCGGCAATTGAGATAAAACAGGCATGGTTTGTGTCTGGTAAATAGACAAAAACTTTTCGACTATACTGGTTTGTCGTTTGTTGAGTAAGTGCTTTTTACTCATACAAATTCGATAGCCTTGCGCTAAATCCCAATCAAGATACCGATAGGCGCCAGCATGTTGGAAATCAGCTAGGGCCAGATCGATACTACCAATGAATTGACCTAAGTCAGACCAAAGGGCAGGGGTATGGCTCAGACTATTTGCATCGGCATAAAACTGTCCTGGCAGGAAGGTTAAAACACGTAAACAAAAAGATTTTTGCTGTGCATTGCTAATTGTGGTGATGGTTTCACCCTGTTGATTTCTTACTGTATGAGGCACTGCACACTCTTTCTCCGTTAAATGTCTCATGGCTGCATTTTGCATCGCTAGTTCAATTTTTGGCTCGGATGAATTAGCAATTTTTACAATGTATTGCTCATTATCAGCCGTAGTCAGTAATAAGTTTTGATCGCAATAACCAGGTAGGCGTTTTAACTGCCCCGAAAGTTGGTATTGTTGAGTTAATAATTGAATAATTTCAATGTCAGAAAACTTAGGTGTTTTATCTGTACTCACTGTTGCCTCTTTAAAATTTAACCCGTGTGGTACCACACAGGTTGTGCTTAATTTACTTTACGATTTACTTAATTCTTATTTGGTTTTTACACTGCGGGCCAGTTCAGCTGGACTAACTGCCGTTTTACTCAAAACAGCAGAGCTAAAAGGCTTAAGGGTAAAACCGTACTGGTAGCTTTTTGCTGGAATAGTATATTGCGCATGTACTAAACGTCCCCATGAAGTATCACCACCAACACCCATTTGTTTATGATCGATATTAACGGTTATTAAATCTCTAATGGGTACTTCTGCACCGCGTTTACTAGTAACAGGCACTAAACCAGAGGCTGAGGCTGAACCATCTTTACCTGCGATAAAATCAATATCGCTTTGTTTATACGGCCAAGTGCTAGCGCTAATGACTTGATCACCTACCGCTAATAAACCAGTACCTTGGTTGTTTTTCAGTGCAAGCCAGCGAACATCGGTTTTGTTGGCATTTTCTTGAGGGCGAACATAATGGTGAATTTGATCTTTTACTTGGCTCTTATACAAAGAAATTTGTGCCGAGGTATTTCTATCGGCATAGTTTTCGTGAGGCCCTCGACCAAACCAAGACAATTGTTGAAATTCACCGGGCATGGTGAGCTGCATACCTAAACGTGGCAAGTTAGGCAATGTCTGATCTGATTCAATGGTTAAATTATTTTGAACATGAATTTGACCATTATCATTAATGATATATTCAACGTGATAATCACCTTTGAAATCCACCGTTGTATGGTGAGTGATGACTTTAATGCCGCTTGGTACTTTTTGAGTTTTGAATGATTTTAAAACCAGATTGTCACTGGCAGTCTGCCAAATTGCAGCCCAGTTTTGCATGTCATTACCTAAGTCATTATCCGTTGGTGCTCGCCAGAAATTGGCTTTTAATGAACCTTTAAGTAAATTTTTGTTTTGATGGCTATATTGTTTCAACCAACCTGTATTTTTATTAAAAATCACTTGATTCTCACCATTATTAATGATCAATGTTTTGTTATTATTCTTCTTAATAACCATAGTCAGAGTAGTAGGGAGTGATTTTTTAGCAACAAGTTGTACTGGTAATTTAAACTGCTCAAATGCCAATTCATGTCCTGTTGTTAATAGTCCTTGAGGCTCCCGCACTATAGCCATTAAAGTAATAAAATATTCTTTACTGTCACTTTGCGGCAATTGCGGTAGTGATAAATCAATTGCCACTTTTTTACTTGGCGTTATCGACGGCAATGATTGCTGACCTTGCGCAAATAATTCACCATCGGCTTCTATTCTCCAGTGTAAATCAAATTGAGATAAGTCAATAAAATCATAGCGATTCTCAATAATATATTGACCTTTATTGATATCTTTGGGGCTAAAGCGAATTGCTTGATAAACTTTTTTTACTTCAAAAGCATGAGGGTGTGGCTTTCGATCCGCCGTCATTAGACCATTGTTTAAAAAATTACCATCGCTAGGTAAATCAGGATGAAAATCCTTACCATAGGCCCAGAAATTCACGCCATTTTTATTGGTATATTCAAGTGATTGATCGACCCAGTCCCAAATAAAACCGCCTTGAAGCACATCGTATTTTTCAATGACTTGCCAATAATCTTTTAAATTACCCACTGAGTTACCCATGGCGTGGGCATATTCAATCATTATGGCTGGGCGGTTAGGATTAGACTCGGCATATTTGATTAGACGCTCAATTGACGGGTACATAGGTGAAAACACATCAGTATAGTGCTTTTCTCCTGCGGGCTCATACTGTACTAGTCGACTGGTATCATTGTCTTTTAACCACTTATATGTGGCTTCAAAAATTTTACCCTCGCCAGCTTCATTGCCTAATGACCAGATAATAATAGAAGGATGATTTTTATCTCGCTCAAACATGCGTTGGGTACGGTCTAAATGAGCAGCTAACCAGCTCATTTCATTACCTAACTGAGTTTCATCGTTAATCGCTAATGGGTGAGATTCAATATTCGCTTCATCGATGACGTATAAACCATATTTGTCAGTTAAGTCATACCAGTAAGGGTCGTTAGGATAATGACTTGAACGTACTGCATTGATATTAAATTGTTTCATTAATTTAATATCTTGCTCCATTGACGCTTTGGTGACGACATGGCCATGTTGAGGATCTGTTTCATGACGGTCGACGCCACGAATAGTAATGGCCTTGCCATTGATGGTTAGCTGGCTGTTAATTACGGCTAAATGCCTAAAGCCAATATCATCACGCACAGATTCAATGATATTACCTTTAGCATCTTTTAAATTAACAAGTAGTGTATATAGGTTTGGTGTTTCTGCTGACCATAACGCTGGTTGGTTAATGTTGCCAGCAAGTGATATTTCTATGTTTGTTTTCGCTGCTATTTTTAGGCTACTGTGTTTGCTCAGTAACACCTTCATATTGTTACGTGGGTCTAAAAGTTGAACTTCAACGTGTTGGTCGGATTTTTTGTTATCATAGTTTTTTAGCGTAATATCAACGGTTAACGTACCTTGGTTAAAGTTTTTATTTAACGTTGGTTTAGCATGAAAATCAAAAATATGCTGCTTCGGCGTAGCATAAAGGTAAACATCACGCTCAATACCTGATATACGCAGCATGTCTTGGCTTTCTAAATAACTGGCATCAGTCCATCGGCGAATTTGAAAAGCCAATAAGTTTTCATCATTTTTTAGATAACGGGTTAAATCGAATTCTGCTGGTGTTTTAGAGCCTTGGCTGAAACCAATTTTTTTACCATTTAACCAAACATCTAATGATGATTTAGCTGCGCCAACATGAAGGAAAATTTGTTTGTCTTGCCATGATTTTGGTAAGTTAAAGGGCTTACGGTAAGAGCCTATCGGGTTGTAATCTTCTGGCGCATCTGGCCATGTGGTAGTAAAAGGAAAACGTTCATCTAAATAAATAGGGTAGCCAAAACCTTCTGTTTCCCAGTTCCCTGGCACGGGAATGAACGACCAGTTATCATCATCGAAATTTACGATTTGAAAATCTTTTGGTTTGTTTTTAGGTGAACGTTGCCAGTCAAACTTCCACAGACCATTGAGCAAAAGAAAGTTCTCGCTTTGCTCTTTGTTGTTAAAAAGTGCAGCATCACGGGATAGAAAGGGGAAAAACGTGACATGTGGCGCTTCTTTGTTAATGGCAAATACTTCATTATTTTCCCAAGATTCACGTGTTTGGGCATTTGTTACAAAATGAATTAGAAGTAATGCTACAAGGATAGCTGTAGTGATGAAAAAGGATTTCATTAAAAATCTTAAATTAACAAACAATAGTATTTATAATACAAATAAAAAAAATATAAGCAAGTTCTTTCTACTAGAATTAATAAAATTTAGTAGCTAATCAATTGAATAAGAAACTCTATTGGGTTTTATGTTGTCTTATTGTTGTTGTGTGTTGTTTTATGGGAGGTAATCGTGCTATTTCGGGAAGTAATTAAGGTGTATATTAAAAAGGTACTAGTTTAATTAACGATACTCAATTATCATATAAATCATATTCAGTAACTTTTTGGCTCATATGGAATCATCACATCGTAATTTAACTCAGCAGGTAGTACATGAGCTGGGTAAAAAAATAATGCAGGGCAGTTATCCTGTAGGACATAGCTTACCAACAGAAGCCGCGTTGGGTACGCAGTTCAATATTAGTCGTACGGCCACCAGAGAAGCGGTAAAAATGTTAACAGCCAAAGGATTGATCGTTTCTAGACCAAGGCAAGGTATTAAAGTTGTTGATAAAAAATATTGGAACCTGTTTGATGTTGATGTACTTAGCTGGATTTTGTTGGGTAAGCCAGATTTATATTTACTTAGGCACTTCTTACAATTGCGATTAGCAATTGAGCCAGAAGCTGCATATCTGGCAGCTCAATATGCTAGTGCCTCTGATTTACAGGTCATTGAAAGTGCATTGGTACGTATGAAAGCTGCTACTAGTGGTAAAGATGATACTCATGAAGCCGATATAGAATTTCATCAAAGTGTATTGTCTGCCAGTAATAATCCATTTTTCATTCAATTAAAGAACTTTATTACTACAGCGCTCAAAGTAAATATACGCTTTACCAATAGAATGATTCCGGTAACTATTGCTGAATATCAAGCACATGTTGATATTTTTGAACACATTAAAAATAAACAATCGCAAGCAGCGTTTGATGCCGCTATGGTCACGCAAAGAGCAACCTTAGCTATTGTAAATGAACAAATTACAGCACAGGAAAATAAAGATCCATAATGTATATTTGCTAAATAATATTCATCGCTGACAATATCATTAAATGTTTACAAGCCACTACTATATTTAGTGGCTTTTTTATTTAGATAAATATAATAGTATTATAAATAGTATTATAAATAGTATTATATTGATATTGTATAGGTATCCAGATACTATTATTTATGATTGAGTGCCTATACTAAATTTCTGATATTGTTTCATCACTTGTCTCTATGACAAATAGCATTTTAATTATATTTGCGATGGATATTTATCGTCCCGTTAACCCTAACAAGAATCAGTACTATTATGTACAAGTGGGTGTATTGCTACGCTTATCTAATAAACTATTCTACGTTTATGGCTAAACCTCTATTAGGCATGTTTTGGAATAAGTAGACTTCAATGGGCGCGCTGTCAGGCTCTGTAGGCTTCTCGTTTTGATTGCGTGTTTTTTATCCAGAATTACTTTTTAATGATCGTATGAGTTTAGTATTTATTTTTTTCCTAGCTTTAATGACGATCGTATCTCTCATGCATAGAGCAAATTCCCGACAAGTGATAGATTAAATGATGTAAGTTTTGTTACTGAAAAAACGTTCAATCTTGCAGCAACAGGTGTTGCTCTTATTTTTGTCGGGCTTATATACCCTTTGGTGGTAGTTTTAAGGGGAAATTTACAAAAGGATAAGTTATTAAATTTGTCCTTCTATTTTCCATGAATTTATTTTTAAAACCGATGTAGTACCAATGGAGTAGTAAAATGTCTCTTGAAATAATAGGAAGAAATCTTTGGCACTCTACTTCAATAGATTTGTTGAAAACTAACCGTCTTAATAAGGATGAATCTGTTGATGTAGTCATTATAGGTGGGGGCTATACAGGTGTCTCTTGTGCGTTGAGACTTGCTGAAAAAGGGAGTGCAGTTATGCTCTTAGAGGCCGAATATATTGGTTTTGGTGGTTCTGGTAGAAATGTAGGTTTAGTTAATTCTGGACTCTGGTTGGAACCTGAAAAGGTAGAAAAGTTACTGGGAAAAAGTGGGGGCGAAAAGCTCAATCAAACTCTTGCACGTGGGCCTGAACTCGTTTTCTCCAATATTGACAAGTACAATATTGATTGTGAGCTAACCCAAGCTGGAACTCTTCATTGTGCTCATTCTAGCGGTGGGCTTACTAATTTGGAGGAAAGGTTAAGGCAATATCGAATTAGAGGATTGAAAGTTGAGCTGCTTTCTAAAAGTGAAACCGAAAGTAAGCTAGGTACGTCAATATATCAAGGCGCTCTCCACCTAAAGGAAGCAGGTACTATTCAACCGCTTTCTTATGTTCGTGGGTTGGCTTACGCAGCTGTTACAGCCGGTGCATCGATTCACCAGAATACTGCTGTCAATGCAATTGAACGTAAAAATCAATCATGGGAAATAGAAACCTCTACGTACAATATCAAAACTGAAGCGGTTATATTAGCTACCAATGCTTACCATCAAAGTGTGAATATCAGTGCAGCTCCAATTTATACTCCAGTACATTACTTTCAAACGGCAACTAAACCTCTTGATGAAGAGTTATTAAAAAGAATTCTCCCAGGTCGAGAAGGTTGTTGGGATACTGCAACGATTATGTCTTCTATTCGTCGTGATCAAGCCGGTCGGATTATTTTAGGGGCTATTGGTTCTCTTGATTTACCTTCAGGATATATTCACTATAATTGGGCTCAACATAGACTAAAAAAACTTTATCCTTTTTTAAGTAATGTTGAGTTTGAACATGCATGGCATGGTCGTATCGCATACTCAAAAGATCATTTACCCCATATAGTTGAATTTGGCCCCAATGCGATAAGCCTTTTTGGATACAGTGGAAGGGGGGTTGGTCCAGGAACCGTTTTTGGACAAGCAGCTGCAGATTATATTCTCTCTGGCGATTTATCTTATTTACCCATACCACCTGTTCGATCATATACGGAAAAATTTACAAGATTAAAAGGCGCATTTTATGAATGTGGTTCGAAGATATTTCATGGCAGCACTGCGATTTTTTAGTAAACAATGCTAAAAATATTTTAGTTGAAAATTACAATGTACAAAAAAATAGGATGACAAATACTTGGTGTTGAAATTGAGATTACATGATGATTGATGCAATTAATTTAGCTATTAATGAAGAGACTAAATGATGAATGTTAATGAGAATATTCACAGTCATACATTATGTAATAAGTTTGGTATGCAGGTTGAAATACTGGATTTAGGTGCGAGAGTTTCCAGTAAAAGGTCATTTAACTGAGATGATTTTAATGTATCAAAATATTGATTGCTACAGTGCAGATCCATTTTACTTAGGTGCTACCATTTGTTGAGTGTCTAACCGAATAGCAAAAGCAAAGTTTATGCTAGATAACATTATAATGTCAGTTAAGTAAATATAGCGGTGAAAATTGTTTACATGGTGAGCAACAGGTTTTTTCTAGTCGATGTCGGGAGTTCAATTTAAAAATTTATCAGAATCTTTTGCCGAACTATTTTTAATTTTAGAGAATGGTGAACAAGAGGGGTCCTGGCTAAGTATTGGCAGGTGTTACTTATAGCCTGACTTCTGATAATTCTCTAGATATAAAGTATAGTCCAAGTACATACCAGAATACTCTAGTGAATATGTGTAATCATTGTTATGTTATAGGAAACACTAGAAACCGTCAGCTTTGTGCGGTGCTAAAGCTAAATCAACAAGTGTTACATGTTTGTTTTTACTGACCAAACTGGAATGCAATTATATACGGAGCAAAATTTACAAGGCCAATTCCCCCTCATATCAGACCGTTTGTCTAGAAGCGAAAAATTTTCCGGATGCGATAAACAACAAACATTTTCCATCATCAGTACTGGCTGTTAATAAGCAGTATCATCATTATGTTAAATATCAATTTAGATAAAATTTTTGATAATATAAATATATGCCTAAACCACTTGAAGATGCAGTTTCAGAACTAAGCTAGGAAATCAGCTGAAGGCACAGTTCTATAGATCTCTCCGGGCAAGCTGATAAAGGTTCATCTGAGGCGTTATTGATTTATACATTGGAACGACCATTATATTCAATGAATGCTTTGGTGTTTACTCTTACTCGACTTGCTGAATCCTGTATCTTCAAGTAGCTTGGGTATGCTACTTCCATTTTCACATCTGTATTAGTGGCAAACCATATTTTTAAAAATAACCATGGAGAAATATGTTAAATCTTTCATTGCTTTTTAATTGAGCTTATTTATACTATAAATAATATTAATTAAACCGTAAGCTAATAACCTATGATAAATAATGGTATTCTTTTTTTCATTTTCTGTATCTCGACAACAATTAATATTAGTTGGGCTTTTCAGTCTACTACAGATCAAATAATTCAGATTAAAAATGAAAATATAACCTACTCAGTAACAATTAATGACGAAAAATTACATGCAGAAACGTTGTCTGCTAATAACAAAACTAAAATAACCTCTATTGTTACGGATGCTAATTTCTCGCTTGAAATTGTTTGGGCAGATTGGTTACCTCCCGGCAAAAAAAACCATGGTGATAATCCAGCGATTTTATCAAAAAAAGATTTTGTCTTTGTTCGTAATACGTTAGAAACTACGAATGATGGGGGGCAACTGCTAGTACTTTATTTTAAAGGTTTAAACCAGCATTTAGAGTTACAGTTATCTTATCAAATATCACCCAGTACTTATTATGTAAAGCGTAGTGTTTTTGTAAAAGATCCTATTTTCAGTAAACATTTATTGCATTTAATTAAGCCATTAAATGCAACATTACAATCCCCTGAGGCTAGCAAAATTCGCATAATAAAAGATGGCGGATTTGGTCAACCCGTTGGACTTGAAGTAAATCAAGGGGGGTTGTTTTTTGGTTTAGAGTATCCAGCAGGAACAAACACTATAGTCACTAAAAATAAAGGCGAATACCAACTAACAAGTAAGCGCTATGTAGGTAAAATAATTTCAGCTCAAGGTTACCAAAGTGAATCTGTTGTTATCGGTCTGACGCCGGATAAATTAGTAAAACATGGTTTTATGAAATACCTTGATGACATAAAAATACAAGCAGTTAAACCCTATACCTTGTACAACAGTTGGTATGACCTGCGTGGTCGGGGATATACTGTTGGTCAATATGTTGAGTCTTTGGAAGATATTGACTTTATGAGCGAAAATAATATTGATCGACTTTATCAACTCATCAAGAAAAAATTTACTGACCGTTATGCTTTATCGTTAGATGCCTTTGTGCTAGATGATGGCTGGGACATCTACGGAAGTGATTGGGTGATGCGTCCCGATGATTTCCCTAATGGTGTTGCCAAATTGATCAATAAACTAAACAACAATCAAACGGATCTTGGATTATGGTTTGGCCCTAGTGGCGGCTATTCAGATCGTATGCAACGCATAGATTGGTATCGGGGAAACGGTTATGAAATAACCGGAGAAGAAAAAAAGTGGGGTGGAGCTCAGCTATGTTTTGCCGGGCAACATTATCGCAAGTTGTTTGAAAAGCGCAATATTGAATTTACTCAACAAGGTGTGAATTATTACAAATGGGATGGAATTCAATTTTCTTGCAATGAAGCTGATCATGGTCATCCCATTGGGCTGTATTCTCAAGTTGCTATACTTGATACCGTGATAGAAGTTATAAACAAAGTAACAGAAATTAATTCGGATGTTTATCACAGTATTACTTCTGGCACATGGTTAAGCCCTTGGTGGTTAATGCACGCCAATCAAATTTGGATGCAAGGTGACGATTTTGGATATTCCAATGTACCGGCTATCAGTGCTAGGGATGCGGCTATAACTTACCGAGATGCTTTTATGTACGACAATCTCAAGACCAAGAACATTTGGTTCCCAATTAGTAATACGATGACTCATGGTATTATTAAAGGGAAACTGGAGAAGCTGCATATTAAAGAGTCTATAGATAAATTCACTGACAACGCCATGATGTATTTTTCTCGTGGAGTTTCAATGTACGAGCTTTACACCAGCCCAGATATTATGAATGACAATGAATGGCAGGCACTTGCCCAATCAATGCATTGGGCTAGGCATAATTTTGATTTGCTAATGAAGACTGAAATGGTTGGTGGAGATCCAGCACAAGGACAAGCTTATGCTTATGTTCATTTTAACAAAAGCAATGGCATCATTGCCGTGCGTAATCCTTCACATTTACCCACAAAAATCACTATCGATTTATCACCAGAAATGGGCATGCATAAAGATTCTAACGAGCTAGTATTAGAAAAAACATATCCATATCAATTCATATCAAAAACACTATATAGCTCTGGTGATACCATTACATTGAATTTGAGTGGTTATGAAACCAGTATTTATGAAATTTCACCAATTGCTTCACACCAAGAGCCACTCTTAGCTGGTGTGCCATTTATTTCCAGTCAAGACAAAAACAATAACTGGAATATTGATTACTTTCCTGGGCAATCAAAGCCTACATTATTAAATGCCCATCTTATTGACACGATTTCGAACCATGGTAATACACGCTCATTAGATCAAATTTCATTTGTACAAAAGAAACCATTAGAAGAAGTTATTTACAAGATAAATCAGCAATCAAAATCAAGCTTTTTAGTTGAGTTGGTTGTTAATGAAGAAGTTGAATCGCTCGAAATTGGTTTTTTACTATCAAGCAAAAATGCGACGAATAACACTCTGCCTCTACCCCAAATAATGAACCATAAAAAAACAGTAACATTAATGTTTGAAGGTACCGCTATTGATGAAGACTTTACTGAACCAAAACAAGAGTCTGGCTGGTATTCAGTTAATTTACCTTCAGGTTCACATCAACTCTTAATTACCTTTCCCCATGATTGGCAAGGTGATGTAGACCTTTGGGCATTTAGTAAAGCGAATAAATCTTACGAAAAAATTAAACTCACGATGAAAAAATCGACTGTTGTAGAGCGCAAACTTCCCCCTTCAATCGCTAGGAATGGGGGTTTCAAGAGAAGTCAGAAATTAGGCCACATTGAACTTTCAAACAAACCATTTAATTAAGAGAATATCTATCAAATTGACGAGCAGCTTAAAGTCATATAAAAAAGATATATGTAATCGTATTTCATAGAGGAAGAATAAGTGCTTAAATCTATTGTTATCGTTGGTGGTGGAAGTGCCGGTTGGATCACCGCCGGACTAATAGCTGCTAATTATGCATCAAAGGATCAAGAGAAAATTAACATCACTCTAATAGAATCCAAGAATATTAGCACCATTGGTGTAGGTGAAGGTACTTGGCCAACTATGGTTGGTACATTAAAAAAAATAGGGATTTCAGAACTTGATTTTTTACAATGTTGCAATGCCTCATTTAAACAAGCATCAAAGTTTAAGCAATGGGTCACTGGGGAGAAGTCTGATCATTACTATCATCCTTTTTCCATGCCTCAAGACTTTGACAATGTAAATATCGCTCCTTATTGGCTTGCAGAAGATAACTCACTCACCTTTGCTCACGCGGTGAGCGTGCAAGCAACACTTTGTGATGAAAAACTAGCCCCCAAGCAAACCTCATCGCCAGAGTATGCCACCGTTGAAAATCATGGCTATCACCTAGATGCTGTGAAATTTACTGCGTTATTAACTAAGCATTGCACTACCAAACTTAACGTTAATCATATTGTTGATGATGTGATTGCAGTAGAAGCCGACGAGAATAATGATATATCCGCTATAATCACAAAAGAAAATGGTGCTATATCAGCCGATTTATTCATTGATTGTTCTGGATCAGCGGCAATATTAATAGATAAACATTTCAAAGTTCCTTTCATCAGTAAAAAGGATGTGCTTTTTATTGATAAAGCACTAGCAGTACAAATACCTTATCGTTCAAAGAATGCGCCTATTGAATCAGCTACTGTTTCTACCGCACAAACAGCTGGCTGGATTTGGGATATCGGGCTGCAAACACGAAGAGGCGTTGGTCATGTTTATTCATCAAAATACATTTCTAAAGAACAAGCCTGCGATCAACTTAAAGATTATTTACAAAATGATGTCGATAACGTTGAAGAATTAGTGTTTAGAGAACTAGATATAACCCCCGGATATCGAGAAAAATTTTGGGTTAACAATTGTGTTGCTATCGGTATGTCAGCTGGTTTTATAGAGCCCCTCGAAGCCTCTGCATTAGTCATGATTGAACTTGCCGCTACCATGATTACCAAGCATATGCCCGCCTCTCGTACAGCAATGAATGTTATTGCCAAAAACTATAATGATATATTTACCTTTCGCTGGGAACGTATTATTGACTTTATTAAATTGCATTATGTATTAAGTAAACGCACAGATAGTCAGTTTTGGCTTGATAATAAAAAAGAAGAAACGATTCCTGAAACGCTTAAAGATTTACTCACGCTTTGGCAGGAACAATCACCTAACAATAACGGTTATTTGAGCCCCTATGACCTATTTCCAGCAGCAAGTTATCAATACATACTTTATGGCATGGGGTTTTACACTAAACCCAACTTGATTGACAATTCATCAGAAAAATTTTATTGCGCTAAACAAAGCATGAAAAAAGTTCATGACAGGAAAAACAAAATACCTAAGCTTTTACCCACTAATAGAGAATTTTTTAATGCGTTAGCTAAAACGAAGTACAATAATATCGACACTATCGCCCATAAAAGCTGGATAGCAATAGACTTGTTATCATCAGGGGATTTAGCGGAAAAGTATCCTTTATTTTTTAAGAAAGACGATCGGAAAAGAAAATATCAGTGTGTTGCTTTACTCGGTTTAATCGATAATGAAAACTTGTTTTATCTGAATAAGATCAAACAAACCTCGGATGAATTTAATATTCAAACGAATAATCAGCAAATAAACGAAAACACACATAGATATATTGGAATACTTGAAAGTTACGATTTAATCGAACCTGTAAAATTAGATATCACGTTAAATAATAATAAATCTATTGTTATTTCTGACTTATACACAATTAATCAACCTAAGTTTAAAGCGCTTATATCGTCAATAACGCATCCTGAATTACCAAAAGCATTACTGTCAATAATGTCTTCTTTAATAAGCTCATTAGACAATATCTCTAAACTTATTGAGATGAAAAATAAAAAATCATACATGTAGGTAACCTGAACTTCGGATAAGCCATTTCCCATTCAAAGCTTACCTGCGGTTTGATAACAAATAGTTTTTTTGTATATAGTCACTTTATATACAAATTTTGTACGGTTATCGAATCGCTGGGAAGATCACAAAGGGCGAGTTTAAAGACTTATTAGAATTGATATTATGTGCTCAGCAACGCTATTTAAGTACCTAAACAATTAAACTTTTCTCTAATACATATAATTTTTGTCAATAAAACATCACATTACAAGAAAATACCGCACGTTATCCTTTTTTAAATATCATATTAATACAATAAAGCCTATAAATACGACTTATTTTATTAATATTGATTGAATTGCATACTTATTTGTAATATAAATAATACTTAAGGCATTGCGTAGTACTTTTGTTTTAAGTACTACTTTTGTTTTAAGTACTACTTTTGTTTTAAGTACTACTTTTGTTTTAAGTACTACTTTTGTTTTAAGTAGTACTTTTTTTAAATTTTAAAATATAAAAAAATAATCAGGGGAAAAATATGAAACCAGATAAGAAATTTAAATTAAGTTATTTATCCACAGTTTTAATGCTCAATCTAGGAATAAGCTCATACGTATCTGCAGCTGAAGATATCAACACTCAAACACTAGAAGATGAAACTGAAGTTATTATTGTTAGTGGTATTCGTTCAAGTTTAATAAATTCTAGAGCTATAAAACAAAGCGCTAATAATGTAGTTGATGCGATCTCTGCTGAAGATATCGGAAAGTTTCCTGACCAAAACGTTGCTGAATCATTACAACGTATTGCAGGTGTATCTATTGATCGAGTTGGTGGGGAAGGTCAGTTAATTACCGTACGAGGAATGGGGCCAGAATTTAACTCCGTACTCTTTAATAATCGTACACTAGCAACAACTAGTGGTGGTCGTGCATTTAGTTTTGATATATTTGCGTCTGAACTAATCAGTGGTGCAGAAGTACATAAAACACAATCAGCCGCTTTACAAGAAGGGGCTATTGGCGCAACGGTCAACATCACGTCATTAAGTCCGTTCGATATTCCGGGTTTTAAAGCGGTAGGTAGTGCAAAAGCTCAATATGATCAAATGACGGGTAAAGCCAAACCACATTTTTCCGGCTTGATTAGTAATACATTTGATGACGATAAATTTGGTGCTTTGTTCTCATTTTCAGCTAGCGCTAGAGAAAGCCGATATGATCAAGCTAATACTGCTTATTATCGTAAAACAGACCAAGTTACTGGTTACGAAGGTACTCAACTTTACTTACCACGTAATTATGATCAAATTGCTAAAACCGAAGAGCGTGACCGTACCGGTGGTACGCTTGTTCTTCAATATAAACCTACAGACAACATTACATTAACGGCTGACGCTTTATATACAAAGTATGATGTTAAATACCGAGAAGATGTACTTGCACACTGGTTTACTGACAATAATGTGAGTAACCTTTCTATCGATGAAAACAATACAGTAGAAAAAATTGATGTTATTGGTCATGCAACAGACTCACTTGTTCGCCAATCTGATAGCTCTAATGAATTAGCTGCATTTGGTTTTAACGTGGATTGGGAAGTTAATGATAGATTCACTATCGAAGCAGATATTAGTTACTCTGAAGCTGAATCAGATCCTAAAAAAGGCTACTCAGACACGGTTGCAGGAAAATCAGGTGATTATAGTTATGATAGATCATCAGGTGACCTAATCCCTACCATGACCTTTGAAGCTTTTAAAGAAGGTGATCAACTTTATGGTAGCTGGGCTAACCTTCAAGGTACTCGTATTAAAGATGAAGTATTAGAAGCGAAATTTGATGCTAATTATATCATTGAAGCCGGACCGTTAGTTGAAATTGGTTTTGGTGCTTTAGTTTCTGAAAGAACATTAGGTAGTACTTGGGCAGAAACACCTTACCCACTACCATGGATATACGGTGATAACAGCACAAAAATTTATTTACCCTCGTCTATGTTTACGAATTATGATTCTGATGGGTTTTTATCTGCGGGTAGTGGTAACCCAACACAAAGTTGGCCGACCTATAATTCGGATGACTTGTTAAATTGGTATGCCACTGATGAAGCCATTAATCAACTTGATGATCCTGAAGCCGCACGTAAATTGTATGCTAACGGTGGTCACACAATTGTAGATTCTAATGACGCTTATGAAGTAACCGAAGAGATTAAAGCTATCTATGCAGACTTTAACTTTGAAGGTGAATTAAGCGATATGGTATGGGCGGTTACCGCCGGTGCTCGTTATGTTGAAACCACCAGTACGTCAAAAGGTCAACAAATCTGGTTAGAAGATCTTGTTCCTGTAGTACCAGTTGATCCAACAAAAGGTCCAGAAGTTAGAGCTAAACAATCAACAGATTATCAACCAATCAATGTTCAAAACACCTATAAAGATTTTCTTCCTACTGTTAATGCCAAATTTGAAATTACTGAAGATATTATTGCTCGCGTTGCTTATTCTAAAAGTCTAACTCGACCTCAGCTTGATGATTTATCTCCGAACACAAACTATAGTGGAGGTGTAGTTAATGACTTAACTGGCTCAGGTGGTAATCCCTATTTAGCGCCATATAAATCGAAGAATTTTGATATCTCGTTAGAGTGGTATTACGAGGAAGGTAGTTATGCATCAATAGCGAGTTTTAGTAAAGACGTTGATGGCTATGTTACAGAAACTGATCCTATTGAAAAAGTCATTGTGCCAAGTGGTACTTATGACTATAGAATCACTCGTCAAAACAATACCGATAGTACTAAAATTAATGGCTTTGAAATATCTGTACAACACATGTTTACTAGCTTACCTGCACCATTTGATGGTTTAGGTGTTATTGCAAACATGACCTTTACTGACAGTGAATCTGCAGCAGATGATCAAGGTCAAAAATTACCGTTGATTGGTTTAGGTAACTCACAAAACCTTATTATTTTCTATGAAAAAGATGCATTGCAGCTCAGAATTGCCTATAACAATCGAGATCGTTTTATGCAAGCAAGACCAGGTTCAAACCGTGATGCGCACTATGTAGATGATTATAGTCAAATTGATGTAAGTGCTAGTTACGATATCAATGAAAGCTTTACGCTATTCTTTGAAGGGATCAATGTTACTAATGAACTTACTATCAATAATGCAGAGTTCAAGAATCAAACTCTAACCGTTACTGAAACGGGCCCTCGTTATGCAGTGGGTGCCAGAGTATCATTCTAACTAAAATCTAACATAAGAAATTATAATAGATAAACTAAAGGGGAGCATAATGCTCTCCTTTATACTATGAGCAACTTTTATGAAAAAAAATTTACGATTGGTTCTACCTTTATTGACTCTTTTTACTTTATCAGTAAATGCTACAAATATAGTAAAAAATGATGGCTGGGTATTAACGGCTCACTCACAAAAAAATTACACGGCTCCCACATTAGCCAATGGTATGCTAGGAGTAAGAACATCTTCCTCTCCGCTGAATAATGAAAAAATCCTACTTAATGGTGTTTTTGATAAATACGGTGTCGATAATGTCCCTAGCTTTTTACCTGCTCTAGAGCCGCTCAGTGTTGATTTGATTATTAACGGAAAACGGTTAACTCGACTTAATAACGTTGATAGTTGGCAGCAAAATTTAAATATGAAAAAAGGTATGATAACAACTCAGTTTTCATTTCTTGACAAAGTAAATGTCAATCATAAACTTTATGTATTACGCCATTTACCACACAATATTTTGCAATCATTTGAAATTTTCGCAAAAACAAATACAGAAATAACAATCCGAAATACCATTAAAACGCCAAGAGAATTAACACCTAAAGGTGATTACTTTAAAACTTACAAGCGACAACATGTAGAGATTCCACTGCTAGTTTCTGAAGCCTCATCGCCATCAGGAAAAACCACCTTAGCAGCAGCTAATACTTATCTATTCAACGGCGATGCTCCAGCCATCAATAATCATAATGTCTTTAATGGCTCTAATCGTTCAGAGTTTACAATTTCATTAAACAAAGGAGAAACGTACAAATTTTCAATTATCAGTGCTATTACCTCCTCTGAACACTACCAAGATCCAACCAATGAAGCAGAAAGGTTAGCTATATTTGCAGGGTTAGCCGGAGAAGAACAACTGATAAAAGACCATCAAAAAGCATGGGCAACACTCTGGCAAGGGGATATTGAAATTGAAGGGGATATAGAAACCCAAAAAGATATCAGGTTTGCACTGTTTAATTTGTATTCATATATCAGAGCAGGTACAGATTATAGCCTGCCACCAATGGGCTTATCAAATATTGATTATTATGGTCATATTTTTTGGGACAGTGAATTATGGATGTTGCCACCATTAATGATGCTACAACCAAAACTTGCTCGCTCTGCACTTGAGTATCGATATAATCGTTTAGGCTCAGCAAAGAAAAACGCACAGGCACATGGCTACAATGGGGCAATGTTTCCATGGGAATCTGACAACCTTGGTGAAGAGTCAACGCCTATTTGGGCGTTAACAGGCCCATTTGAACATCATATTACTGCAGTTGTTGGTATCGCATTTTGGAATTACTACCTAGTAACACAAGATCAGCAATGGCTTGCTAATCGCGCCTATCCGGTATTAAAAGACGTTGCTGACTTTTGGGTAAGCAGAGTCACTAAGAACAATGACGGTAGTTACAATATCAATAACGTCGTGGGTGCCGACGAGTATGCAGAGAATATTAACAATAATGCATTCACCAATGGCGCGGCAATAACCGTTTTAAAACATGCCACATCTGCGGCTAAAAAACTAGGTATCAAGCCCGACCCTGTTTGGCAAGAAGTTGCTGACAATATCGTTATTGAAAAATTTAGTGATGGCACAACACAAGAATATTCAGGTTATGATGGCCGTACAATTAAACAAGCAGATGTAAACTTATTAACTTTTCCATTAGCTATTTATAAAGATAAAAAAACCATCGAAAAAAACCTTAGCTATTACACGCCACGTGTTGATAAAACGGGTCCAGCCATGACACACTCTATTTTTTCAATTATCGCCTCAAAACTTGACCAAAAAGATAAAGCATGGCGATTATTCCAACAAGCCTATCAACCTAATAAACGACCTCCTTATGGCGTTTTAGCTGAAGGTGCCTTTGATAATAATCCATACTTTGCCACCGCTGCGGGAGGCATGTTACAAGCTGTACTTACCGGTTTTGCTGGTTTAGAAATATCTGAATTAGGTTTAATACAAGGTACCTCAAGATTACCTAAACATTGGAAAAAATTAACCATTAAAGGTGTGGGTATAGATCAGAAAAAAATTGAAATTAAACAACCTTAATCACAAGTAAGAATAATCATATGACAATTTTAGTAAAAGACAATTTTAAAAAAGCCCTTACCGCTTTATTTATAATAACAACATTCTCTGCATGCAGTGAAAAAACACAAAAAATTGACTATCAAAATACCAAATTCCCAACTAACCTGCGTGTTACCGATTTAATTTCTAAAATGACCTTAGAAGAGAAAATCGAACAGCTTAGTGGTATAGGTTTTGATACGCGCGAAAATACCCGTTTAGGTATACCGGCAGTAAGTATGGCTGATGGCCCAGCGGGTGTACGAAAAGGTAATGCAACAGCATTTCCAGCGCCAGTTGCAATGGCCGCAAGCTGGGATCCTGAATTACTTTATCAAGTAGGTAACACTATAGGACGAGAAGCTGAGTCAAAAGGTATTTCTTATATGCTTGGCCCTGCAATCAATATTCATCGATACCCTTTAGGTGGACGTAATTTTGAAAGCTATGGTGAAGATCCTTTTTTAACCGGTGAAATGGCAGCGTCTTACATTCAAGGCATACAAGCTAACAATGTACTCGCTGCAGCTAAACATTTTACCGTTAATAACCAGGAATGGAATCGCAGTAAAATTGATGTTCAAGTGAGTGAAAGAGCTTTACGAGAAATTTACTTCCCTGGATTTAAAGCTGCCGTCCAAAAAGGTAAAACACAAACGGTGATGACTGCTTATAATGTTGTTAATGGCATATATTCAAGCGAAAACAATTTTCTTCTTAACCAAGTATTGAAGGACGAATGGGGGTTTGAAGGTTATGTTGTTTCAGATTGGGCCGCGGTAAAAAGCACGATAGCAACGGCTAATTCCGGATTAGACTTAGAAATGCCCTTTGGTGAATATTATGGTGAAAAGTTATTACAAGCGGTTAAACAAGGAAAAGTATCCGAAGAAATAATTAATGAGAAAATTAGACGCATTATGAGCGCACGAATGACTACGGGTATTTTTGATACAAAACTGCATAAAGACCCGAGTGTCATTCATAAACAATCACATAAAAACCTCGCGAGAAAAGTTTCTGAAGAAAGTATTGTTTTACTTAAAAATGAACACAATATTCTACCGTTAGACAAAACTAAAATTAAAAAAATCGCCTTAATTGGCCCTAATGCTATTGAAGCGGTTACAGGAGCTGGTGGTAGTTCAATGGTTGTGCCTACCTACAGTGTTTCACCCTATGACGGCATTAAAGCTTTAGTTAAAAACAGTGTAGAGCTTAACATTGCACCGGGTATAGCAATTACTAACGATATTTTGCCCATTAGCAGTCAATATTTAACACATAAGGTTGATAGTAAACGTCAAACAGGTTTGTTAGGTGAATATTTTACCAGCACTGATTTAAGCGGTGAACCGGTAATGACAAGAATAGATAAGCTTATTAGCTTTTTTTGGTCATATAGTGCTCCACACTCAGCATTACATGCGCCAGACGATAATAATCATTTTTCTATTCAATGGAATGGACAGATACACCCCCCTAAATCAGGCGAATATACCTTTACATTGATGCACCCAAATGGCGCTCGATTGTATATTAACAACAAGCTTATTATTGATAAAAAACTACAAAAAGGTAAACAAAGAGTCCATCAAGGCGTAATTAAACTTACTGCAAATGAGACCTACGATATTAAAATTGAGTACTTCCAATATGAATGGGAGTCGGGTGTAAAGCTTGGCTGGACAGTGCCAGGACAAGACTTAATGAAAGAAGCCATAGCTGCCGCTAAAAATGCCGATATTGCGATTATTTTTGCTGGCTTATCTAACCGACATGAAGGTGAAGGAAACGATAGAGAATCACTCAATTTAATAAATCAGGATAAATTGATAGCGGCAGTAAGCGGGGTAAATCCAAATACCATTGTTGTCTTAGAAACCGGTACTACCGTCTCAATGAGCACCTGGCAGAATAAGGTTTCCGCTATAATACAAGCATGGTATCCAGGACAGGAAGGTGGTAATGCCATTGCCAATATATTATTTGGTAACGTTAATCCTTCTGGAAAATTACCCTTTTCTTTTATTCAAGAAGAGTCACACTCTCCAGCGTTTGTTGGTTATAAAAGTCCTGATTTAAAAGCACGTTACGATGAAGGTATTTTTGTTGGTTACCGTTATTTAGACAAACATAAAATTGATCTGCTTTACCCGTTTGGTCATGGTTTATCTTACACTGAATTTTCGTATTCAAATTTAACGATTAAAAAACTCACTAATACTTCATTCAAGGTGAGCATTGAGATCAAAAATACGGGAGATGTTTCAGGAAAAGAAGTTATTCAACTCTATGTTAACGACAAGGAAAGTGAATTTCCTAGACCTATTAAGGAATTAAAAGCGTTTAAGAAAATCAACTTGAACCCTAATGAATCCAAAATAGTTGAATGGACGTTAAATAAAGATGCTTTCAGTTATTTTAATCCTCAAACGAAAGAATGGACGGTTGAAAAAGGTGAGTTTTCTATATTAGTAGGTGCTTCTTCTAGCGATATCAGGCTATCTCAAGATATTACTCTTAAGTAAAATAAACAGCCCCATAATATTTTGGGGCTGTTTAAAATTATCTATCTATATAAGTAACCTGATTGACCTGGTCAACTAAATTCAGACAACCCAGTTAAGCAACTTTTTTCAATATAATCATTTCTCTTTCATAATCATTTGGGCTTTTGTAACCCAGATAAGAATGCAAGCGATGGCTGTTATAAAACATAGCAATATAATTCAAAATATCTTGCTGTGCTTCAAATCGTGTTTGGTAATTTTTCCACTGAACTCGTTCTTGTTTCAAGCTACCAAAGAAACTTTCAACTACAGCGTTATCCCAGCAATCACCTTTTCGACTCATGCTACCTTTGATGCCATTGGCAAGTAGTAACTTTCTATAAGCTTTACTCGCATATTGAGAGCCTCGGTCGGTGTGTACAATCAAGCCTGCTCTTGGTCTACGCTGCCAAATCGCCATAGTCAGTGCATCACAAACCAACTGAGCCTTCATACGAGAACCAATGCTCCAGCCAACGACTTTTCTTGAAAACAAGTCTATTACCACGTCCAGATATAGCCAGCCTTCTTGTGTCCAAATGTAGGTAATGTCTGCCACGTAGGCTCGGTCTGGCTGAGCAACATCAAATTCACGCTTGAGCAAATAATCAAATACAGGCTGTTTGTGATCGCTATTAGTCGTTACTTTATATTTCTTTTTACTACGAACCCAAACGCTTGCTTCTTTCATTAGTTGCGCTGTTTTTCTGCGGCTAACCGGGAAACTGAGTGCATTTAAGGATTTTTGAATGCGTCTCTCGCCATAAGTATTATCGCTAAACTTTGCAATATCTTTCACCCATTCCAGCATCTCTTGATAGGTCGTATCAATGGGTCTTTGAGCCTTTCTTTTTTGATAACTATAATAGTTGTTACTTTTAACACCCAATACGCGACACATTAGTATCACGGGCCAGATCTTCTTATGTTGGGCAATGAACGAGTATTTTACTTCGTTTCTTTTGCAAAGAAGACCGTCGCTTTTTTTAATATTTCACGCTCCATTTCTAGGCATTTTACTTGAGCTTTAAGTTGTCGGATTTCTTCTTGCTCTGGCGTAAGTTTTCCGTTTCCTCTAAAAGCATGACCATCATCATTTTCAGCTTCTTTGATCCATCGACCAAGCACTTGAGCACTGACGTCTAAATTTCTAGCTGCTTCTGCCACAGCGTAGTTTTGATCCCTAACGAGCGCAATTGCATCTAGTTTGAATTCTTTTGAATAAGTTTTACGGTTTTTCATTTGTATCTCCAGTTAAGTCAATTATGTCTTAACTGGGGTAGTCGTATCAATTAGACCATGTCAGTTGTACCACATGGTTATGTAATTCATTACATCTTGTTGAGCTTCATAGCGTGTTTCATAATTTCTCCAGTGAACACGCTCTTGTTTTAGGCTACCAAAAAAGCTTTCAGCAACCGCATTATCCCAACAACAGCCTTTTTTACTCATACTGCCAATAAAACCATGATCTTTTAGTAAGCTCCTGTACTGGTGGCTTGCGTATTGAACACCTTGATCTGAATGAACAATAAGACCTTTATCTGGATTTCTTTGCCAAATAGCCATTGTTAGCGCATCACAGACAAGTTGAGCTTTCATTCTCGATCCCATGCTCCAGCCAACAACTTTACGAGAGTATAGATCAATAACAACGGCTAAATAGAGCCAACCTTCTGCTGTCCAAATGTAAGTAATATCACCGACAAGTGCTTGATTTTGCTGAGCTACGGTAAAGTTTTGTTCAAGCTTATTTTTATAAAGTGGCTTATTATGATCGCTATTGGTTGTTGCTTTATATTTCTTTTTGTAACGAACCCAAACATTCGCCTCTTTCATTAATTTGGCTACTTTCCATCGACTTACGGGGAAACTCAACGCATTCAGTACCGCTTTAATACGTCTTTCGCCATAAGTATTGTCACTAAACTTGGCAATATCTTTTACTAATTCAAGCATTTCTTGGTGCGTTGTATCATTTACTTTATCTGTATTACGCTTTTGATAACTATAATAATTATTACTTTTTACGCCCAATACCTGACACATTAATGTAACAGGCCAGATCTTCTTATGTTGGGTAACAAACGAATATTTTACTTCGTTTCTTTGGCAAAGAAGACCGTCGCTTTTTTTAATATCTCACGCTCCATTTCTAAGCGTTTGACTTGAGCTTTTAATTTACGTATTTCTTCTTGTTCAGGTGTTAGCTTACCGTTACCTCGGAAAGCTTGACCATCTTCACTTTCTTCTTCTTTGATCCAGCGACCAAGCATTTGAGGGCTAACACCTAAGTTTCTACTAGCCTCAGCAACACTAATATTTTGATCTCTGACTAAAGAAATTGCATCAAGTTTAAATTCTTTGGTATATTTTTTACGTTTTGTCATTTCTGTTCTCCAGTTAAGCTTATTATGTCTTAACTGGGGTAGTCGAATCCATTAAACCACGTCACTTGTCGTTGTTGTCGAATATCAAGGGGCATTAATCATTGAACCTACTAATCAAATAAAAGCTGATAAAAATGGCATTGTAGAACTTACCAATTTAACCTCGACAAACTTTTATAGTCAAAGTGGTGCTGATTATTATAGTACAAAAAAAACGACTATTGAAAAGCAATGGTTTTTTGAGAATAGCGATTCAGGTGATTATTTATTGTCATATGATTGTCAATCAGTAGAGAAAAAACATGATTACACATTGAAAATTGATGACGTAAACTACACCATTCATTGCGCAAAAGAAAACAAACTATCGCAGAACAATCACGTAAAATTGTTGAAACTATCTGCGGGTTATCATCAAGTAAACCTAACATTATCTCAGCCAAAATATAGGCAACAAGATATCGCAGTATCTCAAATAACAATCACATTAAAACCGAAGAGCATGTAGCGTTAAAATAACGGAAGTTATTTTTGGTCATTAATTCATGGTATGGAGAAGAAGATGCCAGATAGAGGTGCAACTCGTGTTGTTATTGTAGGTGGTGGAACTGCTGGCTGGATGACGGCTACTGCGTTATCCAGCATATATCCCCAAGCGCAGGTTTCAGTACATCTTATTGAATCTGAACAAATAGGAAGTATAGGGGTAGGGGAAGCAACAATACCCGAAATTGCATTGTTTAATGATCTCGTTGGTATCGATGAAAAGGAATTTCTTCGTGCTACTGGCGGCACGTTTAAATTAGGCATCGAATTTACCGATTGGGGAGAACTCGGTCAGAGTTATATGCACCCTTTTGGTAAGTTTGGTACTCAATTAGACGCATTACAATTTTATCACCATTGGCAAAGGCTCTTCTTGGCCAATGGCGATACTGATATAAGTGATTATTCTATATGTATGCAAGCAGCAAAAGCAGGGAAGTTTGCAAAACCTTCATCTAACCCAAAATCACCACTAGCAGGTATTAGTTATGCCTACCATTTTGATGCAATTAAATATGCCCAATTGTTACAAAAATATGCTGTAAAACGCGGTGTTAAACATACAGAAGGATTAGTAGAAAAAGTTACTCTTCGAAAAAGGGATGGCTATATAGAGTCGATTACCTTAAAAAATGAACAGCATATTGTTGGTGACGGGGTTTGAAGTCCAACGGTACGATTATGTTGTGCACAGCATAATCGTACCGGTGGACTTCAAACCCCTTTTAGTGCTCGCTCTGGATACAACCGATTTCGCACCTTGAATTAAAAGACATCTGAGGTAACTATTTCCTCGTTTACTTATTCCTAGCAAGGTATCTTTACCACCACTACTATGTTGTCGTGGGACAATACCTAAGGAGGCGGAAACATCTCGACCTCGTCGATAATTACTCCCATTACCAATTTCATTAAAGTAGGCACTTGATATCATTGGTCCAACTCCCGGTATCGTTAGGAGTCGTTGACAAAGAGGGTTGCTTTTAGCTGATTCAGTAATCGTTTTACCAAACGTATCAATACAGTTATCTAATGACTTCAACTGTTCCCGTAACTGAGCAAGGACCACTTTAAATGCATTAGATAATTGTGTCGTTTCATCATCTAACATTAAAGGAATATTTTTACGTACATTATTTACACCTTTGCTCAAAATAATACCGTATTCTGCTATTAATCCTCTTATTTGATTACAAAGTGCCGTTCTTTGTCTAACGGCTAATTCTCTTGCTTTATGCTGTGCTTGGTTATCTTGCTGCTCGATTGTTTTAATACCAACACTTTTAATATGTGGCTGTTTGGCAGCAACAACAATTGCTAGCGCATCGTTATAATCATTCTTATTGCCAATTAAAAAAGCTTTCACATGTTGTGGAGGAATAAGCTTTACCTTATGTCCGCACTTAATTATTTCTCTTGCCCAATAATGCGATGTAGCACAAGCCTCTAATGCAACCAAGCATTTTGGTTGATTTTGAAAGTAAGCTAACACTTGTGTTCTTTTTAACATTCTCTTTTTAATTAAACGACCTTGCTCGTTACAGCAAACAACATGAAAAAATCTTTTTGCTATATCTAACCCTATTGTTGTAATCTTCATTGTGGTCTTCTCCCGTTTTGATTGTGTTTAACAACTTCAATCATGGCACATAGATGCCGTATTGGGAGGAGACCATCACATCAGGTTAAGTAATTTATTAGTAAACTTAGAAGATTTATATAATAAGGTCTACTTCTTTGCTTGTGGAAAGATAGTTAGTCGTAACTTGGTAGCTCCATAAGGGATCAAAGTAATCCACTCTTTATCTGTCGATAATCTAGATTGTAAACTTGACTTTTCTGGCAACGGTGGGGTGAGTGTATATTCACCACTTACATCTTTTATATTTTCATTCCACTTTTGTACAATACCGTTTTTCTCCGTTGGCCAATCATCTAATCGGCTCACTTTATTCGTTTTGATTAAAGACCAATTTTTTACTTTATACGCAGGAAGCGATATTTGAATAGGGGCAGAATCTTGACTCCATGGATTATTTGTTGGCGTGGAATAACTTACTCTAGCTAAAGAAGAAATATTATCATCATTGACTGCCAAAGCGTAGTTCCATGGGCTTGTAGGTGTCGCAACATAAGCTGGGAAATGGGTGGAACTGTAAGAAACAGAATGATCTTCTGTCCATAAAGTATCAACTTTTAAACTGTAAACTAAAGGTCCCTTTTCAACAGCAATGCCACCTTTAGGCCAATGACTTAACTTAATTGGTTGAGGTAGATTTAGCTTTATTTCATCATCAGGAGAAAAAATATGATTAATCGTATGGAAACTTCCAGGTATTAACGTATCGGTTAGTTTTTTATTGTTAATATAAACTCTAGGAGATTTTGTCCATTCTGGAATTCTTAATGTTAATGCCGTAGTGATCTTTTTCTTCATTGAAAGTTTAAACGTTATTTGTTCTTCAAAAGGATATAGCGTTTGTTGAGTTATCTTTAGTTCTTCACCATTAATATCGTATGTTGCAGTAGATGGGCCATACATTGCAATAACAGGTTGTCCCTTAGCATCTTTCATCCACATTCTGGCAATGTAATTAGGCATCGCTCTATTAATATTACCGGGGCAACATTTTACCCACGAACTAGGCTGATATGCCATAGAATCATTACCACGCATATAATGATTATGGTTGCTGTTATTACCAAGTATCAATTGATTAGGACTGGAAAAATACTGTAATGCTTTAAAGTCCTCGGTTACGTGACCAGGCGCAGCATTAAACATTGCTCGCTCTATTTTATCAGCATAACTAGCATTTCCTGTACTTTGTAATAAATAACCTAGACTCCAAGTCATATCTGCCACATCACACGCTTCATGGCTATCTAAAGGGTCTTTGCCTCTCAAACCTTCGCTGGAACTATTTACACCATCAACCAGCATATAATGCTTATCTATTTTATTATATGCTGCAATTGAAGTGTCTAAATAAACTTGATTACCCGTTTGTTGGTATAAAATAGCACCTAACTTAGCTGCCTCGTTATAAGTAACTCCATGCTCTCTTACCTGTTTATCAGACAGAAATTGTTCCGCTGAGGCGGAACGATTACGATTGAGCTTATTTCCTTCATCATAAATTTTGATCGCATGAGACAATAAACTTTTGTCACCTGTTTTTTGATACAACCACAGAATAATTTCAATATGACCAACTTCTCTAATATGGCGATATAAAAATGTACGTCCAATCTTTTGGTAAAAATTGAGTAAGGCATTTAAAACCTTTTGATCACCACTTGCATCGTAATACACCATTAAAGCTCGAAATAAAACGACATGCGGCCATTGGTTTGCATTACCGTCACCTCTCATAATATCTGCGCCAAGGAAACCATCATCTGCCTGATGCTTAATGACATAGTCAAATTGAAGCTTCGCCTTGTTCAATAACTTGTCATCATCAAGTAAATAGCCTGTTTTAGCCAAACCATCTAACCAATATGCTACTTGTTCATATGGCCACCATGAAGTATTACCTTCTATTTCTTTAGCTGCCCAGCCGACGGAATTAAATGGGTAATCAATTTTATCTAAATTACCAGTTAAGCCTTTTTTTTGGTGATTGAGATATTGTTTGAGCCACCCTTCTGGCTTTACACTATTGATTGAAATCTCGTAGTATTTTGCATAGTTTTTTGGTCCGTTTTCTGCATAGACATAATTTGTGGTCAATAAAGCTAAAATAAAAGATGAAAAGGTATATTTTTGCATAGATTTATAACTCTAATTATATTAGTTGTATTATTTATACTATAAATATCAATTAAAAGTAAAATAAATGATGCGCTATGTGGAAGTATTCGATACTTAATTTACTGTTGTTTCTTGCTTACAGAACTAATTTGTATTATAAATAGTATAATTTTAGCAAGCCTATAATATTAATTTATGAAAAATATCGTCAAAGTGCTCAATTATTCCACGTTAATCGCATCAATATTACTTATCAGTACTCAAAGCTTTGCAGAAAAAAGTCAAGTGTCTGCGGCGCAAGGCGTACTGACACGTACTATAGGCGACAAAATAAGTAAACGTTTTGAGCTAACATTAAGTACTCAAACGACTGAGAATAACGACAGTTATAGCATTAATGTTAGTAAAAACACGGTACAAATAATACTAAATTAACTACTGATTACATGTATAAATACAAATTATTTACCATTAATAATAAATTTAATAATTATTCTTATCTTTAAAAAGCAAAAGGTTATAAAATATAAAAAATACTTTAAATCTTTATTCGTCTCTGTCAATATTCATGTTTGGTTTATATTAGTAGTTTTTTTTAGTTATGGTGATATTTGAACGGGCGAGTCTTTATTATGTATCTCCTAAGGGGATAGGTGAAGAAACGGGTGAAATGAGGCTTTTAAATGCATTAAATTCCTTTAAAGCTCAGAATAAAAGAGCCTATATCTTGGTAGGATTGCTAGATAAGTTATCCTGCCCTTGTGATTTAGATGTTGTGTGTTTTGTTCTGACTAAGCTGGGAGTAATATTAAATGATGTTGAGTTGTTCGATGATGGTCAAGCAGAAGTTCAGTTTGAAGGCTTGCGCGAGTTCATCAATATCATATGTGAGGTTATTCAAGCCTTTTTAGCAGTAGTCCCTGTCAAAAATCATGCGCAAAAAAATTGCTCTATGTATTTCACGGAACTCAAGAAGAAAAAGCAGCTTAAATACGTTCGTCTTACTTATGCCATACATAAATTTAAAGAGGGTGGGGTTGGCGCAGCACACGTAAGGACATTATTACGATTAGCATTTTGCTATCAAATCGTAGAGGGTATACCACTTACGGGGAGTAGTCTAAATCTATTATTACGCACACAACCATCTCTCGATAGCGATAAAAGTTGGATTAACAGGTTGAGTGATGAGTCGTGTTGGCCCGAAATAGTAGAAGCATTCAAGTATATCGATGGAAAAGGGGAATATTCAAAAATTGATAAAGCTTTTTATGAGTTCTTATCTAAAAAAGGTACGTACAAGTTTGACATTGAATCTTTTGATTTGAGCATCAAAGATGAATATCTGCATAGTTATATGCCGCTTAACAAAAGAATGCTGTTGCCTTATAGAAAAGGAAATAATCTTCAGTCAACAGATGAAGCCTTGAAAGGTTGGCTGAGGAGAAAAGAGAGCGGAAAAAAACAAACAGACACAGCTAATGCTTTAAATATCTTTCTCATTTTATTTAGTGGTAAAAAACAGTCTTATGTGGATACGCTGATTATTACACTGGACATACTAGATGGATATCCAGGTGGTTTTATCTGTCTTTCCACCGGGCGTTGGTATAAAAAATCATTACAGCTGCCGCGTAGTATTAATCCAGTTTCAGGATCAGGTTTATTACTGCCACACAAGAAACAGTTTTATTTAGAACTACCAGAAAGCTTAATCAAGTTGCTTAAAAAGGGTTTGAAACATACAAAACAAACTTGTTTGTCATTCTCTAAATTAAAAGCGTACTTGCTTTCTGGGGAGGCTCTTGACTGGCCCTGTAATGAAAACGGCACCAAAATTAGAGAGTCTCAAATTCGTAAAGTTGTTTTCAATGCAATTACTAACAACTCTGATCCGCATTTTTCTTCCCTAGTCCTCTCTTCTTTAGAGCATGTGGAAGCGAGTGAGTTATATTATTTCTCTGTCGAGCAGTCAGCTGTTAGCGAGCTATATAGTCAATCGCTATCTGATCTGGGATATGAGGTGCCTGAAAGTGTTGATGATGAAAATCATTATGTGGTCGGGAGTAAGGTGGCATTGGATTTCGATGCTTTTGCTACCGAGTTAACGGGGCATATCAGTACGCTGGGCATTGATCTTCAAAACAGACTTGATAGCCCACACTTTGTACAATCTGATTTTATTAAAAGCCACAATTCACTTACTGCATATCTTACTCTTATGATGTTGGCAAATAGCACTCATAGGGATACAAACCCTTATACTTTTTGCTATCAAACAATGTCCAAAGACTTTTTTCTGGTCAAGGATAAAGAAAAACGATTGAGTAGTTCAATTCGAGTGGTCCCTAAAACTCAATTGGTAAAGGATCAGCTCGAAGCGTATTTTACGTTTTGCAAGTATGTTGCATCTGCTTTAAAGGGAAAAAGTTTAGTGGTAATTAAAGATCATTTAAAAGAAATATCACTAAATAAACCTACTATTTTACCTACTTTCGGCTTTATTGATGAGAATTTTGATTGGATTCCCGTTAAGCACGAATTGATTTTTAAGTACCTAAGATGGCCGATAAATTTGCCTAAAAACCTGTTTCGGCATGCTTTATCGGCCTATCTGAGAAAAGTAGGGGAGGGAGAGTTATCTAGGCACTTGTCTGGGCGAATCAGCCATAGTGAACATCAATTAACTCAGCACTCTCCACTAAATCTTTCCAGCGCCATGGGAGGAAATGTGCTAGATAAATTTTTACAGAAGCTCGGTTTTTCCCTTATCACGAATACATACAATGTTTCCAAACGTGCAAAACCTAGCCTTAGCGGGGGACCGAAAAAGATTTATTCTCCGTATAAAGAACAGTCAGCTAGACCGTTACTGAGAAAAGATATATTTAAACGCCTTAAGAGAATGTTAAGCAAGTTAGGTGTTTATACCAACACTGATTCTTCTGATGTTCTTGAGGAGGGCAGTGCAAGCTGGCTAGAAGCTAAAAAGGTATTTCAAGAGGTGGAGAATGAAATACCTTCAGTATTTTTAAAGTCTCAGGATGGAGATAGAGCTAAAAAATTTTTAGAGCTGATAATGGTGAGGTATATAGAGGGGAAAAGTTCCCTATCGCATGAGAGGCTTGATACTAGTCTAAACATTAGCGATGACTTGCTTTATATAAATCAACAAGTGTTTGCAGCCAAAAAAGCGATAATTTCCTATATTACAGAGCAGGTAAAAGGTGGAAACGCGAATCAAGATGTTTTGCTTTTGTCGTTCTTAGTGTTTGTTAATCGTAAGTTGCCTCTTTCAAAAGCATTTTTATCAAGCTTTTCAGGAGATTGGTATTATAACGATGGAGTTGCATGGTTTTATTGGGCTGACTATCGGGTGAAGAAAAGGGTCGTTATTGATAGTTTTACCTTGCTGATAAAATCTAAGATTAATATAAACTCAAAGATATCTGTGGATGAATTAGAGCATGTTAATAAGGTAGTCAAATCAATTTTAAAGCTTGATAAGGGCGTTGATGACGTTTTTATTAGAAAAATGACTTCTTTAGCAAAACTGAATGAATTATTTACCAGGAATTTTGAAGATCAGGTGCCAGCCTATTTGCGCTATTATCGTAGTGAGATGTTTGATGCGAAGGAACTTGCTGAGAGCGCCTTTTATCGTCTGTTTTTTTCAATTGCTACTAAAGCTGATGGCCTTGGTCGACTTGTGTCGCCAAACCCTGAAAAAAATGAAATAAAAGACACACTAGTTAAATACAAAGAACTTTCAGATAGTTTAAAGGCGCTATCTAAACAAGGCGGGTCATTCCAAGTAAAAAAAATACAAAAAGAAGTTGTGATAAGTTGGTTTGGTGAAGAAGTCAAAGAAGTCAAACTTAGGAGCTTTTATGATAGCGAAAACTATTTAACTCCAACATTGAAGCTATTGTTCGAATTTGCGTTTTACCTTCCTACCACCAAAGGATATGGGGGGAGAAATAAGGCTTTAATCTCTACAATAAACTACTTAAGCCAGATTGGTGAACGCTTGCTAAAAATGGCCGAATCAGATGATATTATAAACTATTCAACTCAGGAATTTGTTCATTTCTATAGTTCAATTCTGGCGTCAGTTACTACTGACTCTGCAGTACAAGTAGCGACTCGTCTTAGAATTTTTCATCAATTTCTGGTAGAAAAATTTAATGCAGAAAGAACAAAGTGGGGACTAGTTAAACCTCATATTAAACTTTCGAATAGGCCAAATACAAGTAATATTATTACGTATGACGAGTATAGAGTGATTGACGGGCTTTTAGCGTCAGATGATTGTCTTAACGAGGTGGAAATCCGGTGTTGTCGATTGATGTTGATTATGGGGTTTCGGTTAGGTGTTAGGTACGATGATTTATCTGGACTTAAATATAGTGACTTTGATATAAAAAATGGGGTTCTTTCAATCATGAGTAATGAAGTGCGCAGAGGTAAAACACCCAATATAAACCGGTATGTTTGCTTTGATGCTCTATTAAGTGATGAAGAGCTAGCATTAATAGAAGCGCAATGGAACTTTGTAGAAAAAGCTCATGACAATGGATTGTTTTTCCGAACTAAATTGGAAGAAAAAACATTCGTAAAGTGCAATTTTTCCTTAGATGATATGAGAAAGCGAGTTGTCGAAGCAATGCGCTGCGTAACAGGAGATGAAGGTCTATCTTATCACGACCTTCGAGGCAGCTTCGCCTCGAGTATATTTATGTTGCTTATTTATAGTGAAGATCACCCATATGGTTTTGAATTTCTTACAAAATGGTTCGGTAATAATCTTCTCGATAAAAGCAAAAAATTAAGAAAGGACTTAACTGGAAGTGAAAAAGTTAGCGTAAAAATTATTCCTGCATTATCTCAACTGTTGGGTCACTCAACTCCATCGACAACAATGGAAAGTTATATAGCAACTTTTGAATATCTGTTGTATTTTTTCAATGAGTCACAAGTTTGTTCATTGGTGCCAAATAATGTCTTAGCTGAGCTATTGGGGGAAAATGTAAGTACGGTCACAAAATATTTTAATGACACAGAGCAAAGGGGGGGCCGTTCATTATCTATCAGGCGGTACATCCAAAAACACCCTGTTGATTCTTTTTCTAATCTGATTGAGCCCTTATTAAAGACTCATGATATAGAGCCTACATTGCCGGCTAAAGCTATTTCTGGGGAGGATTATTTTGTTATTTTCCCTAAGCTCATTAAAAATATTGTAAAAGTGCAAAATGATTATTCAGAAGACAATAAGTTAGCAAATGCGTTAACTACGGTTCTCAAACGTACTGAGTTTGATAGGGCTTCATACCCAGTATTATGTGAGAGTTCAAAAACTCATTTGAATCTAAAACTCGAAGGGCGGACTTATGTTGAAATTTGTAGTGCATTAAATGAAATGAAAGCAGAGCGAATAATATTGCTTGCTGAACAATGGGTAGATTCTTTTCATAAAGAGTTTGGACTTGCAAAAGACTGTTTGCCTTTTAAGAGAAAAAAGAACCAAATCTATTCTATTTCTAATAGCTACTCAGAAATTAAATATTTTCTAAGAAAGTTAAATGTCGATGTAGAAGAGCAAGAAGTGATAATTGAGAAAAATTCCATCGGAGTAGAGGTTAAGTTGCAGAGGCTTAAAATGAAAAAAAGGAGAAAGGAAATCTCTAAAGACTTTCAGCGGAAATTTCACGATATTTTATTTTTGATTGCAGTTGCTAGATATGCAGATAAGCCTCATCACGGCTTAGATAATTTTATTAAAACCGTACTCAGAAGGTAGAGCAGCATAAGACACATTTATTGTGGACTGCTCAACTCAATTGGAGAGCAATCACTGTTTGATGTATGCTAAGCGTCCGGCAAAGCACATCTAAACAATGAGTTAAGATCAAGTTAAGTTACTTTCAAACAATTATTTGGAGTAACATATCAGAATCACTCGTACCCAGCAACAATGGTAAACTATTCTTAATGAGCAACAAACTAGCGGCTTAGAGTACTAATATAAAATTCATTAGTTGTTTACAACCGTTTTCAGTATTTTCCAATTAACAAATGAGTCTGAAATAAGTAAAGTTTTAGGCTCGTTTATTTTGTTCAAAGATCTGGTTAAATAATTTATTACGTTCTTTTTGGAGTAATTCAGCACAAGCGTTATCAGTCATTTCCATCACTTGCTCATCTAGTATTTCAAAATGAATGTCAGGTTTCAAATAAGTTTTAGCATCAGTCAGTGATTTTAACTTTTCATAGGGCGTCATCATATTTTTATAAGGATATTTTTTGCGCTGTTTCCCTTTGCTATCCGTTGTTATTTCTGGGAAAAAACAGGGGCGGTGGTAATTGATGTATGGATAAAGGTACTTTAAATTAAACTCATTCATTAAGGTGATGTAACGAAATTTTATAAGCGTTTTTTGTATGAATTGATATCGTTCATTTTTGTCACCTAAAACAGTAAACGCTACAGCTTGATTACCTTGAATGAAATTTTCAAGTGCTTCAATGGTGGTTAGGTTTTCAATAGTCATGATCGCTTTCATCTTATGATCATGAACAAAATTTAAGTCTTTAGACGCATTTCATGTTGGAAACACGTTATTACTTCAGACTCATTTCATATTGGACAAGACTTAAAGTTGAAAGCAAACCTAATTGGCGTATAATAAAATGACAAATGACACGAATTTAAATGACAAATGGCAAGGCAGGTAAAATATGCAGTTAGCACAAACATCAGGTGCAAACCATGAAATGCTCAAAGTTGTTATAGGTAAAAATGCGCCTTTAAATAAAATGACAGAGGTACATGTTGCGAAGAGTGGCGTTGATGCATCAGTACTTCTTAAGGTTGCCAAAAAAGCAAACCAACCTCTTAGTATCTTTGCAAAAGATATGGGTACAACAGAGCGCACATTAAGAAGGCATCAAGAGAGCGGTAAGAAATTAAATGTCACTATAACGCAGAACGTTATTGGTTATGCAAAAATTTATGATGTTGGCATTAGTTACTTCAAGGAGGAAGAACGATGGAATTTATGGCTTGATACACCTAATGTTAACTTTAATTCTCAAGCCCCTAGAGCCGTTATTGACACGCAATCAGGTCGAGAGTTAATCGGTAACACACTCAAAAAGCTTGAATATGGGTTTGTCGCATAATGGAGTTGTATCGAATAACCAAGAAAGTACATGCAAAAGCAGGTATGGAGCTAAACGGTTTAGGTGGATTATATTCTGGTGGACGTTGGCATAGCGAAGGTCAATTAATTAGCTATTGCGCCAGTAGTCGAGCGCTAGCAATGCTTGAACGTTTAGTGCATGACAGCACCGATATTTTGTCAGATGATTTAGTGGTCTTAATCATTTACATACCTGATAACATCGCCATGACATCATATGTGGAAGGTCAATTACCCGATGATTGGGATTCTGTACCTGAAGGTTATGAATCTGTAAGTGTTGGTGATGATTGGTTGGCGAATGGTGAAACATGTTGCATGAAAGTACCATCAGTTTTATGCCAAGATGAATACAATATTATTATCAATCCAACCCATGCTGACATTAATCAAATAAAGGTCATTGATAATAAAGCATTTCATTATGAAAAGCGTTTAGGTGGCCTACTTAAGTAGGTATTAAGGCTCGTTTTGAAATACTTAATCGTTATGGCTGCATTACAGGTTCTGTCGCAAACTCAAATTATGTAGTCTTAATTGAAGGGGTCGCTTTCCCTCAGATACAATTATGCTGCAAGCGAATAAAATTGCTCCCATACCGTCATATCTTCTGAGCCAATCATCTGTCCTTGCTTTATCATCGAGCAAAGTTCAACACCTGCCAAGGTTGACTCCGCGCCGGCCCAAGACTTCCATCCTAAGCAT
>Ga0209292_1000598_pt1 | contig 46839 bp, 47 predicted proteins | sample GOMGulsemesocosm_2_FD_184634 | JGI IMG/M metagenome (GOLD analysis project Ga0209292, IMG submission 184634) | Methane-oxidizing microbial communities from mesocosms in the Gulf of Mexico - GOM9C Gulf of Mexico (SPAdes) (version 2) | ecosystem: Environmental > Aquatic > Marine > Cold seeps...
AATGATGTGCTTGCTCATCCGACCTTATAGCCTCTTATCCAGTTTCTGTTCGTCAGAACCAACCACGTAGTCTCGCTTACTTCAGTCCTAACCTCACGGTTAGCAACCTTGCGACTTACTTTGCTTCCAGGCACGACCCTAGCGCATTAAGGACTTGCACCTTTGGGACTATTCTTTTGTTAAAAAGAACTATATTTACCATTCAAGGCACACACAAAAATTATATTTAATACGGAGTTCAGCGCTTAATTGAGAGTTCAGTATTCCATAGAAAGTCCACCCAAACTTAAATTTGGTGTTTAGAACAAGAATAATTTAAAAACAAAATATTAACTTTAGGCTATGTGCGTAATTGAGGGCTTTGCTCTTTGTAAATCCGTACTAAACATAGGTAAACGTTGTAGTACATTACTAAAAACTCCAAAAGATCATTGAAAGACAGAGATATGATCCTTAATAAATCTCTTAACTGAAGTTGCTTTATAACTCGTTATAGTTTCAAAATCACGTGTAGGATCGCTTATTCCTCTATCAACCCAAACTTTGAAAACCTTCAAGATACTTTCCACTTGCCAATCAGGTAATCCAAAACTCTTAAAACCTGATTCTTGTTCCTTATAAGACAAACTATGATAATGAATTGGACGACCTAAAGTTTCGGACATCATTTCTGCAATATCGCCAAAACTTATTGCCTCTGGTCCAGTAAGAGTTATAACCTGATTGTTCAACTGTTCAGTTGTAAGAGCAATAAATGCAACTTTGGCAATATCTCTCACATCAATAAATGGAATTTTAGCATCTCCTAGATATTGAGCAAAGCTATTCTGTGTTTTGATATACTCAGCATGCATAAACATTAAACTTTGAATAAAAGTATGTGGACGAATGCTAACATGTTCCAACCCACAGTTTTTTAAGTATTCATCTGCCAATTTATGTTGCTCATACATAAATAAACCATCAGCATAATTTGCAGGTTCACCAGAAGCACGAACAATTTTTTTAACACCATTTTTAACTGCAGAATCTATTGCCGCTTTATGTAATTCTAACATATTAAAAGCAGGACTAGTCAGTAAATAAAGAGTATCTATATCTTGCATTGCTGCATCTATAGTAGCTATTTTATCCAACGTCCCCATCACTATTGGAACATCTGCATTCTCTAATGCGGCACCTTTTTCCGCAGTTCTTACTAAAACAACATAATTAGTATTATTTTCTTTTAATTCCTTAACGACATGGCTTCCTAACATACCTGTTCCGCCAATTACTAATATTTTATTTTTCATTTCTTTTTTTTAAAACTTATTTAACCTAATATTCAGAGACTTAAGAGAACCAAGTATGTTCAACCAGTTTTTCACTTTCTTTCCAAAGTCGTTCAGCCGATTTTTTATCAAGAGCTTGTTCTGCAACTGATGCATCACTCACTTTCCCTTTAATTTCTCCCATAGATTGGGGTCCATAATATGCGCCAGAAATAGCCTCTTGACCCGCTACTGAAAGTACCAAAGGAATAGCTCCATTATACGCAGGTTGAGCCATTAACGTCATAAAAAATTTTCCAATAAATTTTGAAATTCCTTTTGGACCATTATTTAATAGCTGAGTAGAGGAGAACCCTGGGTGACATACGATACTTGATACCGAACTTCCTCTGGTTTTTAATTTCCGATCCAGCTCTAAGCCAAACATAAGTGTTGCTAACTTACTCTGCTGGTAAGATTTCATTGGGCTATAAGCTTTTGGTACTTTTAACATAAGGTCATCAAAGTGAATTTGACCATCCCAATGAACAATACTACTTACTGACACAATTCGGCCTAATGCCCGTTCTATTAAATCCAATAGTAATCCTGAAAATAGAAAGTGACCCAAATGATTTGTGGTCAATTGTAGCTCAAAACCATCAATTGTTTCAATTTGAGGCGTTTGCATTACGCCTGCACAATTTAGCAGTCCATCAATCTCAGTATACCTTTGATGAATCTCCTTAGATGCGTTACGTACAGAGGATAAGCTTGATAAGTCGATTAAAACACTATCGATTTTTCCAGAACCTTGTTTGTTAATTTCAATTATCGCTTGCGTTATTTTATCCTGATTTCGTCCTCCTACGATAATGTTAGCATTAGCCTTAGCAAGTATCTTAGCAGCTTCATAACCAACACCTGAATTACCTCCAGTTATTAAATATGTTTTACCTTTTAGATCTGAAAGTTGACTTGGATTCCAATCATTAAAACCGCTATCAATTATTTTCTTCTTTTTCATATTATTATTTTTTTACAAAAAGGAGTTACTCCTTCTATTACAATTGAAATTGTCCTTTAATCATATTCATGAATTCATCATCATTCATCTTTTTTCGATTGTCCAGCATCATTTCAGCATCCTGCCCTACTACATATCTTAGCTGAGAGCTATCATCCGTTACGGCTTGATAAATTGTTTCGACAATCAAGTTAACTGGTGATGCATATGAAGCAGAAGCACTTTGAATATTTTTTAATTTCTGAACAATTTCAACATATTCCGCTATTCCTTCTTCATTTTTAAAGCTTTCTGAATTACTGACAAAATTTGTGGCTACCATGCCCGGCTCAATAATTTTCACCTTTGCTCCGATTTGTTCCATTTCAAAGCTTAAGGCTTCAGAAACTCCTTCAACTGCGTACTTGGTCCCATGATAGATTGATCCCAGAGGAATACCCATTTTTCCACCCATAGAAGAAATATTAATCAGCGTCCCTGATTTATTACTTCTAAAATGCGGTAGAATCGCCCTTGTTACATCAATAAGTCCTATAACATTGGTGTTAAATTGATTTATTATAGTTTCTCTTGAGAATGCTTCTAAAGGACCATAAGCTCCGAAACCAGCATTATTCAATACGGCATCAATACTTCCAAACTTATTCACTCCTTCTTGGATAGCATTTTCTATCGAATCAATATCTACCACATCCAATCTTGTAACTAGAACATTGTCTAATTGATTAAGTTCGGTTTCCTTTTTAGGGCTTCGCATTGTTGCAATTACATTCCACCCCTTTTGCTGAAAGAATTTTGCTGTTGCGTTACCAATGCCTCCGCTTGCTCCTGTTATTAAAATAGTCTTACTCATAATATTGTTTTTTTAGTTGTTAAATTTTTAATTGTTTATCTGTTATTTCTATGTCATCTTAAAAAAAAATGACTCATACCTTATACCCCATATAGTTCTTTAATAATAGGAGCTAAATCTTCTTTCGCAGTGTTTTTAATTGGTGTTCCGTGAGATGGTATTAGGTTTTGAAACTTGACTCCTTTCAACCGCTTGAAATCCTCTGTTTGAGGCTCACAATCGTTTCGCCATTTGGGCCCAATATTCGCAGGACGTATAAATCCGGAAAGCTTCAAGGCAGTCTTTGCCAACACGCTGAAATACTGAGTATCAGTCCAATTTTGAAAACTATCGGCTGAGATCAAAACACCGCTATCTTGCTCAAGAATTAATAATCCTTCTGGTCGTTTTGCCGTTTCAAAGGAGAATAAAGAAGCTCCTTCAATTGGCAGTTCTCCACCAGGAATCATCAGGTTAGTAGTTTCGAGCCCATTAAGGTGAGTCATACCTGGCATTGCCCAATATTTAGCTTTATACCGATCTAGGTAAAACGCATCATCTATACCATTATATTTATCACCCAGATGATAGTCTCCGAGTTTCATAACATGCTCAACCTTACCAAGTGAATCTAGTTTACTAAGTCCTTCAGCATTTAGTCGAACCGCGCTAATTAATGTTAGCGAACCGCCTTCGCGTAAAATAATCATGTTACGACTAATCTGAAGACCAGGCGCCATGACCACGCTGCCGGTTACAAAAAAGACGTCTTTAAAAACTTCTTGAATATCCCCATGTGAGGTGACTGTCGGGAACCTTGACATGTTATTAGTTATTAAATCTGTTGAGTTGTTCGAGTTACTTTTCATTATTAATATTGTTAATGCTCCACCCAAAAAGGCAAATAAAAGAGCTGTTTTTAAGTTGAATAACGATATGCGTTTTTTCATAACGTTAAATTATTTAGTTGTTTAATATTTCCTTTCGATACCAGTTTTTCAACTCCCTACCAATAGTATGAGGGTTATCTTCTTGAACAAAGTGAAGCGCTTTTCCTATGTCTATCATTGTGATATTTGGAAAATTTTCTTCAATCCACGGCACTTCTTCAACTCGAATAATTTGACCTGGGGTAGCATAAAAGCATATCTTTGGAATTTCGGTTTCTTGTAGCCATTTATTATAATTATCTACAATTTTTGCGGTATGTAGCGGACTCCCCTTTAATGGGACATCCCTTGGAAAAACATAAGAAGGCTTTCTATCCTTGAGCGTTTTGAAAGGCGCAGCATAAACTTCCAATTCCTTTTGAGATAGTTTTCGAGACACGCCTCCTGGCAACATATTTTTAACAAACATGTTACCCACTCCCAGCATTAACCAACTAAAAGTTTTAGAACGAATCATTGTAAAAGCCATTTTTAAACCAAATGGTAATTTACTCCAATCCTTTTGTTCATACATAGCCTCCATAAAAGCAATACCTTTTATGTTATCTCTATGAGTATTTGCGTAATGGAACCCAAGACCAGACCCCCAGTCTTGAACTACAATCGTAATATCTTGTAAATTGAGTTCTTTAATGAACGCTTCTAAGTATTCATATACATCTGAAAATCCATAATCTAAATCTGGCTTATCAGACTTTCCGAAACCTAACAGGTCGGGAGCAATACATCTAACATCCTTAGATAAGTGGGGAATAATATTGCGCCAAATATAAGAACTGGTTGGGTTGCCGTGTAGAAACAACATAGGCTTACCTTCCCCTTCATCTATATAGTGAATTTTACTTCCTTTTATGTCAACATAATTGGACTTAAACGGGAATTCTTCAGATATATTTTTAGTATTATTATCTTCCATTTCTATTTGTTTAAAAACTCTTTTCCCATTTCACCATAAATGGCTACTTCTGAATATGTGAATGTGTTTTTCATTATTTTTTTACTTTACCATTATACTTAGGGTATTTCTCTAATAATTTTTCCAAGTCAGGTTTTGGAAGTTTACTAACAAACAAAACTTGTCCAGGTTCTTCTGGCAGATTTAAGCCTTCTATAGTTCTTAATGAGCCAAGGCCTAATATTCCACCAATAAATTCAGGAAAAATTGAACCATTAGCAGACAGGAGAGATAGCAATCCTAAATTTCCTCCTATTTTTTTTGGGAGCCGCAATCCATTGATTTCTTTTAACTCTCGCATATCTATGTTTTCTCCTATTTCATCTGGAAGGATTAGACCTTCTGTTGTATTAACAGATCTAAGGTCAAGCCTTCCTCCTACATACTTTGGAAGTTTTAAGCCTTTTGCAGTCTTAAGAGAGTTCAAATGCAAGTTCCCTTTCACTATTTGAGGAAGGTTTATGTTATCTCCATCAGTTAATAATTCCAAATTAATGTCACCATCTATCTCTAGCGGGTTTTGTCTATTCCTAAAAATTTCTATATCTGACATTCCAAGGTTTCCTTTGTAATGCCTAGTATCTTCAGTAATATCTTTTGAACTATCCATGTTATTGTTTATTTATTCTTTACTAATTATTATTCAAAAGTACATTAAATAGTATATATTTGTAACCTAATATACAATTAATAGTAGTATACTAGAATATACCTATAATGACTTAGAGCTATGAAAGACAAGGACAAAACAATGGAGGATTGCTCCAAAAAGATATTAGCGGTTAGAGATGCACTTGAAATCTTTAGTGGTAAATGGAAAATTCCAATTATTGGTGCGCTTATTCATTTTGAAGAGGCTAGATTTAAAGATTTACAAAACATTATTGGTGGCATTACATCAAGAATGCTGTCTAAAGAACTTAAGGAATTAGAAACTAACCTGCTCATAACGCGAGAAGTTATAGATACCCGGCCAGTTACTGTTAAGTACAAGATAACTTCTTACGGTAAATCATGTCAAGATGTAATTTTTTCTCTCTACCAATGGGGAGCAGAGCACCGAAAAGTGATTATAGGTAAATAGCATTAGATAGTTGATGTAGTTATTTATGATTAAAGAAAACGTACTACAATCGAGTAGACGGCTGACAGTCGAATGACTGCCAGTACGCCTCTCACACCACCGTACATACGGGTCTCGTATACGGCGGTTCGTTAATTTGACTTAACTTTTAAATAGTAATCTTTTAAACTAATGTAACCTTTCAACTTTAGTCGTTTTACAGTTATGGTTGTGTTTAGTATTGGGCTTTGAGCCACTGACCAACCTCCCATTCGTGTTCTACTCCAAGCATAGGCTTGACCTTGTTTTATACCTAAACGGATTAAGTTTTTACGCTTTCGTTCAGGCTTTTTCCAGTCATGCCAAATGCAATACCTTAGTCGATTTCGGAGCCACTCATCTAACTTCTTTAGCTTACCTTGAATATTAGCGTGTTTAAAGTAATTTACCCAACCTCTAATTAACCAATTTAGTCGTTTTATACGGTCATCAAATGTGAGTGGTATCGTTTTCTTGGTCAAGTATTTAAGCTTTGCTTTTAACTCTTTCCATTTCTTAGCGTTTACCACCAATTGATACTTTCCTTTGACACCCTTTTTATATACAGGTACAAACGAAAATCCTAAAACTGAAAAAGTATGTGGCGTTTTAACACCACTCTTCTCTCTATTTATTGGTAATTTTAATTGGTCTCTTAAAAACTTGTAGATATTATTACCTACCCGTTTCGCCGATTTTTCACTCTTTACATAAATACTAAAATCATCCGCATATCTTACATAAAGTAAACCCCGTTTTGCCAATACTTTATCCAATTCATTGAGTAAAATATTTGACAGTAATGGGCTTAAAGGTGAACCTTGCGGAACTCCTTTTCTGCGTTTTTGTAAGCGTCCATCAATACTAATGGGAGCTCTCAAGAATTGACGTAACAATTTAAGCGTGTGTTTACATTTTATCTTCTTGTAAATTAACTCTAATAAAACATAGTGTTCAACTTCATCAAAGAAGGACTTTAAATCAATATCAACTATGTGTTTATAACCAGAATTAATATTTAAAAGACTTTGTGTAACCGCTTGGTTTGCGTTACGTCTTGGTCGAAACCCAAAGCTAAATGGTTGGAAATCTTTCTCAAACATAGGTTGCATCACTTGATGTAATGCTTGCTGAAACACCCTATCAATTACGGTTGGTATCCCTAACAATCGGGTACTTCCATTTGATTTGGGAATCTCAATTCCTAAAATCGGGGAAGGCTGATACTTTCCAACTTTTATACGCTCAACATACGTATTTCCACGAGTTTGAAAAATAGATTTTAGTTCATCTACACGAACACCATCTACTCCACAACCTCCCTTATTTCTGTACACTTGAGTGTATGCTAAGTTTAAGTTTCTTCTTGTTGTTAATTGTTTAATCATTTACTATTTAATTGTTTTGTTGTCTCGCTTAATCAAAGGCTATAAAAGAGCTAAGCAGCTACTTATCATTCTCTTCTACTCCTTAATTTATTAAAGACCATTAACGTTCAGTCCTTCATCAATGCTATCAGAAACACTAACTACTATGACTTCTGCTGACTTCTCCAATATGCCAACTCGTGGCTTTGGAGACCTCCCTTGGTAAGGCAAATACCCTTTGGTCAATATCTGCTGAATCTACTATTTCAATCATTCTCTTGTTACAGAGTTGGGACGTCACAATGATGTGCTTGCTCATCCGATTTCATAGCCTCATATCCAGTTTCTGTTCGTCAGAACCAACCACGTAGTTTCGCTTACTTTAGTGCATCCCTCACGGAAAACCACCTTGCGTCTTACTTTGCTTCCAGGCACGAACCCAGTGCATTAAGGACTTTCACCTTTGGGACTATTCTTTTGTTAAAAAGAACTATATTTACCATTCAAGGCACACACAACATGTATAAAACATAGCTATTAAATGCCAAACTGAAAGGGTTGTGCTATTTAAAATTACCGCCCCATGTTTAATTTGGTGTTTAAAACACCAAAAAGTTTAAAACAAAATATAAAAATGTGGCTCCGTGCTGAACGAAAGTTTGTACATTTAACAAACGCTACGTTCTATACATTGGGCGTTAGCAACAATAAAAAATGAATTAAAACAAGAACACATAGTTGTATATACAACTTTATTCTATACCTTTACATCATGGAACTAAAGAATCAAGAAGATTTTAATCCCGCAATCTGTGTTTCGAATAAGGTGAGGCAACTTAATAGAGCTCTTGCAAATATTTATCGCAAGTATTTCTCTCCATTCAACCTCACAGACAGCCAAGTGACAATTCTCTTTGTTTTAACAAAACAAGGTGCGCTAACTCAAAAGGACATGTGCCTAGCTCTTCTTCTTGAAAAATCTTCATTAAATCGAAACCTAAAGCGTCTTTTTGAAAGGGGATTAATTTCAAAAAGGGACTTTCCACTTATTAAATTAACTGATATAGGAGTTAAACTTGTTGAGCGTATTATTCCGGAATGGGAAAAAGCAATGGCAGAGACTAAAACCCTTTTGAACAACGATGGAATGGCCGCTGTTGAACTCTTAAATAATAAAATAAAATCATAATGGGATTAAAAACAGCATATATAGGATTATCATTATTCATGACCTTAGTCTTACTTTATATTAATATTAAGGCATCCAACAAAGGACTAAATAAATCACCAGTCAACTTTCTTTTTCTGCTGGTGGGTTGGCACATTTATATTTATGCCTTGTCCTTAACAGGGTTTATCGAAAATTTTGATTTTCCTCCTCGTTTTTTTCTTTTAACAATACTTCCCGCGTTTATATTTACAGGTTGGTTTGTCCACAAAACAAAGAACAGTAGATGGCTTAGTAGTATTCCTCCTCACTGGCTAGTATTTTACCAATCATTCAGAATACTCATTGAAACAATATTTGTTTTTACTGTGATGGCTGGTCTTCTCCACTCCAATGTGACAATTGAAGGCTATAATTTTGACATGGTCTACGCTTTTACTTCTGTGGTGATTGGATCCTTAGTTATAAAGGGACACTACAAAATTGGGATTATCTGGAACATCTTAGGATTGGTGGTTATCGCAATTATTATTTTTCTTTTCCAAACCACAATATACTTACCTGAAATGTATGGATCGAATACAGCGAGGTTTCCTATTGAATTTATGAAGTACCCTTATATTCTTGTGCCTGTATTTTTAATGCCTTCCGCTGTTTTTATACATGTTTTATCTATAGTTCAATTAAAAAAGTTGCTAACACAAAATAAACGGTATTAAACATATTAACAAAAGGAATGAGTATATAAAATTTGCATCTTATATACTCACTTATAAACTGAAAATAATGAAAAAAGCGCATTTTGTTTTACCACTTGTATTGGCACTCTTTTTAAATGCTTGCAATACTAAAAAAAAGCAGTCAAAAGATAGTGAATCATCAACTACAGAAAACCTCTATCTTGGTCAAAAACTACCTGGCTTAATACCCGAATTATTTGCTCCTAGTATTATTAAGACCGATTTTAGGGAAGCAGAAGCGGCTTTTACACCAGATTTAAAAGAGTTCTATTTCCGAAGAAGGGGCGGAAAACACAAAAATAATACGTTGGTTGTTATTCAATACAAAGGGAATCAATGGGTCGAGTCTGTTGTGCCACCTAGAGCGGGAGAACCATTTATTTCTCCTGACGGTAAGATTCTGTACTTGGGAAATAAATATAGGGAGCGAATCAACTCTGGCTGGTCAGAGGTGAAAAGTCTTAACGCTCCTTTCAATGAAATTCCTATCATGCGCCTTACTGCCTCATCTAAAGGAACTTACTATTTTGATATTGCAGCTGCAGATGGTACTATTTGGTATTCACGATTAATAGATGGTAAATATGAAAAACCGAACGAATTGGATAAGGAGATTAACTCGGGAATATACAATTCCCACCCTTTTATTGCTCAAGATGAATCCTACTTAATATGGGATTCTTAAGAGAGAAAAGGTGGGTATGGTGACGCTGATTTATATATCAGCTTTCGACAAAAAGATGGTTCATGGGGAACTGCAATTAATTTAGGAGATAAGATAAATACAGAATTCGCAGAAGCATTTGGAAGTATGACACCCGATGGAAAGTATTTTTTCTTTCATAGATCTTTTGGTGGTGACACAGGAGATATATTCTGGGTAGATGCACAGATTATCGAGACACTTCGACCTAACTAACAAAAGAACAGAATTAAGAAACCTTCTAATTTTTAATAGATTAAGACCAAATGAATTTAAAAAATAGTATTTGATTTAGAATAAATAAATTGGATAATAAATATACATACATTTGCTAATCGAGTAGACCACTGACAGTCGAATGACTGCCAGTGCGCCTCTCACACCAACGTACATACGGGTCTCGTATACGGCGGTTCGTTAATTTGACTTAACTTTTAAATAGTAATCTTTTAAACTAATATAACCTTTCAACTTTAGGCGTTTTACAGTTATGGTTGTGTTTAGTATTGGACTTTGAGCCACTGACCAACCTCCCATTATTCATCCTTATTATATTTTCATCTGTATTCATGAATTCGTTCCTCATTTCGTGTTCTACTCCAAGCATAGGATTGACCTTGTTTTATACCTAAACGGATCAAGTTTTTACGCTTTCTGTCAGGCTTTAGCTCACATCCTTTATTTTCCTGTCCGTGTTCATGATTTCCGCTTTGCTCCAATTTTCCAGTCATGCCAAATGCAATACCTTAGTCGATTTAGTTCGATTTCAGTTTGTTTTCTATTTGTATCTCATGAATTCGTTCCTCATTTCGGAGTCACTCATCTAATTTCTTTAGCTTACCTTGGATATTAGCTTGTTTAAAGTAATTTACCCAACCTCTGATTAACCAATTTAGTCGTTGTATTCGGTCATCAAATGTTAGCGGTATCGTTTTCTTGGTCAAGCATTTAAGCTTTGCTTTTAACCCTTTCCATTTCTTAGCGTTTACCACCAATTGATACTTTCCTTTGATACCCTTTTTATAAACTGGTACAAACGAAAACCCTAAAACTGAAAAAGTATGTGGCGTTCTAATACCACTCTTTTCTCTATTTATTGGTAATTTTAATTGGTCTCTTAAAAACTTATAGATACTATTACCTACTCGTTTTGCCGATTTTTCACTCTTCACATAAATGCTAAAGTCATCCGCATATCTTACATAAAGTAAACCCCGTTTTGCCAACACTTTATCCAATTCATTGAGTAAAATATTTGATAATAATGGGCTTAAAGGTGAGCCTTGCGGAACTCCTTTTCTGCGTTTTTGTAAGCGTCCTTCAATACTAATGGGGGCTCGCAAAAATTGACGTAACAATTTGAGCGTGTGTTTACATTTTATCTTTTTGTAAATCAATTCTAATAAAATATAATGTTCTACTTCATCAAAGAAAGCCTTCAAATCAATATCAACAATATGTTTATAACCAGAATTAATATTTAAAAGACTCTGTGTAACCGCTTGGTTTGCGTTACGTCTTGGTCGAAACCCAAAGCTAAATGGTTGGAAATCTTTCTCAAATATAGGTTGCATCACTTGATGTAATGCTTGCTGAAAAACCCTATCAATTACGGTTGGTATCCCTAACAATCGGGTACTTCCATTTGATTTGGGAATCTCAATTCCTAAAATTGGGGAAGGCTGATACTTTCCAACTTTTATACGCTCAACATACGTATTTCCATGAGTTTGAAAAATAGATTTTAGTTCATCTACACGAACACCATCTACTCCACAACCTCCCTTATTTCTGTACACTTGAGTGTATGCTAAGTTTAAGTTTCTTCTTATTGTTAATTGTTTAATCATTTACTATTTAATTGTTTTGTTGTCTCGCTTAATCAAAGGCTATAAAAGAGCTAAGAGTCATCTTATTTCTCCCTCCTACTCTTTAATTTATTAAAGACCTAACGTTCAGTCCTTCATCAATGCTATCAGAAACACTAACTACTATGACTTTTGCTGACTTGTTCATTCTCTTTTATTTTTACAACGTATTCACGAATTCCGCAAAGCTCCATTTCTCCAATATGCCAACTCGTGGCTTTGGAGACCTCCCTTGGTAAGACAAATACCCTTTGGTCAATATCTGCTGAATCTACTATTTCAATCATTCTCTTGTTACAGAGTTGGCTCGTCACAATGATGTGCTTGCTCATCCGATTTCATAGCCTCATATCCAGTTTATTCACAAATGTTATATTTTTTTGTGTTCATCTGTTCGCTTTGCTCGGGTCTGTTCGTCAGAACCAACCACGTAGTTTCGCTTTATTCATTCTTGTTCCTTTTTGATATTCATGAATGCAAAGCATTTCTTCAGTGCATTCCTCACGGAAAACCACCTTGCGTCTTACTTTGTTTCCAGGCACGAAACCAGCGCATTAAGGACTTTCACCTTTGGGACTATTCTTAATTAAAAGAACTATATTTACCATTCAAGGCACACACAAAAACTAAACTGCATTAAAACGTAGCTTAGCCAAAACGTTAGGACTAGAAATTGAAGAGTAACTCAAAAAAGACAATTAAACACTAAAAATATAGATTATGATAAAATTTTGGATAATAGCAATATTTATTTTTATAATAATTACGTTGATTCTAGCGAAATTAACATTGAAAAAAAGGAGAAAAGATGTGGCAATTGTATGATGGAATGACAAAATATTGGTTACGTTTATCATTAGCAAGTTTGGGAATAACGTCTTTTATAATATATTTAGTTGATTGGATCGCGTTTCCAATTATACCATAGAACTTTGATGGAGTTTGGCTATTAAAACGAAATGAGAATATTTGGGAAAACAAAAATCAAATTAAAAAATAGAATTGTTTTCGGAATTTTGAACATTGAGGAATTACTCACTCAATCCATAAAAATTAGGAAAACAGAATTAAACCGAATAATTTGAATGCTAAAAAAACAACAACATGTATAAAACATAGCTATTAAATGCCAAACTGAAAGGGCTGTGCTATTTAAAATTACCGCCCCATGTTTAATTTGGTGTTTAAAAGAAAAAATAAAAACAAAATGTAAAAATGTGGCTCTGTGCTGAGAGAAAGTTTGCACACTAACAACGAAACACTTCATACACAAAGTATTAGACACAAGTAAACCAATATCGAAATTTGAAAAAGACAATCCTTCTAAGTTTAATTTTACTACTTTCTATAAGTTGTAAAAAAGAAATCTATGCACAGCAAAAAACAACTAATTTTAAAAACGATTTAGAAACGAAATATTTAAATGGAAAAGTAAAAGAATGTAATCTATTTATAGCATTCTTTACTGATTCAGACAAAAGTCAAACCGAAAATCCAGTGACTATTCTGAAAGAAAAATTTACAGAAAAAGGTTTTTTTGAAAGGATAGAATACTATGACTATTATGGCGAAGTCAGTAAAACAATAGAAAATTTTTATAATGATAACGACTATTTGTTAAAATCAATTTCAGTTGATGAAAATTCTTCTCAAAAAACTGTAGAACTTAATGAATATGATACTATTAATAAAACAGAAAATAAAAAAATCATAATTAACAATAAATTTAATTATAAGTTGTTTTCAACCTTCGGAAAATTTAATAAAATAGAAAAACAAATCAGATTTGGAAAAGAGGACACAACGGTAATAAATTATAATTACAAATTCAATTCAAATAACAATGTTATTCGTAAAGTAGAATTTCATAATAATAGCAGAATCATAAGCGAATACAAGTATGATAAAAAAGAAAACATCATAGAATCAATATATGAGAATGACACTTTGAAAATAAAAACTATTGGAATATATAAGGGACGTCAACTAAGAGAGCTTCAGCTTTACACTATTTCAGATAATCTAAATGAGTACATAGTAAGTGTTACTAAATATGATAAATATTATAACCCAACATACTATAAATCTTATCAAAAATCTAAACTATTAAGTGAAACAAAATTCAAATATGAATTCGACAAACAAGACAATTGGATTAAAAAAACAGCTTATTCAAAAAAAAATTCCCCGATTTATATTGAGAGTAGAGAAATAAGATATTGGGAATAAATACTCGTGGATAATGAATATATAAAAAACATAGGGCATTTGTACTTAACCCAAAGGTTGGTGTTTATTTGTTAAGTCCGCTAAATATATAATTTGGCATTTTAGAGAAAAGGATAATAACAAAATAAAAAGTTTTGGCTATGTGCGTTATCGAAAGTTTCGTTACTTTTAATCCGCACTAACCATAATTCAAACGCGAGCCATTGCCCATATAAATAAGACTAAAAATGAAACTACTATTTTCTATTATAATTATTGGCTTTGGTTGCAATTGGACTCAAATAAATGAGACAGAAATAATAACTAAGGAAATTGGTGTAATGCTGGCTTATGATGAAGCAAGTGAGGAAAAAGAATTTGGACTAATCGTAACTGAAGGGGCTTGTGGTGGCACTGCTAGAATAGAATTAGACTCCTTTCATTTTGAATATTGCGAGAAAAAAAAAAGACTCCAATTCTATGTGGAAGTTATCTACTTGAAAACAAACGAGACAGTACCTTATTGCAGCTTAATTAAAGCCAAAAAAACTGAAAATAAATACACCCCAAATTCAAGCGAATTTAAATCGAATGATGAGTCTAATGTCATTAATGGAGAAATAGACTACATAAAAGGCGAGAAACTTTTTATTTGGGGTTTAGGAACAACTGTTATTCAGATAGAGATAAAATAACGGCTCACAACAAAAATTATATTTAATACGGAGTTCAGCGCTTAATTGAAAGTTCAGTATTTCATAGAAAGTCCGCCAAAACTTAAGGCCTGTGCTGAGCCTGTCGAAGTATGGTCTTTAAAACAAAAATAATTTAAAAACAAAATGTTAACTATAGACTATGTTCGTATTTTAGAACTAGACATTATGATGAAAAAGAAAATACTCACACCACTATTAATTAGCATTTTGTTACTCTCCTGTAATGAAACCTCAAAACCAGAGCAAATCAAAAATAAGGAAGAGATTAATCATTTTCAAAACTTTGCAAAGAAAGATTTAAAGGAAGACCTGATTGTTCTTTATAATAAATTAGATTCAACACATTATAACCTTTATCATAAACATTCAAAAAACGAGTTTGAAACTAAACGCAATGAATTACTAGCTGAAATAAGAGATTCTATGAATCTATTTGAGTTTTACTACCACATTCTACCTCTTTATGACCTGTTAGAAGATGCCCATTCTCATTTAATTTTCCCATTCAATTACACAAAGGAATATGAAAGCCAAGGTGGGAAATTTATCCCATTGGAGGTATTTATTAAAGATCAACACCTCTATATTTCGAAAAACTACTCACAACAAGTTATCCCTCTTTTCTCGCAGATAATCTCAATTAATGACGTCTCCTGTAGTGATATTATTGAAAAATTAGACCTGCTTGTAAAAAATGAAAGAAAAGAGACTGAAGACAAGTACATGTCACATTTCTTTGACAGAGTTTTATATCCCATATATAAATTTGACAAACACTATGAGGTAGTAATTAAAACTCTAGATGGTGAGAGAAAACTCTTTTCACTAGAAGGTGTTTCTGCTGAAGTATTTCATAAAGAAAAAGAGCCATATTATAGTTTTCATACAATTGGTGACTCAATAGGTGTTATTGATATTAATCTATGTGAAGGGAGAGATAAATTTGCCTCATTTTGTGATTCAGTCTTTGGTTTATTGAAACAAAGAAATATCCCAAACCTTATAATTGATGTTCGAAACAATGGTGGTGGAAGTACCTTTCATGGTGACACCCTCTTCACGTACATTACGAACAAAAAGTTTACTCAATACGGTCAGGTGAAGATAAAAATCTCACCACTAATTAATAACAACTTGGATACTATATATTTTGAAGAATATTATCAGCGAACAGAAACAGCTCATGATAACCCTAAACGCTTCCAAGGAGACGTTTACATGATTGCCAATCAAAACTCATTTTCATCAGCTACCATGCTTGCTGCCACATTTAAATGTTATGATATGGGAATTTTGGTTGGAGAAGAAACAGGTGGTGTAGAGGTTTTCTTTGATGAGCCAATTTTAATGACTTTGCCCAATACTGGAATTCGATTTTTAGCCTCACATCAATACCGTTGGTGTGCTTGTGGTCAAAGCACTGATAGGGGGGTTATTCCTGATTACGAGTCAAAGTGGAATAAACAAGATAAAATAGACAGAGTTGACACTGAAATTAAACTCATTCAACACCTAATAAAAAATAAACTGGATTAAAACGCAGTTTAGCCAAAATATTGGCACAACTTTAGGTCTAGCCCTAAAATACGGATGCAGTTTAAATTATTAATTTTCACAAAATGTGATACACAATTTAAATCACTCACCAATCATTAGTTCGCTATACTCTTTCTTCCCCTTGTCTGTTAAGTACGGATAAATGGCTTGATTTATAATTTCTGAATACTCCTTAATTATCTTTTTATTCAATTTTGGTTTAGTTACCTCTGCAGAGGAAATCCAAAAATCACCTAATATTTGAAACCGTTTGAAAAGAAACAAATATTCATTTGGTAAAACCTCTTCTCGTAGCACTTCATTTTTCACCAAAAAACTAAATAGCATAGCAAATTGCTCTTCTCTTAATTTAGTTAATTGTAAATAGTGTGTTTTTATTTTACTGCTTTCTCGCATTATTTGAACAAAATCGAGCATAAAAAAACGATACTCGAAAAAACTCTCCATCATTACAAATGACATGCTAAACAGAGATGGTAACCCTATTGTTTTTGCATCATTTCTTGACATATTATCATCCATTCTACTAACTAATTGAAAATATAAAGATTCTATAATCGTTTCACGTTTTTTGTAGTGATAATTTAAATTACCTTGACTAATTCCCATTTTATTAGCAATAGTTCTTAAGGTTACTTTAGATAAACCATCCGTATTAAATAACTCTAAAGCAGTGCTCAAAATAAGTTCTTTAGTATTTCCCATGCGCTAAAGGTAAATAAAATAGTACCTATGACCTAATTATATTTTATTTTAGTACCTTTGACCTAATTAAGGTAAATATTAATCCAAAAGGCGCACATGAAAATTACAAGAACAAGTTACAAAATTGCTAGTTGGACGCTTCTAATAGGAGGAATCGGTCACACAGCAGCAGCACTAACCACTCCAAAGACTGCAGAACTAATTGAACTCTCCGTTAAAATGGAAGAATTTACGGCACACGTTTTAGGTATGGAAATTAATATGTATGATTTCCATCAAGGCTTTAGTCTTATGATGGGACTTCTATTGGTTGGGTATGGCGCACTAAACGTATTGATTTTAAAAAATAATAAACAGAATCCTTTACCATCAAATATCATCATACTTAACATTATAATTACTTTAATTAGTGCTCTTTTATCTCTTAACTATTTCTTTATAATACCTATTCTTTTAACTAGCATTCCATTTATAGGATTTCTAATTTCGTTCATCACAAAACACAAAAAATAATGAAAATAACAATCATAGGCGCAGGAATTGGCGGATTAACCACTGCAATAGCTTTAAAACAAAAAGGCTTTGAAATAGAGATATTTGAGGCTGCTCCAAAATTCAAAACAGCTGGATCAGGAATTAATCTGGCTTTGAATGCTATGCAAGTTTACAAAGCATTAGGATTGTATGACACCATTTTTGAAGCTGGGAGTTACTCAAATTCAATGAATGTTATGGATGAAAATTTAAACCTTTTATCTGCAATGGATTTAGTGAATTTTGAAGAACAGTTTAACGTTAAATCTGTGGCTATTCATAGGGCAAAATTACATCAAATTTTGCTCGACCACCTTACTGATATCCCACTCCATTTAAATAAAAAAACAAAATACGTTAGTCAACTAGAATCTGGCATTGAAATAGAATTTGAAGATGGCAGTACTCACAAAACTGAAGTTTTAATAGGTTCGGATGGCATTCATTCTGCCATCAGGCAATCTGTTTTTGAAAACACAAGTTTACGAAACGCCAAACAAATTTGTTGGAGAGGAGTTACAAAAATTGAACTACCTACAAAATATCAATCCCAACTAAATGAACTTTGGGGGAAAGGTAAACGATTTGGCTTTGTCGCCATTGCTAAAAATGAGTACTATTGGTTTGCTTTAACAGACTACGAAAAGAATTATCAGGAAGAATTTAAAAACATAAATTTAGACCATTTTTATTCAGATTTTCATCCTATGGTACGTGAAATTATTAACGCAACTCCCAAAGAAAGTATCTTGACCAATGAGATGTTAGATTTGAAACCTATTTCGCCTTGGTACAAAAATAACATCTGTTTACTAGGTGATTCAGCCCATGCAACTACACCCAATTTAGGACAAGGCGCTTGCCAAGCAATTGAAAGTGCACAGGTACTAGCAAATTGTTTAGCTAGCCATGAGTCCCCTGAAAATGCATTTAAAGAATTTCAAAAATTACGGTTACCTAAAGCCCACCAAATCGTAAAAACAAGTTGGTTGGTTGGCAAAATGGCTCATTTATCAAACCCTATTTTAGTTATAATTAGAAATCAATTACTTAAATGGGCTCCATCTTCAATGAATAAAAAACAATTAGAACAAATTTTTAAAATACACAACGTATGATGGTCATAACACTATATACTACTCATAGCATCCTTCAGAATACTATGAGTTTATATACGTACTGTTACCCACTTTAGTTTATGATTCCTTCGTTTCTTCATTATCAAAAATTTCTTCAATTGATAATTGGAATAGTTTCGATATTTTGAAAGCCAAAGGTAAACTTGGGTCAAACTTACCTTTTTCAATAGCATTAATCGTTTGGCGCGAAACCGCCAATGAATTTGCGAGATCGGCCTGCGTCATATCTCTTTCTGCCCTTAGTACTTTTAATTTATTTTTCATGTATAACGTTTTTTTCCAATCGTTAGTGCAATCATATAAGAAATACTGATTAACATCACCAGAAAAGATATTTCTGCATCACCCGTAATAACATTTGCAATGTCCATTACCGAATAACTTAATCCGCCTATAACGCCAACGCCCAAAGCTATACCCATGGCATCAAATTGAATTTTCTTTTGAAGTTCATCAAGTGCGCTAAGGTGTTTAATGTGTGCCCTAATCAATCCTACACCAATTAATGTGTTTATGGCAATGGCGAGTATACTCCAGGTCGTGCGCTCTTGCCAAATAAACTTTGGTCCAAAGGTAGCCAAGGCCAAAGTTAATAACCATGACAGCGTCCATAACGCTAGATTAATAGTAACTTTTTTCATGTGTTTACTTACGTTTTCTTTTTTCATATGTCAAGTATAATTGATTAATTGTAAAGTTTAGTTGACACAAAGGTAATGCAATTTTTATAAATGTCAAGTTTTATTTACATTTAGTCATGTTCCCATTACTTTATTGATTGTCATAATGACAATCAAACACGTGATAAATAGAAAGTGAGTACGATTAACGTGACGCTCTTTTCTTTTACAAAACTAAACTTCCTAAAAAAAAATTCTCTTTTCTATAGGCCGACTTAATCCTATTTATGTGTTTCGAATAAAACTCAGTTTCATTTATTGCCGCGAATCAAATTAAACTGCTATATTTGAGAAACCCTATGACCTACCTTAACCAATTGTAAATATTTATAACCATTTACAAATGTATATATACCTGATTTCATTGGCGTTTAAATAAAAACATTAAAAAAATATATAACGTGAATATATACCCATACTCGGTTGTAAGCAATGAAAATGTAATCGTAATTAACATATGAAAGAAACTACTTTGACCGAAAACTCATTTAAAGAATTTGAAAATGTCGAAAAGAGAAGAAGGAAACTACTTCCCTGGTGGATTAAACTATTCTGCTGGATTTTTATGTTATTCGGCCCTTTATCTTTGGTTTGTTTGATTCTTGGCTTTACAAATATTAAACCTGCTCTTGCATTTTACGGATTCGAAACCTATGAACCCTTTTCTTTATATGGATTCATTGTTATTTCTGTTGGACTTTTAAAAGGAGTTACAGCATTTACTCTTTGGTTTGAAAAAGAATTCGCAATAAAAATTGGGAAAATTGACGCTATAATAGGAATTGTACTATGTCTAATTTCCATGTTGATTTTACCTTTTTTTCAAGACGGATTTAATGTAGTTATTAGATTAGAATTAGTCGTATTAATTCCTTACTTAATTAAACTGAATAAAATACAGAAAGAATGGGAATCAACAATTTTAAAAAAATGAAAAAATAATTAATGCAGGCTTATCTCTTTGTTAATCCTTACTAAACATAGCCTAAACGGTAATAAATAACTATGATAAATAAAATATTAATTACTTTTTTATTAGCCATTACTTATGCATGTTCTGCCCAAGATGTATTTACAATTGATGACTATCGGAAAAATGAGTATAATTACAATGCAGTTAATGTAATAGATTCAAAACATCTTAACAAGGAAGCTATAATAATTAATGAGATTCTTGAAATTGATCAAAAAATAAGAGATAACTCCCCTGTTGGTTCCCTCCAAGATATTGAAAACAAAAGAATATTAGATAGTTTAATTTCTGAAAAAGGGTGGATACCTACATTCGGCACAGACATTAAGGGCGTTGGAGCTGCTACCATTCTTGTGCATCAATGGGATTTAACCTCAGAGGATTTTGATTCTTATTATAAGCTAATAGTTAAAGAGTGCTTGGAGAAAAAAGAACATTGGATGGTAGCATTGACAGTTCTTGAATACCGTTATCAATGGCTAGGGTCCGATTTAAGAAGAAAAAATGACCCGGACACAATAACTATTAAACTATACGATAATAATAGTATTGACACACTTTATTCTACTCCCCATATAGCTGCTATGAGTAAAACATTATGCTCTAATTCCAATAAAAAACTGAATATTAGTGTTAATAATGAATACATTAAAAATCAATTAGAAGAGCTATTAATTCATTTTAAACGAAAAATATCTATGCCGCCCGAAATATTAGAAATGATAAAAAAGGATGGAGGTCAAGGACCAGGAGAATTAACAACTGATAGGTTTAGTATTCAGATAGATGAGAAAATCGCAAAAAATAAAATAATTTACAAGTTTCATTACTAAAAAACATCTACAACAACAATTATATTTAATGTGGAATTCAATAACTTAATTGAGATTAAAAAATAATAAAATTGGAAAATAACAACATCACCACAATCTCAAATGGCCCACAGTTTAATGGAGGTAAATCGGCTTACTTATTTGTACTAGTGGTTACTCTTTTATTTGTGTTACTAGGCTTTATTGCAAGTGACATGTCACTAGGAATAATCATAATTGTACCTATAATAACTACTCTTTCAAGTTATACCCTGGACATAAGAGGTGTTCAAATAGATTTAACCAGTAAGCGTGTACGTAAATACAAACAAAACCTAATAGGTAAAAAAGGTAAATGGTTAGAACTAAGTACATTTAATAAAATTATTTTAACCCATGAATTTTATAAAGTTTCAACCACAAATTATTCAGATATAATAGATGGTAGCATTAGTACTAGTAAAACTACACATGGCCATTTTGTAGTTCGATTGATAGGTAGCAAAAGTAAAAAATCATTAATTATTACTGAAGAAATGAAATACTCAGCTGCAAAAAAAATAGTAGCTAAAGTAGCAAAAGACACCGGCTTTGAAAAAGAAGATACCTACCATGCTAAACTTGTTCAGTCTATGAATATGAGAAGTTGGCAATAATAAAACAACACAATAAATTAAGATAACTATATTTAATGAGAAGCTCAGCACATAGATTGTACGTTTAACATGCCATAGAAAGTCCGCCAAAACTTAAATTTGGTATTTAAAAACAAAATATTAACTTTAGGCTATGTGCGTAATTGAGGGTTTTGCTCTTTGTAAATTCGTACTAAACATAGGTGAAAAATGAAGAAAGCAATTATAATTGGAGCAAGTTCAGGTATAGGACAAGAGCTTGCTAAAACTCTTACTAGTTCAAATTACAAAGTTGGAATAACTGGAAGGCGAAAAAAACAATTAGAGGATTTAAAGAAGACTAATACAGAACAATATGTAATTAGTTCTTTTGATTGCACAGGAAAAAATAATTCAGCTAAATTAAATGAACTAACAGAGCAACTAGGAGGTTTGGATTTATTAATTTTCAGTTCTGGAACTGGTGATTTTAATAAAGATCTTCATTTTGAAATCGAAAACAAAACAAATCAACTAAACGTAATTGCTTTTACTGAAATTACTAATTGGGCATTCAATTATTTTGAAAAACAAGGCAAAGGACATTTAGTCGGTATAAGTTCAATAGCAGGAATTAGAGGAGGGAGACTAGCCCCTGCTTATTATGCGTCAAAAGCATATCAAATAAATTACTTAGAAGGGTTAAGACAAAAAGCCAAGAAAACAAAAAAACGAATTTATATAACTGACATAAGACCTGGATTTGTAGATACAGAAATGGCAAAAGGAGATGGTGACTTTTGGGTTGCAACAAAAGAAAAAGCTGCTAAACAAATTTATAGTCTGATAGAAAGAAAAAAAGATATTGGATATGTAACAAAAAGGTGGAAATTAATTTCAATTATTTTGAAAATACTACCAAATTGGATTTATAAAAGAATGTAAAAACAACCAACGGCTAACAAAACCAATATTTAACACGAAATTCAGTAGCTTGAATGAAAGTTCTGTTTCATAGAAAGTCCACCAAAACTTAAATACTGTATTAAGCTGCGCTGCATAGAGTTTGTTGAAATGTCGAAATATGGTATTTAAAAACAAAATATTAACTTTAGGCTATGTGCGTAATTGAGAATTTATCTCTTTTCAAATTCCCGCTACTTTTAAGACACAAGACTGTTAGCATTCATATAATAATGTAGAATAAGCTAGAAGCTTAACTAAAAAATCCATAATTTGCTAAAAAACTAATTAACCATGCGTTTATTTTTTTCTAAAAGTCTCCTACTGCCACTATTTGGGTTTATATTTTTTTCCTGCAGTACAGGTGTTTATGAAGATCAACTTATAAATTCTAACCCCAAAAGTAATTCAAATCGTTCGTCCAACATCCAAAACAATTCAAATACTGTTGACTCAATCCAAGTTAAACTTCAAGTAAAACAAATTGAGAATGACTATTTTAATTTTTTGATTAAAATGAATATGTTCGGTGACTCTTGGATTGTTTCTCCTTTAGAAAAAGAGTATCCTTATGGTGAGATGACTATTGATTTTGACAAAAATGATCATTTTGTTTTATTAGATTCAATTAATGAAACCCCAAACTCAATATATAAAAGTGACCCACTTTGGAAAAACGAATACAAAATCATTAAAGGTGAAACAGATTTAAAACAAAAGATTAGATTACTTTCCATTACCGATTTTGAGGTTACTGGTCATATTTTTTTCATGTTAGAACCAATCTGTAAGCCTTACGAAATAGAATTTGAAATTTCGAATAAGTCCGGCAAAATAACAGTTAAACAAATGGAATAGAATTCAAGACTTTCAGTTAAAAACAAACTTAGGAAAACTATATTTAATACGGAGTTCAGTCATCTAATTGAATGTTTGTATTTTATAGAATTCCGATATTTATTGGACCGCCAAAACTTAAATTTGGTATTAAAAAAATAATATTAACTTTAGGCTATATACATTCCCAATAACTATCAGGTGAGGGTTTATCTTTTTAACTCTCCTACTTACCATAGACTAACCATTAGTTGAAATATTAAAATGAAATATCTAATACAAATATTACTTTTTTGTACAGTTTCGAATATAGCTGTTGCGGGGAAATCACTGCCAACAACTGGAGACTATTCAATTGGAACGAAATCATATTTTATTATTGACAAGAATAGGTCTGAGACATTAACAAAGAATACAAAAGATTATAGACGAATTGTAATTCAAGCTTTTTTCCCTTCATTTGAAACAGATAAATGTAACAAGCAATTAGCTTCGCCTTATGGGAAGAAAATCAAATACAATCACTGCTTAAACAAACCGATAGAACCTACTGCAGCCAACCAAAAATATCCTGTAGTTATTTTATCTCCAGGGTTTGGAGGTTCTTATTTAATGAACATGACATTAGCAGAGGAGCTCGTTAGTCATGGGTATTATGTAATCAATGTTGGCCATACTTTCTTCAACTCAACCCCTACTTTTCCTGATGGAAAAAAAATAGAATTAATGTCCATGGATACACTTAAAATGGAATCTGATAATTTTCTTGATGAAAGATTCAAAACGAGACTGAATACCTACATCAAAATTCAGAAAGATGATATTATTTCAATCCTTAATGAATTAGATAACACACTGGATAAAGACCATTTGAATTCAATTAACCTAAACAATATTGCTTGTATCGGTTATTCCGGTGGAGGGGCTACTTCTGCAGAGACTTGTTCTGCGGACACTAGAATTAAGGCTGGCACCAATATTAACGGCATACTATATGGAGACGCATGGAGTGACACAATTACACAACCATTTCTGTATATAAATGCTGACTATTCAGATCCAAAAAAAGCAGAAATTGAAATGCAAGGTGGGCAACATATAATTGACAGTTTAATGAGTTATTACACACAAAGGAAGCTGCACTTTGCAGAAAATTCAAATGCTGACTTTTATGAACTAACTTTATCCAATTCAACCCATCAAAACTTCTCGGATATAGCGTTAGTAAATCAGGATTATTGTGGAAAATCTAATCCTAAGAAATGCCTTAAATACACCTATCGCCATATTTTGCTATTCTTAGATAAATACATGAAGGGAACAACTTTTGACGAGCTAAATAAAACCAATAAAGAAAAAGACTACTATTTTGAAATAATAAAAACAGTAAACAACACTAAAAAATGAAGCATTTTATACTATTTCTTATTACTATTTCAGGATATATGTCTTTAGCTCAAAAGACAAACCTAGCGCTTGAACTTGAAGTTTCAGCATTAAAAACCGACCAAGAAATAAGGGACTATTGGATTAAACTACATAAAGATGATCAATCTGTAAGAGGAAAAGTTACAGATGAGCAGCGTGAGATTGATAGGGAAAACATTAAAAAAATGGTTTTATTATTTAAGTTTCACGGCTACCCTTCTGGTTTCTCTTATGGTCCTAAATTAAGTTCTTCTCATCAAAATAACTTCACACCAAATATAGTGTTAATCCACAATAAAGTTCCAGCAGTAAGTGAATTAATTTTCCCGATTTTAAAACAAGCTTATGTAGATGGAAAAGCAAATGAGTTTTGGTACATTCATAACCTTAGAGGAATGACAAGAGCTAGGTATGGAAGAGATTTTTATCCAAAAACCAAGGATAACATTCCACTATTCTATGAAAAACTATCACCTTTTGTTGAAGTTACGATTAGCTACGATTTGGAAAAAATAGATTCCATTTTTAATGAACACGACTTAAAATTAAGTGAAATTTTAAACTCCCCATTAGTTTTCAGTAAGAAAAAGAAGAGAATTAGATATAAAACTGAAACAGGAAGAATGTATTGGCAAAAAGTATATCCTGATGGCTCATTTAATTTTCCGCAAGAAATTTATTTAGATAAGCAAAATAATTGCTTGAGATATCTACTCCTAGATGAAGAGATAACCCATACTGTCTTTGAAAAAAGTCAACTCGTTAATACTAGTTCGAGTTAACTCGAATATTGGTATTTAGCCCGTACTTGTCATTATTAACTGAGTCCGCCAAATCTACAACTTGAAAAAAACTAAAGGTTAGTTGTGACGATAACATCTCGTTTAGGTATATTAATAAAAGCATAAACAAACATTTAAAGAAAACAATTGACTATGACAAAACCTAAACTACATTAAACCCTATTTAGCCTACATGTTATTGAACACAGCTGATATGTTGACTAGTCCGCGCTTAATTCGGAGCGTAACATTACAATAAAGCCAAAGGTAGTTGTCAAGAATGTCTCCAAAATTTATAATACTGAAAGCTTATGCTTGAATTACAAAGTCATAATTCGGTGTGAAAATTAATTAGTCACACCTACAGATGTATTTTAGGACTAGAGATAAAAAAAAATGTTATCGCCCTCTCTATATTATTTCTGAATTGAATACTAAATTAGCACTTGGTCAACTATTTATTTCAGCTCTTACAAAACAGCTATCGTCTTATAAACAAGAAACATAACACACAACAGAGCTCCAACCAGGGGTAGGATAAACTTTCGGCTCTTCCAGAATTTAGCTTTACCATAATCCATAAAAGCCAACTTAGCCTGTGAGAGGTTGACCACCACGAAAATACTGATGATGACGTAACTGGTTGTGTTAGCCAGTTGTACAATTGGAACAAAAATAGCTAAAACAACAACCCCAATAGCAATAACAATAGTAGCCAGCACAGGAGTACGGTAACTCTTATGTACTTTATGAAATATTTTCGGTGCACTATTCTGACCAGCCAATCCGTAAAGAACTCTTGAACCCATTATGACCTGTGCTAATACTCCATTTAATACAGCAACCAAACTAATAAGACTTATGATGTAAGCATAATGCTGTCCTTTTTGAGAAAGAATATCCGCCAACGGTGCATTGGTAGCAGAAAGCTCATCAAGCGGTAAGGAAAGTACAGCAACAACAGCCACAGCTATATACAGAAACAATGCGATAAATAAACTCCCCATAATAGCAATAGGCATACTTTTTTTTGGAGTTTTAGCCTCCTCAGCTACATTAGCCAGATCCTCAAATCCAACAAAAGCATAGAACGCTAAGAACGCGCCTTGAAACACTGCGAATATATCATAACCCGGTGCAGCAACGAACATTTGGGAAAACTTAGAGGTAAACTTCTCTAGGTCGACTCCTGCGACAAAAATAACGAATATCAGTCCAGCAACTTCAATTAACGTTATAACTCCGATAACATTCAAAGATTCACTAATACCCCGAATAGCAACTATACTTAGCACTGTCATACTAACAATGATAACCAATGCATGAGGCAGTTCTACAAACACATCAAGATATCCAACAAAACCTTTAATGATAGCTGCAGCAGAAATAAACCCTGTAAAAATGACTCCCCAACCAATCAAGGTAGACAGCCCTTTTGAACTGAATGCTTTAGCTACATAAACAATTTCCCCACCACTCTTTGGAAACCGTGGTGAAAGCAGAGAATAAGAGTAAGCCGTCAATCCGGCTAAAATACCAGCAACGACAAAGGAAAGTGGTGCCAATGTTCCAGCATAACCCGCAACTTTACCTACCAACACATAAATACCAGCCCCTAACATAGTACCAACTCCATACAATAGAATTTGAACCGTACTAAGTTGTTTCTTTAGCCCTATGTCTTTTTCTTCATCACTCAAATTTCAAACTTTCTTTATAAGTTAAGGAATTTTTAGATATAAAATCAATAGGTGCTGAATAAAATTTGACCTACATATTCTTTTAACTTTTGTCACTTTATTCTTGATAAAAAAGTAGGCTTATCCGTTTGTTTCCCCAAAGAAGTATTTAACTTAGTCCAAAACAGACCACAACCTCTCCCTTTTAAGGGAGAACGAGAGGAATTTAATCGTCACGGACAACACTGGTTTTACAATTCTAAACTTCTCATTTTCATTACCTTTTGTTGCCAATTGGGATAAGTAGCAGATAAGCTTATAAAAAAATAACGGGAAAATCAATGGCTGACCTCAAACAACATTGACATTTAACACTACACTTTTTGATAAACGCTAAAAATTAAACTGATGAACAATAACTTAACACCTTAACAAGGTTAAACAATAAGTTTATAACATAAATTTTAAAAACGATTTGTGCGGAATAGATGTAAAATAAAATAGCATGATTTGTATTGCCCCTCTATAATCTGTAGTCGGCGCCAACTAAAACAGTCGAAATGCGCAACCCCCTTTATTTTAAGCTTGTCCTAGTTACCAAAAAATAACGAATTGACATGTAGTAGAAATTAAGAACAACTTTTAAATTGAAAATTATTATTAGCCAATATATGTATCCAACTCCATAAAACTTCAATAATATTTAAATTAACAAATAAAACATACCGTTAAGAATGTTTTATGTATCTTTGTATTATGAATCAGGAACAAAAGTCATCACAAACACAAAAAATAATCATAAGCACAGCTTTCGATTTGTTTTACAAAAACGGATATGCTATTACAACAATCCCTGATATAATGAAAGCAAGTAGCCTTAGTAAGGGAGCATTTTATCATCATTTTAAAAACAAGCACGAAATTGGTCAACGGGTCATTTCAGATATAATTAAGAAACGAATTTATACCGGAATGATTTTACCCCTTAAAGAATACAAACACCAAAATACAATAGTACTCTTAACCGAAACTTTTACTACCAGATTAACTAAATTTTCAGAAACAGAAAAACAATTGGGTTGTCCCGCAAATAATTTAATTAATGAAGTTGGACGGACTCAAAAAGACTATCGCATACCTCTTAGAGAGATTATAAACCTTTGGAAAGACTCCATTATTGAAGTGTTGAATCATGGAATAAGCACAAACGAAATTAAAGAATGTACAAATCCTGAGGCTGTTGCAATATTTTTAATAGCCTCATTTGAAGGCGTCCGGGGTATTAGAAAGGTTTATGACACAAACGAAATACTTGAAACCTATACCACTGCAATCCAAACTTATATTTCAAACTTAAAAAAATAATTATGAATACTATAGCTATCACATTAGAACATTACAACACAACATCAATGAAAGTTAAGCATGATGACTTTGATATTATCGTAGATCGACCAGTTAGTAAAGGCGGAAATGGAGAAGGCTTAATGGGGGGACAATACTTGTTAACTGGAATTGGAGGTTGTTTTTGTAGTAATTTACTTGCTGCGGCAACAACCCGAAATTTAGTTTTAGAAAATTTGGAGGTAAAGGTCACCGCTACTATTGCCGACAATCTCCCGAAACATTTTTCTAAAATAGATTTAAAAGTTAACTGTGACTGTTCGGATAATAAGTTGCTGAATAAAATAATTAGCATTGCAAAAAAAGCATGTATCGCAATTAACACGGTTAATATGGGTACTGAAGTTAATGTGCTATAAAATTTTTTTTTGTTGGCAACATAATATTTGGTCTTTTCTTATTGATATAAAGTCAGCGCCATTAATATTTCCGTTTTTTTATACCTTTAATAGTTAACTTAGTCTTTGGCGTTGATGGTGTGTATATCGATAGACACATCTTGAAGAAATACACCAATCTCTTATAGGATACACTTATCTAAATTATTTTGAAGAAAAGAACATAACACACTTAATTTTAGTTTTCACAATAACGATTTGATTTTCAAACAAAGGCCTAGCTTTACTTAAATATTTTAATACTAGGTTTTATGCTCAAGTATAAAAACAAAACATTAACTTTAGGCTGTCTACGTTGCCAATAGTTATTAGAATGAGAATTAATTTCGTTGTTGTTCCTCACTAAACGTAAGTAGTTCTAGGCTATTGATTACTACAAGTAAATCAAACAAAACATTTAAATAATATAAATTACACTAAATTTTAACCTATGAAAAAACTATTCGCCACCCTATCCATCTTGGCCAGCTTACTAGCGTGTCAACCAAAAAATAGAGTTTACACAGAACATCAAGAATTATCACCAAACCTAGAATGGCTACAAGAAGATGTTAGAGAATTTAAAGTGCCAATTGAAGACAATAATATGGCCTACAACATGAGTTTGTCGTTTAGATATGCAAATGGATATCCATATCAAATAGCTAATGTAAAAGTAACAGAAACTAGCCCTAGTGGTAAAGAAACAGTGACTGAACATGAGCTAAAAGTGAGAGAAGCTAACGGAGATTACATAGGTGAAGTAGGATTTGACATTTGGGATAGTGAACATTTAATAGAATCTAATAAAAACTATCAAGAAACAGGGATTTACACGTATTTAATCGAACAAAACTCAGCTGTTGATCCTTTAAATTACGCTATGGAAATTGGTGTTATTTTGGATAAAGTAATTAAATAATAACTGATAACACTAGCTAAAAAACGACACTATTCCTTGGGAGTGACAGCGTTATTACCCTGATATCACCGATTGAAAATCAGAACCGAACCTTTGCTATTACCATCAATGAAATTTGAAACAAATATGAACCATCCAGTTATTGATCTACATTGCGATTTGCTCGCACATATGCTAAACATGTCCGATCCAAATCCTTTAAAACGAGAAGGTGTAGGTTGTTCCTTTCCTGACTTGGCTGATGGAAATGTTAAACTGCAAGTGATGGCCATATTTACGGCTACAAAAAAGGGTAGTACAGCATTAGCCGTTAGACAGAGCGAGATATTCGCATCCTTTCTTTCCAAATATTCGAATGATTGTACCTTGGTCCATGACGTACACACCCTGAACCAAATTGCTACTTCATCAAAATTGGGTATGATTGCCGCCATTGAAAATGCCTCTGGATTTTGTGAAGAGGATGAACCGCTGGAAATTGGGTTAGAACGATTGAATCAAATCATCACTATAGTTACACGAATCCTATACATAGGTTTTACTCACCACGCTGAAAATAGATTTGGCGGAGGAAATAATAGTGAAGCAGGACTAAAGGGAGATGGAAAAAAATTGCTTCAGTATTTGAATGGAAAAAAAATTGCAGTCGATTTTTCTCATGCCAGTGATGTCTTAGCCCAAGATATATTAGATTACATTTCAGAACACAATTTGAAAGTGCCTATACTTGCCAGTCATTCAAATTACCGCAAGGTTTTTAATCATGTACGTAACCTACCGGATAACATTGCACAAGAAATAATGCAAAGAGGAGGACTCATAGGGGTCAACTTTTTGAGGGCATTCGTAAACAATGATAACCCCAATGCACTTTACGACCATATTAATTATGGAATTAAACTTGGCGGTCAAAACTCTATTTGCTTTGGAGCTGATTATTTCTCTACAGACAATCATCCTGACCGAACAAGAGTTCCGTTTTACTTTAAAGAACATGCAGATGCCAGTTGCTACCCATCTATTATTGACGAAATTTCCAACCAAGTTTCGCCAGATATGATGAAAGGCATCAGTAGTGAAAATGCAATGAATTATCTAATTAAACTTTGGGAGTAATTCGTTAGACCACCGTGGTAACGGAGCACAAAAATGTTCAAATTTAGAACGTTTTTCTATTAAACTAAACCTATATGAGTAAGTACAAAGTGTTCGAAACCGAAAGATTAATCCTTAAACCTACCTCTGAAGAAGATGCTGAGTTCTTTTTTGAATTGCAAAATAATCCTACATGGATTAAGTATATAGGGGATAGAAATATAAAAAATGCTGAAGACGCCAGAAAAAATATCATAAGCAAAATTATTCCTCAACAAGAAAAACAAGGTTATGCAAACTATACAATAATAAGAAAATCAGACCATTCAAAAATAGGTAGTTGTGGACTACTCCATAATAGAGAAGGCCTAGGAGGAGTGGTTGATATTGGCTTTGCATTTTTACCCAAATATCACAAAAAGGGATATGCGTATGAAGCTGCTTACAAAGTAAAACACATCTCATTTGATGAATTTGGCATAAAAGAACTTTATGCGATAACAACTAAAGACAACATTTCTTCTCAAAAACTTTTGGAGAAATTGGGGTTAAAGTTAATCGAAACTATAACGCTTCCTAATGCAGTTGAAGTGTCACTGTTATATAAAACGGACTACAAAAAAGTTAACTATAATGAGCACCTATGAGCCGTTTAAAAGTTTAGACGTACTCAAAAGCATAAACAAATTGACATTAGTAAGATTAAAAAAATAAGCCAAAACGACTAATTTAATACCTTCTCCTACATCATCATTCGATAGAATTGAACTTAAATACGGGGAAATTTGATAAAACAATAATACGACATAAACACAACTTCAATTTCGCTAGTGATTTACCTTTAGTTAGTACAACTATTAAGAACAATATAATTGAAAATTAAATATGAAAATGGCCTTACACACAGGCATTAGGCATAAGAAAAGCACACGCTATAACCTCCCTTCAATCACCTCCACTACAACTTCTGGATTAAGTAAAGTCGAAATATCTCCTAACTCCTTAATTTCACCGCCCGCAATTTTCCTTAAAATTCTACGCATAATTTTACCTGAACGCGTTTTGGGTAAACCATTTACAAATTGAATTTTGTCTAACTTAGCAATTGGGCCAATGTGCTTTGAAATTAAAGTATTTATTTCAATTCTCAACTCATCATAATCACCATCAAATTGTTTTAAAATAACATAGGCATACAATCCATTTCCTTTAATATCATGCGGATACCCAACAATAGCAGTTTCGATAACCGCTTTGTGTTCATCAATCACATCTTCAATGGGGGCGGTTCCTAAATTATGGCCGGATACAATAACTACGTCATCAATTCTACCCGTAATTCTATACCTCCCCTTTTCATCTCTCAACGCACCATCTCCGGTAAAATACATTCCTTTTACAGTAGAAAAATAGGTCTCTTTATACCGTTGGTGATTTCCCCATATAGTTCTAGCCATAGATGGCCATGGGTATTTTATACATAATTTACCTTCTGCCGAATGATCTAACAATTCATTGTCCAAGCCTTCCACTAACGCTAACTGCACACCTGGAATAGGCTGTGTAGCATACGTTGGTGTTATATTAGCCGTGTTTGGTAAGGGCGTTATCATGATACCACCTGTTTCGGTTTGAAACCAAGTATCTACAACCGCCGCCTTATTTTTACCAATATTATCGTCATACCAATGCCAAGCTTCTTCATTAATAGGTTCTCCAACTGACCCTATCACCTTTAAAGACGACAAGTCACAATTACTTATTAAGTCCTCCCCCTCTTTTGCCAAAGCCCTTATAGCAGTTGGTGCAGTATAAAATTGATTAACTTTATGTTTTTCTACTACTTGCCAAAATCTACTACAATCTGGATAAGACGGTATACCTTCAAACATAACCGTAGTGGCTGCATTTAATAAGGGACCGTAAATAATATATGAATGTCCTGTTATCCAACCAATGTCAGCCGTACACCAATACACATCATTAGGTTGGTACTGAAACACATTCTTAAATGTATACCCAGTATATACCATATAACCAGCTGTGGTATGTACCATTCCTTTAGGTTGTCCGGTTGATCCAGAGGTATATAAAATAAATAAAGGGTCTTCTGCTGTCATGATTTCTGGCTCACATTCAACAGATGCTTCTTCTAATAAATGAGTTAACCAAAAATCTCTATTTTCGGTCATTTTACATTCTGAATTTAAACGATTAACGACTAAAACAGTAGTTACACCACTACATTTTAAAATAGCTTCATCTACAATAGACTTTAAGTCTAATGTTTTTGCCCCTCTATAGGCGCCATCTGAAGTAATCACTACTTTACAATTACTGTCATTAATTCTACTGGCCAAGGCGGTAGAAGAAAATCCTGCAAACACGACCGAATGAATAGCTCCAATTCTAGCACAAGCTAAAACTGAAATGGCTAATTCAGGAATCATTGGTAAATACAAACAAATTCTATCTCCTTTTTTTACACCTTTTGACTTTAATACATTAGCCATTTTATTGACTTTTTGATGTAATTCCGTATAAGATATGTGTTGAGCTACTTCTGCTGGATTATTAGGCTCCCAAATAATGGCCGTTTTATCTCCATTTAATTCTAAATGTCTGTCAATACAATTTTCAGTTATATTTAATTCTGCATTATTAAACCATTTCACATTCGTCTCTTGTAATGTTCCTTCTAAAACTGAGTCCCATTTTTTACGCCAAAAAAAGTTTTCTTCAGCTAGTGTTCCCCAAAACCTCTCAGGGTTTTCAATAGACTGCTTATAACTGTTTTTGTAATCTGACTCAGAATTTATAATATAGTTTGACATAAAATATGTTTAATAGGAAAATATCAAATATAACTAATTAAATTAGAAAAAAGAAGAATGAGGCAAGAGACAAGAAGCAATATCACTGCATTAAACACAAAAAAAGAGGAAGCAATGCTTCCTCTTTTTGATAAAATATGTTTTTGACTCCTTGCCAACCTTACCGCTTTAATCCATTCAATTCTCAATACAATTTTAATTTTGTAAGCACAAAACATAAAACCACTCGAACTGACATTAACTAAATCTAAATCATTTTTAGTCTTGCCCCCTAAAGTAAAGACTCTTACGTCTATTTAAACAAAATTATTATTTCCTATTTTGTTTCCAAGCCGAAAACTCTTCTTTCAATAGTTGGGGTTGATCTTCTTTTTTTAAAGTATTAAATACTTCAAACGCATCTCTTGATAATTGATCAGGTAGCTCCGTTTTTAATTGATCAGATGATGCATAATGATTCTTTACAAAATCAATAGTAAAGTTTCCATTTCTAAATTCTGGATGGTTTACTGCAAATCTACAAAACCCTAAAGTAGTTGCAAATCCATTAATTTTATAATTATTTATGGCTACAATTGTTTTCTCAATCGCTTCATCTCTTGTGGCACCATGCACAATTAATTTAGCAATCATTGAATCATATTCTAACGCAATTGGTTGACCTTGTTCATAACCGTCATCTACTCTTACTCCCAAACCTGATGGCTTTTGGTAAAAATCTAAACTTCCTAAATCAGGTAAAAAATCATTTTCAGGATCTTCAGCGTAAACTCTTACCTCAATTGCATGGCCCGTAATTGTTAAATCCTCTTGCTTGAATGCAATTTTCTCTCCCCTAGCTACAAAAATTTGTTGTTCAACTAAATCTAATCCTGTAATCATTTCTGTTACGGGGTGCTCTACTTGTAAACGTGTGTTCATTTCCAAGAAGTAAAAGTCCATGTTTTTATCTACTAAAAACTCAACCGTTCCTACCCCTTCATAATTACAAGACTTAGCAACATTAATAGCAGCTGTACCCATTCGTTCTCTTAACTCGGGTGTCATAGTAGGAGCCGGTGCTTCTTCTACCACTTTTTGATGACGTCTTTGAATAGAACATTCTCTTTCGAATAAATGAACCACATTTCCATGCTGATCTGCTAAAATTTGAATTTCAATATGCTTTGGATCTAAAACAAATTTTTCAATGAAAACGTCTCCATTTCCAAAAGAAGATACCGCTTCAGATACTGCTCTTTCATATTGTTCTTTAAATTCCTCAGCATTTTCAACCACTCTCATTCCTTTACCACCACCACCAGCAGCAGCTTTAATTAATACAGGATAACCAATACCTCTAGCAATTTCAATCGCTTCATCCACATCTGTAATTGCTTCCTCAGTTCCTGGTACCATAGGTACATTAAATGCTTTTACTGCTTTTTTTGCATCAATCTTATCCCCCATTACATCAATGGCTTCAATTCCAGGACCAATAAATTTGATTCCTGCATCATGTACGCGTTGTGCAAAACCAGAATTTTCTGATAAAAACCCATATGCAGGATGAATTCCATCTGTGTGCGTTTCGGTTGCAATTTTTAATATCTTATCTTGGTTTAAATAACTTTCTGAAGGTATCGATTTACCAATATGATAAGCTTCATCTGCAAATTTCACAAACGGAGCATTTTTATCTGCATCAGAGAATACTGCTACCGTTTGAATTCCCATTTTTTTTAAAGTACGCATTATTCTTAATGCTATTTCTCCTCTATTTGCTACTAATACTTTTTTCATATTATATCTTTTATATCGTCTTTTCTATTATTAATTGTCTTCTTCCATTTTAGCAGGGTCAAAATGGTCTTGAACTTTAACTCTACGTCCATTTCCACTTTTACTATTATTCTTTAAATGAACGTCATTTTCTGATTTCCTAAATAGATTTAAAATACCTTGCCACAATTTAAAATCTTTTCTTGAATTAAAACTTTCTTGATAATTGATACCAACCCCTTGTGTAAAGTGTCCTAAATCTTGATCTGCCGAGTTTTGGTTCGTTTCATTAAACACCGCTATATTAAACGTTCCATCCTCATTTAACTCATATTCTATATTTACATCTCCAACAATATTACTGGCCCCACCACTTTGCTCTCCAGATGACATTACCCCAACAGATGTAGTTATTTTAAGTTTATCATCTAAAAATGATTTTTCAATTCCAAATGCGACTTTATCAACTTCAATATTTGATTTCAACGCATAATTGTCACTCAACTTTCCTAATACAGCATCTACTTGCTGATTAATTAAATCTGTTGCAACATTTCCTCCTCCAGACCCACTAGATTCGCCGTTCACAGAAATAAACTTTTTAATCATTAACAGTGCAAAAAATTGTTTATTCAATTCATCCTCAATTCCTCTAATTTGATTTAAAGCCTTCTTCGCTTCATCTTTTGCTTTAGGCGCTTGTATGTCAAACGACAATTCAGGTTTCATCAACGTATTTGATAAATTTAAATACCCAAATACTTGATCTTTTCTTTGCACGCTAGAAATAGAAGAAGCAATAATATCACTCATATCAACTGAACGCTCAAATCGTGTTGAAATAGCAATATTTGCATCATAAGGTGACCCATCCCAACCAACTGTACTTCCATTCATAATCTGAAAATCCTCCGCCACCACATTTTTCATATTCATATGGTAAACTCCGTCTTCAATATTAAATAAACCGAACATTTTCATTTCACCATATTCATCCATATTTAGCTTAATATTACCAGTTCCTTCTGCTACAATTTCATCATTATACAGTGGGTCAAATACAATTTTTACTTGCGCATCATTAGTCACATCAAAATCCATTGCTAATGTCATTCCTAAATTCTTAACTTTTTGGTGTGTGGTTATGGTATTTGCACTATCTGGATCATAAAATTGGATAAAATCATCCTTTTCAAGGTCTGATGAACCATACAATGGTAAAACTAAAGCAGTTCCTTTTTTAGTCTTAGCTTTAACCGCAATATTTGTCATTTTGCCATAACCTGCAATATTTACATTACCTGTAACATAAGCTTTTCCATAATACACATCACCTTCTTTATACTCAGTATTCATCACTAAAAAAGTCTCCGTAACACTCGGGTCTTCCATATCTAAAGTAATGTCATAATTCCAATCCACCCAGTCATAATGGTAAATTTGCAACATAGCAATTGATTCATGCCCTTCTTGATCATAAACCTTTAAATTGTCAGCCAGAATTTCACCCTCTGCTAAATTCAGCTGCCCTGACAATCCAAAATCTACGTTAAACATTGGCACTTTAACTTTTGCAGATAACACACCTAAATCTCCAGTTATAATAGGATTTACAGGCCTACCACTCACATGTAAATCACCGTCAAGAATACCTTCTATATTTGTATACAATTCCTTATCCGAAAATGCATTTAAAAAACCTATATCCGTTTTATCAAACGAAACAAATAAGTCTAAACTTTCTTCTTTCTTTTCTACAAAGTAATCTCCGTAAAACGTAAACGTTTCTAAACTGTCACGTTTTAAATTTCCATTTACTTTTACCGAATTCGAAATTTGATCCCATTTACTATCAATTAAAATATCACCTACCAATTCGTTATTAAATGTAAAGTCTTTGATATCAGAAATGACCATCAATCTAATCTTATTATATAAATCGGCTAATCCCCCATCAATATTTAACTCCCCAGCCAACGATATATCATCACCGAACAATCTATTCAGGGCTGATAAATCAAAATCTTTAATCCTAAAGTTTAACCAATCTTTTGGATTTTTTGAGATCGTACCATCAAAACTAATTAACTGATCCACATTTACTATATCAAAGTTCTCAATTCTAATTATGTCAGGATTCCAAAGTAAAACAGATTCTGGATTGATTTCCCATTTCTCACCTCCTAAATAGAAAAATGAAGGCGAAAACTTAGTTACTACATCATGACTAACTGTTAATCTAGTGTCAAATGCGAAAAGAGCAGGTTCAACACTTCCGTTTCCATCCCACCCTGTATTAGTTAACAATTTATTTGACTTAATATAACTGTCAAAATATAAATTACGAACTGATATACTATCACTCAACTTTGCTGTTTCAATAAAATAATAAACACTCCCTTTTACACTGTCTAACTTGTTGTTTAATGAAATACCTCTAAATACTGCATCTTTGTAAATTACTTTCTCAGACTCAAATTTAAAGTTCAATGCTTTTTTAGGATAATCATAAGTTGCTTTTAAAGTAGAGAGTGGTTCAACATAAGTTTCTAAACTAAAGAAGTCTAAAATTCCGTTCACGTTTCTAAAATTTACATCTAAATCAAATGATTGTTCACTATCTTTAGAGATTTTAGTTTGATTGATATAATTTGACAGTAAAAAGCCAAATTGATTTTGAATGACGGGTATTAGATGGTCAAAATTAAAATCTCCAGAGTATTTAGCATCTAAAATAGATGACTTTAATAAAATCTCATTTAAAGAATCAGAACGGTTTATATTTAACGTTAACTCTTCCTTTATATCAAATCTTTTTTCACCATCAAAATAGTGCAAATGATTAACCGTTACATTTCCTCTTATCTTATCCAAAGACGTTCCAGTTAAATTAACATTCATCTTTGTTTTTAAGTTAGTTGCCAAATTACCCTCAAAAATTTTCATTCTTGTTAAAAATGAACTATCAATTCTAACATCAAAGTCAAAAATCAATTCATCTTTAAAGTCAATAAACCCATTGTAATTCAAGGCCAAATTATCATCTTCTACATCAACAACACCTGTAAATCGATCATTACCATATGTTCCATTTCGAACATTTATGCCTTCATAAACATAGTCATTTAAAAATACAGATTCAAAGTACCCTTTGAATTTTATATCCATATCTTCAGGAGCAAACCCTTTAGTCCCTTTCAATATTTTTAAATATCCTGTTGTTTTACCCAACATAGTATTAGAGGCTAATGCACCTAAATCTAAATTTTCAACAATCACATCTTTTGACAGTCCTTCTGGAATTGCACCTTGGTAATAATACAAATCATCTTCTGCATTCTTAGTAAATTTTAAACCGTTATCTGAATATACATTCCCTAAACCTGAAGTAAAATCTCCATCTACCACAAAATCAGTTAATACGCCTGTAAAATGACCGTTTTTTAATCTAATAATATTTGCTACTTCTAAATTTTCAGGAATATCAATATTTCTTTCGCCATGAAGAAAGGGAGATAAATTCAATTTTTCAATATCAGTAATTGAGGTTTGAAAAAAAGATACTCTTTCATCAATAAAAGAATTATCAAGATCATCCAAATTCGGGATTTGAAAATCACCTTGGATAATAGTATGTTTTAACATTCTAATATCTGTTTTCTTCAATTTCATTCCATTAACAGCTCCTTTAGCGCTACAATTCACGATTTTAACTCTGTCAGTCATCCCCCACATTTGTGGAGCAAAATAAGAGATATCACCTAATGACAAGTCAGAATCTTTTAGTTCTACATTAAACTCTACTTTATTTAAAAAGTCACTAAAATCAGTAACACCATTGGGTGATTGCAATTCAAAAATAGTTGCTTTCAAGTAAGAATCACTTAATACAATTTCCAAATTTTTAACTTGTATTAAATTGGGGTGATACAAGGATTGACCTGAAAAATTTCTAACACGTACTCCCGATTGGTCTACAAATGAAAATTTGTCAATACTTGTATAGATTGAATCTCCTTGAATTCCAAAATTTGAAAAATCACCATAGATTTGTTTAACATTCAAATTAAAATAATCAACTCCATTTGCTATAAGTTCGGCATTTTGATCTTCAAGTACATAATTAACGTTCTTAAGCGTCACCGAATTTACAGAAATTCCAAAATTCATATTAGATTTGGTTGTATCCTTTTCCTCAGGTGAAAAATAATCAATTAAATGTTGAAAATTAAAAGTCGAATCTCCCTTATAAATTTTCATTTGAGCTGATGTATTCGCTAATGTAACATTATCAACTATTAAAAATGATTCCTTTAAATTTAATTCTTGAAGACTTACATTTATATTCCCAGCATATAAAAGTGTATCCGAATGTGTATCTTCCGCATAAACACCTTTAATATCAATACCATCAATAAATACTAAATCAATTTTATCGATCCTAATTTCTTTTCCTAAACCGTTTGACAAGAAGCAAGCTACTTGTTGCGCCAAATAAGTTTGAAACCAAGATGTGCGAATTGCAAAGGCTACAAATATTAAAACAACCAGTAATAACTCTACTAACAAATGTAGTGAGCGACCCAATCCTTTCAGTATTTTGATTAAATTTGCGATAGTTTAAAATTAATTTGTAAAAATAACAAAATTGAACGATAAAAACATCATAATTTTAGGAATAGAATCATCTTGTGATGATACTTCTGCATCTATCTTAATAAATGGAGCCATAAAGTCTAATATTGTAGCCAATCAAGAAGTACACCAAAAGTTTGGAGGTGTAGTTCCAGAGCTAGCTTCTAGAGCCCATCAACAAAATATTATACCAGTTGTTGAAGCAGCTATAGAGGCTGCAGACATTAACAAAAAAGACATTTCTGCCATTGCATTTACAAGAGGTCCAGGCTTATTGGGATCGTTAATTGTAGGCACTAGTTTTAGTAAAAGTTTAGCCTTAGCGTTAGACATTCCTTTAGTAGAAGTTAATCATATGCATGGTCATATTTTAGCTCATTTTATAAAAAATGAAACGGATACCTATCCTACATTTCCATTTGTTTGCATGACCGTTTCTGGGGGGCACACGCAACTAGTAGTTGTTAAAGATTATTTTGAAATGGAAGTGATTGGTGAAACCATTGATGATGCAGCAGGAGAAGCTTTCGACAAAGCAGCAAAAATAATGGGAATACCTTATCCTGGTGGTCCATTTATTGACAAGTATGCCAAGAATGGTGACCCGAAAAGATTCAAATTTCCAGTTTCAAATTTAAAAGATTACAATTACAGTTTTAGTGGGTTAAAAACGTCAATTCTATATTTTCTTCAAAAAGAAATGGCTAAAGATTCAACCTTTATCGAAGATAACCGTAACGACATTTGCGCTTCATATCAAGCCACAATCATCAAGTCATTATTTAAAAAATTAGTGAAAGCAACTAGAGATTTAAATATAAAAGATGTAGCTATTGCAGGTGGTGTTTCCGCTAACTCTTTATTACGTAGCGAATTAAAACGTATTGGAACACAAGAAAACTGGAATACATTTATTCCGCCATTTGAATACACAACTGACAATGCAGGAATGATCGCCATTGCAGGATATCACAGGTTTTTAAAGGGTGAATTTGTTGGACAAAACGTTACACCAAACGCTAGGCTGAAGATATAATACCTATTTTGTACCTAAATTTTATTCTTCAGAATAGTATTCATTCCCTCTAAAGTAAGCTACTACTGCTTCTTTTATTAAATGTTCTTGTTCTCTATTATTTAACGGTGGTAGATTTTCAATTACATCAAAATGTGGCCATCCATCTTCATCATTTTCTGTAAACTTATAATAACCATAAGGTTCTAATACAGTACAGGTAGCCACATGAATTAAATTTATTTTTTCATCTTTAGAAAATTCTTTATACCCTTGACCTAATTCTTGAATACCAATAAGAACCATTATTCCTTCTGTATCTATTCCTTCTCCAAAGTCCGCTTCAATTTGTTTTGTTAATTGTAAGAAATTCTGTTGTAATTTAATATCCATTATTAATATTAGTTTGTGTAAAAAAATTATTTTATAAATTTAATAGTACAAAAATCCTCATTATTTTTGTCATATATGAACTATTTAGACATTTTATTATTAGTACCTATGCTAATTGGCGCATGGAAAGGCTTTAGAAACGGACTAATCATTGAATTATTTACACTTTTAGCATTATTAGTTGGTATTTATGCCGCCATTCACTTTACAGATTATGCGGCAACGGTGTTAGAATCAAACTTTGACTATACAGGGAAATATGCGCCTATCATATCATTCATTCTAACTTTTTTAATCGTTGGTGCCATGGTTTTCTTTTTAGGAAAAGCGCTAGAGAAAGTAGTCAGTGTTGTTCAACTCAGTGCCATAAATAAATTTGCAGGTATAGTATTCGGTGTCACAAAAATGATGTTTGTTTCAAGTATAATTGTTATTATATTAGAATCAATAGATCAACAAAACAGTTTTATTTCAAAAGAACTTAAAGATTCATCAATTTTATATGAGCCTTTAAAAAAAGTGAGTACAACCACTATGCCCGCATTAAAAGAAAGTAAATTACTTAACAATAAAAGCTTATTCGACACCATAATTGACACCATTAGTGTTAGTGAATAACTTTTTATCTTTAACAATACCTTGTAAACCTATTTCCTCTCGTAAAACCGTAAAGTTTTATTCCTAATTCCTTTGCATAATCAATAGCTAAACTTGTTGGAGCTGAGACCGCCATAATGGTTGGGATTTTAGAACGAAATGCTTTAAAAATAATTTCAAACGATAATCGCCCACTAAATGCTAACATTTTAGCATCTTTCAATTCGTTACGTTGTAAAAGATAACCAATGGCTTTATCCAGTGAATTATGTCGCCCAACATCCTCCTTTACCACTAATAACTCATAATTTAAATTAAATAAAGCAGAACCATGAACCGCACCTGTTTCATTAAAAATAGGTTGATTCAATTTTAAACTATCCATCATTTCAAAAATTTGCGCTGAGTTAATTCCGTGTTCAATTAATTTCTCACCCTCAACATTAATGTCTTCTAATTTTTGTTTTCCACAAATTCCACAAGATGAAACAGACAATAAACTCCTAGCCCCTTTAATTCCTTCTCCTAATTCAGAACCTGGTATAATGCAATTAATCTTTTCAATAAACCCATCTTTAGACATTTCTGTTTCAAATTCAGGAATAAATGACTTTGAAATAATATCTTCAGAAAATAATAACCCACAAGCTAATTCAATTTCATCACCTGGCATTTGCATCACCACAGAAAATGAGTTACCGTTAACAGAAACCTGTAAAGCCTTCTCTATCGCAATGTTATCTTCAACCACTTTCTCTGTTCCGTCTGTATATTTTACGGCTTGATACTTTAAATATGGCTTCATCATCTAATTTATTGATTTTAAAGTTTAAAAATACAAATAAATAAAGATTCATGATTAATAAATATGTACCTTTGCACTCAATTTTAAAAAAATACTAACTTAAAGTATTATTTATGAAACGTATAACTGAATACAGAAAATTATATAATGTTGACGCAAACACGGATTTGAGACAACTTAAAAAAACGTATAGAAATTTAGTTAAGGAATGGCATCCTGACAAATTTCAAGATGGTGATGATCTAGCTAAAGAAGCTGAGTTAAAAAGTCAGCAAGTAATTGATGCTTACCATTTTTTAGTTAGTGTTGCTCCAGAAACAAAAGAAGCAAACATGGACGAATACATAGAAACGACTACTAAGTCTGGAATTGCTGACTTTCATTGGAAAAAAAGAGTTTTAGAAATGACATTTCAAGATGGTGCTACTTATGAGTACTTTGGTGTAAACGAAAAAGTTTTTCAAAAATTAATCAACACGGATAAACAAATGCGTTTTTGTAAAAGAAGTGTATTTAATTCTTACTTATACAGAAAATCTAAAAGAGGTTCTGGATCAGCTGAGAAAAAACATTAAACATATATCATTAATAAAAAAGCAAGTAAATTAATTTTACTTGCTTTTTTTTGTGTCCATATTTTCCATAAAAAAACTATATCAAAAAAAAAGGGTAGCAAACTAAATCGCATACCCTTTTTTAAATTTTATAGTTATCTACCTTTATTTTACTAAAGTTCCATATAAATCGTAATGATCTGCATCATGAATTTTTATCATTGCAAAATCACCAACACTAATATATGTGTCATCATCTTTCAATACTAATACTTCATTATCAACATCTGGAGAATCAAATTCTGTTCTACCAATAAAATAGTCTCCTTCAATTCTGTCAAATAACACTTTAAGTGTTTGTCCAATTTTAGCTTGATTTAAATCGTAAGAAATACCTGATTGTAACTCCATAATTTCTTCAGCTCGTTGTACTTTCACCTCAGCAGGCACATCATCTTCAAAGTTAAATGCGTGTGTATCATCTTCATGAGAGTATTGAAATACACCTAACCTATCAAACCTCATCTCTTCAACCCAATCCATCATTTCTTGAAAATGTTCTTGAGTCTCACCTGGGTAACCAACAATTAAGGATGTACGAATACCAATGCTTGGAACTGTCTTTCTTATTTCATTAATTAATTCTGTTGTTTTCTCTCTCGTTATACCCCTACGCATTGCTTTCAACATTTCTGTTGAACCATGCTGAACAGGCATATCTAAGTACAAACACACATTATCATAATCTCTAATCACATCTAACACATCCATTGGAAAACCAGAAGGGTATGCATAATGTAATCTTATCCATTCAATTCCATCTACTGCTGCTAATTTTTCAATTAACTCAGCTAAATTTCTTTTCTTATAAATATCTAAACCGTAGTAAGTAAGGTCTTGGGCAATTAAAATTAATTCTTTCGCTCCATTCTTAGCTAATTTCTTAGCTGAATCCACCAACTCTTCCATTGGAGTTGAAACGTGCTTTCCTCTCATAATAGGAATTGCACAAAAAGAACAAGGTCTATCACAACCCTCTGCAATTTTAAAATAAGCGTAATGTGCAGGAGTTGTTAATAAGCGTTCCCCTACAAGCTCTTTTTTATAATCCGCTTTTAATGTTTTTAATAATCTAGGTAAATCTCTAGTTCCAAAAAAACCATCAATTTCAGGCATTTCCTTCTCTAAATCATCTTTATATCGTTGAGATAAACATCCAGTCACATAAACCTTATCCACATCTCCATCTTTTTTTGCTTCTGCATATCTTAAGATAGTATCAATAGATTCTTGCTTTGCTCCATCAATAAATCCACATGTATTAATAATTACAATTTCAGAATCATCTTGTTTAGCCTCATGTTCAACTTCAAAGTTATTACCTTTCAATTGAGCCATTAATACTTCTGAGTCAAATGTGTTTTTAGAACAACCTAAAGTTACTACATTGACTTTATTTTTTTTTAATGTTTTTGTTTTCATTCTCTACTTTATGATTACAAAATTTCTAGACTATTTATATTTAGAAACAATGCTCTCTTTTTTTGATTCTTATACAACTACTCGTTGATTATTAACTAAATAACGAATCTACAAATTCAGTTTTATTGAACACTTGTAAATCATCAACCCCTTCTCCTACTCCAATATATTTCACTGGGATTTTCATTTGGTCAGAAATCCCAATCACAACCCCACCCTTAGCCGTTCCATCTAATTTAGTTACTGCTAATGATGTAATATCTGTGGCTATTGAAAATTGTTTTGCTTGCTCAAATGCATTTTGTCCTGTTGACCCATCAAGCACTAACATGACATCATGTGGTGCATTAGGAATCACTTTGTCCATTACTTTTTTGATTTTTGATAATTCATTCATCAAATTAATCTTATTATGTAATCGGCCTGCAGTATCTATAATAACAACATCCATACCTTGTGCTTTAGCAGATTGTAAAGTATCAAATGCAACAGAAGCTGGATCTGCATCCATTCCTTGCTCTACAATTGGCACCCCAACTCTGTCAGACCAAATAATTAATTGCTGAACTGCCGCTGCTCTGAATGTGTCCGCAGCTCCTAACATTACTTTTTTACCTGCCTGCTTATATTTATTAGCTAACTTTCCAATAGTAGTTGTTTTACCAACCCCATTCACACCAACTACCATAATTACATATGGCCCTTCATGGTTTTCAGGAATAACTACACCATCTATATCCTTAGAATTATTCTCTTCTAATAAGCCAGCAATTTCTTCTTTTAAAACTGAATTTAATTCATCAGTCCCAACATATTTATCTTTAGAAATGCGTTCTTCAATTCTATCAATAATCTTTAATGTTGTTTTAACACCAACATCAGACGTAATTAGAACTTCTTCTAAATCATCTAACACCTCAGCATCCACCTTAGACTTACCAACTACTGTTCTAGCAATTTTTGATAAAAAACCTTCTTTTGTTTTCTCAAGCCCCTTATCTAAAGTTTCTTTTTTCTCCTTTTTAAAAAAACTAAATATTCCCATAATCTTATATATAAGCAGTACTGTAAAATACTGAATAAACCTATTTATTATACAAAGATAACAAAGGTTTTTCACACCACTGTTAAATATAACAAAAATAGCTCCTACCAATATTGGTAGGAGCTAATTTTTTTTAAAATGATAATTAATTATTTCTTTGCAAAGAAATCTTTAATTTTATCATTATGTATAACTTCTTGCTTGAAAGTATAAGAACCTTTTTCAGATTTTATCATTTTCACACATTTAGTGTAAACTTTACCACTTCCAGTTTGTAACGTTGCTACCGATTTCTTAGCCATAACTTATTATTTTATTTCTTTATGAA
>Ga0209292_1000601_pt1 | contig 46649 bp, 40 predicted proteins | sample GOMGulsemesocosm_2_FD_184634 | JGI IMG/M metagenome (GOLD analysis project Ga0209292, IMG submission 184634) | Methane-oxidizing microbial communities from mesocosms in the Gulf of Mexico - GOM9C Gulf of Mexico (SPAdes) (version 2) | ecosystem: Environmental > Aquatic > Marine > Cold seeps...
TCTTGGCCAGTTCAGGGGTGGCATTACCCGCAAAAATCTTCATGTCAGGCACTTTCGATTCCTCAGAAATATTTGACATTAATAGTAGGCTCTTTGATTGATAGGCAATCATTGAACAATATACGCTGATTTAACTGTAGCGGATTTTTAGCACGTTGTAGCGTTTTAAAAATAGCCGTTCAGATTAAATTAGCAAATTTATAAATATTTACTGGTTCAATGATAGTTTTGCTATTACTGAACACAGTGGAGACTCATTAAGTCCCTGCGCAACAAAAGAGCTTATTCCCTTAGGGAGTTTCGCTTGTAATGCTAACGCCTCATCCTGACTAGAAAAACGCGTAAAAACACACGCACCGGTTCCCGTCATTCTTGAGGGTGCGTATTCTACCAACCAAGCCAGTAACTTGGCAACCTCAGGATAGAGTTTTATTACTAAAATTTGACAATCATTATGAAAGCTATCATTGATGAAATCACTATTTTTTAGAGCGTTAGCTGACAATTTCTGTGTGTTTCTAGGTAAATCTGATGCGGTAAAAACTTGCTGAGTAGAAATGCTGCATTCGGGTTTAGTGATTAAATACCATGCCTCTTGTGGGTTTATGGCGGTAAGTTCATCGCCAATGCCTTGGGCGAAAGCTGAAAATCCGTGAATGAATATAGGCACATCTGCACCTAGACTCAGACCTAATACTGCAAGTTCACTTAAGGTTAACTCGCACTGCCATAAAGTGTTAAGTGCGACTAAAATGGTCGCCGCATTTGATGAGCCACCACCTAAACCACCGCCCATAGGTAGTATTTTATTAATACTGATCTTAACGCCTAAAGTTGAATTGCTTTTACGTTTTAATAATCGAGCCGCTTTAATAATTAAGTTATCTTCATTTTTTACTCCATCAATAGGCGTTAATAACTCTATCTCAGGTGTTTCAGTGACTGTTAAAGTAATAGTGTCACTGTGATTGATAAATTGAAAAAGTGTTTCTAAGTTGTGATAACCGTCATCACGTTGTCCAACAATATGTAAAAATAAATTGATTTTTGCTGGAGATGGAAATTTAATCGGTTTATTTAAAAAGGTGTTAGTGGAACAAGTCATTTAGTTATTCTGCTTATTATGAGTTATTGGAGGTACTTGGCACTAGTTAGCTAGTTACTGGTAATTGACCAATCATTGATCACTATTTTAATTAAGAGGTCATCATTTTTAATCGAGAACTTTGTGGCTAAGTTATAATCGTCAATTTGTTGATAGTTATCATAACTGACTTGCCATAGCTCATTATTATAATAGCTTGATAACGTTTGTGGTAATTGTGTTGTTTGTTGGTAATTTATACTGTCATTTTCTTGAAAGGGCATACCTTTAAGCCAAAACGTTAATGCCTGTGTTGGTAATGTGAGACCCGTGATGGAATAAATTAGCCTTTCTAAATTTTTACCACGGTAGGTTTTACCATCAACTTGGATTTTATGATTATTAGCCATAGAGTCTAGCTGTAATACGTTAATACCTAAATAATGGGTTAATTTAAGTTGCTGACTCTCCTTTATTTCATCTACTTGCCAATTAAGTGTGAAGCTATTGCGAGCGTCCTTTTCAAAAAAGGCTATTTTCCCCTTTATTTTCCACTGGTTTAATTGCTCTAGTTTGGCAATTCGCTGTTGAGCTGTATGTTTAACTAACGGTTGCACTGCTTTAGGTGAGGTCGTACTACAGCCGGATAAGACAATAATGCAGACAAGAAGTATACATAACGAGGATGAATAAAAGATGTTTTGTAAAAATTTTGACATTGAAATAGAACGACTTAAACGATAATAATTGTTATTGGAACATAGCTTTTTGGCCTTTGTAAATAGCATTATTATATTTAGGGTCTTTTATCACAGATCATACTTTAATTGCAGGTCTTAGGTTATACTTAGCATACGAGTTAAAACAAGTGTAAAAAGCTTGTCGAAAATGTTTTCATAAATAGGTTATTACTTTGTCCATAGTTGCTGTTGGAATTAATCATAAAACTGCGCCTGTTGCAGTGAGAGAAAAAATATCTTTTAATCCAGATAAGCTCTCTATTGCCCTACAAGAAATGCTAAGTAGTGTGCAGTGTCGTGAAGTAGCCATTCTTTCTACCTGTAATAGAACAGAATTATACCTAGTACAAGACGGTGACTTTAATGTTACTCAGCAACGTCTTGTTAAATGGCTAGAAAATTACCATAACGTCCCCGCCTCAACTATTTTACCTAGCATGTATTGGCATAAAGATCAGCAAGCCGTTAATCACATGATGCGAGTCGCTTGTGGTCTTGATTCTCTTGTTTTAGGTGAGCCTCAAATCTTGGGTCAAATGAAGCAAGCTTATAGCCAAGCGAAAGCAGCTGGCTCAATGTCTTTGGTTATGGACAGATTATTTCAACGTACTTTTGGCGTGGCAAAACAAGTACGAACGGAAACGGAAATTGGTGCGAGTGCAGTATCGGTTGCTTTTGCTTCGGTAAATTTAGCTAAACATATTTTCGGCAGCCTTGAAAAAACTAAAGTATTACTTGTTGGTGCGGGTGAAACGATTGAGTTAGTGGCTAAACATTTATATGAAAATAATGTTGGAAAAATAACCGTTGCTAATCGAACATTAGCCCGTGCAGAAAATATGGCTAAACAAATTGGTGCAGATGTAATTACTTTAGCGCAAATACCTGAACATATGTGTAATGCAGATATTGTCATCAGCTCTACGGGCTCTACTTTACCTATCATAGGTAAAGGCATGGTTGAACAAGCCTTGGCATCGCGCAAGCACCAACCCATTTTTATGGTGGATCTCGCAGTACCACGGGATATTGAAGAACAAGTTTCAGAACTTGATGATGTGTTTTTATATACCGTTGATGATCTACAAAGCATTATTGCTAAGAATATGGACAATCGACGTAAAGCAGCTGTTGAAGCCGAAAGTATTGTCAATAGTCAGTCTGATAATTTTATGGCATGGCTACGCGGCTTAAATACACAAGACACCGTTATTAGTTATCGTAAGCAATGTTTGAATAATCGTGACGTTTTACTAGAAAAAGCATTTATTCAGTTAAAAAATGGTAAAAACTCAGAAGCAGTCTTAGCCGAACTTGCCACTAAACTCACCAATAAATTTATGCACGCTCCAACGAGTGCACTGCAGTCGGCTGCTCAAGGCGGCGAACTCGATAAGTTACTTTATCTACGTGATATCTTTGATATTGACTCACAAGATTAGTGCTTAGCTAATAAAGTGTAGATGTAAGTATAAATTGGACTTTAGCCAATTGTTCATTGTCAGTTATTCATAGATAGTCAAAGTAAAAAACATGCACTTTTTTCTAGGGTATTTGTCCTAGATACTTAGTCATACCATTAACTAGATGGTCATTTTCAAACGACTATTTATTGCTTTTAATCGCAATCACCAGCGATTGCTCAATCAAGCTGCCTACTTATGAAAATTTATTCTCATTGAATTCGGTAACCTTAATTAATTTAATTGTTATTACTGTGGTAGAATGAGCAGAATTTATTTTTTCTCATCTAAAATATAAGAACATTCCCAATGAAATCATCAGTATATCAAAAGCTTGAAGTACTAGTAGAGCGTTTTGAAGAAGTACAGGCATTATTATCTGACCCTGCAACCATTAGCGATCAAGAAAAGTTTCGTGCTTTATCTAAAGAATTTAAACAGCTTGATTCAGTGACTTCAGTTTTTAATAGTTATAAAAGCGCTGAAGATGATTTTGCTACAGCAGAGCTAATGCTTAAAGATGATGATCCTGATATGCGAGAAATGGCACAGGAAGAATACAAAGAATCGAAAAAAGCGGTTGCAGATATTGCTGATGAATTGCAAATATTATTACTTCCACGCGATCCGAACGACGATAACAACTGCTTTGTTGAAATTCGTGCGGGTGCGGGTGGTGACGAAGCAGCTATTTTTGCTGGTGATTTATTTAGAATGTACAGCCGGTATTCAGAAAAGAAAGGCTGGAAAATTGAAGTAATGAACAGTAATGAAAGTGAGCAGGGCGGTTATAAAGAGCTGATCATGAAAATCAATGGTGAAGGTGTTTACGGCCATATGAAATTTGAATCAGGTGGTCATCGTGTTCAACGTGTACCAGAAACTGAATCTCAAGGTCGAGTTCATACTTCAGCTTGTACTGTAGTTGTTATGCCTGAAATGCCTGAAGCAGATTTGATTGAAATTAACAAAGCTGATCTGAAAGTTGATACTTTCCGTGCCTCAGGAGCTGGTGGTCAGCATGTTAACAAAACTGACTCGGCTATTCGTATTACCCATATACCTACGGGCGTAGTGGTTGAGTGTCAAGAACAACGCTCACAGCATAAAAACCGTGCGCAAGCTATGTCAGTACTTCAAGCCCGCCTTCAGCAAGCTGAAGATGAAAAACGTCGTAGTGAAGAAGAATCATCTCGTCGAAACTTGGTTGCGAGTGGCGATCGCTCTGAACGTATTCGTACTTATAACTTCCCGCAAGGTCGCATGAGCGATCACCGTATTAACCTGACTTTATATCGTTTAAACGAAATTATGGAAGGTAATTTGCAATTAGTTATGGAACCTATAATGCAAGAAAACCAAGCTGATTTATTAGCTGAATTAGCTGAACAAAATTAATCGTCGTTTTGTCAGTAATATCAATGGAAAATAACACTATAGCCAACTGGGTAGCTCACGGTCAGGAACAATTAGTTTCCTGTTCCGATAGTGCGAAACTCGATGCACAAATCTTATTGGCTTTTGTGCTTGAAAAGGAACGTATTTACTTACTTACCTGGCCAGAAAATGAGCTGACTAAGCACTCGATACAGCTTTATCTTGCCTTGTTGCAAAGGCGAGTGTCAGGGGAGCCTATCGCTTATATTGTCGGGGTCAAAGAGTTTTGGTCTTTACCTTTTAAGGTATCACCTGCAACACTTATTCCACGGCCTGATACTGAAATTTTAGTTGAATCTGTGCTTGAGCACTTTGGTGAGTTAGATAACATACAATGTCTAGATCTTGGTACTGGTACTGGTGCTATTGCACTAGCTCTTGCATCAGAACAACCCCATTGGAAAATTGACGCTATCGACTTTAATATTGATGCGGTAAAACTAGCTAAGCAAAACGCACAAGACTTAGATTTAACACAAGTTAATATTTTTCAAAGTAATTGGTTTAGTGCCGTTAATGAGAAAAAATTTGATGTTATTGTTTCTAACCCTCCTTATATTGACGCATTAGATGAACACCTAAATCAAGGCGACGTACGTTTTGAACCCGACTCTGCCCTGATCGCTGATGAACACGGTCTTGGTGATATTAAGCATATTGCAAAACAAGCGTTAAACTTTCTTAATACATCAGGTGCTATATTTTTTGAACATGGTTTTGAGCAAGGAGAAGCAGTACGCAACATCTTAGCTGCTTTGGGTTATGAAAGCGCAAAGACAGTAAGAGATCTTAATAACCATGAGCGTATTACTTGGGCCATTATAGGACGTGAACCTACTAATCTCTCTGCTGTGGCGTCATAAGCTTAACTGAATCGTTGAACCTTGGTGTAGGATTACACTTTGAAACGATTTGATAACTTAAAGCCGCTACACTATACGCAAAATAATTTTCATGCCAATGGGACTCATTAATTGTCGTACTTGGTAAAATAAAAGGAATAACTTTGAAACATTTACACATTACCCTCGCAGTACTAAGTATTAGCTTATTTACTTACCGTTTTATTTTAACGTTAATGGCATCAAAAAATCTTGACCGAAAATGGTTAAAGATAAGTCCCCACGTTATTGATACATTTTTACTTATTGTTGGTATCTCTCTGGCAGTAAAACTCCATTTAAATCCGATGGAGCAATTATGGTTAGCTGAAAAGATTTTGGCATTGTTTGCTTATATATTTACTGGTTACTATACCCTGAAACTAGCAAGGAATAGACCGATGCAAATCCTTGGTTTTTTAGGTGCTATGGGTTGGGTAATGCTGATAGTACGCTTAGCAATGACAAGAGAAGCAATATTTTTTGGCTAAAAGCTAAATTATAATTTAGGTCTATGCGACAAACACTCAATGGAGTCATTTAAATAAGCTGTTATGAATGAATTGTTTTTATCAGAATTAAAGTCAGTAGATAAAGATTTACTGCAAAAACTTGTTTTACTTGAAGAACATGTTTTTTCCGATGGTATGCAGGATAATGGGCAAGCAGATCTATCTTTAGATTGTTTAGAAACAATTATTAGTCAATGTATTGCTGTTATTAATGAGATTGAATCACCATTGGAGAAAGCAGAAACGTTACTTAATGAGTTGTACTTTCAACACTTGTTCATTGACCGCTCTGGTACTCGTTGGCCTATCTCTGCATACAGAGTAGCTGAAGGTCTAAATCAACGTGCTATGTCACCGATTATTAAGGCTGCTTTGGTAAGAGAAATTATAACTGCTTGTGGTTTTGAAACTGATTTAGTATTTATTCCTAATAAAATCATGTTGCGCCTGTGTTGCGATGAACAATACGCGATCATCTTTGATGCAGTAACAGGTGAGTCTCTAGATTGGACTGAGCTTGATTTGCGTTTAGATGAACTAGAAGGTGATCCAGGAGAACAAGACTTAAAAGCAATTGAAGACAATGTAGCTTTGGTTGAGCACTTATCGGCACTGAAAAATATTCTTATTCACGAGCAGGCATTCGATAAAGCATTAACTTGTGTTGATATTATCTTATCATTAACACCAGATGATCCATTGCAACGAAGAGACCGCGGTTTTTTGTTGCACCAACTTGATTGTTTCAAAGTGGCTGTTGATGATTACCGCTATTTCGTCGAGCAATGCCCTAAAGACCCAGCAGCAAAAATATTAAAAATTCAATTAGAAAATATTGATGTCGGAAATAACATCCTTCATTAAATTTTCACTTTATCAAAAAATAAATAAAAAAGGTAAAATGATGCAAGACAATATAGTGGCTAACGCACCACTCATAACAAATGATGCAGTAGTATTAGGCCTTCTAGCGCTTATTTTAGGGTTTGTTTTTTATACGTCAAATAGTAAAAATTCTGCCTGCCAGAAGTTCTATAAATATGTACCCGCTTTATTAATGTGCTATTTATTACCTTCATTTTTAAATACCTTTGGCATTGTTAGTGCTGAAGTTAGCCAAGTTGATGAAGTCGCTAAATATTTCCTATTGCCGGCTTGTTTAGTCTTATTAACGTTAAGTATCGATATCAAAGCAATTGCTGGGCTTGGTAGTAAAGCTATTATTATGTTCTTAACGGGGACCGTAGGTGTTGTCATTGGTGGACCTATTGCTCTGTTAATTGTTTCTGCTATTTGGCCAGAGCTTATTGGTGTAACTGGTCCTGAAGCTGTTTGGCGCGGTATGGCTGCTCTTGCAGGTAGCTGGATTGGTGGTGGCGCAAATATGCTAGCAATGAAAGAGATTTATGAAGCTGACGGTAGAATATTCACTATTATGGTTACGGTTGACATTGTTGTCGCTAATATTTGGATGGCATGTCTTTTATATATTGCAGCTAATCATAAAGCCATTGATGCCAAAAGTGGTGCGGATACTTCGGGTATCGATAAATTAATTGCTGATGTTGAAGCTTTTGACAAAGAGCATAAACGCACGCCAGAATTGAAAGACTTTATACTTATTATTGCCATCGCTTTTGGTGCAGCTGGTTTTGCCCATTTCGCGGCTGATTTATTGGTACCATTTTTCCAAAACAACTATCCAGACCTTAAAAAATTCAGCTTACACAGTAAATTATTTTGGATTATTGTCTTAGTAACGTCTATTGGCTTAGCTTTATCGTTTACCAAAGTTAGACGACTTGAATCGGTAGGAGCCTCTAAAGTTGGCAGTAGTTTCTTATATATTCTTGTAGCAACCATTGGTTTGCACATGGATATTACGCAGATAGCCGAAGCGCCGAAATATGTGGTTATTGGTTTAATTTGGATGGCAATACATGTCGCTTTATTATTTGCGGTTGGCCGATTGATTAAAGCACCAATATTTTACTTAGCGGTAGGTAGTAAAGCGAATATTGGTGGTGCAGCATCTGCTCCAGTTATCGCTTCTGCCTTTCATCCATCATTAGCACCTGTTGGTGTATTACTTGCTGTGCTAGGTTATGCCCTAGGTACATACATGGCATGGATGTGTGGACAATTATTACGAATTATAGGTAGTTAGCTTTTCATATAGTTAATAAAGCATCACCTCGTTGCGGTATAAAACAATTTAGGCGTCAAAAGTACTCATTGATAGTCATCGACTCGGTGCTTTTTCCTTCAAATTGATTCATACCACTTAGATTTGATGCTTTATTCTAGATCGGGCTTTTATTTAGCATCAAAAGTGTATTTCGATAATTTTATAGCTATTAGCTAATACATCTACCGTACTTTTTACTAATACTTTATTAAAGAGGCGTGTGAAATACATTACTGTTAGGAACACTTTTTTAGGAATAAATGATGACAATTAAATCAGTTAACGTTAAAGGTATTGAAGTTTCGAATGAGCAACCATTCGTATTATTCGGTGGTATGAATGTGCTTGAGTCACGAGATCTAGCAATGAAGATTGCTGAGCACTATGTTGAAGTCACTCAAAAACTTGGTATCCCTTATGTTTTTAAGGCATCATTTGATAAAGCAAATCGCTCCTCCGTTAACTCTTACCGAGGACCTGGTTTAGATGAAGGTCTAAAAATATTTGAAGAAATTAAGTCTACGTTTAATGTTCCAATTATTACCGATGTTCACGAGTCTTACCAAGCACAACCAGTAAGTGAAGTCGTTGACGTTATCCAACTACCTGCATTTTTAGCTAGGCAAACAGACCTTGTTGTCGCAATGGCTAAAACGGGTGCTGTTATTAATGTTAAAAAACCACAGTTTCTTGCTGCCCATGAAATGAAACACATTATTACCAAATTTTCTGAAGCAGGAAATGAGAATATCATTTTGTGTGAACGTGGTAGCTGTTATGGCTATAACAATTTAATTGTTGATATGCTGGCAATGGATGAAATGAAAGATTACGCACCGGTTATCTTTGATGCGACGCATGCCTTGCAAAAACCTGGTGGACGTAGCGATAGTGCTGATGGTCGTCGTGCTCAGGCTGTACAATTAGCCCGTAGTGGTATGGCAATAGGAATAGCAGGTTTATTCATAGAAGCGCATCCTGATCCTTCAGCAGCTAAATGTGATGGACCTTGTGCATTGCCACTGGATAAATTGGAGCCTTACTTAGTGCAAATGAAGGCGCTAGATGATTTAGTGAAAGGTTTTACGCCACTTATCACCGATTAGAGTTTTAGCTGTATAGTCTGCTCTTAACTAATTAAGCTAGAAGTAAAATTTTTCCAATAAAAAAGGTGTCCTAGGACACCTTTTTTTTATTTAAGATCTTAATGGCTAAGATCTTATTTCAGTAAATGTGCGAGCATTTTTAAATATGTTAACATGCAAGATAACAGGAACAATCATATTGAGTGATACCCACTGTGCTTAGCATTGCTTTACACAGTGTAGCTCAATCTAACTATTCAGCAATTAAACTTGCTTTGGTTAAGGTAATAAATTTATTTTGATTAGCTGATTGCTTTTGTTTTGCAAAACCTGAGCTAATAGTTTGTTGCTTATAGGTGATTTTAACTGGCGCTAAAGACATCTGTAGGCTGTTATGTGCGGCAGTCGTTAGTTGAGTTTGAGTAATTGGCTCAGCTTTAACAAGTGCGGCTTTTGGTACAGCAGCAACGGCTACGGTACTGAATAGTGTAGAGGTTAATAATGCGATAAGTACGTTAGTTTTATTGATGATAAGTTTCATTTTTTTTGTCCTGTATATGACCTAATAATAATAATTTAATTCCCTGTAGATATATTAGGACCTTTTCTCGCGCTGGTTTTACTCTTCAAAATAAAGCGTGTGGGTTGGGAGCACACGCCGTACCTGAGTTTCATAAAACGTTGAGATGATGTCCTTCATCTACGGTGTGAATAGTACGCATGTTGACTTGAAAAATAAAATGACTTAAATTAATGTTATCCATTAGAAAAACTAATGATTGATTGTTATGCTTTGTTTGTAGGTTTTTATGCAGTCTTTTAATGCATAATATAAATTGTATTTGATATTTTTAGGTGAATTTTGGCTAATAGACTCCCACCACTAAACGCTTTGCGAGCATTTGACGCTTCCGCAAGGCAGCTCAGCTTTACCAGAGCAGCAGAAGAGCTTTTTGTAACGCAAGCTGCAATAAGTCATCAAATTAAATCTTTAGAAGAGCATTTAGGCATTAAATTGTTTATGCGAAAAAATCGTGCCTTACTTCTTACAGAAGAAGGGCAGTCATATTATTTGGATATAAAAGACATATTCACATCCTTGCATGAAGCTACTGAACGCCTCCTAGCCCGCGGTGCTAAAGGGGCAATAACGGTTAGTTCGCAGGCAAGTTTTGCTATCCAATGGTTAGTACCAAGGTTAACTGCTTTTAATGCCTTACATCCTGATATTGATGTAAGGATCAAAGCAGTTGATCAACCTGAGAATTCACTGACTGAAGATGTAGATGTCGCTATTTATTATGGTCGAGGTCGTTGGCCTAATATCCATGCGGACAAATTGCATACCGAATATCTCATACCTGTATGTTCACCATTATTAGTGCAAGAAAATGCCGCTAATGGTAAGCCAGCTCTTTTATCTTTAGACGATTTGTCAGAGCATAACTTATTGCATGATACATCACGAAAAGATTGGAAGCGCTGGTTTAAACAAGTTGGAGTGAAAGGAGCTAACGTCAATCATGGTCCTATCTTTAGTCATTCAGCGATGGTATTACAAGCAGCACTTCATGGACAAGGTGTTGCTTTAGCTTATAGTGTTTTAGCTAAGCCAGATATTGATTCCGGACGTTTAGTTTGCCCCTTCAATGATGTTTTAGTCAGTAAGAATGCCTATTTTATCGTTTGTCGTGATAATCAAAAAGACATAGGTAAAATTACCGCTTTTAGGCAGTGGATGTTAGATATGGTCGAGGCAGAGCAAGAGCAAATTACTGATGGGCAGATAAATTAATGAAGTGTGAAGAAATAATTACTAAAGAAGATGGCAGTAAAATCAACATGCTATTGAATACGGTAGAAAATGCTAAAGCGCAGGTTATATTTGCTCATGGGGCAGGTGCTAATATGTCACATGAATTTATGGATGAGATATCTTCGTTATTTAATGGAGCTGGCATTAATGTTTTACGGTTTAATTTTCCTTTTATGGATAAGAGGGCACTAACTGGTATCAAATATCCTCCTGATAGAATGCCTAAGCTGTTACTTTGTTATGAAGAAGTTATTGGCTATGCAGTTGAAAAATTGGCAAGTAATGAATTACCCTTATTTATTGGTGGCAAGTCGATGGGATCTCGTGTTGCAGCGACTTTAGTGGCAGACCCGACAGAATTAAACTCTTATTTACTCAATAAAATCTCTGCTGTTTTTTGTTTAGGCTATCCATTTCATCCGGCTAAAAAGCCTGATAAATTGCGCCTTGAGCCTTTAATTAATGCTAATAAGCCAGTTTTAATTGTACAAGGTGACCGTGATACTTTGGGTAATAAAGCCGAAATCATCGATTATAAACTCGCAAAGCATTGCCAATGTATCTTTTTAGAAGACGGCGATCACAGTTTAAAACCAAGAGTTAAATCTGGATTTACTCAGCAGGCGCACATGAATCGTGCCGTTGAAGAAATCGTGCACTTTATTGACCAGTTAATCATGAACAACAAAACTTAATGTGAAAAAAAACGATGGGATCTACTCATATGAATCAGCATCAGCGGGAAAAATTGAATAGTATGGCTATTTTACTTAAATGCTTGATGATTATTGTTGGTATCAGTGGCTGTTTTTCTGTACTATTCGGCGCTTGGCTAGCACACGGTGGTCAAACATTGCCTAGCAATGTGCAATCTAGCTTAGCATCAGCACTACAATATCAATTTATTCATACTCTTGCGTTATTAGCTACACTGGTTTGGTTGAAGACAACTAAGCCCTCAAAGGTATTACTTGCTGCAAGTATTTCCTTTGCCGTTGGAATTTTATGTTTTTGCGGCACAATATATATTAAGTCTTTTTTCGAACTTGCCATTATTGGCAAGTTAACACCTTTTGGCGGTATTTCTTTTGCGCTCGCTTGGCTATTGTTAGCGCTAGAAGGTAAAAATAATTTTTAACGACATTTTTTGTCGTGTTAATACGCTTACCTTCGTACTTTGATAGAGTCGAATGTAAGCTAGAGAAGGTAAAAACATATGACTTCCATCGTATTATTCTGTCGACCTGGCTTTGAAAAAGAGTGTGGCGCAGAAATCCAAGAAAAAGCTGCTTGGAATGAAATGTATGGCTATTTAGAGCTAAAGAAAAACCAAGGGTTAGTTTTTTTCCACTTACAAGAAAGCGCTCATGGTGAAGAATTAATGAATAAGCTGCCGCTTAAGCGACTTATTTTTGCTCGTCAGTGGTTTGTTACAGTAACAGATAAAATAGATCTTCCTGATTATAATCGCGTTGAAGCTATTACTGAAGCTCTGGGTAATGATTGGCAATACAGCGATTTACGCATGGAGATGGCTGACGACAACGATGGTAAATCGTTGAGTAAATTTTGTCGCAAACTATCGGTACCTTTACGACAAGCTTTACGTAAAAATAAAGTACTTACCCAAAAAGGTAACAATTCAGCGAATGATCCTGAAGGCGCCATTTTACATGCGCTATTTCTAAGTGGACAAGAAGTTATTCTAGGCTTTTCATTAGCCCGCAATAGCTCGGCACATGTTATGGGGATCCCTCGATTAAAATTTCCTAGCGCATCACCGAGTCGCTCTACTTTGAAGCTTGATGAAGCCTTTTTACATTTTATTCCTCGTGATGAATGGGATGTGCGTTTAACATCCGGTATGAATGCTGTTGACTTAGGCTCAGCCCCAGGTGGGTGGACCTACCAATTAGTACGTCGTGGTATGATGGTAACGGCAATTGATAACGGTCCTATGGCTGAATCTCTAATGGAAACGGGACAAGTAAAACATAAGATGATGGACGGCTTTAAATACTTACCAATGAAACAAAATGTACATTGGTTAGTATGTGATATGATTGAGAAGCCGCAGCGAGTTGCTAAGTTGATGAGTGAATGGTTATTACATGGTCATTGTAAAGAGGCAATGTTTAACTTAAAACTACCGATGAAAGGTCGTTACCAACAAGTTACCAACGATTTACAATCAATTAAAGATGCATTTGCTTTACATAACCTGAGGTATGAGCTTTATGCTAAACATCTTTATTATGACCGTGAAGAAGTTACGGTGCATGCACGCTTATTATCTCCAGCACCACTAGCTAGTAAAGACTAGTTACCAAGGGCAGAGAGTTCTCGTATTTGAATGATTTAGCAATTTAAGTAATATTTACTATCGCTAATGAAAAATAGATTCAAATAAAAAGGCCTTCAAGTTTTACTAAACTTGAAGGCCTTTTTTTGTTGAGCATTATTGTGAACAGGGATTATTTATAGTCGCTCAAGTACGGCTTCAGTAAAGTCAGTCGTACCATGAGTACCACCCAAATCACCCGTAGTTCTATCACCTGATGCAATAACATCAGTAATTGCAGCTCTGATATTCTCTGCTTTATCACCCATATCTAGGTATTCTAGCATTTGAATAGCGGCTAAAATAACCGAAGTAGGGTTTGCTAAGTTTTTACCTGCAATGTCAGGTGCACTGCCGTGGACAGCTTCAAAAATCGCACAATCTTCACCAATATTAGCTCCGGGTGCCATTCCAAGTCCGCCAACTAAGCCGGCACATAAGTCAGATAAAATATCACCAAATAGGTTGGTTGTTACGATTACATCAAATTGCTCTGGGTTCATTACTAGTTGCATACAACAGTTATCAACAATCATCTCTGTTGATTCAATCTCTGGATAACGTAAGGCAACTTCACGGGCAACTTTTAAAAATAAACCTGAAGTCGATTTTAAAATATTAGCTTTATGGACAGCTGTTACTTTTTTACGACCTTCTTTCTTTGCTGTTTCGTAGGCAAAGGTTAATATTTTTTCAGCGCCTTCACGAGTAATGATACTCATGGCTTGTGCTTCGTTACCGTCTTCCGAAGTGACTTGGCCAGCGCCAGAGTACATTCCTTGTGTATTTTCACGAACGGTAAGAATATCAATGTTCTCGTAACGAGCTTTTGTACCTTTAAATGACAATACAGGGCGAAGGTTTGCGTATAACTTAAATTGCTTACGTAAAGTTACGTTGATTGAAGTGAAGCCTTCACCAACTGGCGTGGTTAATGGGCCCTTTAAAGTGACCTTGTTTTTTTCTATAAGGTTTATAGTCTCTTCAGGCACTAACTCGCCATGCTTTTCTAAGGCAGTTAAACCAGCATCTGCAAATTCATACTCAAAATTACAGCCAGCTTTATCTAATACTTTAAGGGTGGCATCGATAATACTTGGACCAATGCCGTCGCCTGGAATTACCGTGATGGTTTGTTTAGTCATTAAGTTCACCTTGTCATAATACTTTGGGGTAATAAATCGTCAGTTATCTGTGTTAGTTAACGACGATATACATTAAATTAATTGCGTAATACATAGCTGAGAGACTAAGTGGTCTGCCCAGTACTTGATTGGGTGTTTTATATCATGGTAATGCTATGTATGCGAGCTTGAAAGTTTTCAACGTTACCCCCGAGAAATTAAATTTTAGGGGGAACAACTCAACAAGTGATAGTAGAAGGTTAGCTAATGAGTAGCAATCTGACTTTAGTCTATAGTTGGCAGGTTTTTACCTATACTTAGATGATTCTTAATAATGCCCCATTCCTCAGGGTAATGATCCCCTAAACCAATTTCTTTGAGCGTACCATTCACGAAGAGTAAAAAACTACATTCATCTTGCGTGGTAATACCATCAGATTTTACGTGCTGAGTTCGATAAAACATAACTTGGTAGTTTACTTCATCAACCGTTCTCGCTTCAGTGATGTCAGGGCTTCCTAATTGGGTTAGCGCTTGTTCAAAAGTGAAGTTTTCTAATTTTATTTTTGCAATGAACTGACGATTATATGCCTCTCTATCGTCCCATTTCATTTGATCTGGACTGTCATCATAAAAGGTAACAACAAGGGCAACAAAAATTCCATAAACCGTTAGCGCGAGTAAAATTCGGCTGATTACTTTTTTATTCATAGTTATTTATCTTTCTAGCTTCTGTCAGCATTAATGGCAATTATATTACCATTAATTTCGGGGGCAGGTGAAGGCGTTGTTAAGCGGATATCTTTTAAATTAAACCCTAAAGGTATATCTTTCTTTAAGGTTAGTAGCTTTCTTGCTAAATCCATTGTTTCATGGCTTTGTGTTAACTTCTCAGCGAGCGATGCTTTCAGGTCAGTCGCGTTAAGTATTGCCTTGATTGAACCATATTGATTAAGTAATTTAGCGGCGTTAACTTGACCAATGCCGCTTACCCCTTCAATTTTGTTGGTATTGTCACCGGTCAAGGTCCAAAAATCTATCAGTTGCGAAGATTTAACATCAAATTTACTTTGCACATGCTCTTCATCTAAATAACGGCGATTAAAGTAATCATAAAGATGAATGTTAGGACTTAATAGCGGTAAAAAACCTTTATCGGTCGAAATAATAGTAACTTTTTGACCGTGAAAGGCCATTTTTACCGCTAATGTAGCAATAAGATCATCGGCTTCGTCTTCGTCGGATGTCAATGAATCAACGCCTTGTTCCATGAAGGCATCTTGTATGGCTGTTAATTTATTTGCGAGGTGTTCAGGCATTTTTTTTCTGCCTTTTTTATAACCTTCAAACAATTTATAACGCCAGCAAGGTTGCTGGCTATCAAATACAGCCAGTGCGTGTGTTGGCTCTAGTTGGTCGATAATTTTTGTTAAAGCATTTACAGAAGTCTGTTGGGTATTGAACAATACTTGTTTTAACGTACTGGCAGATAGCTCATCATCGTGTTGCTGTTTTATTTGTGTAAAAGGACGCTCTTGTACGGCGTATACACGACGTATTAGATTAAGAGCGTCAATAAGTATTAAGTGAGCAGCCAATGTTAACTCTCAATAACTTTATAACATGGGATGTATTTGCTACCTGGTAGCTTCATACGTTGTTGCTCGACAAATGAAGCAAGTAATTTATCCATTAAAGTCATTATTCTTTTATCTCCCGATATTTCAAAAGGCCCAAATTCTCTAATCGCTTTAATACCACCTGACTTTACGTTTCCTGCTACTATCCCTGAGAAAACACGGCGTAAATTTGCAGCTAGTTCAGCGGTAGGAAGGTCAGGGCTGATGTTTAAGTTAGCCATGTTCTCATGTGTTGGCTCGAAAGGGTGTTGAAAATCATCAGCGATCATAAGAGACCAGTTGAAATGATAGGCATCACCTGTTTCTTTTCTATGTGCTAGTACTTTGTCTAGGCCACTTTTCATTACTTGGGCAACTTCAACGGCATCATCTACTACTATTTTGTATAACGACTGTGCCTTTTTACCTAGTGTGGCACCGACAAATGCATCTATTTCATTAAAATATTCAATAGCACTGGCCGGCCCTGTAAGAATAATAGGCAATTGTTGCTCTGAGTTTTTGTCGTTGAGCATAATACCTAAAATGTAAAGTAGCTCTTCGGCGGTACCTGCTCCACCTGGGAAAATAATAATACCGTGGGACATGCGAACAAATGCTTCCAAACGCTTTTCAATATCAGGCATGATAACCAATTCATTAACGATTGGATTTGGTGGCTCAGCAGCAATAATGCTTGGCTCGGTTAAGCCAATATAACGGCCTTCTTTAATACGTTGTTTTGCGTGGCCAATTGTCGCACCTTTCATCGGTCCTTTCATGGCGCCGGGTCCACAGCCAGTACATATATTAAATCCACGTAAGCCAAGTTGATAACCTACATCTTTAGTGTACTTATACTCATTTTGATTGATTGAATGCCCGCCCCAGCAAGTAATTAAATTTGGCTCTGTTTCGGGTAAGATAACGTTGGCATTTCTTAGGATATCAAATGCGGCATCGGTAATCTCTTCTGATGAGTTTGGTATCGTTCTGTATCGGCTATGAAGAAAAAGAATATCGCGCAATACTGCGGAAAGGTGTTCTCTAATTCCTCTAATTATTTTGTCATCGACAAAAGCATGAGTTGGCGGGTTCATCAAATCGATTTTAACACCACGCTCTCGCCTTAATACGTGGATTTCAAATGAAAGGTATTTTTGGTATATCTCTTCAGCGTCATCGGTATTTGAACCAGCGTTAAGAACAGCGAGAGAGCAATTTCGATAAAGTTTATATAAGTTACTACTCGCAGACTGCTGTAATTGATCGACTTCAGCTTGCGACAACAAGTTCATATTACCTACTGGGTTGATTTGAGTATGCATTAGTGACTCCTTTCATATTGATTGTCAAAGTATTATGATGAAACAATAACTAAGTGATGAGGTGTAGAGGGTTGTGCTTGAATAGTTAACTATATTATTAATTAGTATAAATAACTTGGTTTTTACCTTGTTTTTTCGCTTTGTACATTGCTTGGTCAGCACGTTCGAAAGCTATATGTATATTATCATCAGATCTTATATGAGTTGCACCAATAGAAAGAGTAATGCTCACTTTATTGCTTTTAAATTTAAAAGGTAGTCGAGCTACGTATTTATTAAGCGTGTTCAGCTCTGCAGTTAACTCTTTTTCTTGGATTTTAGAATAAATTAAAACAAACTCTTCACCGCCATAACGACCAACAAAAACGTCTTTACCCACATTTTTTACAATGGTATTAGCGATCACTTGTAGTGTTTTATCACCGGCGGTATGGCCATAGGTGTCGTTAATCTTTTTAAAGTCGTCTATATCAATTACAACAAGAGCAAGTTGAAAGGGTTTATGATGAAATCGTACCATAGACTTAGCAAAAAACTCATCAAATGCAGCTCGATTAGCAAGCTTCGTCAGCGCATCTTGCATACTTTTTCTTTGCTGTTCGATAAGTTTTCCTTCAAATATTTCACTCTGCTTTTCAAGTATCTCAACTTTTTCTGACATGTCATTGAGTTTCTTTACGAGTAATTGATGGCTTTGTTGTTCAAACTTTGATTTTTGCTCTAACGTACTTGCAATAAATTGCAGCTTATCATTAATGTCTTCTTTCACTTGATTTAAGGATAATGCTTTTTCTACACTATCGGTCATCTCAATCAACTGACCTTGTAGTTTTTGATTGATTTTGTCATTAATAAGCTGAGAGCTTTTCTGTGATGATATAGTTTCTTTAACAGCACTTTGAACTGTGCTCAGTGTAGCACTTAGGTTAGTTAAAAAGTTTTTAGAACTATTTTGTTCATTCTTAAAGTCAGCAACAATAACATCAAAAATATCGATGAGATGATGTAATACCTCATCACTTGATTGATCAACCATTAATTTTTTCTTAATAGCCAATAAGTCGTTAGTATGCTCTGTAGATAATGGTAGTGAACTGAGAGATTCTGATATTTTTTCAAGCACACTTGAATCAAAAGGTGTTGAATCATTACCTTTTGAAACAATTATTTCTGGAGGCTGTAAAAGACCTTTTGTCGGCGTTGAATGTTTCGCTTTTAGTGCATGATCATAAAAAGTTAAGAGTTTACTCAGTAACGGAATATATTGAATTAATGCATCTTTACTGTCTTTCGTTTCTGTTAATAGTGCCCGTAAATCTCTGCGCAAGTTACCAGGCAAACCATTTATTTTTTGTAAGCTTTCACCCGCTTGGTTAAATTGCTCATGCATATGAGAAATGTTTTTCTCATTGGTTACACTATGTTGTTGCAATAATTTCGAAATAACGGCGACTTTTTCTGCAATGTCAGAAAAGGGTGCTGATTTGGTAAATAAGGTACGTAATTGCGCTAGGCGATTATCTAGTTCGAGGTCAACACCCTTAGATATTAGTGTTAATTTACTAATAAATTGAATGAGCAGATTTGATTGCAGATTAAAATCATCTGCTAGTGAACTACGAGACTCGATGGCTGTATCAAGTTTTCTTTTTAGTGCAACTAGTTGCTTTTGAGCAACAGAACCGTCATTCATAAAACCAATTAATCCTTAATGTCGAGGAAAGCTGAGTGTTTAATAGCGTTAAATAATATGGCTGATGTTTTCTTTGCTGCCATTTACTTTGAGAAATCGTTCACAACTATTTCATTGCCCTTAGTATAAGATACTTTATAACATAAAAATGTTATTTATCAGTATGAGAATGAAAAAAAATCACTTTCATTGCTCCATGGTAACTTTTAATCGTATTTCTTCATTGCTAAAATAGCATGACATTACCGAAACAACTTTATGTACCAATAATGAGAGAACTTACTTGCATGTTTAACTATAAATTCAAATTAATAATAGCAATATCTTTATTTTTTGCACAGCTTATATCCGCTAATGCAAGCGTAAAAGTCAATATTAGTATTGAGCAACCAGAACACCACTTAGCGTTTGTAGAGCTTAAATTTGAAAGAGTGCATAAGAACGATATCAACTTTCATCTTCCAACATGGCGTACCGGTCGATATCAAACGTTAAATTTAGCTAATGGTATTCGTGAATTCAGTGCTAAAGATAGCCGTGGTAATGAACTTAGTTGGGAAAAAACAGATAAAAGTACTTGGCAAGTGCATGGCAGCGCAAATAAAAAAGTTATATTATCTTACCAAGTTTATGCAAATCAATTGGCAAAAAGAACTCGTCATATTGATGATAGTCATGCTTTTTTAGATAGCTCTTCAGTCGTTATGTACAGTGATGTAAGCCGAGGTTTAGCGCATAAAATACAGTTAGTCGTACCTGATGAGTGGCGAAGTTTTTCGGGACTTGAAACCGGTGGTAATAAACATCAATTTATTGCTAGTAATTATGACCAATTAGTAGATTCGCCCATTGAAACAGGGATTAACGAACATCATCAATTTAACGTTGATAGTCGTCAGTATGAATTGGTCATTTGGGGAGAAGGTAATTTTGATAGTGAAAAAATGGTTAAAGATTTACAAATATTAGTAAAACAAAGTAAACATATTTGGCAGGGATATCCCTTTAAACGATATGTATTTATGGTGCATGCAACAAGTGGTGCTCGCGGTGCCACAGAGCATGTTAATTCAACCATCATTCAGCGCTCACGCTATAAATTTTCTACTCGTAAAGATTACCTTAGTTTTATTGCTGTTGCGGCTCATGAGTTTGTTCATACATGGAATGTTAAGCAGTATCGCCCGCAAGGTATAGTACCTTACGATTATCAACAAGAAAATTACTCTAGTTTATTATGGTTAGTTGAAGGCTCAACTAGCTATTTGCAATACCAACTCCTATTGCGTGGTGACTTAATGACCACAGATGAGTTTTTTAGCACACTCGCGAAACGTATTACAGCTCATAATCATAAGCCAGGAACAGCAAGTCAAAGTATCGCTCAAGCAAGTTTTGATGCCTGGATAAGTGAGGGCGGCGATTACGGTAATAACCATAGTGTAAATATTTATGCGGAAGGATTTTTAGCCTCTTGGTTGCTCGATTTTGATATTTTAACCAAAACATCATTGTTGAAAAATTATCGAAATGTACATAATCAACTCTATCAGCAATACCGGTTACCAAAAAGTTATCAAGAAGAAGATGTTTTAAATATATTAAAGCAGTTAACGGGTGAGAACTATCACAATTGGTGGCAACAGAATATTGAAGGTACAACAGAAATTGATTTTAGTCTTTTATTAGCCAAAGCCGGTTTACAGATGAGTTATGGTAAGGATATTAATGATGAATCTAGTTTAAAATCTAAAGTATGGACGGGACTTAAAACTAAGCCTAATACTTCTGGATTAATTGTTTCATCGGTAGAAAAGAATAGTCCAGCATGGCGTGCAGGTTTGACGACTGAAGATATTATTGTCGCTATTAATGGCTTACGTTTGGTCGACAAGGGCATTGAAAATCGTTTAAAAGATTTTAAACCTAAACAAAGTATTACTATGACATACTTTCGAAGGGACAAGTTAAGGTCTGCAACGCTTGAACTTGCAGCTATACCTAAGAATAAATTAAAAATAATACCAATGGCGAAAGCAAGTACAGAGCAAAAAGCCTTTTTTAAAGTATGGACAGGTGTCGACTTCCCACAAAAGAAGTAAATGACTAGACAGTTACGATTAAAGTGTATTAATCCATTTGGTATCAATACGCTCTAATCGCTGTTTTATGCGGGTATAAGTTACTGGCGCAGAGTTCTAGCAAAAGGAGCCTTTTCAATATGACTACTTCTAAATGGGTTTATATCTAATCCACCTCGCCTGGTGTAACGTGCGAAAACAGTTAATTCTTCAAGTTGGCAGAGTTGCTGTAAGTCGCAGTATATTCTTTCGACACATTGTTCATGAAATTCATTGTGCTGGCGAAAAGATATTAGATATTTTAAAAGCGCTGAATGATCTATAGCCACACCACGGTAGTGAATGTAGACACTTGCCCAATCTGGCTGGTTAGTTATTAAGCAATTAGATTTTAATAAGTGGCTAACTAAATACTCTTCGACTTGAACTTCTTGCGTTTTATCTTGTGCTAAAGCAAGTAATTGTGCGTCATATTGATAGTTATCTATGCTGATATCTTCACCATCAATGCAAAAACAATTATCAGTGTTTTTGGCAATCTCTAGGGCAGGGCAGTGATCAACACCAAATAAACTAACACTGGCCTCAACCCCCGCTATTTTTGATAAATCTTTAACTAATATACCTTCTACTTCTTTAACACTGGCAAAACGTGTTTGATTAAAGCTATTTAAATAAAGCTTGAACGACTTTGATTCAACAATATTTTCACTGGTACAAGCAAACCGAAACTCAGCCACGGCAACTACTGGTTTACCTTTATTATTAAGCCATGATAGTTCGTAACCATACCAGACATCTTCACCAACAAAAGGTAAATTGCTTTGATTTAGTGATAAGTCATCCCTATTTAAACTTCTAGGTACTCCTTGTAGTAAATCTGCGGTATATTCGCTGCAATATTGTGTACTTTTCCCCAGTGTTAACTTGCTGAGTTCCGTTGCATTTTGATAATTGGCCATAAATTTTTCAGTAGTGAGCTAGTATCTCGCTATTTTAAAGGATCTTTTCTTTATATGACATCTACAAATAAAACTTTAGTTCAAACGCTTTTAAATTTTAGTAAAAACTATAGTGAACAACACATTGAGCAGTTTGGGCACCTTCCTACAATCGAGCATGATGAACAATGGATATCACCGTGTGAGTTGGGTCCACATGATACTAATCTCCATTACTGGCAGCCTGTAACAATGGATAGTGAGCAGTTGACTAATGACCAAGAGGAGTCACTCACCTTTACTAATGTTGAATCTGCTTTAGACATTGAGTTGCATCAGGACATAAAAACATATTTCACTACCATTTTCAGTGGCGATATTGAAGCGCAGTGCGATGAAGGGAAATTATCTCTTTTATTTGCTTGGAATAAAGAAGACTTTGAGCGATTACAAGAAAATATCATTGGTCATATCTTAATGAAACAAAGGCTAAAGCAAGCTGAGACTGTCTTTTTTGCTGTTACTGATGAAGAGGATATGATTATTTCTATAGACAATGCTAGTGGTGAAGTTTGGGTTGAACGAGTAGGTTGTAAACCACATAAAAAACTTAATGACTCATTAGCTGAGTTTATCCTTCAGCTAATACCCAAAAACCAGCTGAGTGATAAATAGCAGGAGTAAAATTTGGAGTGGCTTTTACTTGTCACTCAATTGCTTGGCTAATTCATCGATGTGTAATTTCATTTCAGATAACTCACTCTTTATTATTTTTAACTCTGACTCTAATGATTGCTGAATTACTTTTTTTATTGAACCATCCTCAAGTAAAGATTCAAGTAAGGCCGCTGTGTCTTTGGTCGATGCATCATCATTAGTTTTCGATATGTCATTGTTAATGGGCGCAATGAAATCAGGTTGATGTTGCCAGCTTTTCAGCGTGGTAATTAACGTAGCTAATGGCACTTGTTGGCTTAACTTTGCTTTTACTAAAGCGACGGTCGGTTTTTTCCTCGCATTAGCGAGTTGATTTGCGCAGATTAAAATTTCATCGATAATTGTCATTTTACTTACTGATTTTAATATATTTAAGATAATTAACGATATTTTAGCCAATATAACTAAATATGTCTCGCACTTCATTAGTTAAAATAAAAAACATTAACTAATTCATACTCTTATGTTTTTGGCTTGTTTTTTGCTTTTGTGAATACAGAATTATTATAATTATTACATTGTACCTCTAGGGAATATCAAACATGAAAAAATCAATAATTGCTTTACTTATCGCTGCACCTTTAGCCATGACACTATCTGGCTGTGTAGTTAAAATAAATGATGATGGCATTGACCATGGTTTTGTTGGTGATAGTGAAGACCGTACTTATAAAAATCGTAAAAAGATTGCCAAAGTACAGCTAGGTACTTCTTTTATGGACATGCAAGAAAAGCTAGGCGTTTCTGACTTCTCTGAAACTTATGCCGATGGCGAGAATACTGTACGTGTTTTGTATTACCGTACACAGCGTAAACATAAAGATGGTTTAACAACAAAAGATGAGTGTACTTATTTACAGTTTATCAACGGTAAATTAGTCGAAACAGGTAATGGCGGTGATTATTCAAAAGCAGGAAAAATTAAAGCTAATTAATTAGCACGTTTTATTTAGTACCTCGCGTAGCGGGGTATTTTTTTATCTTAAATTCAGTAGGAATAATTGGGGTGAAATTTATAATATTTGACCTTTTTGAAATTATACTGTTATGGTGGGTTGTTAGATTAAAAAACAACCACCGCCAGAGTAGGGGATAATAATGATTGATACAGTATCGGAAGAAAGTAGTGTTGACAGTAAAATAAATCAAGATGTTAAAATTAGAGCGACTTATTTAAGTGCTCATGAGTTGAAGTTAGCTGCATCACTTTTATATCAAGCTTATCATGATGATCCTGTTTTTTTAGATATTTTCAATAGCGATAAAGAAGATTATGAACAACGCCTTCGTGGTGCTATTAGAGAAGAGCTCAATGCTTTTTGGCAAGCTAAGCAACCAATGATTGGTTTGTACTTAGGTGAAACTATGGTTGGTGTCGCCTGTATTAATAGTCCGGATGAAACCTTAGCCAGTGATCGTTTCTGGCATTGGCGTCTTAAAATGCTGTTAAATGCGGGCTATTTTAGTACTAAACAGATGATGCAAAAAGAACAAACAGTATTGGCTGCGGTACCATTAAAGGTTTTTCATTTCTTGTCATTTATTGCAATTCACCCTCTGCATCAACAGCATGGTTTTGGTCACTATTTAATGGCGGCGGTTAATACCGTGCTAGATGAGCACCCTGATAGTGAAGGTGTTGCTGTATATGCTACTTCAGGAAAATTCAAAGAGTTCTTTAAACATGTCGATTATCATACTGTTAAAGAGGTCACTGTAGGCAATGTCTGTGGCGAAGTTATGCTTCACTATCGAGAGAAAGAATCTTAACTATTATTTTTATTAGTTAGGTTATATTTAACAGGGGCTCATAATCCTGTTGAATATAACTTGTCACTTGCGCTGGTAATGTTAAAGATATTTTATTTTTAAGGAACTCCCCTACTACTTATTTATTAATCAATATCAAACGAATAATAAATATCACTTGATTGCTCAATACCACTAACGATTTCCAACCATAATCGGTTAAGTAAAAATAGTCTTACAGTCAATTCATTGATGGGTTCATATACGCCAATACCGTACTTTAAGTAGACACGATTACCAACATAACCACTAATGGTTGCTTGTGTTGAGTCGCCTTCGCCCTCAGTATCGACAGCAATATTGCTAATAAGGGGGATTTTCTCTATTTGATCAAATAGGCCAACGCTATTGGTCACGCCAAAACCAATCAGCATGCTTGCTGCAGCGGTACTACTGCCTCCACCCGAGTCTAAACCTCTACCTCTAGCTAAATAAGATAACATCTCCGGAGCTTCCATCGTCGGTGTGGAGAATAATTGCATATCTAAAGCGTCAGCTAACCCAGCTATTTGCAAGCCAACTTCAATATCTTCTGATTTAATATGCCTACTTGCGCGTAAGTTAAAATAGGGGTTGGTGAGCGGGCCGTTAAACGTTAATTCCCCCTTTTCGATAGTTAGTTTTTGTCCATAGGCTTGGTAGGTACCATTTGTCGATTGAATGTTCCCAAAAAGCTGTAGTGGTTTGCTTGGCTGTTGAGTTATCTGTAATTGACCAAATAAATTACTTTCTAATCCCTGTCCTGATACGGTGAATTTTTTTGCGATATTAAGACTGACATTAGTGTTGATAGCCAAGGTAGATTTATTTTTTAATACCTCTTTGCCTTGATCATCGAGAATAATGACATCATCACTGAGATCGATACTACCTTGTGGAATCTTTTCAATATTATAATTTCCTTCTAGCACATTAAGTATGCCACTTATGATTAGTACTTTTTCTTTGAGTAAAAAGTTTATGGTTGGTGAAACATTCATGACTAACTGCGGTGGAAATACTAACGGTAGCTGCTTGGCATAAAGGTCTATATTCAGTTTCAAATCATTTTGCCAAGCAAGCTGTCCATATAGGGTAGCTTGGTTATTTTTTATGAAAAAATTGCCAAGCACTTTTGCTTGATTATTATTAATTTTAAATTCAGCATTAATACCTTCCAGCTTATTGGGGCTTTGGCTTAATAGTAACTCGCCACGGTCGAGTGCTAAATTACCGTTTATTAAAGGTGCTTTTATCGATCCATCTAGGGTTAATTCGGCAGTTACGTAGCCTTGTAAATTAACTACATTGCGAATAAACATTTGAAAGGGTTGTATATTGAAATCAGTAAGTGCTATCCGTGCATCAATGGGGAAATCATCAATAAAATAAATTGTTGAGTTAATATTAATAATCGCTTGTTCATGCAAATCATGTAGCTTGAATTTACTGGCTAATTTCGTTTCGTTTAGGTTGATCGAGAGGTTACCATGGTGCCATTGGCTCACTAGTTGTTCATTGTACTCGTCGTTTACGGTTATATTACCTGCTGATAAAGCAAAATTAGCTTGCGCTGATATTGCTTGCTTTGGGGACCAATGAGCTATTATCTCACCAGAAACTGTGTTTTGTAGTTGAACTTCTTTGGGGAAAACTAATTCATCTAATAACGATAAATCTAAGTTTAGGCCAAGTGTTACATTACCTGATTTACCAACAGTCATATCTTCAGGCAAGCACAGGTCAAGACCTGTACCTTGCCAGCAATGTTTCCCAATCAGTAATTGCTGTTTTTCTACGTTAAAATTCAACGAAAAGTTGTGATTATTGCTAAAAGTTACTTGCTGATAAGTTATGGCTGCAACTTCTATAGTGCTTTGCCATTGATTCAATGCTTGATGCCACTTGCTTGATAATTTTAATTTTCCAGCAAGGTTCCCCTGCCAGTCAAGCTGTAACTGCTGCTGGTTTAAGTCACCAGAAAACTTTAGCACAATATCTTCAATACTTAAGTCGTCATTTCTATTTGTTATTTTCAAACTGTCATTTTGTAAGTTTAATTGAAATTTATGATCGCTAAAGGGCTGATAATTAGCAGTAAATTTTAGTGATGGGCTATAAAGTTGTTGCCACTGTAAAGCATCTAACTTGGTTTTAAGCCTAATGACGGGATTATTTTTACTGCCTTTAATCGTAAAATCACTAGTGAAAGCGCCTTTAGCTAGTGGATACCAGCGATTAATCTCATCAATAGAGAGCTGACCGTTGATATGCCAGTTATCACCACTGAATGTTTGTAAGGACAATTGGTCATTATCAAAAGCTATAAACAGCTGGCCTTGCGCTAAGTCACCAGATGAGAAGTAGCCCGATTTATTTAAGGATATGTCACCTTGAATATTGAGTGGCAAATCATTGATAGTGCCTGTTACATTGGTATCGTTAAACGATAGTGTCCATTGCGACGCTGACCAAGTGCCTGTACTGGCTATTTTACCTAAAACTCGACCATTGATAACTTCAGGTAAGATGTCTTCAATAATCTTGGCTTGATTTTTGGCACTTTTACTCTGGGAGGTGTTAGTACCTGTATTACGGTTAACATTAGTTACGCTGTTGATCGATGTCGGAAACACCAGCGTCTTGAGGTTAATTTTTGGTAGGGTAAAACCGGAAGATTCAGCAAATAATTGCCAACTTTTTGTCGTTGACTGAAAATTAATATTGCCGTGTAGACCTAATTGACTGTTAGAGTTTTGTTCATTGAACGTCAATTCATTCAAGGTGATTAGCCCTTGCTGATGTTTTGCTGATATCTTCAGTTGAGCATTTTTATAACCATAGCTATTTAGCTGACTAGTTAAATTAACCGTTTGCTCAACTACATCACCTGTCACTTCTAAGGAAAGTGTTGATGGCTTTCCGTATTGTGCTAAAGACATGGGTAAAGGGAGTTTATCAGCGGATAATTGTAATTTAAAAGGTAGCTGTGGGTGCGTTAAATCAATTTTACCTCGGCTATTTAGAGATACGTTACCATTACTAGTTATATTTGCGGTTAATGCATCAATAGAGCCTTCTATTGATGCTTCGACTGTTGAGCTAGAAGCTTCAGCCCAATGAGGTATTTTATCTAGCTGCGCAATCAATTGAGCATTTATTTGATAAGGTGGTAAAAGCTGAGTTTTTACCGATAGCTGTTTAATTTTATAGTCAGGGGTAGAGACTCTAAAGTCGCTTATATCAACGTCGTTTTTTGACCAAGTACCGGTAAGGTGGCTTTGTTTAAAAGACCACTTTTCATTATCGCTATAGCTTTTTATTGCTTTTGATTCGAATTCAATAATACGCAATTTATCAACGAATAATTGTTGGATAGTTAACGATATAGGCAAGTAAACTTCAGGTAAGGTACTAAAAACATCAGAGATAGAGTTTTTGGTGACTTGTGCACTATTTTCTATTTTAGCTTGTGTAGTTTTAGTATTCTCCTGCGCAACAGTTAACATACTGGCTGTTGGCTGCAAGAAAGTAAATTGACTTGCCTTAATATTTAATTGAGTTGTGAACTGCTCAATATCTATTACTGTTTGGTTAACTCTTAGGTGGCTGTTACTAAATTCAACAGCTTTCGCCTCAATGGCAAAAGGCATCACAAACAGACTATCAGTATTTATGGTAGAAGAATTTATAGTGGTTTTATTGTTTGAGTTGTAGTCTTTATCATCATTGACATAAGTTAATGAAAAATCATTTACTTTTAATGCCTCAATACAGAGTGTTTTTCGCCAACTACAAGAAAAATCAATCTCAGCGACTAAATCGGTTGCCTTAATGTTTATAGTTGCTAAGTTAAGGTAAAAGGAGTTTAGCTCTATATCTCTTATTAAAGAGCCGGCCTTGTAATCCGCCTCAATGCCATCGATGTTGTTCAGTAAACTAATCGTTAATTGGCTTCCTATGGGCGTGGTCACTAAAACAGTAAATAAACAAAGTAGTAGGGTTAGCCACTTCAATGTTTTATGAGTAACAGTATAAATATATTTTCGCCAGATCACAGTTCGGCACCTAAGTTTATATGCAGCCGCCATCGATTATCTTTATTATCATAATTATTAATACCATAAGCCGCATCAAGCTTTATCGCCCCAACAGGAGAGATGTAGTGTAAACCAGAGCCAAAAGAGTAAACAGGCTCAAATTCTCCTTTATTAGCAGCACTGCCACCATCAGAAAATAAGGCGATTCGCCATTTATTGTTTAGGTAATATTGATACTCTATACTCGCTACCATTAGGCGAGTACTGCCAACAACGATAGGGTCGCCATTCTCAGGATCTTCTGAAGATGGGATTGTAGAACCAATAGATTGGTAAGCAAAACCTCTGATACTTTGGTCACCACCAGCATAAAAGCGTAATGAGGGGGCTAATTCTGCATTTCGGTCAACATAAATAGCACCATATTCTGCACGAGTAACTAAGCGGTGATTAGGTTTCAAGGTGGTAATATAATTCCAACGTCCATGAATCCTAAAGAAAGTATTATCTGAGCCTGCTTTCAAATGAGCCCCTTCTACGTTGTAGGTTTGACGAAAGCCTTCACTTGGATCTAAGGGCGATCCAGAACGTATCGTTCTTGACCAAGTGATGCCAGGTATAAGATATGTAGCAACATCCTCGGACCAATCAATATTTGGCGTATTCACATCAAGTTCATACTTCCACCCCTCTTTATGATACCGAGTATATATTTGTCTTTGCCAAAGGTTATCGCTGATCTGCCTACCAATTTTTGTTGAAAAGAATTTGGTTTTTAGATCCGCATAGTCCTCATTTTCAATGCTAATTTGGATTTGCAGTAAGTCATTTCTTGGATGGCTTAAGGGAATACTATAAATGAATTTACCTGTTGGATTTACTTTTGAATATTCAAATTTAGTTTCTTGAAAATGTCCATGTTTATTGATTAATGGAGTACGCCAAGCAGCGGAAAGGCGGAACTCGGTATCGGTTGCATAGCCAAAACCCAAATCGAACTGATGTCTTTTAGCTGGCGTAAGTGAAACGTTAATTGGAATAGTATATTTATGGTTAGCGTCATCTTCAATCTTGTCACCGGGTATCGCAAGAATACTGCCAAAATATTGAGTTGATTGCAGCTGATGTTGTAGTTCATGAAAGGTATTTGTACTGTAAAATTCATCATGCTTAAAGGGGACTATGCTTGCTAACAATTTAGGCTCTAGCTCAAAATCATTAAAATTAACTTTGCCAAATTTATAACGTGGTCCACTTTTATAGTGCAAGGTAATATCAGCGTACTGATATTGCTGTTTTATTGCTATTTTACTTTCAATTAACTCACCGTTGAAATAACCACGTTGTAAGGCTAAAGAAAGCAGATCAGCCTTTAGGTCTTCATATTTGCCATGATGAAGGCGCTGACCATGTTTAACGTTATGGTTATTAAGTAACTTTTGAAAAGCGGGATCTAAATTTGCTTCACCTTCAATAATGATAAGTACTTTATCAAGTAGTGTTGGGGCAGGCAGTGTTATATTAAGAATAAGGAGCCATGGAGCTTGTTCTTTTTTTTCGGTTTTGACAATAATATCGGCTTGATAATAGCCTAGAGCTTGCAATGCTTGCTGGGTGTTAGCTCTGGCACTATAAATAAAAGCAGAGCGCGCTAAATCATTCTCTGGCAATGTACCTAAATGAGAAATGACATTATGTTGAACAACTTTCGGCAGTTCACCTTTGAGTGTCACCACTAAGTTACTTGCGAAAACCGAGCGAGTTAACATAAAAAATATCAAGGCAGTTATTAATATTCTAAAAATTAACATTAAACGATAAACCAATAATAAGTGGATATCATAATTATAAGGAGCTACCTGTCATTAAATCTATTGGTAATATTTTTGAGTTATTATCGCATGAACTTAAAGATAAAAGCGACTATAGATAAGCTGGTAGTCAATTGTAAAATGCCGCTAGTACAGGAAGTAAATAACACAACCAATGGGTAATCTAACCACACTTATGCCCGTTACCTTTGAGATAAGTGAATGAAGACTTAACACTGTAATAAGTAAGACAGTTTATTGAATGGGTCGTTTATCCATAAAAACATTTGAAAACATTCTGTTAAATACGACATTTATAATTTATTTCGTAACTTTTCTTTATTCACCATGATATTTGTAAGGAAAATTGTGTACTAATGGATTATTCGTTCTTGCTTGTCCCAAATGCTTGCTTGCCAATTTGAAATCGTACCTGAAGCTTCACAGGTATCGCAATGCCATTCAATCATGTCGAATGCAATTTTTTTTGCATCAATACTCCCCTCACAAGATAGTTCATCGGCACGAGTATTACATTTCAAATCAACATCAATAAGTGGCTGTTCTATATTCTCAGAAACTGAAGTGACAATCTTGGTTATAAATTGAAACACCTTCTTTGCCTGTTCAGTAAGCGTTAATACGTTACCTTTTTCGTCAATAAAATGTCTTAAATCTACTTTTAATGTCATAGTTATCTCTATCATATAATGCTAACGAACCTAATATATTGTACTTAAAGGTCTAGGTATATCATTTCTAATTTAATATTATCACCCATAAAATATCTAGAAGGGAGTAAAAAGCTATAAGTCTTGTAAGACATGTCTTACATCACTGTGAGATATGTGGGCAACTTCTGCAACAATGCTGAATGTAAAACATATAAGTTGTTGAGTTATTTGTGTTTTTGTTAGTTGTTAAAGTTGTACATAAAGATTACGTTTGTACTTTTGTTGTTAACAGGCTTAGACGAACGATATTTGGGTGTATTATTAATCCTGTCAGGAAGACAAGGAGCAGGGGGCTTTAGCATTACTTGTAATGCAATTAAGGAAGATGAAATGACTAAGATGGAACTTAGTGATTTAAGGACTTACCGAGGACGGTAATAATGACTTAAGGATAGAGTTGAAAATAGGATGCAATGGATGCAATTCAAGGAAGAGCTAAGTAAGGATGCTTGTGTCGGGTAAAAAGGAAAACCTAAAGCAGGATGCTTTAATTTTAAATGGTACTTTGGTCTTTTTAAAATAGGGTTTAACAGGGAGGCTTTAAGGATGAAGTCTAGTGGTAGGATGCCGCTATGGATGATATGAACAAGGATGTGACTTGGTTAGGATTATCAAGGTCAGGAAGACAGTAGTTATGGAAGACTATTACTAAGGAAGGTTAATTAAGGATGATTAGCTAAAGGATAAATAACACGGATTTGTTAAAGGTAAACTGTAGGACTATAGGGTCAGGAAGACACTAATTACGGATGATTAAATGGGGAGGTTTAGGCGTTACCCGCAATGGATATGAGTGGACTCATAAGGGATATGCTAGGGATAGTTACTCAAGGAAGACATGAGATCATTAAATATGTGTGCAGGACGCACCGTATAAGCTAGTTATAGAGATGCGACTCATTGAGTCGCATTTTTTATTTATAGCTTATCAATAACACTCTTCTATAAAGTCCGGCAATCTCTCTCAATTTTAATTCTTATTTACTCTGATTTTTTACTTAATCAAAACACAGACATAAAGCTATTGTACTTGTAAGACATGTCTCACATCATTGTGAGATATATTGGCAATATCTCCTATTATACATTCCAGGTAAAGCATAACTCATTGATTTTTAGTGGTATAGTTACATTTTGATGTTTGTAAGTTATTTTTACACTTGTATCCTTGTTGTTAACTAGCTTCTACGAACGATATTTAGGTGTATTATTAATCCTGTCAGGAAGACAAGGAGCAAGGAGCTTTAGCATTACTTGTAATGCAATTAAGGAAGATGAAATTACTAAGATGGAACCTAGTGATTTAAGAACTTACCGAGGACGGTAATGATGACTTAAGGATAGAGTTGAAAATAGGATGCAATGGATGCAATTCAGGGAAGAGCTAGGTAAGGATGCTTGTGTCTGGTAAAAAAGGAAACCTAAAGCAGGATGCTGAAATTTTAAGGAGTACTTTGGTCTTTTTAAAATAGGGTTAAACAGGGAGGCTTTAAGGATGAGGCTTAGTGGTAGGACGCTACTATGGATTATATGAACAAGGATGTGGCTTGGTGAGGATTGCCAAGGTCAGGAAGACACTAATTAAGGATGATTAAATGGAAATGTTTAGGCGTTTCCCAGAATGGATATGAATGGACTTATAAGCGATATGCTAAGGATAGTACTCAAGGAAGAAATGGGATCACTAATTATGTGTGCAGGACGCACCGTATAAGCTAGTTATAGAGATGCGACTTATTGAGTCGCATTTTTTATTTATCCGTTGTAATACCCAGCTCATTAATTTATTGTCCACTTAAATAATAATTTATCATATGTGAATTATGAAGTGACTTGATATTAGGGTATTAGATGTTAGAGATATTAGTAAAGCTTGCTGACAAGTTACACCCTTTTCGTAAATTGATATATCTGCTGGCAGCACTCCTTGTTGGAGTTATTGTTACTCAGTTACTTATAAAATCTTCACCAGAACAGTCGAGTAGCTCTTACGCCATGTTAAGTTTTATGGGCGTTATATGGCTACTACTCTTTAATATATTAATCTTACTCTTTCATAACATCCCAGATCATAATGAAGAATCAAAAGGTGTGCTTTCGCGCGTTAAAATTAAAATACAACGAACTTTTTATCATTTTTTCGCCTTACTCTTTATTGGCTTAACGCTAATGATAGTTTTTTTATCTGTCAGGATGCTTCGAATCTAACAAACTAACAAATAAGAGTAATACCAATCAGATTAATTAATGGTTCAAATTTTAATGGGGATAAATTTTCAAGAGCAAGGCGCTTGATTGAGCAATAGCTGGCTATTGGGATTGAAAGCTACGATGTTATTGGAGATTTAGGTCATTCAAAAAGATCACTTAGTTAGTCTGATTGGAATAATAAAAAAGGAACAATATAATTGTTCCTTTTTTATTAATTAGCTTATCGCTTGAAAGCTATAATTTCTGAGGTCTTTACAACCTAGTTGCCGCTTTCATCTCACTAATGAAATAGGTTAAATCAGCAAGCATCTTATTATTGTCGGTTAAGTTATCTTCAATGATTTTAACGACAGCTGAGCCACTAATTGCACCTAATGCACCTGCGCTAAGAGCATCTTTAACTTGTTGCGGTGTTGAAATACCAAAACCCAATACCGGAGGTGCAGCATGATATTTTGTCAAATTTTCAATTAACGTTTTTGCTGTAGTCGTAACAGTATTTTTTGGACTTTCTACCGTGTCTACGCCAGTCACACCTGCGCGGCTTAATACATAAGTATAACCACGAGAATATGAAGATACTTCACGTAAAGTTTGATCACTTGCGTTTGGAGGTGCAATAAAAATAGGTGCAACACCGTATTTTAATGCCGCTTCTCTAAAAGGCTCACTTTCACGAATAGGAACGTCAGCTATTAAAACTGAGTCGACACCCGCTTCACCCATGTCTTTATAAAACGTATCAATACCGCGTGCAAAAACTAAGTTACCATAAAGTAATAAGCCAATAGGTATTTGTGGAGCGTATGCTCGAATTTCTTTTAATAAATCAATGCAGATATCTGTGTTAATACCTTGCCCTAAGGCGCGAAGTGCCGCCTTTTGAATTGTTAAACCATCAGCACTTGGATCAGAAAATGGAATACCTAACTCTAACGCATCTGCTCCGGCATCAACGAGACTTTTGATAACCGCTAAAGATTGTTCAGCATTTGGATCGCCAATCATGACAAAAGGAATAAAAGCTTGTTCATTTTTTTCTTTCAATGTTGCAAACGCGTTTTGATACCTACTGCCCGCCTGTTGAATGTTTGAATGGGACATTATGCCTCTCCTCTATGTTTAACGTTAGTGGTTGAAGATGCTTCTTCAGGAGAAAGAATAGCGTGTACATGTGCTAAATCTTTATCACCACGACCGGAAAGGTTTACTAGGTAAATAGTTTCAGTTGTGACAGATTCAGCCATTTTCAATGCTTGTGCAAGGGCGTGAGAAGACTCAAGAGCAGGAATAATACCTTCATTCAATGCTAATGCTTGAAATGCTGCCAATGCTTCATCATCATTGATAGCTACATACTCTGCGCGGCCCGTTTCTTTCAAAAAAGCATGTTGTGGGCCAACAGCAGGATAGTCTAGTCCAGCGGATACAGAATAAGATTCTTTAATCTGGCCGAAATTATCTTGCATGATGTAAGTATAATTCCCATGTAACATACCTTTTGACCCAGCAACCAAAGTAGCACCGTGTTGGTTGGTCTCAATGCCCTTACCACCGGCCTCAACACCAATAAGTTTAACCCCGTCTTCTTTGATAAAATCGTGGAACATACCAATCGCATTTGAGCCCCCACCAACAGCTGCAATGACATAGTCAGGTAAACGACCTTCTTCATCAAGAAACTGTGCTTTGGCTTCTTCGCCAATCATTTTTTGAAATTCACGAACAATCGTTGGAAATGGGTGAGGTCCTGCAGCAGTGCCTAACAAGTAATGTGCATTTTCATAGTTTGCAGACCAATCTCTTAATGCTTCATTAACAGCGTCTTTTAATGTTCCAGAGCCAGCGGTAACCGGAATCACTTCTGCGCCCATTAATTTCATACGAAATACGTTCGGTTGTTGGCGTTCACAATCAACAGCGCCCATGTAAACTTTACATTTCAAGCCAAGTAATGAACAAGCGATTGCTGTTGCAACACCATGCTGTCCAGCGCCTGTTTCAGCAATTATTTCAGTTTTACCCATACGTTTTGCTAGCAGCGCTTGGCCTAAAACTTGATTAGTTTTATGTGCTCCACCGTGTAGTAGATCTTCACGTTTTAAGTAAATTTTGGCTAATGGATTTTTTACAATGTTACGACAACAAGTTAATGGCGTAGGTCGGCCCGCATATTTTGTTAATAGATCATTGAATTCAGTTAAAAAAGCTTCATCGGTTTGTGACTCAATAAAAGCTTGTTCTAATTGCTCTAGCGCAGGGACTAATAGCTCACCAACATACATACCACCAAACTCACCAAAATAGGCAGGCAATCGGGTTTTATTTGATTCTATCTCTTGAGTCTTTTGCTTTGTGTCTGACATTTTAATAATTCCTAATTTGCGAAAATACTGACGCTAGTTTTTCGCTTGATTTGATACCTGGGCTATCTTCTACACCGGAGTTTAGGTCTAGACCAAATAAATCTACATGGGTTAACTGCTCGAGGGCTTGCCCAATGTTGTCATTGTTTAAACCTCCAGCTAAAAAGCTTTTTGATAAGTTTTGCTCACTCAAGGCTAACACTTGCCAGTCGAATGCTTTACCACTACCAGGGCTTTGGCCATCGAGTACATGGTGGTTTACATTTTGATCAAGCAAAGGTACGTTTTGTGCTACAGGGCTAGCTTGCCAAACGTGACAAAAACTACAGTTGTTTTTTGCAAGATCGCTGGTTAGAGCTTCTATATACTGGCTATCTTCACTACCATGAAGTTGCACCGCACTTAGTTGTAAGGTCTTTACTAAGTCAATAATATCACTACGATCTTCATTAACAAAAACGCCAACATACTCTAGTTTTGGTGCTGATTTTATAATGAGTTGAGCTTGTGCCTTGGTAACATAGCGAGGTGACTTCTCTGCAAAAATAAGGCCTCCAAAACGTGCGCCGGCATCAGCAGAAGCACTAGCATAGGTAGCATCAGTTAAACCGCACACTTTATTGTTACCAAAAATTAGCTTTCGGCAAGCCAAATCAATATCTTGATAAATATTGTTTTTAGGATCCATTAATGAACTACCCACTAAAAAACCATCAACAGCTGGTGCCAACTCTCTCACTTGAGCGTTGTTGTATATCCCTGACTCAGAAATAATAATTCTATCGTCGGGTAGGGTAGGGGCAAAGTCAAAAGTACGTGATATATCGGTACTTAAATCACGTAAATTTCGATTGTTGATACCAATCATTTTTGCATTGAGTTTTATCGCTCTATCACGTTCATCTTCGGTAGAAATTTCGGTTAATATCGCCAGGTTATATTGCTCGGCAACAGCTGATAATTCGATATATTCTTCATCGGATAAAACACTGAGCATTAATAATATGGCATCAGCGCCATAGTACCTTGCTAAATGCACTTGATAGCTGTCAATAAAGAAATCTTTATTGAGCACAGGGCACTTTACCGATTGTGTGACTGTTTTTAAGTAATCAAAGTTACCTTGAAAATATTTATAATCAGTTAATACTGAAATTGCAGCCGCATATTTATCATAAATTTGGCAAATAGCTTTTACATCAAAGTCAGGGCGAATCAAGCCTTTAGATGGCGATGCTTTTTTGCACTCAAGGATAAAACCAGCATAAGGTTTATCCTTAGTTCTCGTTAATGCCGCGTACATATCTTTAGTGGTCGGCTCGAGTTCATCAATGAAACTTGCTAATGGTTTACTGATTTTCAATGCATCAATTTCAATACGCTTGTCATCAACTATTTTTTCTAGAATATTTTTTTTAGCTGAAGTATTAGTATGGGTGTTCATGTTATTTTTCAGCCTTTTGGTCTGTATTAGATACTATTTCAGTTTTTATCTCGGTAACGTTATCATTTACAGTCGATGATACATCTTGATTTGAAATTTTAACCAATGATAATAATGTTGTTAAGCCTTTACCTGAGGCAAGTACTTCTGTGGCAAGTTGCGCAGCATGAGTGAGAGAGTCTGCTTTATTGTGTAAATACAGTAGTGCTGCACAATTAATGATTACTGCTGCATTATGCGCATCCTTTCCTTGACCCGATAAAATATCTTTAATTATATTGGCGTTTTCTTCGGGTGTGCCACCTTTAATCTCTTCAAGGGAGTAATTTTTCAAACCAAAATCTTGCGGCTTAATGATACGTTCAATTAACTCACCTTGGTAAATTTCAACTACTTGCGTATCTCCATGTAAAGCAATTTCATCTAAGCCACTGCCATTAACCACAAAAGCGCGCTGAACACCAGTAAGTTGTAGTGCCTTGGCAATAGGCATTAATAACTCAGGAGTATATACCCCAAGTAGCATAATATTGGGCTTTGCTGGGTTAACTAATGGACCTAATATATTAAACAAGGTACGAATACCCATGGCTTTTCGTACTGGCGCAGCATGTCTAAAACTTGAGTGATAAGCCGGCGCATATAAAAAGCACAAATTAGTTTGTGTTAAACAATGATTCGCTGTTTCAGGCGACATGGATAAATTTACACCAAATGCTTCGAGTAAGTCAGCTGAGCCAGACATACTAGAAACACTTCGGTTGCCATGTTTTGCCATTTTTAAACCACATGCTGCTGCAAGAATAGCCGCAGTAGTAGATATGTTAATGGTATTAGCTCCATCACCACCAGTACCAACGCAATCGGCGATGATATCGTCTTCACTTTTTCGTTGAGGGAATGAGGTTGCAGCTGAGCGAATTGCTAATGCAGCGCCAGCAATTTCTTCTGGTGTTTCACCTTTTATCTTTAGTGCTGTTAATACACCTGCCATTAACGCGGGATCGATGTTGCCTTGAAGTACTTGCTCAAAAAAATCATGGCTCTGTGTTTGGCTTAAATCAATACCTTCAACTAATGCTGGAAAAGTACTCTTGATCGTTGAAAGCTTTGAATTAATATCTTGTGAATTCGTCATTTTATTCTCCAGTTACACTATTATTGAGTGTTGGCGCCAAAGTAAGTAAGTGATGAATACTTTGTGCTAATAAGGTAGTACCAAAAGTTGTTAAGATTGATTCTGGATGAAATTGAAACGATAAAACAACATCTTTGTCATTACTAATAGCCATACACATACCGTTATATTCGGCGATAATATCTAAAGCCTGTGGTATATTTTTACCGATCAGAGAATGATAACGCGCAACGGGTAATGGATTTTGAATACCTTCAAAAGCACCACTGCCGCTGTGGGTAATATTTGAAGATTTACCGTGTACAATTTCTTCAGCTCTGTCTACCTGGCCACCGTAATGCTCAATTAATGCTTGATGACCTAAGCAAATGCCTAGCATAGGTATTCGACCAGCACACTTTTCAATAAGTGCCATCAAGCAGCCTGCTTTACTTGGCTCGCCAGGACCAGGAGATAACACAAGTAATACTGGTTCTGATGTTCGTTGAGTATGTTCAAGCATCTTTTCAAAAATAAATTCAGCGCTGAGCGTGTTTCGATAAACACTTGGTTCAAAACCTAAACATTGAAACTCATCAACCAAGTTATAAGTAAATGAGTCGAGATTATCGAGCATAAATAATTTAGTCATTAGTTTGCTCCTCCGACAAATTGTTAGCGTTAGTATTAGCAAAGGCGATTGTATTAGCCTTATCAATAGCGTTAAGAACCGCTTGTGCTTTTTGCCTTGTTTCATTTGCTTCACTGATTGGATCTGAGTCGAAAACAACACCAGCACCCGCTTGTACTTGGGCAATATTATCTTTAACGAAGGCGGAGCGAATAACAATACAAGTATCCATCTCACCTGTGCCAGTTAAGTAACCAACAGCGCCGCCATAACTACCACGTCTCTTACCTTCTACTTCCCTAATAAGTGACGTAGCTTTAACTTTAGGTGCGCCAGACAGAGTGCCCATATTCATACAAGCTTGATAGGCGTGTAAAGCATCTAGATCTGTTTGCAAAGTACCGCATACTCGGGATACTAAGTGCATTACATGAGAGTATCGATCGACTTTAAGTAACTCAGCAACATAACGGGTGCCTGGTTGAGAAACCCTAGCAATATCATTTCGGGCTAAATCTACCAGCATAATATGCTCTGCAGATTCTTTTTTATCCTGTCTTAGTTCAAGTTCAATACGGCTGTCTAAGTCTAGTGAAATATTACCTTGTTTATCGAAACCGCGAGGGCGAGTTCCTGCTATTGGATAAATTTCTACATGGCGATTACTGGCTTGATACTTTAATGCTGATTCAGGAGATGCACCAAAAATACAAAAATCACTATCTTTTAAATAAAACATGTAGGGGCTAGGGTTACTAAGCTTGAGTGCTTTATAAGCCGCAACGGCATCTAAACAAGGTAAGGTAAACGTACGGGAAGGAACTACTTGAAAAATATCCCCCGCACGAATGTTTTCTTTTAATTGGTCAACAATTTCACAATAACGCTCGTCACTAATATCAACTTTCAACGGTTCATCAGATGCTTGTTTATCTGCATTAGTAAAAGAAGGGCTTAATTTGGATACTTGATCAACATCAATGGTGTGAGCAAGTATCTCTTTAATGTGAGTTACTCGATTGGAAATAGCTAACTGAGTTAGTTTAGCTTTTTCAGTATCATTGTAATGAAAAACGTTACCAATAATTTCTGTAGTCTGTAATTCATGGTCAATAATAACGAGCGTTTCAGCTAAGTAATAAACAAAGTCAGGACAGGTATTATCACCGTTTTTAACTTCGGGCAATTTCTCAGCAATAGCCATAAGGTCAAAGGCAAAAACACCACCTAAAAATACGGAGAAGGGATGGCTATTATCATCAGTAAGTTGATTGAATAAGCGTAAACTATGCAATGGATTCGTTGCACTTAATCGGGCTTTCTCATCAAGATCTTTTGAAACATCGCTAAATGTTGCTTGAAATGACTTTCCATCATCAGCAATATTTACTTGGGCATGGTGTGCTAATTGCGCGGCAGCAAAATCAACAGCGCTTTCTCCATTTAAAGAAAGAGCAGAAAAAGTGACGATATTACCGTTACAAACAATTTTAACTGCCGCATCTGTTAATAATAAGCTTTTTAACAAATGCTTTTTATCAATTTCAGCGGATTCTAGTAAGATATTATTTTGTCGCTCGTGACATAATAATTGGTAAACACTTAATGGATCATTTTGATAACACGTACTATCAAGAATGGTGTTCACTCTTATATGAGATGCACCATTGGTTCTATTTGGGGAATTTTGAGTCATGTTGAATACTTCTATAGAGTTCATTTAAAGAAAAATTGTCAGCCGGCGTAAATAGGCAACAGCCACCAAATAAACCATGTTTTTGTTCTGTTCATTTTAAATCCTTTGTTAACTTATCAACCGCTTTAAACGAGAAAACCCGCTAATAGGAGCGGGTTTTTTGAAATTTGTTTAATCTTATTTAAGATACACGCAATTATCACAACCCAATTATGTCGAGTTATGCCACCACCAAATTAATGTTATGTTAGTTATTGCTGTATTCATTTTTAATATGCCTTTATATAGGGTGTATTCTTCAGTCAGTCTTATTTACTTTTCGATTAATAAAGGAAAAAGTATCATTATTTACTCGTTATCAGTAAACTTATCATAACACTGAGTTTTACCCCTATAGAAGACCTTATTATGGCGTTGCTGTCAACCACTGATTTTCCACATCAGATAGTAAAAACCGAAGGTTTTGCCCATAAGCGTATCGACCTACACAGCCATACAAATTGCTCTGACGGTAGTTTATCACCGCAAACATTGATAGATAGGGCCGCTAACTTTCAAATTGAGGTTTTAGCTATTACAGATCATGATACTGTCGCCGGTCTTGATATAGCGCAAAAGCATATCGACGAGAAAAACATTCCACTTAAATTGATTGATGGCATTGAAATATCTACTGCATGGCAAGGTTTTGAAATTCATATTGTCGGTTTGAATATTGATAAAAATAATCCTGCATTAAAGTTACTTATCACACAGCAGCAGCAAGCAAGAGAACAGCGTGCTATTTCAATGGGTGAAAAGCTGACTAAATGCGGTTTTCCAACTATCTATACTGACGCTAAAGCGATGGCGGGTAATGGCTCAATTACACGTGCTCATTTTGCTAAAGTGCTTCACCAACAAGGGCATGTTAGTACTATGCAGCAGGCCTTTGATAAATATATCGGTAAGAAAGGATCAAAAGGGCAGCGCGCTTATGTAAAGCCTAACTGGTGTAGTATTGAAGAAGCTATCGCGGCTATACACCAGGCTGGCGGAAGTGCGGTCATGGCTCACCCTATTAGATATGATCTTTCTGCTAAGTGGTTGAGGCGATTGATTGTTCACTTTGCTGAGGTCGCGGGTGATGGCTTAGAGGTGGTATTACCACAAATGAGTCCAGATCAAAGACAAAAAATGTTGGCTTATTGTCAAGAGTATAATTTACATGCCTCGATGGGCTCTGATTTTCACTATCCCAATAAGTGGAGTGATTTAGGGCGTAATCTGACAATGCCAGTGGGTGCAAAACCTGTTTGGGCTCAATGGCAATAGCTAGAAAAAATATTTCTAATAGTAATTAACCGTTTCAACTGACAAGAAACAATCATCAAGTTTTAAAGAAAAGGAAAGTCTCCTCATGAGTCAGTTTTTTTATGTACACCCAGATAACCCTCAGGGTCGTTTAATGAAACAAGCGGCAGATATTATTAAAAATGGTGGTGTGATTGTTTATCCTACCGATTCAGGCTATGCATTAGGTTGCCATTTAGGCGATAAAAAAGCATTAGAGCGCATTTGCCGAATCAGAAATATCGATAAAGAGCATAACTTCACTTTAGTGTGCCAAGACCTTTCACAAATATCAGAATACACCCGAGTAGATAATACCGCTTATCGGTTACTAAAAAGTAATACCCCAGGTGCTTACACCTTTATTTTCAAAGGCAGTAAGGAAGTCCCTAAGCGACTATTAAATCCTAAAAAGAAAACCATAGGTATAAGAGTACCTGATAATACTATCGCTCAAGCCTTGTTGACTGAACTTGCAGAGCCTATAATGTCTACCAGTTTAATTATGCCTGGCCAAGAAATGGCTGAGTATGATCCTGAACACATTCGAGATTTGTTAGAGCATCAAGTTGATCTTATCGTTAATGGTGGCCATTTAGGGGAGCACCCGACCACTGTAATTGATTTTTCTAATGACAGTATTGAGATAATACGCGTAGGAGAAGGTGATCCTTCTCCATTTCAATAACCTTCAATAAAGTGCAAATGAATAATTGCATTTTACTCGGTGATTGAACCTGAACAATGAGCCAGAAGTAAGCTACAAGGGAGCTGCTACTGACGTAACAGAGTAAAAGATAATGACGGTTGACAAGAAAAAGCAAGCTAGAAAAGACGAAGCCATTGATAAAAAGTATGGTACGCGTGGCACCGAGAAAAAAGGCAGTGCTAAAAAAGGATTGTCTAAAGACGGTACTAAAAGTGGCGCAGGGAAAAAGGGCTCAGCCAAAAAAGGCCAGCATAAAAAAGAACCTGAAAAGGTAGAGAAGGTTAATTTTAAAACCGCGACTCATACCGACTCAGAGAAAGTCCAAAAAGTATTGGCCCGCGCAGGCAAAGGCTCTCGTCGTGAAATGGAAACTATGATCAGCGAAGGCCGTGTCAGTATCGATGGTAAAGTAGCATTTTTAGGTGATAGGGTTAACGGTACTGAACAAATACGACTTGATGGACACCACGTTAAACTAACGGCTCAAGATGAAGATATCTGTCGTGTACTTGTGTATAACAAGCCCGAAGGTGAAATGTGTACACGTAAAGACCCTGAAGGGAGACCGACTGTTTTTGATCGCCTTCCTCCACTAGAAACTGGCCGCTGGGTTGCTGTAGGTCGCTTAGATATAAATACTTCGGGTATGTTGTTATTTACAACGGATGGTGAGTTAGCCAACCGTTTGATGCATCCATCACAAAAAGTTGAACGTGAGTATGCCGTGCGTGTTTTTGGTGAAATCAACGAAGCTATGTTGCAGAAACTACGTGCTGGAGTAACACTTGAAGATGGTCCTGCTCGTTTTCAAAAGATAACCTATCGTGGTGGTGAAGGTCGAAATCATTGGTTCCACGTGGTTTTATCTGAAGGTCGTAATCGAGAAGTTCGTCGCTTGTGGGAAAGCCAAGATGTACAAGTAAGCCGTCTTATACGTGTACGTTATGGTGATATGGAAATGCAACGACAATTGCCTATGGGTGGTTGGCGTGAGCTGGCATTAAAAGAAGTAAACTATTATCGTAAGCTTGTTAATTTGACACCTGAAGAGGAAAGTAAAGTTAAAGTTGATGAAAAAGCGATGGATAATGCTAAAAGTCGAAGAATTCGTCGTTCTGTTAAAAAGCACCAACAACGTAATCAGCAAAGTAATCGTCGTCGTCATAAGTAGCCGTAGTAGAAATAAAAATTATGCACTATCAATTAATTGAAGATCAAAATAGCTTAAACCTGTTATGTGAACAACTGGCAAAAGCTAAGGTATTAGCCATAGATACAGAGTTTGTTCGTACACGGACTCTATATGCTAAGTTAGGATTACTTCAGGTCTGTGATGGCGAGCAGTTAGCACTTATTGACCCACTTTCTATTGATGATTTAACGCCTTTTTGGCAGTTACTTACCAATGCCGATATCACCAAAGTACTCCATGCTTGCTCAGAAGATTTAGAAGTCTTTTTAACTGCCGGGAATTGCAAACCGTTAAATTTAATTGATAGTCAAATTATGATGTCATTTTTAGGTCATGGTTTGTCGCTCGGTTATGCCGCTATGGTAAAGCACTATACTGATATCGAATTAGATAAATCAGAGTCACGTACTGATTGGATAAAAAGGCCCTTAACAGAAAAGCAATTAGCTTACGCTAGTGCTGATGTCGACCATCTATTTTCTATTTATCCTAAGTTATTAGCTGAGATTACCCAGGCTGGTTTTTTAGCTTATGCCCAGCAAGAAACGCAGAGTATGATAGATAAGAAGTTCACGCCTATAAATGACAGTGAAATGTATCTTAATATTAAGATGAGTTGGCGTTTAAATCCTAAGCAGCTAAATACATTAAAGTACTTAGCAAGCTGGCGTTTTCAACAAGCACAAAAGCGTGACTTACCTATCGGCTTTGTTGCAAAAGATCATACTTTAATGGCATTAGCACAAAGTAATCCCGCAACGGTTAACGCTATGTCCATGCTTGAGGGCGCAGAAGAGCTCGATATCCGCCATAAAGGAAAAGCTATGTTGGCGGTCTTAAGCCAAGCAGATAAAGCTGATGTAAGTAGCTATCCGACAAAAATTAATCGGTTAGATGAGTACCCAGGTTACAAACAAATATTTAAACAAGTAAAAGCTTTTTTAGTGAACGCCAGTGAACAGAATGATTTAGCTATTGAAAATATAGCGTCTAAAAAGCAAATCAATCAATTTTTAACTTGGCAGTTTGACCTTAATGACGCGCGAAATAATGCGGATAAGGTTGATTTAATATCAGGTTGGCGCAATGCATTGTTTGGTCAAACTTTACTAGAGTTTGCTAAACAAGGTTATAAATAGCCGTTTAACGGTTAGCCTTTTCTATGTAAACCACCAGCAAAATTTACATTTTCATTAACAATATTTCATTGAGTCACTATAGGGTTCACTTAGGGCTCATGATATATTGGATATTCAATCGTGTATTTCTTAATTATCTATAGGTCTCCATTATGCTATGTGCTATTTATAAAAGCCCTAAAAAAGCCCAAACTTATCTTTTTGTTAATAAACGTGATGACTTCTCATCAGTTCCTGAGGCATTGATGAAAACGTTTGGTACGCCAAATTTAGTCACCTTAATTAATTTAGCCACCAAAGAAAAACTTGCAATGGCTGACTTAGAAAAAGTGAAAAAGAACCTAGAAGAACAAGGATTCTATTTACAGTTACCACCTCCGCAAGAAGATTTATTAAAAGAACATAAAGCGTTTATGCTATCTCAAAAAGAGGAAGGAGAGCTTTAATGAAAACCATTCTAAAAACGATTGCTCTATCACTCCTTATCTCGCTTGCTATCAATAACTCATCAATGGCAGAAAAGATAGAGCTTACCGAAGAAGGTTTTGCTAAATATGTAGTAAAACTCAAGGCGGAAGCATTAGCTAAAGGTTTTAATCAAGCACTGATCGATGAAAGCTTTTCAAAAGTAAAGTTCCATAAACGTGCGGTAAAAGCGGATAGAAGCCAGCCTGAAAATGTTGAAACACTTGATACTTACCTTCCTAAGCGAGTGCCAAAATGGAAAGTAGAGAAAGCGAGAGTTTTGTATAAAGAACATAAAGTATTGTTAGAGCAGGTAGGTGAAAAGTACCAAGTTCAGCCACGATTTATTGTTGCACTTTGGGGACTTGAAACTAATTTTGGCAAGTTTACCGGTGGCTATAATGTCGTATCTGCCTTGTCGACATTAGCCTATGAAGGGCGACGTGAAACATTTTTCAAAAAACAGCTAATGGCAGCACTCACTATTTTAGATGAAGGCCATATTAGTAGTGACAATATGAAAGGTTCATGGGCAGGAGCGATGGGACAGAATCAATTTATGCCAACGTCCTTTTTAGCCTACGCTGTTGATGGCGATGGTGATGGTAAAAAGGATATCTGGCAAAACCAAGCGGATGTTTTTTCATCCATGGCAAATTACTTACAAAAAGAAGGTTGGAGTGATGAACTCACTTGGGGTCGTCAAGTTAAGCTGCCAAAAGGCTTTGACAAAAGTTTAGCTATTCCAAAAAACACAGGTAGTCGAAAGAACTGGTTGAAAGCCTGGTCTGAAACAGAAAGAACACTAGCGCAGTGGCAAGCATTAGGCGTGAGGCGCTCTGATGGAACTAACTTACCTAATGTGGATATTAAAGCTGCGTTAGTATTTCCCGATGATGAAAATGGCCGTGTCTATCTTGCTTA
>Ga0209292_1000602_pt1 | contig 46637 bp, 41 predicted proteins | sample GOMGulsemesocosm_2_FD_184634 | JGI IMG/M metagenome (GOLD analysis project Ga0209292, IMG submission 184634) | Methane-oxidizing microbial communities from mesocosms in the Gulf of Mexico - GOM9C Gulf of Mexico (SPAdes) (version 2) | ecosystem: Environmental > Aquatic > Marine > Cold seeps...
ATCAAACAGTTCTTTGTCCTTATAAGTAAATGCACGAGCCTTTTTACCCGACTGCAAAATGGTTACCGATTCAGGGGTCATGTAAGCAAAACTTTTGCCATATTGCATCATTACTCTTTGTTTCGCTGAAGGTATTTCTTGTGTTAAATCGTGCCCTATCATAGGTGAATCACCGCTAACACCGACAAGTGATAACAAAGTAGGCGCAAGATCAATTTGGCTGACCAATCGATTGTCCGATTTAGCTTCAATGTTTTCACCTAAAATAACGCCTGGAATTCTAAAGTGATCTATCGGTACAAGACTTGCTCCTCCAACTCTTGAATCATGATCTGCAACGACTAAAAATACCGTGTCTTTCCAATATTCTGAATTTTTAGCTTTTTTGATAAACTCTCCTAAGGCGTAATCAGCGTATTTTGCCGCATTATTACGGGTATGCTTTTCTTCGTCATATTGAGATATTTTTCCATCGGGGTATTCAAAAGGAGAATGGTTAGAACTCGTAAAGACTAAACTAAAAAAGGGCTCGCTTTGTTTATTTAAAGCTTCAAATTCGATATGAGCTTGATCATATAAATCTTCATCGGAAGCTCCCCAAGAACCTTCAAAATCAACTTTTTCAAAATCATCGAAGTCGACGATATCAATAAATCCATTGCCGAGAAAAAAACTTTTCATATTATCAAAGTGACTTTCTCCACCATAAATGAACTGAGTATGGTAACCACTTTCGTTGAGTTGTTTTGCAACCGTGAAAAAATCTCGTTGTGATTTATCCAGTTTAACAACCGCTCTTGATGGCGTGGGAGTAAACCCCGTAATAACGGCTTCAATTCCTCTAACAGAGCGAGTACCCGTTGCATATAGGTTGGTAAGATTCCATCCTTCATTCATCAATTTATCTAAGTTAGGTGTTAGTGGTAACCCGCCAAGCTTCCCTACATATCGAGCCCCTAGACTTTCTTGTAGTAAAATAACAAGATTTTTAGGTTTCCCTGTATAACTCGCTTGGTGCATAGTACGTGTAGGAAAATTGTTATCTTTAAAACTATGGATATTACTCATCGTGTTTTTTCTAACCAGATCAATAACTTGTTCGTCTGGCATTTCTCCATAATATTCAGAACTAGGGTTTTCAAGTCTCATTTGCTTCAAACAAAATGCAACGGAGTAACTCGAATTTAAGGTGAGATCGTTAAGTAAATGGTCAGTAGAGAATGACACCATGGATGGATTTAAAGGACGATGTCCTAAGGCCCCTCGAGCACCAAGAAAGACAAGAAAAATGATAAAAGCACTGATGAATATCCGACTAATAAAACTAGCATTTGAATTGGCAAGCCAGTTTCTTTTAAATAATTTACCACAAACGACATTTGTTAATAACAGAGACAGTAAGCTAATGAGGATCTCTAGCTTATATCCTGTCCATAACATTGAAAATACTTCTTTTGGGTAAATAAGATATTCAATTAATAATCGGTTCGGCCTTGAATCATATTCTAAGATAAACGTTGGCGTAATAATTTCTAAAAAAACTAATAAAGTAAGCGAAACTGTGTACCACATCATTAAAAATTGCTGTAGTAAGCTTTTTCCTTTATTGCAGAGGTAAGACAGTAAGCTGATTAAAATGGGAATGACAAACAGATAACACAATGATGATATATCAATACGTATACCACTTAACATTATCAACCCAAGGTCATTAAGACTGCTAACTCTTTCACCTTGCCAAATCACAAAACCTAAACGAAAAGAAGACAGCAGGCTTAATGCGATAATAAAAAATACGCCTGTAATCCACAAAGGGCCTAATAGTGCTTTAATTTTATTATCACTGGTGATGTTATGAGTATCAGATAAAGCGGACGTTTTAGTTAGAAGCATAAAATTCCCCCCCACACTACAACAGCTATGGTTAGGCTAACAAATACAGCCGCAGAGCCTAAATCTTTTGCTAATCCTGATAGTTCATGAAGCTCTAAACCTATACGGTCAACAACAGCTTCTATAGCGGTATTAAGTGTTTCCGTTAATATAACAAGCAAAAGAGAAACAATTAAAAATATGTGTTCCAGTACCGTTACATCGAGATAAAAGCTGATAATCGTTAGTACACACACAAGTATAATTTCTTGCTTAAATGCTGCTTCATTCTTACTCATCCAGAAAAAACCTTTGCAGGTATTTTTAAAAGCTGAGACAACACGGTTCATGCCCGTTTTTTTATTATTATTGTCAAATTTCATATCTATTTTGCCTGTTGATATACGTTAAAATTACACTAAATAAGATTATTAATAGAAATAATTCACTATTTCCCCATCAGTTTTTATAAACATTCATAAGTAGAGTCGATTACTAGAGAAAAGTTCAATAAAAATAAGGGTTTGTAATTACTCTACCGTGCAACAAAATAGACGGTGTTTTATGATGGATTTGAGACGTGAAAAATTTCATCGTAAATGAAAACGTTATTCAGAATCATAAGTAAAAATGACCAGGTCATAGGATAGTTCGAACGGGAAAATTAATTGTGCTAGGTGTGTGCAAAACCCCTTTAATGATTATGCTTTGTCATTTAATTAAGTTTATCTACTTCTTCGTTTAAATCTAGTAGTCTATTTTCCTGCACAAAAAAAGCCACTGTATTAACAGTGGCTTTCAGCATTGATTTGAGTTGTGAAAATTTACTCTGTCACAGCTACTTTTTTAGACTTTTCTTTCTTAGGTTTTTCATCACTGGCCTTGACACTTTTCGTGAGTAGTAATTCACGTAAACGCGTATCTAGTTCTTTTGCCATTTCTGGTTTTTCAGCTAGAGATTTAGCTGCATTCGCTTTACCTTGGCCAATACGGTCGCCATTGTAGCTGTACCAAGAACCTGATTTTTCGACCATTTTATGTAGAACACCTAGATCAATGAGTTCACCTAAGCTGTTAATACCTTCGCCATATAAAATTTGAAATTCAGCTTGTTTAAATGGCGGAGCAATTTTATTTTTCACAACCTTAACACGAGTTTCATTACCAATAATTTCGTCACCCGCTTTAACAGCGCCAATTCGACGAATATCTAAACGAACTGAAGCATAAAACTTAAGTGCATTGCCCCCTGTAGTCGTTTCAGGAGAACCGAACATTACACCAATTTTCATACGAATTTGGTTGATGAAAATTATCATGGTATTTGATTTTTTCAAGTTACCTGTTAATTTACGCATAGCTTGCGATAACATACGAGCTTGTAAGCCCATGTGCGAATCACCCATATCGCCTTCAATTTCTGCTCTCGGTGTAAGTGCGGCAACAGAATCAACTACAATAATATCGATAGCACCAGAGCGAGTTAACATGTCACAAATTTCTAATGCTTGCTCACCAGTGTCAGGTTGAGAAACAAGTAATTCTTTGATGTTTACGCCTAATTTTTCTGCGTAAATTGGGTCAAGTGCGTGCTCAGCATCAACGAAGGCACAAACTTTACCATTACGTTGAGCTTCAGCAATAACTTCAAGCGTTAACGTAGTTTTACCACTTGACTCAGGACCATAAATTTCAACAACACGACCTAACGGTAAACCACCAGCACCTAGCGCAACATCCAATGCTAAAGAACCTGTAGAAATGGTTTCAACATCCATAGTGTTGTTATCACCAAGCTTCATAATTGAACCTTTGCCAAATTGTCTTTCAATCTGACTTAATGCTGCTTCTAGTGCTTTTTCTTTATCATCTTTCATGTTTATTCCGCCGATGTGTCTGTGATTTCGTTTTGATGAAGCAAGTATACTGTATGACCGTACAGTATCAAGCTTTTTTATACTTTTTTTTATTTATATATATAAACACCATCCACGAGACATTTAATCCATTGATATATAACAACTTAAAGCGCACAAGTAACTTTTTCTAATTGTCACTTAAAAAGTTACTATTAGAATTTACGATAAGACACACAGTATAACAATCAATATGTTTCACTGATTTTTTACAGAAAATAATAGAATTCACATTTACGATTTGCAACATACAATTCTTGAATGGCAACAAGAGAATGATGGAGTGAGTGATAGAGATTAGCTTATACTGGAGCAATACATTTAGCGTGTAGTGTAAAGGTAATCGGGTATTAACCTTAATACTGATCCCGCTAGTTTACAGGCTTTGATCTGTCAGGAAATTTATCTAATGAACTAATATAACAGATAAGTTATTACTGTGAACCACGCGACTATCATACTGCGATATCTAGTTTTACATCTTCCGCCTGAATATCGCAAAGTAACGAACGGCTATTAATAATTCTATTCGTTGTTGCCCCTTTAAAATGGACAATTTTTCTATTACTTTTGTCAGATAGTTTATGAATAGCCTTAACTGACGAAATGCCATCTAATTTGCTGTAAAAGATAGACAGTCGGCCTTGGAATTTATTAATGAATGACGTGGCATCAAGGTCTTTCAATTTGACTTTATCTGCCCTATAAGTTTCATCAATTAACTTCGTCAGCAAGGTTTGCGGAAGATTATTTTTCCGAACATAAACGTCTAAACTATTATTGTAATTTAGCACAGGAGAAATAACGGTTAAATCATCAAAGTAACCCGAAAACCACTTACTGTTCGCTAAAACCGAAACACCTAATCCATGCGTTACAATATGCGAAGGTGTTGTTATTTTTTCTGATGCGAGGTCAAACGCTTTTACCCATTTCGGTAATGATATGTTGTTCTTGTCGTCAGGATAAAATTCTATGGCAATACAACTGTGACCGTATTTAACGAGCTTTTTCATTAAAGGTAAAAATTGATAAGCATCAGATGAACCATGTACAAGCCAAATACATTTCCCTTTCCCACATTGATACGTTTTTACTTTACCAAATTTAGTTTTGATAACACTCTTTTTTACTTTTTTTGACCATTTTCGTGAGTTATTCTCAAGTGGGAGTAAACTTTTTTTGAATAACATGTACGCAACTTTTGGAAAAAATATATTAAAAAATTTAATGCCAAAAATTACTAAGTGATTTTTCATTCTTCATTGCCTGTTTATTATCATTACGCTTAAATAAGATGATCGCGTCTAAAAATTATTCATTAATTAAGTAAGGTTAACCCTTAATATCAGATGGTCACATCATGCATGCATCACCAATTATTGACGTTATAGGATGCTTTATTCCGTTCAAACATTTCATTGTTAATTCAGAGAGAAACGATATCCAGATCCATAAATAGACTCAATGGGATTATCTAATATCCCCGCTTCTTTAAATTTATTTCTAATTTTTTTTACATGGCTATCAATAGTTCTATCGGTAATATGTCGATATTGTGGGTAAGCCAATTGCAATATTTGTTCACGCGAATAAATTCTTTCGGGGTGTGTAAAAAGTAAATTAAACAGGTTATATTCGATCAATGAAAAAGCTATTTTTCTTCCTTGGCATACTACTCTTGCTTTTTGTTGATCTATGGTAATTTTTGAAAAGCTGATATTACCTTCAGTTCGATTTAAAATGGCTTTAGTCCTTAAAATCAATTCCATATCATCAAAATATTTACATAAATAATCGTCCGCACCACACTCGAAGGCGAGGAGCTTATTGGAGCGGTCTACTTGTGCACTTAATATTATGATGGGTACATTACTAAATATGCGTATTTGCTCACAACAATTTAAATCATTTTGATTATTTATAATGAAATCCATCAGGATTAAATCAGGCTTAAATTTTGATACTCTCTCGATTACCCCATCATCATCGTTGATAACTAAGACCTCAAAATTATGTTGCTGGTATAGAAGGGTCAAACGATCTGCAATTTTTACATCGTTTTCGACAATGAGTACTTTAAATTTGTTTTTCATCAGATAAATGCCTGTTGTCTTGTTCATTGTTCTGTATTATTTAATGATTAATAAATATATTTACGACTAGCTTTCAATTAATACCTGTATAGATGAATATTACTTTATCGTTAGCACCGTAAAACTTTCTATCAATATGTCATGGACTTAGCAAAGAATGCGCCAAAAAATTTAATCTATATTTTCATGTGGTTACGGACTTAATCTCAGCTACTTTATAATATTGCTTATAAAACCATATAATTACTCATAGAAAACCTATAGAACTGTATAGCTGTTTTCAGGCCCTATCCTGGGGTTACTCATTGGAAGCTTATAAGCTTTCAAGTTATCTGGTTAAGTTGATAGTCACTTCTAGATTCAGGAGGGGAGTTGGATATTTCATAATGTAGCGTACTCAAGCTAATCTTTATGCGATACCATAAATAGCTTTATCAGAATATTTTCTATGACTTTTGATAGAATAGTTCAGTATTTTTTGATCCATAACTAGCTCTATTTTTCCATCCAAAGTATTATTAGCAATAATTAATTAACACTCAGTATTTACTGTCGTAATTTTCACGTTAAACTTGTACCGAAAATTAAATCAACGCTAACCATCTACAGTAAATAATGTAACTCCATGTGATTGCAAGATACTTCAATAGCTGTCAACTACGTTCGAAAATCGCACAAAAGCCATTGAAATAGCGTCCACAGACTAAAAAGAAACATAATAAAAACATGACAGATTTATCATCACACACACCTATGATGCGCCAGTACCTAACAATCAAAGCAGAGTTTCCTCACATTCTAATTTTTTATCGTATGGGCGACTTTTATGAATTATTTTTTGATGATGCAAGAAAAGCATCAGATTTACTTGATATTTCATTAACGGCTAGAGGTAAAACAGGTGGAAATGCTATACCTATGGCCGGCGTTCCTTATCATGCTGTTGAAAATTACTTGGCTAAATTAGTTCAACTCGGCGAATCTGTTGCTATTTGTGAACAAATTGGCGATCCCGCGACAAGTAAAGGCCCCGTTGAACGTAAAGTTGTTAGGGTGATAACGCCAGGAACGGTTAGTGATGAAGCTTTGTTGCTTGATAGACATGACAATTTAATTGTTGCCGTAAGTGAAGGAGGCCATAAATCATCTAAAGGATTTGGGCTGTCTTATCTCGATATGACCAGTGGTCGGTTTGTATTAACTGAACCAAGTACTATTGAGCAATTACAAGCAGAGTTACAGCGTTTGTCTCCTGCAGAGTTACTCTATAGTGAAACTTTTTCTGAGCCCGAGTTACTAAAGAAATACCAAGGGTTAAGACGAAGAGCTGAATGGGAATTTGATTTAGATACTGCCGTTAATTTACTTAACACCCAATTTGGGACTAAAGAGTTATCAGGATTTGGTGTTAATGATAAATCGTTAGGTTTGATGGCTGCTGGTTGTTTATTCCAATACGTAAAGGAATGCCAGCGTAGTGCCCTGCCTCATATACGAGCAATTATTTGTGAATCTTCAGCGTCAGGGGTAATTTTAGATGCGGCCACTCGCCGTAATTTAGAGCTTACTCAGAATCTACAAGGTGGTTTCGAAAATACGCTAGCTTCTGTACTTGATAAGTCTGCGACACCTATGGGCTCTAGACTACTAAAGCGTTGGTTACATTTTCCGTTACGCGATTTAAGTATATTGTCAGCACGTCAAAATGCGACCAGCGAGTTATTGTCGCAAGACTTAACAAATGAGTTATTTACTCAACTAAAATCTTTTGGGGACATTGAACGTATCGTGTCTCGTGTTGCTCTTCGTTCAGCACGTCCTAGAGATTTCGCTCGCTTACGCAATGCTTTAGGTCAATTGCCTGAGCTTCAGGAGCAATTGCAAACTTGCGAACAAGCACATATTGTGCAATTAGCGTCGCAAACAATTCCGATACCTGAGCTACATGATTTATTACAGCATGCTTTAGTTGAGAATCCACCCGTGCTTATCCGTGATGGTGGTGTTATAGCAAAGGGCTACCATGAAGAACTTGACGTATTGCGTGATTTAAGTGATGGGGCAACAGAATTTCTTGCTCAGCTAGAAGCGCGTGAAAAAGAGCGTACTGGCATCAGTTCATTAAAAGTTGGCTATAATCGAGTGCATGGTTTTTTCATTGAAATTAGTCGAAGCGCAGCAAATGATGTGCCTGATGATTATGTTCGACGACAAACATTAAAAAATAATGAACGATTTATTACTAACGAACTTAAACAGCATGAAGAAAAAGTACTCAGCGCACAAAGTAAATTTCTTGCTTTAGAAAAGCGTTTATATGATGAACTGTTCGATTTAGTCTTACCTGATTTAGAAAAACTGCAGTTACTTGCTCAAGCGATTTCGGAGTTAGACGTGTTAAATACGTTTGCCGAACGCGCAGAAAGCTTAAACTATGTTAAACCAAAGCTAACAACCGATAACCGTATTGAAATCAATGCCGGTCGCCACCCTGTCGTAGAGCTAATGACAAACGAACCTTTTATCGCAAATCCAGTGACATTAAACGATGAAAGAAAGATGCTGATAATTACTGGTCCTAATATGGGGGGTAAATCAACCTATATGCGCCAAACGGCACTTATTGTGCTGTTGGCTCATATTGGTTGCTATGTTCCAGCAGACTCTGCAAATATTAGCATGGTTGACCGTATATTTACGCGTATTGGTGCATCAGACGATCTAGCCAGTGGGCGTTCAACTTTTATGGTTGAGATGACAGAAACTGCAAATATTCTTCATAATGCAACAGAAAAAAGTTTAGTATTATTGGATGAGATTGGCCGTGGTACCAGTACTTATGATGGCTTGTCTTTAGCTTGGGCTTGTGCTGAGATGCTAGCCATTAAGACCAAAGCGTTTACTTTGTTTGCGAGTCACTATTTTGAATTAACACTTTTAGCAGAGCAAATACCTTCATTGGTTAATGTACATTTAGATGCTGTTGAGCATGGTGAGACCATTGTATTTATGCATAGCGTTCAAGAAGGTGCCGCAAGTAAGAGTTTTGGTTTACAAGTAGCACAACTTGCTGGTGTGCCAAAACCTGTGATTCAACGTGCAAAACAACGCTTGGCTGAACTTGAAAAGCAACAAGGTCCCTCGGTGATTAATATTGAGCAACAAGCCTTTCAGCAACTTTCATTTGTTGAGAATACACACCCTGTTGTTGAATCATTATCTGCAATAGATGTAAACGATTTAACACCAAAACAAGCATTAGACTTATTATTTGAGTTTAAAAGTAAAATTTAGTCATTAGTGTTGACTGTTAATGAAAGCCAAAAAACCAGCAATTGCTGGTTTTTTGTTTTATGTACTTACTGACATAATAACTAAGCTTGAAACAGAGCTTCTATTGATAAGTCTTGTTGGCTTAAAATATCACGTAAACGCTTAAGAGCTTCCACTTGAATTTGACGAACACGTTCACGTGTTAAGCCAATTTCTACACCTACATCTTCTAATGTTGCTGCTTCGTAACCTAATAAACCAAAACGGCGGGCAAGTACTTCACGCTGTTTAGAGTTCAATTCATTTAACCAATGGATGATATTATTTTTAATATCTGTTGTTTGCAGGCTACCTTCTGGGCCACCACTTTTATCATCAGGAATAACATCTAACAATACTTTATCGTTTTCACCACCAAAAGGTGAATCGACAGATGTCATACGTTCATTCAAACGTAGCATTTTTGTTACGCTTGCTACTGGTACATTAAGTGTTTCAGCAATGTCTTCTGCTGTTGGTTCGTGATCAAGCTTTTGAACTAATTCTCGTGATGTTCGTAAATAAATATTAAGTTCTTTTACTACATGGATAGGAAGACGGATAGTGCGCGTTTGATTCATAATGGCACGTTCAATCGTTTGACGAATCCACCATGTTGCATAAGTTGAAAAGCGGAAGCCGCGTTCAGGATCAAATTTTTCTACAGCGCGGATCAATCCTAGGTTACCTTCTTCAATAAGGTCTAATAAGGGCAAACCACGATTATTATAACGACGGGATATTTTAACAACTAAACGCAGGTTACTTTCTATCATGCGTTTTCTAGAGGGTTCATCACCTTTAAGTGCAAGGCGAGAAAAGTAAACTTCTTCTTCTGCGCTCAGTAGCGGAGAAAATCCTATTTCACTTAAATATAATTGTGTGGCATCTAAATTTGACGGTGCATCTTCTCTATCCTTAGAAGAATCTTTAGCTGTTTCGTTCTTATCTACAACTGTACTTACCAATTCTTTTTCTATGCCCATGCTGTATCTCCCAATACTGAATAAACTCTATTATCACTGATTAACTATTCACGTAAAACTCCAATTTATTATTATTATAATTTTTATTTTTTTGACAGATACTTCATAGGATTTACCGATTTCCCGCGAAAGCGAACTTCAAAATGAAGCATGACTCTTTCAGCGTCTGTATCACCCATTTTTGCGATAACTTGACCCGCTTTGACCAACTGCTGTTCTTTGACTAATATGCTATCGTTATGAGCATAAGCGCTAAGATAATCATCGTTATGTTTCACAATAATTAACTGCCCGTATCCTCGCAATGCATCACCGGCGTATACTACCTGTCCATCAGCGGTTGATTTAACCGAATCACCGCGAATACCTGCGATGTTTATGCCTTTATTACCTTGTTTTGCTGTGGAAAATCCTTCAATGACTTTTCCTTTAACAGGCCACAACCAACTCCTTATTTTTTGAGAAAAATTTGTGCCATTTGCAGAGGTTTTGTTGTTCACTTTTTGCCCTCTTACATTTTTACCATACGCCTGCTTTTTAATTGATGCAACAGGTTTTTTTACCCTTATTTGTTTCTTACTTTGTTCCTTTTCATCGCGAGCTACATTACTACTGGCTTGAGTGGAATTTTTGACCAAAAATAATTTTTGTCCGGGGAATATTTTGTAGGGTGATACAAGTTTATTAAACGTTGCTAGGCTGTTAATATCGACATTAGCTCGCCATGAGATAGAATATAAAGTTTCACCTTTTTTGACTATGTATTCACGCCCCTTCAAACTGCTCTTAACACGTTTACTTAAAGGAACTGATCCTTGAACATCAACAACAGGTGCTGGTTTATGGTTCGAAGAACACCCCACCAAGAACAAATTAAGCACAACAAAAGCGATGTATGCTAATTTTTTACATGGCCGAGAGATATCATTTGTAGTCTTAAGAATCAAAAAGCATACCTATTGTTGTGCATATTTATTTACCGTAAGACAAAATAAGCGACAATGATAAGGCCTACAATGATCCAGCCAAGCCAATCTATCCATTGCCTTATCTTTTGTTCCATTGCCGCACCACCCCATCGGATAATTCCTGCGACAAGGAAAAATCGCATACCACGACCAATGGCCGAAGCAATAAAAAAGGGCAAAAATGCCATTTGTAAGAAACCAGCACTTACTGTAAATAATTTATAAGGAATAGGTGAAAACCCGGCAATAAACACCACCCAAATTCCATAGTGTTCAAACCACAAAACGACAGCATCGAATGCTTGTTGCTTACCCATAGCTGTTATCGCCGGCTGAATCCATGGCTCAAACATATAAAATCCTAAAAAATATCCCACCGAGCCGCCGAGAATAGAGGCTATAGTGGTTAAGGTTGCATATGACCATGCTTTTTCTGGTTTTGCCAATACCATTGGCGCAAGAAGTACATCTGGCGGGATAGGAAAAAATATCGATTCAGCAAATGTTAATGCAGCCAGCATTCTTGGGGCAAATTTATGTTCAGCCCACCGAAGTGTCCATTCATAAATTTTCGTAAAAATTCTCAATTAACTAATACCCTTTTGTACAAAAAAATAAAATATAATATCACTTACTTTTTTCATTACTTTAGTAAAACTCACACATCAAATGTCTTTCAGGTTTCATCATTTAGTGTGCCGTAATAAATTTCATATGCTCGGAATAATCCAAGGTGATTAAATTAAATCGCCAGGAACAAGTGGAACAAATTTAACCATCTCAATTTGTTTTTCGTTGTAGTCATCGCCACAACGAGTAATAACCTTTAATATTTGCGTGTCAGAGCCAACAGGGATAACTAAACGTCCGCCTTCGGCCAACTGCTCCAATAATGCTTTAGGCACTTCTGTTGGCGCTGCTGTGACGATAATAGCTTGAAAAGGCGATTTACTGTTCCAGCCCTTCCAACCATCACCATGCTTCATTGAAACATTATGTAAATCCATCGATTGTAAACGGCGCTTTGCTTGCCATTGCAGCGATTTAATTCGCTCTACTGAGAAAATTTTAGGCACAAGCTGTGCAAGAATAGAGGTTTGATAACCAGACCCTGTACCTATTTCTAATATACTTTCAGGCACTCCATCAGCTAATAACAATTCCGACATTTTCGCGACAATATAAGGCTGTGAAATAGTTTGCCCTTGCCCAATAGGCAAAGCGGTATTATCGTAAGCTTTATGAGCTAAAATTTCAGGCACAAAAATATGACGAGGTGACTGGGCAATCGCTTGGAGTACTCGCTGGTCACGTATCCCTTCACCATGTAATTTTTGCGCTAATATTTCACCACTACGACGTGATTTACCGCTAACACGGCTCCCTACCCTTACATTCATAACATGCTCTTTTTTTCTTATCTTAAAATTTAAACGTAAATTCGACTAAATAGTTAAATCATCAACCCAACGAGTCATTGATTCCAAGCTACTATGTGCAGTCATATCGACTGTTAACGGCGTTATTGAAGCAAAGCCATTAGCAACCGCATGAAAGTCAGTACCTTCGCCACCATCTTGCTCTTGACCTAATCGACCATACCAATATATATCACGTTGCCAAGGATCTTGTGTTTTTTCCATCAATTCTGCTTTATGACGACTACCCAAGCGTGTAACTTTTACACCTTTCAATTCAGCCAAAGGAATATCTGGCACATTAATATTTATAATTTGATCTGCAGCTAACGGGTGAGATTGTAAGCGCTGAATGAATTTCGCCGTTACTACCGCTGCTGTTTGATAGTGTTGCTCATGCTTGCCAACGAGTGACACGGCAATTGCTGGCATGCCCATATGACGTCCTTCAGTTGCTGCCGCAACCGTTCCTGAATATAACGTATCATCGCCTAAATTTGCACCGCAGTTAATACCTGCGACTACTAAATCGGGTGTGATCAGCTGACTTACTCCAAGATGAACAGAATCAGTGGGTGTACCATTAACGGCAATAAAACCGTTTTCCATCGTATGAGTGCGCAGCGGATTCAGTAACGTTAAAGAGTTACTTGCACCACTACAATTTCTATCAGGGGCTACTACCATAACTTCTGCGATTTTTGCTAACTCTTCGTGCAAGACTTTAATACCTAATGCATGAACGCCATCATCATTACTTAATAATATTTTCATAAGTTTAGTTTACCGCTCGCTCTGTCATATCTTGATAACTGATAAGTTCACGCAATATTGTCGTCGCATAGCAACCAGAGGGTAAAAAGAAACTTAGCGTAACTGTATCATCTTCTGATTTTATTTTTCCTTCAGTTAAAGATAACCGAATTCTCCGTCGCTCTTGTTTCAAGCCAAACTTAGCTAAGCCTTCACAAAATTCAGCATGATCATCAGCGATTGCTTGCTCTAACTTTTGAGATTCACCTTTCGACATTAAGTCGCCAGCTCCCCAAAGTGAAGCCGTTAAATCAATATCTTTCTCTTGAAAGCGTTGACTTATTTTCTCGTCAATTTCATCCGCTAAAAATACAGATTGTGTACCGCTTAGCATAAAAACATCACCGACGTTTAAAGATTCAAATTGATTTTGATCAATACGTTTGCTAATTATTTGATTAAATATTTCTGAACGAGCAGCTGATAAATACATGCCACGTTTCTTTTTGTCCTTTACTTTTTTTCCTTGAAACAATTCCATAGCTCTGACAAGATTGCCACCATTAATGCCAAAACGTTGCTCACCAAAGTAATTAGGTACACCAAACTGACTAACAGCGGCCCATCGACGCAATACGTCATCGGTATTATTAACGTTTCTTAATACTAATTCAAAACTATTACCAGATAATGCACCAATGCGTAATTTTTTGTTATGGCGTTTTACCGAAAGTACTTCAACACCTTCAACGGTAAAATCACTTAAATCATAAATAGCTTTGCCAGGAAGATGAATGCCAAACCATTGCTCGGTAACTGCAAACCTGTCTTTCATGCCCGCATAGGAAACTAACCCTTCTTTCACTTTGAAATACTTTGCTAACTCGCGAGCGACAACAAGTGTATTTGCACCCGTTTTTCTAATATGAACAAATAGGTGTTCGCCTTCACCACAAGGTTCAAAAGGTAATCGTTCAAAGACTTTAAAGTCTGACATTTCACTACGTAATTGCCCTGTTGATTTAGGCTCAGTGTATAAATAACTTAATGGTTTACTCATATTATTGATGTTTCGCTATAACGTTTTCAGGAGATTTTGTTAGTAAAACAACCGCATGCACAGCAATACCTTCTTTACGTCCGGTATATCCTAATTTTTCAGTTGTAGTTGCTTTTACATTTACTTGGTCAAGCTCTGCCTGTAAATCTTCACAGAGACAAGTACGCATCGCTAATAAATGCGGCGCTATTTTAGGCGCTTGAGCAACAATAGTAATATCAGCATTGCCAAGTTGATAACCTTTTTCAACCATCAAACCGACGACATGCCGTAATAAAATTCGACTTGATATGTTTTCATATTGACCGTCAGTATCAGGAAAGTGATTGCCTATATCGGCCAAACAAAGGGCACCTAAGATTGCATCACACAAAGCATGAATAGCTACGTCGCCATCAGAGTGGGCAATAAATCCCTGCGGATAGTCTATTTCTATACCCGCTAGAACAATAGGTCCATTACCACCAAATTTGTGTACATCAAAACCATGACCTATTCTCATTCTGTTTCCTGTAATTGTTGTTTTTGTATATACTTTTTATTTTGTTTAGCCAAGAAAAACGCAGCTAATGCAAGATCATCCGGATGAGTGATTTTTATATTTTCACTGCTCGCTGAAACTAAAAGGCTGGGTATGTTAGCCAATTCTATCGCTGATGATTCATCTGTGAGTTCCGCATTGTTGCTTAGGCCATTAATAATCGCCTCTTTTAATTCACTCACTTGATACATTTGTGGTGTCAGCGCATGCCACAGACTTTCTCGATCAACAGTTTTAGATACCTGATTTACTTCTATGTCACTACTGAATGAGCGCTTCATTGTATCGCGAACGGGCGCAGCTAATAAGCCGCCAGTTTGTTTTTCTAAACACAGTGAAATTAAGCGTGAAATATCATCATGTGTTACACAGGGCCGAGCAGCATCATGTACTAGAACCCATGGGTTAACTTGAGGGTCTATCACTTTCAAACCAGCAAGCACCGAATCAACGCGCTCTTTACCGCCGATAACCGTTTGTATATTTTTGTTATTCACCAAAGATGTTCGAGGGAAATACTCATCACTTTCGCTCAGGGAGATAATCACTTTACTTATCAAAGGGTGGCTGAGTAAACGATCAACGGTATGTTCTAAAATTGTTTTATGATCAATATTTAAATATTGCTTAGGACAATTAGCCAACATACGTTTACCCGCACCTGCAGCAGGAACAACGGCGATAAACTGTTGAGAAAGCACTATCGGCTTATTTGACATGAAATTATTGTTCCTGATCTATTTGCATGGTGTTTTTATCTGAAGGGATCAAACGAAAAAATGTTTCGCCTTCTTTTATCATCCCTAATTCATTTCGCGCACGCTCTTCAATGGCTTCTACACCTGATTTTAAATCATCAGTATCCGCATATAATAATTTATTACGTCGTTTGAGTTTATCGTTATCGACTATTTGACGTTGAACTTCACTCTCTAATGCAAGATAGTCAGGCACACTATTCTTACCGAACCATAGTCGGTATTGTAATAACATGATAAAAATCAGTAACAGTACGGTGATTGCGCGCATAAAAACCTAAATATAACTCAAATAAAAGCCTAAAACTCATCTATTGAAACGTCAGTATAATAGCCATTATAAATAGGTGTTTGCTAGTGTAAACATTATTAATGGATTTAACGATTTTTAAAATCAAATAACGATGGGCTGCTTAAAATTACGCCAGTTAATGGCGCACGACAGCAGCAATTCACGCAAAGTAGGTATAACTGGATTTGCTCGATGATCGTTTAGCCAACAATGACCACTACAAGCCGACGTCATTACTTTTTTATTAGGTTTGAGTAATTGCAGATTGGTTTTATTTTTCTCATGCTGGGATAAATAAAACCAGCCATGCGCGTTCGTTCGAAAACGTTGTTGTTCAATATCAATTCGCTCAATTGAATCTAATAAAATAGTTGAATCAGTCGCAATGGGTACGACCAAACCATGATTCAATTTCATCGATAAATACCAGTTATTTACTGTTTCTTGCTCTTGACCACTTAACGGCATTTTTAGCCCTTGTTTAGCTGACCAACTCGCATTTTGCACATCAAGTTCCAATGGCGTTTCTACTTGTAACATTGAATATGCGGTGCGTTTGATATAATGAGGTAAGCTTTTTAATCGCCCCTGAATGGATTCAGTTGATGCCATAGGGGATTCACTCAATAGACGAAGTTCTCTTTCATAGAGCGCATTACAAAGCTCAGCAAAATCAGCTGATTGATAGTCTCCTTGCCATAATGAAGTTTGTTCATTCATGAATAATTGAGTGCTTTTTAATACGTTAATGCGTAGAATTCAACCTGAAGTTAAGCATAACCTATTGTGTGAAAAAGATAAAATAAAGCTATACACTGCTCTGTATTATTCATTTATCTATTGGCTCAATAAGACTTCTCATTAAACAACACAGAAACTCCATGGATATTATATGTTTGAACAAGTAGAAAGTACCACCGCGAAAGTAGCAGAGCCTATATCACTCGCGCCAGCAGATTTATTACGACAAGAAATAGATCAAGTCAGTTATGTTTATAATATCATTGTTGATTTCTTCGCTAATTATACCTTTCAACTGATTGGCGCATTCATCATTTTTTCTCTGGGTTATATGCTAGCAGGAAAAATATCTAAGATGGTTTTGAGTCTGTGTACAAGGCATAAGCTTGATATTACGTTAAGTCAGTTCTTGGCCAGCACCACTAAAATGCTTATAGTGATCATGATAACGATTATTTCACTGAGTAAATTGGGCATTAGCGTTACCCCCTTTATTGCTGCTATAGGTGCTGTTTCTCTCGGCGCGGGCTTAGCCCTTCAAGGGCTATTAGCAAACTATGCTGCAGGCTTTAATATCATCATTATTCGCCCTTTTGTTGTTGGCGACACAATAACTGTTCAAGGTGTAACTGGCATAGTAAAAGAAGTCTTACTCGCCTATACCATTATTAGCGATCAAGACAATGTTTGTATTACGATTCCAAACAAACATATTGTCGGTGAGATATTACATAACTCAAAACATGACTCATTATTAGAACTAACGGTGGGCATCGCTTATAAAGAAGATCCGCTGAGAGTTATTCGTTTGTTAGAAACCGTTATTAAAGATATTGGTATCGTAGGGGAGTCCCGTGAAGCACAAATTGGTATTAGCGAGTTCGCTGATAGCGCTATCAATATTTCCATTCGTTTATGGACACCAACGGCTAATTTTTATGATGCTAAATTTAAAGCCTATGAAACGATTTATCTCACTCTGAAAGAAAATAATATTGAGATCCCTTTCCCACAACGCGATGTTCATATGATTGCTCAAACTTAATTTAAACTTCTTATGTTTGCTTTAATTTGTCGAAGTAGACATAGAGTAAAACTTCCCCTGAAAGTAATAAACCACTCGTTTGAGTGGTTTATTTATTCATAATAGCGAATGGACTTAAAGCCAATTCAACAATGCATAGTGATAAAATGACTAGTTTAAGTACTTGTTGATGATTCGTTCATACTCTCCGCTTGTTTTAATTTCTTTCAAAGCAATATTGAACTGTTTTATTAAAGGCGCATACGGGGAGTTTTTATTAACTAATAAACAATATGGTGCTGAGAAAAGTGGGAAGTCACCTTGTTCAATAAGTAATAGTTTATCACCCAATACAGGTTCAATGCTTATTTGTTTATTAATGTGGTACTTAATTGAAATAGGATCATCTAAAAAAATATCAGCCCGATCAGCCGCAATCATCCAGACCGCACTGGTATAATTAGGCGCCCAACTAATATCATATTCAGCTAAATGACTTTCTGCCCAACCATCACCTTGATAATCAATAAGAGAATATGGCCGCATTTCTGAAATAGTTTTTATTTTAGCTATTAGTGCCCGCTTCACGTTTAATTTATTGTAATGGACCCTCATCTCAACGTGCATAATAGGATTGCTTGCAACCAAGTACGTTAATCGATCTTTGGTTGGAATAGTGATCATTCCATCAGCATGACCTTCTTCTACTAACTTTTGTGCTCTTTTCCATGGATATAATTGATTCGTTAGGGGGATGTTCATGCGAGCAAATGTAGCGCGCATAACTTCATTAAAAATTCCGTGGACTTCTTTCTGCGCGTTAAGGTAAATATACGGTTCGTAGTCTTGGTCATCAGCCCAAACAAACGATTGCTGAGCAAAAGCAATAGTATTGATAAAAAGAAACAGTATCAAAATCAGTATATATTTCATTTTAACAGTATAGTCTAGATACTAATTTATTATTTAATTTCATTATTTAAACAAAAAAACCACTCAAACGAGTGGTTTTTTTCGATGTAAATACCGCGAATAATTATTAATTTTGAAGCTAATTACTTTTAGAGCAAAGAGGTCGCAAAGGTCGCTCATTAACATCCATGTTATCGCGACATTAATATTTCCCTATATGTCAGTTGACTATGGTCAGTGAGTACGAGCGATGTGGCTATTAAAGATAATTAGCAAAAAAATTAAAATTATTGGCCTTTTACTTCTGAGAGGCCGTTAAATATTGCTTTATCACCTAAGTATTCTTCAATGCGTAATAATTGATTGTACTTAGAAACACGGTCACTGCGACAAAGTGACCCAGTTTTAATTTGACCGGCTGCTGTGCCTACCGCTAAGTCAGCAATAGTTGCATCTTCAGTTTCACCGCTACGATGAGAAATAACGGCAGTAAATCCTGCATCTTTCGCCATTTTAATCGCTGCTAACGTTTCTGTTAACGTACCGATTTGGTTGAATTTAATTAATATTGAATTACCAATACCGTTTTCGATACCGCGTGCTAAGATTTTAGTGTTCGTTACGAACAAGTCATCACCAACAATTTGTACTTTATCGCCAAGTAATTTAGTTTGGTAAGCAAAACCGTCCCAATCTGACTCATCTAAGCCATCTTCAATTGAAACAATTGGGTATTCTTCACAAAGTGTCGCTAAGAAATCAGAGAATTCGTTAGCTGTAAATTGCTTGCCTTCACCTTTAAGGTCGTAAATGCCTTTGTCTGCATCGTAGAATTCTGATGCTGCACAATCCATCGCTAATGTTACGTCTTTACCTAACTCATATCCGGCAGCAGAAACGGCTTCTTTAATGACCGCTAGGGCATCAGCGTTTGAGGCTAAGTCTGGTGCAAAACCACCTTCATCACCAACAGCCGTATTAAGACCTTTAGCAGATAATACTTTTTTAAGTGCATGGAAAATTTCAGCCCCCATACGTAATGCTTCACTAAAGTTTTTAGCGCTAACAGGCTGAACCATGAATTCTTGAATATCAACGTTGTTATCAGCATGCTCACCACCATTGATGATATTCATCATAGGTAATGGTAATGAGTATTGGCCTGGTGTTCCGTTTAAATCAGCAATGTGTTCAAACAATTGAACTTTCTTTTCCATTGCGGCAGCTTTAGCCACAGCTAATGAAACAGCAAGAATAGCGTTTGCACCGAATTTTTCTTTATTCTCAGTACCATCTAAATCGATCATTACTTGGTCAATTGAAGCTTGTTCTAAAGCACTTTGGCCAATCAATGCCGTTTGAATGTCATTGTTTATCGCTGCAACTGCTTTTAATACGCCTTTACCTAAGTAGCGAGACTTATCGCCGTCACGTAACTCTAGTGCTTCACGAGAACCTGTAGATGCGCCAGAAGGTGCAGCAGCACGTCCCCAAGCACCAGATTCCAAAAACACGTCAGCTTCAACAGTTGGATTGCCACGAGAGTCCATGATTTCACGAGCGATGATTTTACTAATGTTTGACATTTTTTTTCCTTTAAGTGTTACGTTTACGTAAACTAATAAATTAAAAATCTGATACCAGGTAGCGCTATTATTTGTTCGCTTTGAGATTAAATAATTTTGCTAAATGGTATAAATAAAAACCGCAGCTCTAGGCTACGGTTTTAGTTAAGTGAATTACTTAGTTTGATTGCTGTTTTTGATGCTCAAATGAAGCAGCAACAAAGCTTTCAAATAATGGGTGCCCATCACGAGGAGTTGAATTGAACTCCGGATGGAACTGCCCAGCAATAAACCAAGGATGATCAGGAAGTTCAATCATCTCAACTAATGTTTTATCCGTAGATAACCCCGAGAACACTAAACCTGCTTTGCTTAATTGCTCACGGTAGTTATTATTTACCTCATAACGGTGACGGTGTCTCTCATAAATTGTTTCACTACCATAGACGTCATTTGCCTTGGTACCTTTCACAAGGTGACACAATTGAGAGCCTAAGCGCATAGTTCCGCCTAAATCAGAATGCTCATGGCGGTATTCAATTTGGCCTTCTTCGTCTAACCATTCATTGATTAAACCAATCACTGGGTGTGGGGTTTCAGCGTTAAACTCAGTACTGTGCGCGTCTGTTAAACCTGCAACATTTCGTGCGAAGTCAATAAGTGCTGCCTGCATACCTAAACAGATACCTAAATAAGGTACTTTATTTTCACGTGCATATTGTGCTGCTAATATTTTACCTTCGACACCACGTTCACCAAAACCGCCAGGAACAAGAATGGCATCTAAACCTTTTAATATATCAGTGCCCTTAGCTTCTACATCTTGAGAGTCAACATATTGAATTTTGACTTTTACTTGGTTTTTAATACCTGCATGTTTTAGCGCTTCATTTACCGATTTGTAAGCGTCAGGTAATTCGATATATTTACCGACCATACCAATAACAACTTCACCCACTGGGTTTGCTTCTTGATAAAGCACTTTTTCCCATTCACTTAAATCTGCTTCAGGTGCATCTATACCAAAGCGAGTTGTCACCAATACATCGGTACCTTGTGCTTTTAATAACGCAGGTACTTTATAAATACTATCAACGTCTGGCATTGAGATAACAGCTTTTGATTCGACATTGGTAAACAATGAAATTTTAGCTCTTTCGTTTGCAGGAATAACACGATCACTTCGACAAATTAAAATGTCAGGTAAAATACCAATCGAGCGTAATTCTTTTACAGAATGCTGAGTAGGTTTAGTTTTTATTTCGCCAGCAGCTGCTATGTAAGGTACAAGCGTTAAGTGCATAAACATTGCACGTTCACGACCCAGTTCAACACCTAATTGACGAATAGCTTCTAAGAAAGGTTGTGATTCAATATCACCAACCGTACCGCCAATTTCAACCATAGCGACATCGTAACCTTCAGCACCTTCAATAACTCGACGCTTAATATCATTGGTTATATGTGGGATAACTTGAATAGTAGCCCCTAAAAATTCGCCTTTACGCTCGCGCGAAAGAATGCCTTGATAGATAGCGCCTGTGGTAAAGTTATTACGTTTAGTCATTTTGGTACGAATGAAACGTTCGTAATGGCCTAAATCTAAATCTGTTTCCGCGCCATCTTCTGTAACAAAAACTTCACCATGTTGAATTGGGCTCATTGTTCCAGGGTCAACGTTAATGTATGGGTCAAGTTTTAACATAGTTACTTTCAAGCCGCGAGCTTCAAGAATTGCTGCAAGCGATGCCGCTGCAATGCCTTTACCAAGAGACGATACAACGCCGCCAGTTACAAAAATATATCTAGTTGTCATGTGATACCAAAAGTCAGAGTGAGCAGGATTTTTTCTTTTACATAAATGTTTTGTGTTGCTATATGAAGGTAAGTTTAGTCATGATTTTGAAAAAAACACCAACCTAGCAGGACGGGAAAACATTATACTTAAAACATGACTAAACGACAATATGATCAAGGGATCAATTATTGATTTTTATTGAATTAGTTTGTATTTCATGAAGAAAAAGTTACCCTGTTACTTATAATGATCCAATAGATTAGATAACACATATGACTTCTTCGCGTTTAACCACTGTATTAGCCGCTATTGATAAAATTAATAGTGAAGACCCAAACCAAACTATTGTTGATGGAAACTCTCAGCCAAACGAATTGCTTTATGGTCAATACATGACAACTTGCTTAACGAATTATTTCCCTCAATCTAATGAGTTATTGCAAATTGCTGTACGTGCTCAGCACATCCAACGCTGGCAATTAAAGCGTACTGAGTTCGAAACAGGAAAGGCAGGTTATTACCAATGGCGTATCGCGCAAGGTAAATTTCATGCACAACTAGCTAAATCGCTGATGCTTGAAAATGGCTTTGACGAAAATGAAGCTGAAACGACGGCTTGTATTTTAAGAAAGGAAAAGCTTAAAACCAATGCCGATACGCAGACCCTTGAAGATGTAGCTTGCTTAGTATTCTTACAATATTATTTTGATGCCTTTGCTGCGAAATATACTGAAACAGATAACGAAGCAAAAATTATTAGAATTGTAAAGATGACTTGGGGAAAAATGTCAGAGCGTGGTCACGAAATTGCACTTTCTTTAACATTACCCGACCATTTAGCGGCATTAGTCGGTAAAGCTTTAGCCGAGTAAGAATATTTAAAGAAAAAATTTGAACGCGCTGAAGGCTGAAGGGAATTCTATGAACCTTAAGCCTTAAAACACACAAACCTCCCCTATTATTTATGGCCTTCAGCAATAGGTAAACGCCATATAAATACAAATGGTCCCATGACTAAAGCCACGACTACTGCACTTAATACATTATTATCCAATATATAACATGACCAGCAAGATGCCAGAACCATTGATGTTAAAGCGATGACTTTAGCATTTTGAGGAATACTACGAGATTCCTCCCAGTGATAGATAAGTGGACCAAAAACCTTATTATCGAGTAACTTCTTATGCATTCGTGGCGAAGACTTTGCAAAACAAGCCGCGGCAACTAATAAAAAAGGAGTCGTAGGTAAAAGAGGTAACACAGCACCTATTATGGCAAGACCAACGAAAAATAAGCCAATAATCTTTAACAACATAGAGTAAACCTTTTATAAGTGCTTTTCTTAATGCTGTGGTTTAACGACCAAGCTTAGTAAGAAAATCAATTGCGGAGAATGATGAGTCTAACTCACCTGACAAGTATAATATCAGCATAGACGACTTACTTCCAAAACGTTAATTTAATTCACTAAATTTAGTTATTTGATATTAATTCAACGCTATTTTTTATTGCCGTCAATAAAACAAGAAGTAAATGACTTCCCCATATAAATCGTAAACTATTGATAGTCGCCATCCTTTTAATATTAACGCTCTGTGTTCCAACTAAATAAATACGAACCTAACGCTAAACAAACAGTACTCATCATTAAAAGCGCCATCACGTGATAGCTTATATCAGCAAGTGTTGCGCCTTCGGTGATCACTTTTCTCGCGCCAGCGACAAGATGGGTTAACGGGAGAAAATCAGCAATTATTTTTACCGCATTCGGTGCGCCTTCTAAGCTGAACCAAACACCTGAAAGTAACATCATTGGCCATGATGATAAATTGAGTAAGCCGCCAATAAGTTCTTCACTCTTACTTCTACTTGCTACCAATAACCCTAAAGAGATTAAACTAATAGCCCCTAGAACCGCAATAATGAAAAGATCAAAATAACTGCCGAGCATGTAAAAATCGAAAAAGAAATTACAACCAATATAAACAACACTCGACATAAACATCACAATAAAAATACGTGAAACCAATTGTGCTGAAACAAATTCAAAAGCTGAAAGTGGTGTGGCTTTTAAGCGTTTTAGTACTGAATTTTTCCGATAACGTACAATCACATAACCGACACCAAAGAGACAACTGAACATCATATTCATGCCAAGGATCCCTGGTAAAACCCAATCGACATAACGAATTTTTTTACCTTTAGTTTCTATACGGTTAAAATCAGTATGTTGTCCAAGAAATATTTTTTCTATCAAATAACTGTTAGGTGAGCCTTGATTGACCCAATAACTTTTATCTGAAAAATCAACTAAAAAGTCAATCGCATGTTGCTCTAACTTTAAACTGGCTAAAGTTTTGTCTTCATAACCGATAAAATCAACATAACGTGTTTCCATAAAAGTTGATTGAACCGTGCCAATATTAACAACGCCGACTTTATAAACTGCTTTACCGTCACCAGAAAATACAAAAGATAAACCCGCAAGCATTAAAATGGGGAAAAGTAGATTCCAGCCTAAAGATGATCTATCACGAAAAAATTCGATATTGCGTGCTTTGATCACCGCAAAAAAACGTTTGAAATTCATTATTATTACTCTCTTAACGAATGGCCGGTTAATTTAAGAAAAAGATCATCAAGATTTGGAGACTTCACTTGCAATCCGTTTAATGGAACTTGCGCGGCAATTAACAAACTTATCGTTTCCTCTACTTGTTGAGTGGTGATTTCGACCCGGTTATTCTCAACAAGCCACTGATTTTCTGTCACTAATGTTTGTGGTACTTGTTCTTTAGGCAGATAAATAAAGACGTTTTTAAAATGTTTAGCAAGTAATTGGTTCGGTGTTCCACTCTCAATTATTTTCCCACGGTCCATAATAACCACTTCATCACAAAGCTGTTGAGCTTCATCCATATAATGAGTTGTTAAAATAACTGTTTTATTGCGTGCTTTGATATTTTTGATTAACTGCCAAAAATTCCGGCGTGCTTGGGGATCAAGCCCCGTTGTTGGCTCATCAAGAAAAATTATTTCAGGATCATTAATTAACGCAAGTGCTAATAATAATCGCTGACGCTGACCACCCGATAATAAACGATTATCTCTATCTAAAAAGTCTTTCAGATCACATAATTGAATCAGCTGCTCATGCGGTATTGTATTATCATAAAACGAGGTAAATAAATTCAAGGTTTCTTGCACGGTTAAAAAATCTTGAAGTGCGGTACTTTGAAATTGAATACCAATTTGCTGGCTAATATCTTTACCAATAGGCTTTCCTGAGTAAAGTACCTGACCACTTGTCGATTTAATGATGCCTTCCATTATTTCGATTGTCGTAGTTTTACCCGCTCCGTTAGGCCCTAACAAACCAAAACAATGACCTTTACCTATAGTAAAACTAATATCGTCAACCGCTTGAACTCCCTTGTAACTTTTAACCAAGCTATTGACTTCAATAACATTATTTTTTGTTTTTTTTTGTTTTTTTTGAACTTGCGTCATAACTTTCCTAATAATACCAAATGAAGTAAGTAATTCAGTGGGTATAGACCTAATCCTTGGTTGTTATTGTAATGCGATAGTTATAAATATTACATAAATAAAGACAATAAAAAATCACCAATATGCAAATGGTAATAATTATCATTTGCATTGATTGTTTTGTTATATTAAGTTAATTATACAGCAATCAGATTCACCAAGGAGTTTCATTATGGGTGCACACCAGTATTATATAGATAGAAAGAATATTCAGGAAAGTTACCAAAACAACAGTAATGAAAAGGCAAAAGTTGAATTACCCATCATCTTATTAGAGAAATTAATATTATCTGGCGTACTACCGGGTAATGAATGTAAGTGTTTAGACGACGCCGCGCGTAAGACTGTTTGGAAGTCAATTCTGCAGGGTAGCTTACATGGAGAGCAATCATTATGCCTTTAACTTACTCCGCGTGTTCTCATTCAAAAAGCATCCACTGCGCTATTGCTCATTCAAGTGAGCTTAACCAAATAGAAGGCTGGTTAAGCGTATTAACTAATACTTACGCTAAACATCCCAGTAATGGTCTAGCAAAGGTCATTGCTTATTATTTAAAGCGCATTATTAAACATGATGACTTTACGGCATTTGCCAACCAGCCATGCCATTATTTTTCAATGTTAAAATTTTGGCAGGAACAGATCCAATAATCAACTTTTTAACTACTTCGATTGATGGTGAGAAATGTATTGAATCAATGCCTCATTAAGCATTTTCTTACCTGTTAATAGGTGATTTAGACAAACATTTTCAACTGATTTTTTTTGTAATATTCGTTCGATTAATAATAATACGTTTGGGTGATAAGTTTCTTTACAGTGAAGCAAGCACCAATAGTGTAATGCGCGAACACAGTGACTAAATTGTCGTTTTTTATTGATAAAATCAGCAACACTGCTGAGTTGATGTGAACTTAACTGCGGTAAGCTTTTATCGGGACAATGATGTAAAATTTGCCAAACGAGTGGCGCAGCTAGGCTCTTATATTCATCCGTGAGCAAATAATCAAATGAACCATAAAATTCATTAATAATTTTTCGTTCAAAAAATTGCCCTTTATCACTGACAGCACAAAGCACTAGCGCAGAATGCTCACCGCTTGCTTTATCTTTAGTAAAACCAATACGTGCAACTTGATACCCCTCATTTTGCCAAAACTTGAGTAGTTGGGCATTGGCGCCAAAACTTGCACCGATAAAATCTACTTGTTGACTTTTTGCAAATACTTCTAAATTTTTAAGAAAACGATTACCGAAACCGCAGCCATGATATTGCGGGTGAATAGCAATGCGCAATATACGTAAATATTGATAACTGAAGCTTTCAGTGAAGCCACAATGGGTGAGTAAAGACTGCGGTATGAACTGATTTTTTAACCGACGTTGATTGCTTGCAATCGCTTGAATATCGGCGCTCTTGTTACACCCTTCTTCAAGTAACAAGGCAACGCCAATAATATTACCTTCGAATTTTGCAATAAAAACATGAGCGGCACTATTATCAAGAATTAGTGCAATATCATTTGGTGAAGTTTGATAATGGGCAGTCACGAGCACTGAAAAAACTTGCTCTAATAACCGAGTATCTTCAATCAGTTCTTTAGATGTCAACTGACTAAAATACAAGGGTGCTTGCTTATTGTTTATTTCTGATGATTCATCTAAAGGCGGTAATTCAACAAGCTTCGCATTCAGTAAACAACTATCAAAAACGAAAGCCTCTAACGGATCATCAGTGCGCCAGCGAATAGGTTCATGCATATGGAGACTTCGCCACTGTGGCATCAACTGCTTTAATTTCTGTTGGAACTTTAATGTAAAACCTCGCCCTGCTCCTTCATAACCATGTACAGTACTAGAAAATACAATCCGAGAGTAACGAACCGCTAACTCGGTTAATAAATGCACCGGGATTGAGGCGGCTTCATCAACGAGTAATAAGGAAACATCTAAAGAATCATTCATGTGAATAAGTTGATCGATAGCAATGAAAGTGATCGAACCAAAACTATGGATAATCGATGTTTTACTGGATTTCACATAACTAAAATCAGTGCCATTATCAGAAAAAGAACGAGCAATTTGTTGATAAAATACCGATAAAGACCGTACATGAGGCGCAGTAAGAACAATATTTAATTTTTCATTGCCTTGCTTATTGTTATTATCAAGTAATTGCACACAAGCGATTGCTAGCGCTGAAGACTTACCACGACCACGATCTGCCGTTAGCACTAATGGACGGTTTCGATGCCCCTTGCTAACGTTAATAACTTTTTCAACGGCCGTTTGTTGCTCTTTGGTTTTAGTCCGATATAAAAATTCAACTTTTAACGACGAGTTTATTGTTAAGCCACAATCAAGTTCAGGGAGAATTTGGCCAGAAGTTTGGTTGGAGTTTTGCTGAACAATCGCTAAGTTTTTATTATTGAGTAATTGTTGGTAAAAATATTTCAACGACAACATGTTAGTTTGTTCAATCGCATCTTCTAAAGGCTTCTCAAGCCAAAGAAACATAATCCCTCCAGCCACCAAAGTGCCAGAAAGCGCAGCAAAAGCATCTAAACTAATGGTTTCAGCCATTGAGTTTTCAACACAAGAAAATAAAATTTTATTATTCTCACTACCCAATTGTTGCGAAAAATGTTTAGGGTCGATAGTTGAAGCTAGGTCTGGGTGATGGCTAAACACCAACAAATCGTCTGTTGTCTGTGTTTGATTATTTATCTGCAGCAACGCTTTGACCCAACAAGCATCACCAACAAGTAATACTAATTGTCGTTCAACCTTTACTAATGCTTGAAATTGCAACTGTTCAAGCCATTGGGGAAAGTTACGGTTTGCCATATTGGTCACTGAGTTTCAGTTTAATTAAAGATAAAACAGTTTATCAACGTGCTATTACAATTCAAATATATTTATTTGTTAAGTCCTATCTTTACCTTATTTATTCGAAAATAAAATAGACGATTAAGTAAATTTATTGAAATTTCTTAAGTTGTTGCCTATCTTCAAATCAATCCCTTTAATAAATATAATTAACCGTGAGACACACACGATAATGTCAGATGAATTTAGCACAAATGACGATTCAGAGAACTACGATAAAGATCTCGCTACGGGAAAAAAAGCTGAGAAAAATACCAAGGTGCGCAAACGCATTGACGATTTATTAGAGAAAAAGCGGCTCCGTGAAGCTTTAGACGATAGTGATGATTGGGAAATTTAATAAACTATTCATATTGGCTAAATCAAATTAAGCGCTTAATTTCTTGTAATTCGTTAAATATTCCATGCTATGATCTCCATCACATATTCTTCCTATCATCATTTTATTTACTGCCATGACATTATTCGAAAAGTTACGTTGCTTATTTACATTTGGTCAAGGTGTTGCCTTACCACTTCCTGATATTTCTTCAAAAACAAATCCTATCCAATTATTTGATCAATGGTTTAACGACGCAAATAAATCAGGTATTTTATTACCTGAATCTATGTCAGTAAGTAGTTGTGACCAAAGTGGGCAACCTAGCTCTCGCATGGTGTTATTAAAAGAGTTTGACGAAGACGGTTTCGTTTTTTATACCAATTACGCAAGTCGAAAAAGCCAGGATTTAGCCGATAATAATAAAATCGCCTTATTATTCCACTGGGGTGTCTTACAACGTCAAATCCGTATTGAAGGTATTGTTGAAAAAGTGACTCATGAACAATCTGAAAAGTATTTTCATAGCCGAGATCGTGGCAGCCAAATTGGCGCATGGGCGTCAAAACAAAGTTCAGTGCTTGCCAATAAAGAAGAACTTAAAAAACAAGAAGCTTACTACACTGAAAAATTTGCTGGGCAAGAGATACCCTTACCTGAATTTTGGGGGGGCTGGAGAATAAAACCACACTACATTGAATTTTGGCAAGGTCGTGCTAACCGCTTACATGACCGAATTTGTTTTGAGTTATCACAAACTCATTCAGAGTCAAAAAGAGCCCCCAAAAATTTATGGCGTCAATTTAATTTAAACCCTTAAATATCCCCTTACGCCAAATTGACTGAAACGGGTGTAATTGAATAATTCCTAGGCATGGAAGTTCTTAATATAAAAATTTAAATAAAAACGGGAAGCAAAGCTTCCCGTTAATCATTACTTCATCTATAAATATTCTCTAAAGCTATCCCACTAAAGCGAGTAAAATACCTGCCGCAACTGCTGAGCCAAGCACACCAGCCACATTTGGACCCATAGCATGCATCAACAAGAAGTTATGAGGGTTGGCCTCTAAACCTACTTTGTTGGCAACACGAGCTGCCATAGGTACTGCTGATACCCCTGCGGCACCAATAAGTGGGTTAATAGCTGTTGCTGAAAGTTTATTCATTAACTTAGCCATTAATACCCCGGAAGCGGTACCAATTGAGAATGCTACAGCACCTAAACCTAAAATACCTAAAGTTTCGACGTTCAAGAAGGCTTCAGCACTTAATTTAGAACCGACACCTAAACCTAAAAATATCGTCGTGATATTAATCAGTTCATTCTGAGCAGTTGAACTTAAACGGTCAACCACGCCACATTCGCGCATCAGGTTTCCTAAACAAAACATCCCGACTAAAGGTGTTGCTGACGGCAAAAAGAAAATCGTCATCAATAATACACCTAATGGGAATACTATCTTTTCAATTTTAGTTACATGGCGTAATTGCGCCATTTCAATTTTACGTTCTTTATCAGTCGTTAATGCTCTCATTATTGGCGGCTGAATAATTGGCACCAAAGCCATGTACGAATATGCGGCAACGGCAATAGCACCTAATAATTCAGGGGCTAATTTTGATGCTAAGAAAATTGCAGTAGGACCATCGGCCCCACCAATTATAGCGATGGCTGATGCATCTTTCAGTGTAAATTCAATGCCAGGCACTGCGTTTAACGCGATAGCGCCAAATAATGTTGCAAAGATACCAAACTGTGCAGCAGCGCCTAACAACAATGTTTTAGGGTTAGCGATTAAAGCGCCAAAGTCGGTCATTGCACCCACGCCCATAAAGATAATTAACGGGAATATCCCTGTATCAATACCGGCATAATAAATAAAGTGTAATAAACCTCCCACTTCTGAAAAGCCCGCTAAAGGAATATTAGTTAATATTGCGCCAAAGCCCATCGGAAGTAACAATAAAGGTTCAAAATTCCGTGCAATTGCAAGGTACAATAACAAACAACCGACGATCATCATGATCACCTGCCCAGACTCAAAGTTAGCTAAGCCTGTCGATAACCAAAGTTTTTGTAATGATTCCATTTTTATCTATCCTAAGCTCAAGAGAGCTTGACCAACGGTAACTGAATCGCCTTCTCTAATGTGTAACGAAGTAATGGTTCCGGCATTTACTGCGCGTATTTCAGTTTCCATTTTCATCGCTTCCATAATAATAACTACTTCACCGGCATCAACTTCATCACCTTCGTTGACCAGTACTTTAAAGATATTACCTGCAAGCGGTGCATTTAATGCTTCAGAGGCTGAAACTGATGCTGATTGTTTCATTGCTTCATCACCTGCTGGGTGCGTTATTTGACTAATGTCGCCACCTGGAGCAACAACAACGTCAAAAACTTTACCATCAACACTTACAGCATAACTTTCTGGTGCTGTAGAACTTTGTGCTGGGGCAGAAGCTGCTGGAGCTTCTTCAACACTTGGAACGGGTTCAAAAGCATCGGGGTTATTTCTATTTTCTAAAAACTTCAAACCTATTTGCGGGAAAAGTGCATAAGTTAAAACGTCATCAATCACTTCATCTGCTAAGTTGATATTTTTTTCTTTAGCAAGGGTCTTAAGTTCTGCTGTTAAGTTATCAACTTCAGGGTTAATTAAATCTGCAGGGCGACAAGTAATCGCTTCAGCACCGTCTAAAACACGCGCTTGTAGCTCAGCATTAACTTTATCAGCCGTTGCGCCATATTCGCCTTTAAGCACACCTGCAGTTTCTTTAGTGATTGACTTATAACGCTCACCGGTTAAAACATTCAATACCGCTTGAGTACCAACTATCTGTGATGTTGGGGTTACCAACGGGATATAACCTAAATCTTTTCTTACTTTTGGAATTTCAGTTAATACTTCATCTAACTTGTCAGCAGCACCTTGCTCTTTTAACTGCATCTCCATATTTGTTAACATGCCGCCAGGTACTTGCGCTAATAAAATACGCGCATCAATACCTTTTAAGCTACCTTCAAATTTGGCATATTTTTTACGAACATCACGGAAATAAGCAGCAACTTCTGCAAGCTTAACCATGTCTAAGCCAGTATCACGTTCAGTACCTTCGACAATAGATACCACTGTTTCTGTTGGCGAATGGCCGTAAGTCATGCTCATTGATGAAATAGCCGTGTCGACAACATCAATATCAGCATCAATAGCTTTCATTTGTGTCGCAAGGCTTAAACCTGTGGTTGCATGACAATGCAAAGCAATGGGTAATGAAACTGTTTCTTTTAAACGACCTATCAACTCAGCAGCATCATAAGGTTTTAGTAAACCTGACATGTCTTTAATACATAATGAGTGAGCGCCCATATCTTCAATTTGTTTGGCCATTGTTAGCCAGCCGTCAAGCGTATGCACTGGGCTTTCTGTATAACTTAATGTACCTTGCGCATGAGCGCCGACTTTCACTGCTGATTTAATCGCAGTTTGTAAATTACGTACATCATTCATAGCATCGAATATACGGAACACATCTATACCGTTGACATGAGCACGCTCGACAAACTTCTCTACCACATCATCAGCATAATGACGGTAGCCCAAAATATTTTGACCGCGAAACAGCATCTGCTGTTTGGTATTTGGCATCGCTTTTTTTAATGCACGTAGACGTTCCCAAGGATCTTCACCTAAATAACGAATACAAGAATCAAAGGTTGCACCACCCCAAGACTCAATTGACCAAAAACCAATTTCATCAAGTTTCGGTGCAATGGGTAACATATCCTCAAGACGTAAACGAGTGGCGAGCAATGATTGATGGCCATCTCTTAAGACAACTTCAGTAATACCTAGTGGCTTTGTCATGAGTTTTTCCTATTTAGTTTTATGAGTGCTTGAGTTTTGATTATGTTGTTTACGATATTGCGTTACAGCAGAAGTAATTGCCGCAACTACTTTCGGTGAAATACCATCAACATTTTGTTTGATTTTTTGATTTGACCGTGCAGGTTTTGTTTGAATAATTGCATCTGGAAATTTTATGGCTAATCGCTTTAAAACCACATTAATAAAAACAATCATTAAGCTTAAAAAGGTAAAAACGAATACCATGCCAGCAAGCATCAAAGTACCCGCTTCTACAAATAAGTGGTTTAAGTGTTCCATTAACAATCTCATTCAATCAAAAAAGTATAATTAGAATAATCACTCCAATGCCTAAAAAGCAAACTAAATCTTGCTGTTTCAGAAAAATAATTTAGTGTCAATATCGATTAGAGTAAATATTCAGTATTTTTCCATCCATTTCAGCACAAAACTGTATACTTACTATATTGTATACAATATGCTTTTGCATTTATGTTGAGCTAGAGAGTTAAAACGAGAGATGTTATACAATATACTAATATGTATTGTTTATTCTGATTATGTGAATAAATGTATAATGGGTGAATATTAAATAAATTAATCGCCAAATCCACCCGATGAGTTTAGCCGTTTTACACGTTAATCACAGGAAAAATACGATTAATTTTTCTGCAGTTTTTTGGCCAACTTTGTCGCTTGTTTACAAACAAAAGCATAAATAGAAAGTTGAGGATTAGTGCCAATAGAAGTTGGAAAAACAGAGCCGTCAAATACCCATAAATTATCTAAATAGTGATATTTGCAATCGCTATCAACTAAACAAAATACTTTGTTTTCGCCCATAGGGAGTCCCCCCATCACATGAGCACTTCCCACTAAATTATTACTGACTCTATGTTCAAGCTTGTGAAAGCCTTTTTTGAACGATTCATAGCTTTCAAACCATTCTCCATGCTGATGTGCTGGACGTACTCTTTTTGCACCCGCAGCAAACTGCACTTCAGCCATGGAGAGATAGGCGCGCTTTATGCCATCAAATAAATAATCATTCATTGGATAATCAACAATCGGACTACCATCATCTGAAAGGGTTATGCTAGCGCCTTCGCTGTCATCATCAAAACCATCACGCAGTAGTGCCAACATTGCATGAGTATTATTAAGCTTCGCCATATCTGCAACATGGCGACTCCCGTGTCCCATTAACATAATTGATGAAATTGCTGGATGCAATGGCGGCACTTCCAACTTATAACCTAGCGGACCTGTCGTGCCATTTACCCACTGAAAGTGATCACTATAAATCGATTGTGGTGCCCCATAAAATGGTGAAATTTCTTGATCAAATTGTGCAAAAGAGAAAACGGTTGGATGTAAAAAGGTTCGCTTGCCAATACGATTATTTGGATCAGGAGCGTTAGAGCGTAACATCAATGCAGGACCATTGATGGCTCCACCCGCTAAAATAACATACGGCGCTTTCGCTATGATTTTTTTTGCAGTTTGTCGTTTGTTATCATCAAGAGCAATACATTCAACGCCCGTTATTTCACTCCCCTTGATAAGTAACCGCTCTACTCGTGCTTGATATAACAAGGTGGCACCATGCTCAAGCGCATCAGGAATGGTGCTAACTAACATTGACTGCTTAGCGTTAGTTGGGCATCCCATTCCACAATAACCTAAATTCCAGCAGCCCTTCACATTACGTGGAATAGCCTTCCAAGGAATGTTGAGTTTTTCACAGCCTTCTTTTAGCACGGAATTATTTTCATTAACGCCGAGCCAAGGCGTAATGTTTAAACGTTTTTCCATTTGCTCAAACCATGGGACCATATCGCTATGGCTACAGCCTTTAACTGCAAAAGTTTGTTGCCAATAATCAAGAGTTGGTGAGGGCGTTCTGAAGCTAGATGTCCAATTAATTACCGTTGTTCCTCCAACACACCGGCCTTGTAAAATACCAATACCGCCGTCTTTAGTGGCTCTACCGGCATTTTCTTGATATAAATCAGCGTAAGCCTTTTGTTCATCCATTTTGAAATCACGGGTGGATTTTAATGGCCCTTCTTCGATCATCAATACTTTTAGCCCGGCTTGAGCCAATATTTCTGCGCTGGTGCCCCCGCCTGCCCCCGTACCAATAATAATCACATCAGCACTAATATCATTAGTTGCTAGCTGATTTGCATTAATAGTTTGCTTTACGATAGCTTTTTTAGTTGAGTAAGGATCGCTAATACCACGAATTTCGGGGACTATTTTCACATTTTATTCCTGCGGTGTAACTATTTTAGGGGGGCCTGGATAACTCGCTTGTGAAAAATTTTCTGGTTGAGAATACCAACTCATCGTGATCAACTTACATAAAGCAGCATAGCCGGTTCGCTTTAATGTGAACAAACTATTTTTCCAACCCTCTAGAAAACTTTCAATTTGATCCGTTGATGCTTTCGACCAGTCACTACTTGGCGCGCCAGCAAAATATCGTAAAGTTGAAGAGCCTAATAGATCAAAGAGTTGTTGTAATTGTTTTTGAGAATGTTGACCTAAGGACGAAACTTGATTATCAATCGTGACAAGTAATCGCTGTTCCGCTTTTTTTCCTAAAACTCCCGGATAATTAGCCTTTAATATTATTGGGGCAAGCGCCAATAGCAATTCAGTATCTGAAGGGGTCAAAAAACTTAAATCTTGTAAATCATTTTTACTCGATTTGACTACCGAGAAAGCAGAAAAACTGCTGCCAACCAGCAAGATCGCACTTCCCAGTAAACCGACTTTTAAAAAATCTCTACGACTGGTTTTCACATAAACACCAAGAATTATAAAGGCAACGCCAACTGGTATTACCTGTTAATTAATAATGAAAAGATAAAGGATAATGACATCAAAGTCTAGAAGCTTGTATTGAACTCTTTATCTTTTCAGTACTACACAATAGATACTTTTTGGCCAATCATCACGGTTTCATTAGCCTCGACGACATGTTTATTGGTATTTGCCGCTTCTAAACAAACAAATTCATTTTCAGCACCTTGGTGAATATCCTTCATTTTAGTTGCAAGTTCAGTACCTGGATTCCATAACACCCATTGCTGACAATTGGTTGACGAAACTTCAATGGTTCTTTGCCATTGTTTATCTTCAATAGCACAAACCTTGTTACCATAATAAACCCGATCAATTTCACCTAAGCAATTATCTAAAGCAGCGAATTGCTGTTTTTTTCCGGTGACTTTATCATCAAACGTAAACTCCGCTAACGGTGTAACAAGCGTATTTTCAGGGTTACTTACTGCGAAATAACTATGTAATGCGCCTGAATATTCGAAAGCTTGCGATGATAAATTACTGATAAATAAGTTTTGCTCAAAGCATTCAGAGAAAATAAGTACTTGCTTTAGTTGATACTGATGAGGCCAAAGTTTGTGTTCATCTGCTCCAGATAAGTACAAAGTCACTTCAATGTGTTCTTTGTTAATCGTCACGTCATCGAGCTGCCAATTTCTTTGGCGAGCAAAACCATGATTTCCTGCCCTTTCACCACTTGATGCTTGATAAGGTCCAAACCATGGCCAACATAAAGGGATACCCCCTCTGATGGCTGTTCCTTGCTCAAAAATAACGTCATCGCTCAACCAAAAAACAGGTTTTTGATTAACAGGCTGCCATGCGAGTACTTGCCCACCATATAAACTTATTTTTGCCTTACAAGTTTTATGAGTAATTTCCAACAGGTTAATTTGATCTGTTAACGAAACTTGCTTAACTTGACCAAATTCATTTTCAGCAATAATTAATGCCATACAACCTCAAAGGTTTCTATAAAGTAATAAAGAGATAATAAAATAACCCTTCAAAGGATGATAGCTTAAAAGTATTCTAGTATAAGATCTTAACCGTATTACACATAAAAAAGCGCTAAACGATTGCTCGTTTAGCGCTTTAAATTATGACTAATTCGACAAGAAAAAATTACTTGGTGTAACCTCTTGGCATATCACTGTTAGTGGTATAACGCTTACGCAACTCATCTTGACGACTCTGCGTTGAATACTCTTTGCCATCTATCCACATTTTATCAACTTTAGTACTTAGCTCAAATGGATCCGCACTCCATAATACTAAGTCAGCTTTTTTACCAACCGCAATTCGGCCGGCATTAATGTTAAAAGCATCGGCAACGTTTGCAGTAACTGCAGCAAGTGCTTGCTCTTTCGTTAAACCATTAGCTATAGCGTTACCCGCTTCAAAGCGCAACTGGTACAAGTTATGAGCATCATCGATTGCTAAAGAAACATTGATACCTGCTTGCGTTAATTTTGCAGTATTTTCAAGTGAAGAATGAATAGAATCGAAGCTACTTGGCAAATTATCTAAAGCGCCAAAGATAACAGGTACTTTTGCTGCGGCGATTTGCTCTGTGATCAATATAGCATCGGCGCCGCCAGCTATAACGAGATCAATATTAAATTCAGCTTTTAATTTAAGCAGTTCTAATAAATCAGTTGCGCGATCAGCATAAGCAACAAGTGGCTTGTCACCCGCTAGGATTGCATTAATGATTTTTTCATCACGTTTTAACTCTTTAGGATCCTTTTTCTTCTCGTCGGCCTTTTTATCTTTTTTCGCTGTTTTAGCTTCTTCAGCAGCTTTAGTTAATGCCTTTTGAGCATCTTCAAGCTTGTAACGTAACTTTTGCAAATTCAAAGCACGTGAACCACTACTTTTAGCACCTAAGTCAATCAGAACGGCATTTTCTTTGATGAACACACTGTCGAATTCGCCTGACAAGTCTGTGACAAAAGTTTGACCTTTGAACATACTATCGCCGCCACGAGGAACCGTTACATTACTCGTGATACCGCCTTTACGCGTATAAGGTACAACTGTTGAACGTGGGTTAAAAGCTAATGATGCATCAAAAGTGATGTCAGCTTTCTTGTCACTTGCATCACGCGTTCTTGATACTGCGCTTACTTCCACTAAACCCAATGAATTCATTGAACCGATAAGGCCTGGTGTGAGTATTTTACCCATCGCATCGAAAACGACATCGGCATCAATTTTATCAGGGTTTATCGCAATAATTTTTCCATCATCAATAACCACAGTAGCGTTAGTTAAAACGCCCTTTTCAGTAACCGTATGAATTGTTGCATTAGTGATGGCTATACTTTCTGCATTTGCGCTGCAAACTGTAGCCAAAGCAAGTGCAACTAATGAGGCTTTAAATAGTTTAATTTTGTTCATGATTATTCCCCTCCTTTTTGAAGTGAAACAGGTACTTCAGCTTGGCCTAACATAAAATCACTTTTTGCCTGGTACTTATCATCAAAGCGATCATAAACTTTTGCACCATCAATAAAGACTTGCTCTGCTTGGGCATAAACACTAAAAGGACTTTGATTCCACAATACAACATCAGCATTTTTACCCGCTTCTAAACTACCCGTTTTATCATCAATACCTAAAGATTTAGCGGCGTTCAAGGTGATCCAGCGAATTGCTTCTGCTGGTTTTAGCGCAAAGCCATTTTCATTAGCTCTATACATCACTTTCCCTGCTTCTTGATTCAAACGTTGAATGGTACTACTTGAATCTGAGTGAACAACGGCACAAGAATTTTTCACCGCATTAACTACTGCAACGTTTTCATGGATCATGTCATAGGCTTCCATTTTGAAACCCCACCAATCTGGCCACATTGCTGCACAGTTACCATTTTCTGCTAATAAGTCGGCAATTTTGTAACCTTCAATTGCGTGATGAAAAGTACCTGATTTGTAGTTAAACTCTTTACCTAGATCAATCATCATGGCCATTTCTTCAGCTTTATAGCAATGATTGTGAATTAAAATATCACCGTCAAGCACGCCTTTAAGGGTATCAAGTTCTAAATCTCGTGCTGGTGCTAATGGGTTTTTACCCGCTTGGTAGTCACGTTCATACTTTTCCCAAGCACTTTTATACTCAGTAGCTTCAGCCCAAGCCATTCGGTAACCAGCCATGTTACCCATACGGGTAGAAGGTAAAACCTTACGGCTGCCATAAACACGCTTAGGGTTTTCACCACAAGCCATTTTTAAACCATAAGGAGCTTCAGGAAACTTCATGCCTTGCATCGTATGGCTTGATACATTGCGTAATGTTACGCCACGACCACCAAATAAATTAGCAGAACCTGGCAATATTTGCATGGTAGTAACACCACCAGCACGTGCTGCATTAAAACCGGGGTCTTGTGGCCAAACACTGTGCTCAGACCATACTTCAGAAGTATTTGGCGAGCTCATTTCATTACCGTCTGAATGAGACTCAGCCGACGGGCTTGGGTAAACGCCTAAATGTGAATGCACATCAATAACACCAGGAGTAAGCCATTTACCCGTACCATCAATTTCTACAGCACCTGCGGCTGATAAGTTTTGACCTACTTGAGAAATTTTGCCATCCGTCATTACCACGTCTGCATTATCAATGCGCTCACCATTACCGATTAATACCGTGGTATTTTTGATTAATGTTGTTTGTTTTGGCAGAGGTTGATAAGTACTAGGATAAGGATTTTTGTTAATAGTTACTTTTGGGTCTTGTTGCTCTGACTGTAAACAGCCCGATAACGCTAACGATACGCTAATTGCCAACAACGTAGGCGCGATGCTTTGCTTGATATGCATGAATTGCTTCCTGTGCGGATTATTATTTTTGGATGTAATCAATAACAATAAGATGAATTAATCAATTCAGCAAGGGAACTTATCGCAATTACGTTCAATGGTTATACATTTACGTTGAATGGATTTCAGATATTATATACCGGCTTGAAATTGAACTTAAGTATGGTTTAAGTGAGTTTTAGGGAGATGCATTACTTAGGAGTGACGAAAGATTTTCGATAGCAAAAAATGATTAAAGTTCAAAGTCACCGAAATCGAGATCAGTTGAAGTCTCTAATTTCTTTTTAGACTGAGGATCGAGCAATGAAGGCTGTTGCTCAGGAGAGGTAATTTCAACGACTTTGATTTTGGGTATGGCGTTCTTGCGCTTTTTACGTTGCTGACAACGTTTAACAACTTTTTGCTTATCATCAGACGTTAGGTTTATCCAACTTTGACGTTCTTCACGCGTACGATAACAGCCAAGACAATTGCCTTTTTCATCGGATTGGCAAATACCAATACAAGGGCTAGGAACATCAAAAAATTCTAATTGCATAAAAACCTTTCGCCAAATTTAAAAAGCCTACACACTAATTGTAACGTATAGGCTTAGATTTGTTTACGCTAATTTATCAGTAACAATGTGGTAATCAGGATCTTCAATCACATTGATTTCAACTAAACTTCCGGCTTTAGTTAATAACTCAGTACATTCACGACTTAAATGTCTTAAATGCATGGTTTTACCACGAGACAAATATCGTTCAGCTAAGGTATCAATTGCTTCTATTGCAGAATGGTCAACAACACGTGAATTTTTGAATTCAACGATAACGTCGTCACTGTCTTTGTCCATATCAAACTGTTCTAAAAAGTTTGATATCGAACCAAAGAATAATGGACCCGTAACATCATAAACCGTAGAGCCTTTTTCATCGATTGAGCGATTAACTATAACGTGTTTAGCATGCTCCCAAGCAAACACTAATGCTGAAACAATAACACCAACCACAACTGCTATAGCAAGATCTGAATAAACCGTAACACCTGAAACAAGAATAATCACAAACGCGTCAGCTTTTGGCACTTTGCCTAGAATTCGAAAACTTGACCATTCAAAAGTACCAATGACCACAATAAACATTACACCAACTAATGCCGCTAAAGGGATTTGTTCAATTAAACCGGATGCAAATAAAATAAAACCAAGTAATGCTAATGCAGCAGTAATACCCGATGCTCGACCTCGACCACCGGAGTTCACGTTAATCATTGATTGACCGATCATCGCACAACCACCCATTCCACCAAAAAAGCCTGTAACGGTGTTTGCTGCTCCCTGAGCAATACACTCTTTGTTACCACGGCCACGAGTACCGGTTAATTCGTCTATAAGGGTCAAGGTTAATAATGACTCGATTAAACCAATCGCCGCTAAAACTAACGCGAACGGAAATATAATTCTCAACATCTCTAAGTTAAAAGGGACGCTAGGTATACTGAATGTAGGTAAACCACCTGCGATAGAAGCTACATCGCCTACCAATTTAGTATCAAGATTAATGCCATAAACTAAGAATGAAACAGCAACAATTGCCACAAGTGTTGAAGGAACAGCTTTAGTTAACTTCGGGAAAAAGTGAATGATAGCCATGGTTAGAATAATTAACCCTGCCATGGTATACAGCGGTATACCTTGCATCCATTCCAATTCACCTAATTCATTGGTGATTTTAAATTGTCCTAGCTGCGCTAAAAAGATAACAATGGCTAAACCATTGACAAAGCCGAGCATAACCGGATGTGGTACTAAGCGAATAAATTTACCTAACCTAAATATACCGGCGAGAATTTGCAGCAAACCTGTAAGTACTACCGTAGCGAATAAATATTCCACGCCATGAATAGCGACTAAACTCACCATAACAACAGCCATAGCACCTGTTGCGCCGGAAATCATTCCAGGACGACCACCAAAAACGGAGGTAATTAATCCCACCATAAATGCCGCATACAAACCAACCAGAGGGTCAACTCCTGCAACAAATGCAAAAGCAACGGCTTCAGGCACTAGCGCTAAGGCGACGGTAAACCCTGAAAGAACATCGTTCTTCAGGTTAGAAACTTTACTGGCATGTAATTCGAACATTGCACTCTCATTTATGTGGGTAGTGGGTGTAACCTGATGACGTCTTAATAATAGGAAAATTTAACAAGAAGCGTTAATTGACTTATTTGGGGGTATATCAGGGTAAAAGCGCGGGAATACTATAGATTTGCAGTGAAAATGTCAATAACAAGCGCAGTTCAACTCATTATTGACCCTATTTAAATGCTATTTTTGCTAGAGGTATTAAAACGTTTGATTAAGTTTTGGCTTGAAGCTGACAACATTGACGATTCGCCGCCGTTCATTGCAGATAAAATACTGTTACCTAACTGCTTTCCTAATTCAACGCCCCACTGGTCAAAAGAATTTAACTGCCAAATAACACCTTGAACAAAAATTTTATGTTCGTAAAGCGCGAGTAAAGCGCCTAAATTTTCAGGCGTGATTTCTTCCAGTAATAAGGTGTTGCTAGGTGTGTTGCCTTTCATTGTTTTATGAGCAGCAAGTCGTGATATCTCTTCAGCGGTTACACCCGCATCTTTCATTTCGCACTCTACCTCAGATAAAGTTTTACCACGCATTAACGCTTCACTTTGTGCAAAACAATTAGCCACTAAAACTTGGTGGTGCTCAGGTAAATCACTAGCGCCTTTTAGACATACTATAAAGTCGGTAGGTATAATATCGTCACTTTGATGCATCAATTGCATAAATGCATGCTGACCATTTGTGCCTTCCTGACCAAAAACGGTTGGCGCAGTTTCCCAAGGTAGTTTCTCACCAGAATTCGATACTGACTTTCCGTTACTTTCCATATCTGTTTGTTGTAAATAACCAGGTAAAGCTCGAAGAGAATGATCATAAGGTAAAATTGCTAAGCTTGAATACTGTAAAGCGTTGCGATTCCAAATACCGAGTAATGCCATTAATACCGGCATGTTTTGCTCAAAGGGAGTATTTTGAAAATGTTGATCCATTTCATAAGCGCCCTGTTTCAGCTTATTGAAATTTTCATTGCCAATCACTAATGCCAGCGGTAAACCTACTGCAGACCAAAGAGAAAAACGTCCGCCAACCCAATCCCACATTGGTAATATATTTTTTTCTAAAACACCGAATTCCGTCGCTTTAACGATATTGGTACTTACCGCAAACCACTGTTTTTCTATAATATCAGCATCAGGAGCGTGTTTAAGCATCCAGTTTTTAACAGCAAGTGCGTTTAATAATGTTTCTTGTGTGGTAAAAGTTTTTGAAATTACCACCACTAGCGTGGTGTTAGCATTTAGTTTTGCTAATTTTTCTTCTACAGCAGCGCCATCAACGTTAGCAATAACATGTGCATTCAAGCCCGTAGTATGGAAAGTATTCAACGCAGAAAGTGTGACCTTAATGCCGTAATATGAACCACCAATGCCAATAGCGATAACATCGGTGAATTTGTCACCTGAAGCTGATAATAACTTGCCACAGCTTACATCATCCACAATTTTAGCCATGTGCTGTTCAGTTGCGATAACTTCGTCAGCATTATGTCCTAGTATATGTTTTTGAGTTTTTTCAGGAGAACGAAGAACAGTATGAAGTACAGCACGCTGCTCAGTATTATTAATTAATTCACCTGAGAACTGCGCGTTAATTTTTTCAGATAACTTAGAGGTTTCAGTTAATTCAAAAAGCTGACTAAGTTCTGTTTGGCTGATATTTTGTTTAGAGTAATCTAGGTACAACCCCTGTGAACTCGTCGAAAAGTTATCGGCTCGTTTTATATCGGCAAATAAAGAACGTATTGAGCGTGATTTAGTTTGAGCGGCTAATTGCGTAAGCGCGGTGATATCCATATGATTACTTTTTGTATGACTCGTTATTTTGTGAGGAATAAAGGATATTATAATTTAAAAGGATGCTGAGTGACTCCAACATCCCTTATCATTAGTAATTTATTTCAACAGTTCTGATAAATAGGCTCTGAAATCATCACCCAAGTCAGGATGACGTAAACCATATTCAACGTTAGCTTTCATGTAACCTAGCTTAGAACCACAATCGTGTGATTTACCCGTCATATGAAAAGCTTCAACCTTTTCTCTTTCCATCAACATTGCAATGGCATCAGTTAGTTGAATTTCATCACCAGCACCTGGAGGTGTTAATTTTAATAAGTCCCAGATTTTTTCAGACAAAACATAACGACCCACAACAGCTAAATTTGATGGTGCTTCTTCAACTGCTGGTTTTTCAACAATTGCTGTCATTGTTTTTGACTCACCCGGTGCTAAATCTTCACCGCCACAGTCAACAACCCCATAGCTACTAACTTGTTCCATAGGTACCGGCTCTACCATTATCTGGCTATAACCGCCAACTTCATTATAGCGCGTTAGCATAGCGGCTAAATTTTCAGTTTTTAAATTGGCTGAAACTTCATCTAAAATAACATCTGGCAGTACAACAACAAAAGGTTGGTTACCGATAATAGGACGAGCCTTTAATACCGCATGACCTAAACCTTTAGCCTCACCTTGGCGAACATGTAAAATAGTTACATCTTTCGGACAAATGGCTTGAATTTCATCTAATAACTGTCGCTTCACACGATTTTCTAGCGTGGTTTCAAGTTCAAAAGACTTATCAAAGTGATTCTCAATGGCATTTTTTGAAGAGTGAGTTACTAAAACAATTTCTTTAATACCCGCAGCAACACATTCATTAACAATATGTTGGATCATCGGTTTATCAACAATCGGCAGCATCTCTTTAGGTATCGCTTTAGTTGCTGGCAACATACGTGTACCAAGACCGGCTACTGGAATTACCGCTTTTGTTATTTTATTTGTCATTTTCGTCCTTAAATTTTTACGATGGCTAATATTAAAGGGACTTGTAGCAATTGTCACGATGAAAAAAACATTTATAAACATATAAAAAAAATGATACCGATTGGTATCATTTTTATATAAGAATGTTCTAGCGGCACATTATCTATTTTTTGTAGAATTCTCGATACCAGCGAATAAATTCAGCAACACCTTTTGCAACCGTAACTTGTGATTTATAACCTGCAGCGTCAAATAAATCATCAACTTCTGCGTAGGTTTGATAGACATCACCCGCTTGCATTTCACGAAAGTTTTTCGTTGCTTCAATGCCAAGTTCATCTTCAATCGCTTTTACAAAGCCCATTAAATTAATAGGCGAGCCGTGCCCTATATTATAAATAGAGTATGGTGCAGAGCTAGACGCGGCAGAGCCACTTTCCACTTTCCATGAAGGGTCGCGCACTGGAACAACATCGGCAATGCGAACAATCCCTTCAACAATGTCGTCTACATGGGTAAAGTCACGCCACATATCACCATTGTTGTTAATATCAATCGTATCGCCGTCTAAGATTTTCTTGGTAAAAATATAAGGCGCCATATCTGGTCGCCCCCATGAACCGTAAACGGTGAAAAATCTTAACCCTGTTGTTGGCACATCATAAAGATGTGAATAACTATGAGCCATCAATTCATTAGATTTTTTTGTTGCTGCATAAAGCGATACAGGGTGATCAACTGAGTCATTGGTGGAAAATGGCGTTTTATTATTCAAACCATAAACCGAACTAGAGGAAGCATAGATCAAATGTTTAATATTATTATTTCGACAGCCTTCAAGAATGGTTAAATGACCAATTAAATTAGAATCAGCATAGGCCATAGGATTTTCGATTGAATACCTAACACCCGCCTGTGCAGCAAGATGAATAACACGGTCAAAATTTTCATCTGTAAATAGTGTTGCTATACCTTCACGATCGGTAAGATCTAACTTAATAAACTTAAAACATCCTTGACTGCTTGCCGGTTCGTTAACTGTAAACTTATCTAATTCAGCCAAACGCGCAAGCTTAAGATTAACATCATAATAATCATTTAAATTATCAATGCCAACAACGTCATGGCCTTGCTCACATAAACGTTTAGTTAAATGAAAACCTATGAACCCAGCGGCCCCTGTTACTAAATACTTCATAATGAACTCTATCTCTTACTTTAACTTTTGCTTTAATCTGAACCGAACAAATCGCGTGTATATACCTTTTCAGCAACAGAATCTAATTCATTGCACATTCTATTTGAAATAATAACATCTGAAATTTGAGTAAATTCGTTTAAATCAGTATATACCTTTGAGTGAAAAAATTCAGCGTCAGGTAATTCAGGTTCGAAAATAACAACCTGTATACCTTTAGCTTTTATTCTTTTCATAATGCCTTGAATAGAAGAAGACCTAAAGTTGTCAGAGCCACTTTTCATAATAAGTCGGTAAACACCTACTACTTTAGGATTACGTTTAACAATAGAGTCGGCAATAAAATCTTTTCGAGTACTGTTAGAGTCAACAATCGAGCGGATAATATTATTTGGCACATCCTGATAATTAGCTAAGAGTTGTTTAGTGTCTTTAGGTAAACAATAACCACCATAACCAAACGAAGGGTTATTGTAATGGTTACCAATACGAGGATCTAAACTAACACCTTGAATGACTTGTTTAGAATCTAAGCCATGTGCTTCTGCGTAACTGTCTAGCTCATTGAAGTAGGCTACACGCATTGCTAAGTAAGTATTTGAAAACAATTTTACCGCTTCAGCTTCAGTAGAGTCCGTAAACAAAATATCAATATCTTCTTTTATAGCACCTTGAGCCAACAAATTAGCAAAAATTTCCGCTCGTTCACTTCTTTCACCAACAATGATTCTAGATGGGTGTAAGTTGTCATACAGAGCCTTGCCTTCACGTAAAAATTCAGGAGAGAATATAATATTCGGACAATTGAATTTCTCTTTTATACTTTCTGTATAACCAACGGGAACTGTTGATTTTATGACCATGACTGCATTTGGGTTAATCGCTAAAACATCTTTGATAACCGCTTCAACTGATGAGGTATTAAAGTAATTAGTTTCAACGTCGTAATCTGTTGGCGTTGCTATGACTACATAATCAGCATTTTTATAACCATATTCTTTATCTAACGTGGCTTCAAAATTTAGGCTTTTATTTAATAGGAAATCTTCAATCTCGACATCGGAAATAGGTGATTTTTTATCATTTAATAGATTAACTTTTTCTTCAATAATATCCACCGCAATCACTTCATTGTGTTGCGCTAAAAGCATTGAGTTCGATAACCCAACGTAACCTGTCCCTGCTATTGCTATTTTCA
>Ga0209292_1000606_pt1 | contig 46344 bp, 39 predicted proteins | sample GOMGulsemesocosm_2_FD_184634 | JGI IMG/M metagenome (GOLD analysis project Ga0209292, IMG submission 184634) | Methane-oxidizing microbial communities from mesocosms in the Gulf of Mexico - GOM9C Gulf of Mexico (SPAdes) (version 2) | ecosystem: Environmental > Aquatic > Marine > Cold seeps...
GATCTTCTTCATCAAAGCGATCGAAGGCGGTACTATCAATATCCAAAATCGCAATGACCTTATCGTTAACTCGAATAGGGATAACTATTTCAGCATTACTGGTTGCATCACAAGCGATATGTCCATCAAACGCATGTACATCAGCAATACGTTGCGTTTGATTTTCGCTAACCGCAGTTCCACATACACCGCTGCCTACAGGAATTCGAATACAAGCTACTTTACCCTGAAATGGGCCTAATACTAGCTCATTATTAACTAGGCGATAAAATCCAACCCAATTAACTTCTGATAAAGACTCAAAAAGTAAGGCGCTGATATTTGCCATATTAGCAATAGTATCGGGTTCATCGCCAGTTAACGCCTCAACTTGCTGATAAAGTTCCTGATATAATTCAATTTTATTCATGTTTGCTTCTGTTAACGTTGACGCAGAGTTTGTTCATCATGCGAAAAGCGCATAACATAACCTGATAGGCTATGAATTTAAAGCCCTTATTACTATTTTAAGGCGTTTAACTTATATTTAATGCTTAATCGCAAAAGTTACACTGACTTTCGCCGTGATATTTTTTTTATTAGTTTGTGAATTAAAACTTTCTCGACTCTCGCTTACCATCGTATATGCAAGGGGGGCATGATAAGACGATTCCTTCAATCGTGTTATAGAGCCAAGTTCAACTCCAATTTGTCGTGCTATTGCTTGTGCTTTTTGTTCTGCGTTTTTTACTGCCTTTATTAAAACCTGCTGATACAGCGCTTCTTTATCGTTAATAGCGCTTTGTAATGGTGTAATATGGTTCACGCCTACTTTAACAGCATCATCAAGTAATCGATCATATAATTCAAAATCACTAAATGTAACGGTAATGGTACGACTCACTTCAAAATATATGTTTTTCTGAGTAATTAATTTAGCATTAGATGAATTCTGGCTATTCATCACTACTTTTGCGTTTTTAGTAGTATTCGTTATTCCTGCTTTTTTATGATCATTTACTCTTTGATGTATTTCAAAATTAGGTACATATGTTGGTTCTTCATAGCGAGGCGAAAGTTGCAAACGGGAAGATTCAATAGCATTTTTACTAATACCGATAGTTAAATAACGTTCTATAAGTAATCGACTTTTTTGATCAACAACAGCTTTCGTTTTACTTGCTATACGGCCACGTTCAGAAATTAGCACATTAAAAACAAAGTTATCAGCTTTTGCCTTAATTGAAGATTTTCCAATCACTTCAATGCCGTTTGATATTGATTGCTGAGCAGAAATAAATGACGAAAAAAATGTAACTATAAGTATAAGTAAAAATTTCATATTTATTGCTAATCAAGAGAGTAAATAGGTACTACTAATAAAATAACTTACTGCTCAGTAAAATCAATAAATTGTTGCTTTTGTTTTTCATCAGCTAAAGCCCACCACTGCTTTAATTTCTCTAGGGCATTAACAGAAGTTGTATTCTCCTTAACGTCAATTGCGTGCTTAGTGTTAACTGAATTGCTGAGGTTAAACTTTTCCATTTTCTGAAAAACAACTTCTGCTTCAAATTCGGTTAAATTTTTACTGAGCAAATCGATTTCAACACCCTTCCCTGTTATTTTATCGGTAAACTCTATCTTCATGATAGGTGCTTTTGCATATTGTCTCGCTTGCTGCTCATCCACTATATTCGGAGAAATGAATGAGTAATTATTAACTTTCATGTTAGCTATTGTGAAAAACACAATTTGAGGCTCTGATTTTATCGTGGCATGATCATCATAGTCGTCATCTTCGAACAATTCACTGTAGCGTAATACTATAATATTTCTCCCTAGTTTTAAGTCGACCAAGGTTTCGCTAGAAAAAAAATTACTCGATGTCGCTTTACCATTAACTTTTATAAGCTGATAAATATCTGGTACCGCTAATTGGACAGCAAAAACATTGCTAGTAAAAAACAGACTAATAAGCAAAGTAGATAATATAGACAAACGCTTGTTGTTAGCTTGGAGCATTATAGTTTAAACCCGAATTTCTAATAAAAGCAGTAGTTTACATCAACCATTATTTGAAATATAGCTCGATGAAATTAATTTAAACTCCACGTAAAAAAGATCCGGGACTATTGTTGTTATCACGACTCTTTGATATTGTGCTATTTGTATGCGCACCAAACCTGTCTACATATAATAAAAATAATAACCCAAGATAATACAACGCATTAGGATAAGTTTATGTTGAGCTTTAACTCGATACAGAAAAAAATTCTTTATACCATTTCAGCTTTTGCCATTATAACAATTTTATTGAAGAGTGTGATTTTTGCCAATTCTACTTATGATGAAGTACGCCAGAGTATTCAACAAAAAATTAATATTCAATTAGAGAATGATGCACTAAAAATAACCGGATTCTTTACTCAATATGCTCGCGTTGCTGATACTTTTATAAATTCACCTGAAGTTATTGATTGGATAATTAATCATCAAGATAGAGGGTCTATTTCTGGAAGTGATCAAGGCTATCACGGGTTAAACCGTGTTTTACATGCAGTTAGTGACCGAGACGATAATATCTTATCTGCCTTTTATGCCTCAGAAATAACACAGGAATACTTAGCAGAAGACAGAGTAACAGGCATTCCAGATGAGGGAATAGAGTTTGATAACGAAAAAGGTTATTTCGTCAGAAAACGTCCTTGGTATAAGCATGTAGTAGCATTTAAGGATATGTTAGCGACACCGCCGGCCGTTGACATTATAACAGGTGGTATTTCTGTATCATTAGAGCAAGTGATGTACCATCAAGGGAAGCTAATTGGTGCTGGTGGTATTGATATGTCAATTAATAATATCACTAAATTAACCTCATCTATTTCCTTTAATAACCAAGGGTTTGCGGCACTATTCGATGACAATTGGGAAAATGTGACTTTTCCTGAAAACATTACAAAATTGGGTATCAATAAACCATTATCAGCAATTGACGAAAAGTCTGGATTTAGCGGCTTTTCAGAACTTGAAAATGCACAGGCGCAAACACTAAATAATGTAACGATTAATCAAAAAAACTTTTACGCGATTTATGTGCCTATTTCTACCGACATGCCTAAAATGACATGGCGTTTGCTTATTTTTGTTCCTGAAAGTGTAATTGACCAACCTGCTAGTGATGCTGTTACAAGTGAGATTTTTTCTAATATAATCGCACTTGTGATCACATTAATTCTATTAACTTTTATTACCCAAATTATCAGTAAACCTTTACGTTCACTAACTCACGCTTTTGCTAGTGTCGCTGAAGGTGATAGTGACTTAACACTTGCATTAAATGTAACAAGCAAAGATGAAACAGGTCAATTAGCCGGTTCGTTTAATACATTTCTACAAAAACTGCGCCGAGTTATTACTGGTGTAAATAAAGATAAAGAACAAGTTCAGCAAGCTTCGTCTCAAATTGAAATTATTGCAGAGCAACTTATTGCTAAGACTAGTGATGATAAAGTCAATTTAGATTCAGTAACAATGGCTGCCACTGAACTCTCTTCGAGTGCAGCTGAAATAGAACAAAATGCCACACGAACTTCTGCTGCAGCAATAGAAATGCGCAACAAAACTGAATCAACGATGTCAATAGCACAATCAGCTTCCACTAATATGGATGCCTTAGGCAGTAAAATTGCCGCTGTTAACGATATTATAAAAGAATTAGAGAGTACTTCTAGTAGTATTGGTCAGGTTATTGAGGTGATTAATTCAATTGCGGATCAAACTAACCTACTTGCCTTAAACGCTGCTATAGAAGCTGCACGTGCCGGAGAGCATGGCCGTGGTTTCTCGGTCGTTGCAGATGAAGTTCGAGGTTTAGCAAGTAGAACACAAGAGTCTACCAAAGAAATATCAACAGTTATCATAGGCTTGCAAGAGAAAATATTACAAGCAGGCACTGGCATAACAGAAGGAATGGACCAGACGATACGTGTAAACGACGAAATAACCAGTTCAGGAAATTCAATGCAGGAAATAGGTAATTTGTTGGACACAATTCAAGATGATATGAGTCATGTTGCGTCCTCATGTATACAACAAACTAAAGCCATTAATGATATCAGTGGAATCATGGACGGTGTAACGGTTTCAGCTCACGACGGAGAAAAAATGATGAACGAATTAGGTGAGCATGCCAATAAACTTCATGACTCTGTTAGTGGTTTAGATCACCAACTTAAACAATTTACCTACTAAACACGACTCTCTTTTTTTAAGGCAACTCAGTGTTGCCTTTTTTATTGTTAACAAACTTTTATTAACATTCTATTTACATTGGTGATTCGTTGTTATATTTTATATTTATACGCATTTTGTGTATAAAAAATCAAAAAGGATATTGAAATGAGAAAGGTTTTTATAGCGTCTGCATGTTTACTTACAACATTAATATCAGCTCCTTCATTTGAAGTTAGTGCTGCAACAAGTGCAAAAACTACATGTAACTATACTTTAGTTGCTGGTGCGCCATGGGCTGAAAAATATAGAACAACCCACTATACTGGACATATAAAATGTCCTGGAGAGCTTATAGGTGCTATTGGTTACTGGCGTATGACTAATGAAATCCATTCATAACCTTTAATTCGATATACAAAGTGATCTCATCCTAAACTAAGTCGTACCGACATTACTTAGGATGAAATATATTGTGATAATTATATTTAGCGAATCGCCCAATGTTTGATACCTTGCTCAGAAAGAAATTGTTCGGCATGATGTCCTTGCATTTGTGACAAGGTTGCCAATACTCCAGCCTGAATACATTGTGGCGCGGAAACGGTAATTGAGCGAGGAGCACTTTCGATAGGCCAACCAGTTTTTGCATTTAAAATATGACTATAACGATGACCGTTTTTCAATAAATAGCGATTAGCATCACCGCTTGTTGCCAATGCACCATTATATAACGATACCACCATTATCTTACTCTCTTCAAAGCCAGGATGCTCAATACCAACTTGCCAAGGCTGATTGTTCTTTCTCGCAGAATTGGTAGCTAAGTCTCCACCAAGATTGACTAATACTGGTTGCTCAGTTAACGCTTTAATCAATAGAATAGCTCGGTCAACCGCATATTCTTTACCAAGGCCGCCAAAGTCTATCTCCATTCCTGTAGGTAAAGTTATCTGAAAATTATTGTATTTTACTTTCGGCCAACCGACATTTTTCAAGACTTGATTAACTGTCTCTGGGGCGGGAATATTGTTTGAACCGTCAAAACACCAAGCTTTTCTTAAAGCACCCGACGTGATATCAAAGACTTCATCACTAAGTTGATAACAAGTATCAGCGAAATTAAGTAGTGCAAAGGTTTCATCGTCTATATCGACAGGCTTATTATTACTTCGATTGATTTGACTGCAGAGGCTATTAGAAAGATAACGACTATATTTATCTTCTATTCTCCAAATCTCTTCACTCACTTGTTGACCAATAGATTTAGCAAGAGAATGATCTGAGGTCTCGACAATGATTTCACATTCACTTGCCATCGCGTTAAATACAATGCTGAAACCACCTTGTTGTTCTGAAATTAATATTTTTCGAAATGTAGCCAATGCTTAACCTTAAGTTCTTATTCGTTCGTTTAAATAACAATATTTTATCAAAAGAAGAAAGTTTAACGGTTGAATTTAAAACGAATAATTCACTTGTGCGATAATTGCTTCGATGCTTTCATATAAGTCCATATAAGCTAATTCGCCTGGTGCCTCATTCCCTGAACTTTGAGGATTTTGCCGGTAATATTCAAGCCTAAAAGATAAGTTATTACCCTCGGGAAGCTTCATCCCATATTTTAGTCCAACAGTATATGCATACATTTCACCAATTCGATAATCCGCGCTTGCAAACTCAGGTAACATCTCGCCTTGATTTAAGAACGTTTGATAGAATTTTGCCGCGCTTTGTTGGTACAATCGAAAGTGTGGCTCTAAAAAATGGCCATTCTCAAGTGGAATGTAAAGTCGTGTATCTAATGTATGAGAATCAATTTGCCAGTTATCCCACAAGTAACGATATGAAACATCTAAAATTGTATTGTCAAAATGATATTTTGTTTGCGCAAAAACACTTTGTTTATTGCGCTCATCTGGGCGACTCTCGTAGAGGTAACCTTGTGTAATACCGTTAGTGTTAACCAAACTTAATATCTTAAATGGATCGGTTAAATAGCCATCCACTCTTGAATAAGAATAATTGAACTGAGTCACCATTCTGCGGTTAATAACTTGCGTAAAACCAAGCATAATATCAGTTGTCGTTTTATCATCACCGCTTGCTTCTCTAGCAGCATTGTGTGCACTACTATTATCTTTATCAGCTACGGGCATCGCTGTAAAAGGCTTTGGTATTCCTCCTTCTGGTTTAAATGAATCTTGAAAATAACTTAAACCGAAGGATATCGTAGAATTTCTCTTATTAAAGTCATAAGCAATATTACCATTAATCCCTAATGATAAATAATCATACTCTTTAGAGATATGCGCGCCTACACTGCCCTGAAAATTTTGTGTGAGTGCTTGAGTCCACTGTGCGTTCAACTGTAGCCTAGTATCTTTAAAAGTATCATCTAGAGGCGTGTCTCCCTCATTAATGTCGTAATCACCTTTGCCTGATGGTCTAGTAAAAGTTTGCACATTAGGCTGTGCAACAGCACCATTAGCAGAAGCACCGGTTAGCGTATCAACTGTTAGCTTTAAATTTAATACACTGTCGTCGTCATAAGTTTTTTTAGCACTAAAAATGGCTTCTGCCGCTGAAACTCGCTTAGCCTCACTATAATATAAAAAAGCAGAATCAAACGCCCAAGCCTCTTCAGCAGATGGCTCAGACGATACCACTGAAGAGCTTGCGTGCGAACTACCAAGCAAAGCTGTAGTTGCTATGGTAAGCGTTGCTTTTAGGTTTTTATGACTCATTTTGTTTTTCATTGCAACAATTCTATTAGTTGCATCCGCAACCACCGCCACCAAAGCTTTTACCGCCACTTGAAGCTTCTTTACTAAAATAGATATGATCATCAAGTGCAGAGTCCATCGGTGAAACGGTTAATGCCATTTGCTCTTTTGCGAGTAAGTCTCGCTCCCAAGGCTCCACACCTAAATTAGAACAACCAGATGCTAATGTAATAACTGAAATTACCAAGGAATATTTTAATTGATTGTCCATGTTAACGCCTATTTCGTCTCTTTATTTTATAACTGAGCTAGTCATGAGTTAATACCTAACTTTTGACTGCTGATATACCTTTAATTATAAATTACACAAGTTGTTTATAGCGTTCATTAAATAATTTGCTAATAGCAGCTTTATAAAATTTATTCTTTATTAGGCGCTCATAAAAAGCAATCTTATCATGAAGTCGAGTTACGTCTTGAAAACCAGATAAATTATTATAGATCTCAACTTTATTATTACCCTTCTCCAAAAATAACCAAGTCTTTATTATCTAACCACAATGGATATTGGCTCATCACCTTACTGAACATTCGGCTCTGTAAGTAATTATTTAGCCACGTCCTTAGTTTTGGGTATGGTGACTGTAAATACCATTGGCGCTCAACCTTTGAGAATTTACGAATAAAAGGTAATAAAGCTATGTCAGCTAAGCTGGCTTTGTTCGACATTAGAAAATCATTGCGTTGCAAACGCTCTTCTAACGCTAAAATGTACTTTTCACACGCTGCCCGGTCATTTTCTAAGGAATCTTCATGATAACGTTTAGCACATTGATATTTATCAAAACACTTTTTAAATTCATTATCAAATTGTGAAATTAACGATAACATTTCTGCTAATAAGTGAGGCGATTCGCAATGTAAAAAATCATCTGGGTCACTTTGCCCTAATGCCCATAACATTACGTCTAAACTTTCATCGATCACTTTTGGCTGTGCAAGCTCATTGTCTAAAACTAACACAGGAACCGTTCCTTTAGGTGATACCGCGAGCATTTCAGCTGGTTTGTTGCTTAAAACTAAATCACGCAATGCAACTTTTTGTTTTGCATAATATATTGCTACTCTTGCTCGCATGGCATACGGACAGTTTCGAAGAGAATAAAGTATAGGCAAAGATAAATTTGACGTCATGGCATTTTATTTATTAAAAATATACAAGAATAAGTTACTTTAACGGTATTCATTAAGGAAATATATCGGTAAAATCGCCCCCTTTAAATTTAAGTAAAAATAAGTGACCCCATGGATCAAAAAATAGAATTATTAGCACCCGGCGGTGATGTCGAAGCAATCAAAGCTGCAATTATTGCTGGCGCTGATGCCGTTTACTGTGGCCTAGATACTTTTAATGCCCGTAATCGAGCTACTAATATCTCATTTGATCAACTTGTAGGTGTTATTCGTTTAGCCCATCAGTATCAATGCCAAATATTCTTAACGTTAAATGTGGTTATTTTAGAACGAGAATTTTCTTCACTTGCTAAGCTATTAACTAAGCTTGCAAATACCACTCTCGATGGTGTTATTGTGCAAGACATTGGTATGTTTTACTTGCTTAAAAAGCACTTTCCAACGCTTGATATTCACGCTTCAACGCAATTAACCACGCATAATGTTGGCCAAATTCCATTTTTGAAAAAATTAGGAGCCTCTCGTGTAAACCTATCAAGAGAGTTAAACCTACGTGAAATTACCGCAATGACTGCGGTAGGTAAGGAACACGATACTTTAATAGAAGTGTTTGTACACGGCTCATTATGTGTAGCATTCTCGGGTTTATGTTATTCAACTTCTGCCAGTGTTGGTAATTCAGGAAATCGAGGTCGTTGTAGCCAAGCTTGTCGTGAAGAATATCAACCAACAGAAGCAGGTAATAAATTTCCGTTAAATATTAAAGATAATTCTGCATTTTTTGATTTGCCTAAACTTATTGAAGCAGGTGTACACTCCTTTAAAATTGAAGGAAGAATTAAAGGCGCTAGCTACGTACATACTGTTGTTGATAGCTTTCGTAAACAAATAGATGGTTTCCTTAAAACCGGTGAACTACTTGAAGACGGAGAACGTCTATACAAAGTATTTAACCGAGACTTTTCAAACGCCTTTTTGCGAGGTGACTTAAACCAGTCGATGTTTATTGAAAACCCGCGTGATAACTCTAAGTATCATGCTGTAGATAAAAGTAATGCGATATCTGTAGTGCAAATTCAAGAAGTTGAACAAGGACTTAACGATGAAAAACAGCAGATAAATGCTTCTGTTGACGATAAAATAAAGCACTTAACGATTGATAAAATTCCTTTAACGTTAACCATTTCTGGAAAATTAGACCAGCCACTAAGGTTAACAATAACAACAAAAGAACTTTCTCAACAACAGCCTTTTGTCGATACTAACGACTGTAATAAAGGCATTGAAACAAAAAGCTTTGAATTACAATCTCAAAGTAGCTTAGTTAAAAGTGGTAAATTAAGTATTGATAAAGAGACGGTTGAAAAACGTTTTAAAAGTTTTGATAATGCCCATTACAATTTGATAGAAATCTGTACACAAGCATTAGAAGATGGCTTAAGTATTCCTTTTAAGGAATTAACAGTATTAAAGAATCAAGCGGCATTACTTCTTAACAATTCAAAGCCAGTAGTTGCTGAGGTACAATTACCTAAGTTAACGAATCATCCAAAGCAATCTAAATCGAGTGAAGCAAAAGCTGAGTTGTCGGTACTGATTTGTGACGAAAACGATGTAGAATTAGCAAGTTTAACTTCTGCTGACATTTACTTTAAACTGCCTGATGCTTATAAAAGAGGTTGTACTAAGTATGTTGGCTTTTTCAAAGAAAATCCTCGCCTTATACCTTGGTTCCCCTCGGTATTAATTGGTAAAGATTACGATGTAGCGGTAAATATTTTAGAACAAGTAAGACCTGAGCTCATTGTCACTAATAATACCGGCATCGCCTATGAAGCAAACCGTTTAGGTATACAGTGGATAGCCGGACCATTTTTAAATACCACAAATTCTTACGCCTTACTTGCGATGCAGGAAGGTTTTGACTGTAAAGGTGCTTTTATTTCTAACGAAATTAACCGCCCTCAGATTAGAAATATTGCTCGTCCAGAAAATTTTAAATTGTTCTATAGCATCTACCACCCAATTTTATTAATGGCTAGCAGACAATGTTTTTTCCAGCAAAGTGTTGGCTGCGAAAAACCAAGAATTGATAACGGTTGCATGCTTTCATGTGATAAATCAACCAGCATTACAAACCTAAAAGGGGTTCCTTTTGCTATCGACAAGCAGAAAGCTGGCTACCCAAGCATTTATAATCAAGACCAGTTTTTGAATACTGAAATAATTGAAGACTTAAGTGATTTATTTGACGGCTTTATGATTGATTTAACAAATATTGGCTCTGGTGATAAAGAGATGCCTGATAAAGCGTTATTAATTACTCAATTTGAGCAATTACTTAAGGGTGACTCGTCAGTACCAGAAGCGCTTAATATTATGGTGCCCGATTCTACAGTCAGTCAGTACCATACAGGATTATAGACTTTATAAATAACCATAAATAGTACTGCCTTACGACGGCTTTACTATTTATTGGTTATACGCTTTGTTTTAATGATGTTTACCATAATAGCTGTTGCTTGCATAAGCCGCTTTATTTAGCTGGGAATTTGTTAGCCAAACTCCGGATTTTTTAATCCGTCACTAAAAAGACGAATTAGGCCCTGTTAAAAACGTCACTTCTTCTTCTGATGATTTTCTTTGCAAAATATCATTACGATGAGGGTAACGACCAAACTTTTCAATAATAACTTTGTGCTTATTTTCAAAGTCTATACTCGACTCAACGCCATTTTCTGCATATAGTTTAACCGCTTCATGATGAATAATCAGAGATTCACTATGCATAAAAGGCATGTAGAGAAAGTTTCTTTGTTCTGTATTTAGTTTTTTATCAGCGCCAACAGATATTGCTTCTTGAGCAAGAGCTAAAGCCAAGGGATCAGAAGCAAAAGATCGTGCTGTATCTCGATACATGTTACGGGAGAACTGATCTAAGATAATAATTTCAGCGAGTCGACCTTTCGCTGTTGCTCGCCATGAAAATAGCTCACAATTATTTGCCGACTGATGGATTGCTGAAAATTTGTCGATAATCAAGTTATCGAAAGTTATATCTTTTAACCACCATTGCGATTTTTCTATGTCTTGAAACCAAAAAATTAATATATCATCTACGTTCATTTAAAAGCTCCTAGCCTTGCCTATGATACAAAACTATTACAAGGATAGTTTATTTCACAGTAACTTTACCGCCAACCATCTTAAAAGCTGGCATGCCTCGAATCAACGTTTCTCGCGCAAAAACAATGTCACAACCAGGGCAAACACATGGTGTAAGGGTAAAGTCTTTAACAATACGGGATTTAAAACACTTAATTAAAGCCCCTTTTCCGCCTTTTTTATATTTAAACAAAGGTGCTCTGCATTTATTACAATAAATATCTACAGATTTTTCAGGGGCTTTCTTATTCGGCTTAGCCATAAATTACAATGTACTAAGCTATTATAGGTTTTCTTTTAGTTTAGCTTTAGCTGCTTCAACTTTAGAAAAATCTAGTCCTAACTCTTCTACGGCTTCTTTAATTAGTTCAGGGCTAGACATCACCATCATCATAATTGATTGCAGTTTTTCTGGTGGTAAACCTAACGATTGAATAGTTACCATAGCCATCATTGGGTTTTCAGTTAACACTTGAAAAAGCTCTTTAATCTTTTCTTCATTAACGTTTAATTCTTTTAATGCTTGAATGATTGGGTTCATCTATTTTCCTAATTTCATAAAACTTCAGTTAACTGTATTGTCGCTATTTAGTTAATCGTTTACCAATATATTTACGATTATTAGTGACTTTAGCAATAAGAAACAAATAATAGTGTCTATATTGTGTAATTACTTACATAAATAATTATTCTGCCGTCTAGAATCCAGCTCAGTTCCTATAAAAGGAAGGTTGCTTTTCGAAGTAAATGGCTGCATGTACATATATTCAATAACTTTATAACGAATGATAACGTGAAAATCACGGCTTATAACGCAGCCTTTTACTTAATATCTTAGCTATTACAACAACCTTTTTATGAACGAAGGTTTGTAAATAGCCAACCAATTAACTACCCAATATTTTGAGTGGTAAAGACAATGCATCATTACCTGTTTGGCCAACGAGCCAAATGATGGCACTTAACCCACCAACAGTAACGATATACCATAAGGCTGATATTATTTGCGCATATCGGTTAAGTGGCAATAGGTTACTTAAATGTCGACTTTTATATTCAAAGAAAATTTCAATACTACCAATAGCGAGTAAAAAGCCTAATAGTGCTAAACCAAAGTGGTAACTAATAAAAACACCGAATACTGCTCCTAATATACAAGCTATTAAGCCGACTTTAGAGTTGATGGAAAAAGCAATACTTTTAAGAATGTGACCACCATCTAAGGGCAGTATAGGCAATAAATTAAACAAATTAAGCAAAGCATTGAATACCGCTATACCAGCTAGAACCTCTAAATCAGTTAACCAGTATGCCACTAAGCAGGTCAAAGAGAGTATTAAGCCGAAAAATGGGCCCATTATAGAAATAACAACATCTTGCCAACGGGTATTAATTTTGTCGTCGCTAAGAGCTAAACCTCCAACAAATGGGATGAGATAAATACCTTTGGTTTTTAAACCAAAATATTTCATTGCCTTAATATGACCATATTCATGAAAAACCAAACAAAGGATCAGTGCGATGGCAAATTCAATAGAAAACAACCAGCTATAGGCAGTTAAACTACCCGCAGCAAACAACACTTTAATCACCTTAGCGCTTTTTAATAGTTTTAAGCCAAGACCAGCAATACCAATAAAACTAAATTTCATTGGTTGCTTTTCACCCGCACTAATTTGACGCTGCTCTATGTCAGCTTCATTAAAATTATCATCGTGTAATAGTTCATTATTTACCAAAAGCTTAAATTGCAGTGCAAACGGCTGCCATTGAAGTGAACCATTAAGTTCAACATTTAACTCACCTTGCTCACTTTCTAGGGTAAATTTATGAGAAAATGACTCATTATCGACATTAGCATTAATCTGGGAGACGCATTTATCGTCCCAAAAAAGCGCTTGCCACCCAGCCATTGATCCTTCTAGTCTTAGTGTTTTTCCTAAACATGTTATTTCTAATAATTGCACTTCATTAACTCAACGAATAAAACCTTGCCCGATTATCACTATATTTACTGATGCAGCAAGGATTATCGACAAAAAATTATGTAAATCTGTCAAAGCCTATTTATCTTGCTTCTTAACAGCGCCCTACCACCCGAGGTATTAAAATAAAAATTTCTAATGCCGTCATCTACTTTTGGGTTTAATATTCACTTTCGTCAAAGATAAATTAACTATATACTTTTTAGCTTATTAACTTAGGCTGCACTCTTTAAGTGTGGTAATTGTAACTGGCTGTTTTAGTGAAAATTGATAAAAATAAACTCAATACGCTTTTGCGTAGTGGTTTGAATCCAGATATTAAAACCCGTAAACAGCTTGCTGCTCAATTAGGTTTAGATCCTACTTCACTAACGCGTTGGTTTGCCAACCGCGATAGACTTGGTAATCCAAGATACCCCGTAGTCCCAGACAGGCATGTAACAAAGATTTTAGCACTTTTTAATCTATCGCCTCAAAGTCTGAGTTTAAGTGAAGAAGAGTTTCGTCATCATTGTTTTGAATTATCCATACAGAATAAAAAAGGACAAAACGATAAAAGACAAAAGAATGTTGCCGAGCGAGAACTCAGCATAGAAGAATATTCTGCCCCGAATAAAAGAACACTATCTCCTGCGCTCTTCACCGGTTTATTTGTTTTCGCTATGGTTTGTTATGTGGTGAGTGAGCAAACTAATTTGTTTGTTAAAGATGAATTTTCTAAAATTGAGCAAGATGTTACGAAAACTAAATGTTGGTCAGGATTTTCATCCTCTTTAGGGGACTTTGAAAAAGAAGATAAAGCAGATCCTTGTCATTACAATAAATTATTTCATCGGGCTATGGGAGAACTTAAAGAAAAAAATAACAATCAAACTCAAGCAACATCTTTAAAAGAATATACCGCTTCACAAAATTACCTTTTATTTCTTTCTAAGCAATTAGATCAACGTAGGTTAAATGATAACGTTAGCCTTAACGTAGAGTTAGGAAAAACTGAATTACGCCAATTAAATTACCTTGCTGCACAAAATTATTTTGAAATATCCCGCAAATTACTAACCTCATCTGCTAAGCCAGACACTAAAACGTTGAAAAAAATCAACTCTCTTATTGCTCAAACCAAAGCCGCATTGAAATAGCAAAACACTAGTTTTCAATTTCCCACTTTATTAATATCAAATATTTATTGAAATCATCATTTATAGCTAAATGTTGGTTTTTAATGATTATCGTACATTAAACAAACAAATAATCAGATAAATTGACACATAATTGGCATTAAAACGCTATTTTCCAACAAATAATCCCTCTTAATAGGGTTTTACAAAATGCAATTTAATCAATAATTGACACACATTGGGCGTTTTCTGCTTGCTGTTAAACCTCTACATTACTTCTAAATTGAATCGAGTCACGGCTGAAAAACTTAACTGAGTTAATTAGTAATGGGCATGGTTAAACGAGATTCATCAAATACTGGATAAACGGAGAAAATATAATGACGATAAGCAGTGCTTACGAACAACATAAATTAAACGATAATTCGAATACCGCCCAAAAAATACTAAACACTAGTGCTACTGCCTGGTTTATTACAGCTGTTTTTGGTCAATGGTTTTTTGCCTATTATATTATGGTATTTTACGGTGGAACCGCATTACAAGGTGATTGGGCGACATGGTCAAGTAGGATGATTCATGGGATTATCGAAGGCGATATGATTGGTAATATTGCAGTCTTGACCCATATTTTATTAGCATTTTTTATTTCTTTTTGTGGCCCTCTCCAGTTTATCCCACAAATCCGTAACAATTACCCAACGTTTCACCGTATTAATGGCCGTTTCTATATAATCACTTCGTTGGTAATTAGTGTTGCTGCCATTTATATGATTTGGAGCCGGGAAGCACTAATTGGCGGCGTTATAGGACAAATAGGTACTTCATTGGACGGCATACTCGTCATTATTTGTGCAATTATGACCGTACGATTTGCTATGGCTCGTAAAATTGCTATTCATCAACGTTGGGCACTACGGTTATTTATTCTAGTAAGTGGAGTATGGTTTTTTCGGGTTATTCGAGGTTTTTGGATATTCGTTAACGATGGTACTTCTCCTGGCACAAATGCCAATCTAACTGGACCATTCGATCTTGTATTAAATTTTGCCGGCTATTTAGTGCCTTTGCTAATACTAGAATGTTACTTTCGAGTACGCGATAACGGGCAACCGACAAACCAACACACTATGGCTGTTATTATTGCAGTGCTGACTGGCGCTATGGCAATAGGAATATACTCTGCTGCCCATATATTTTGGCTTCCTAATCTTTAAAATCGAGCCCGTATTCAATAGAGTGGCTAGGTTATTTATAAATCTCGCCACACATTTTTAACTTTAGCGTTATTTAATAGTAAAACACTTATGCAAATACCTCAGAAACAGTCAACAAGTAGGCCGCTATTTAAAAAGCTAACGATTGTCAGCGTCGTTATTTTTTTACTCATTTTTTCATGGCACCGTATTAGTGACATCAGTCATGAAACTCAAGTGCCTTGCAATGAATTAATCATAGCTCAAGTAGAAAAAGGTGACTTAGTGCGTGAAATACGTTCTTCAGGTACTTTAGTGCCGATAGCATCTAACTTTTTATCAGCTACATCAAATGGTCAGGTTCAAGAAATTCTACTTGAAGCTAGTGATAGTGTTGAAATCGGTAGTATTATCATGGTACTTACAAACCCAGCATTAACACAAGCGGTAGCTAAAGCTAAGTTGGAAGTTGATGTCCTACGCTCAGCTCATAATTCATTACAACAGCGCTGGCAGCAAGCTATGTTAAAACAACGTATTGTAGTGGCCGATTTTAGAGCTCGCTATGAAATGACTAAATTACGCCGAGAAGCTAATCAGCGACTATTAAAAACAGGGGCTGTATCAAGCATAGATTACAATGAATCGATTTTATTAGAGAATCAGCTTGAATTTCAACACAAGTTAGAAGTGGAATTATTAAACAGTCTCCCAAAAATGAAACAAGCAGAATTAATGTCAGCACAAGCCAAAATAAATCAAGCGACACAGCTATTATCGCTGCAAGAAAAGTTGGCTGATGACCTATATGTAAAAGCGACGACGAAAGGTATCTTGCAAGAAGTCACTTTACAGGTGGGTGAACCTTTTAAGGTAGGTACCGTACTGGCCCGTATTGCTGAACAAGACAATTTAAAAGCTGAATTACGGGTACAAGAAAGCCAAGTAAAAGACGTTAAAAAAGGTCAAACTGTTGTAATATCGGCTGGCGGAAATCTTGCCGCAGGAATTGTAAAGCGCATCAATCCCGCAGTAAAAGAAGGTATTGTTATTGTTGATGTTTATTTTACTGAAACGCTTTTAACTGGCGCACGTCCAGATTTACGTATCGATGGAGTAATTGCTTTAGACCAATTAAAGAGTGTATTAAAGTTAAAACGTCCTGTGTATAGTCAGGAATACTCATCCAGTAGCCTATTTGTACTTAATGAAACTCAAACGTCAGCACAACGAAAACAGGTTGAATTTGGCCGTAGCTCTGTTGACGACATTGAAATATTGTCACCGTTAAAAGAAGGTGATTACGTTATCGTATCATCAACCAATAAATACAATAAGATCAATAAATTGGCTTTACGTTAGAACCGGCGCGTTAAGCAAAATAGCCTCATGGGAAAATCAAATGAATAATGAAAAGGACAAGACATAGATGCAAACCCTCATTGAAGACATTCAGTTTGCTTGTCGAAATTTTTTAAAAACACCTGCTATATGTGCGCTTATTGTGATCACATTAGCATTAGGTATAGGTGTGAATGCCGCTATGTATAGTATGGTGCATAACGTATTATTAGCGCCCTTACCTTTTGCCGATGGCGAACAATTAATAAAACTTAAAACAAACAACCCTAAAATAAACCGTTTTGATGTACCTGTATCTGTACCAACAGCTTTAGATTATATAAATAAAAATGAAAGCTTAGATCATTTAGTGGAATATCATCAAATGGCTTTTACCTTACTCGGCTATGGCGATGCCGCCAATGTAGAAGGAGGCGTGGTAAGCTGGGATTTTTTTGAAATGTTAGGCATTCGCCCTATTTTAGGTCGTACCTTTTTACCCGGAGAAGATGAGCCCGGCGCCAAACCTTTAATTGTTTTATCTCATCATTACTGGCGTGAAAAGTTTGGTAGCGATCCCGATGTGGTTGGAACTGTTTTGCAGATGAATGACGCGGCAATTCAAGTGATTGGAGTATTACCGCCTTTACCTGCATATCCCTTTGAGAATGATATTTGGATGGGTTCATCCTCATGTAATGGCAGAGGTAGTGATATGTTTATTGGTCAACGTTCAATGCCCATTTCTACTTTGTATGGCAAATTAAAATCTGGTGTTAGTTTACAAAGCGCTAGTCTTGATTTTAATAGAATATCAAACCAGTTGGCATCATCATATCCTGATGATTACCCAAAAAGTCAGGGGTTAAGCAATACCATAACTCCTATGCGGATAGATATGACAGGCGATGCAGGCCCAACCTTTTATTTACTATTGGGTATAACGGCACTGGTATTACTTATTGCTTGTGCCAATGTCGCTAATTTAAATTTAGCACGTACTGCCAGTCGTAAACAGGAATTCGCTATCAGAGAAGCTTTAGGTGCAAACCCTAGACGAATTGCCCGACAAGTACTAACCGAGAGTATTATTTTATCCTTGATAGGCGGGCTGTTAGGTTTAGGGTTAGCATTTTTAAGCGTAGACTTACTTTCAGATTTCGCAGCTCTTTACACTCCACTTGCAAGTGAAGTTAAAATTAACGCAAGCGTGCTCGCTTTTTGTTTATTGGTTTCATTGCTTACCGGTATTCTCAGTGGCGCTACTGCGGCCTTTCAAAAACGGAATATTAACGAAGCCTTAAAAGAAGGTAGTGGCAATATTACCACCAGCGGCAGCAGTATTAAATTACGCCAATCTTTATTGGTTGCTCAATTTGGCTTAGCATTTATTATTTTAACCAGTGCTTCTTTGGTTAGTTTAAGTTTATATCGTTTGAGCCATCAAACTACTGGTTTTGAGACCGCTAATATCATCGCGGTAAACCTTTCTACTAGCCCTGAAAACCGTGTTGCTGCAGTGCTTGAAACAGTGCAAAGACTAGAAGCAACACCTGAAATAAACCAAGTAGGCTTTGCATCAGAAATCCCTTTAGTTATAGGAAGAGACAAACGACGATTTTTCCAAATAGAGGGACGTCCACCCGTGGATCGTGATGAACGACCAGACGCCTTGAAAAATGATGTCTCGGCTAATTTTCATCAAATGTTGAGTATTCCTTTATTACAAGGACGTTACTTTAGCGAGTCCGATGATCAAAATAGCCCACGTGTTATATTGATCAATAAAGCATTCGCAAATAAATACTTTATCAGTGAAAACCCGCTCGGAAAACGGCTATCTTTTGACGAAGGAAGGTCTTGGAAAACTATACGTGGTGTCGTTGGAGATATACGTGAGGTAGGCGTTAACATAGAGCCGGTTCCTACTGTTTATGCACATTGGGTTATCGGTTGGCATTATGATTTACAGCTATTAATAAACTCTAATATGCCGATAGCATCTATTACTCCATTAGTGGCTGATATTGTTCATCAAGTAGATCCTTTGCAACCGATAGAAAGTATCTCCAGTTTTGAGTTTATAAAAGGCAGATCAATGGCTTCTTCAACTTTAGTTGGCTTGCTGGTTTCTATGTTTGCCTTATTAGCCTTTATGATCACGCTGAGCGGCGTAATGGGTGTAGTTGCCTATAACGTAAGTCAACGTAGAAAAGAAATTGGTATTAGAGTGGCGTTAGGTGCTAACCCAAAAAGGATTCGTGCATTATTTGCCATTCAAGGTTTATCTTTATGTGCTGCAGGTGTTGCACTTGGCGCTTTCATTATGGCGTTTATTTCACCTTTGCTAGTTAGCGTACTTTATCAAACCGATCCATTAAATTTAACCATGTACTTAATAACGGCTGGTGTAGTGATGCTTGTTGCAGCAATCGCAATATTACTACCGATCAAACAAGCAACAGCCATAGAGCCAAACGAAGCTTTACGTGAGCAATAACAATAAATTCAAAAAACAAACGTTATTCTCTTGATAAAAAGATGAAAAAGGAAATTTAGAAATGAGCGACAAACCACTTATACAATTAGCATCACTAACTAAAAACTTTACGACTGAAGCAGGTGTTATCAGTGCGATTAAGGATGTTAATTTAACAATTACAGCTGGGGACTATTTAAGTATTGCCGGCCCCTCTGGCTGCGGGAAATCAACTTTAATGTCTATTTTGGGCTTACTTGATACCCCAAGCGAAGGCCAATATTTATTGAATGGTCATAAAGTTCATGAGTTAGATGTTTATCAACGAGCCGAAATACGTAATAAGGAAATAGGTTTTATTTTCCAAGCGTTTAATTTAATCGGTGATTTAACTGTTTTAGAGAATGTTGCCCTCCCGTTGACTTATCGAAAGATGAAAAAACAAGATAGAATGGAAATAGCGATGAATTCACTTGCCAAAGTGAATATGGCCGATAGAGCTAAGTTTTATCCAGCGCAACTTTCTGGTGGTCAGCAGCAACGAGTTGCTGTTGCTCGAAGCTTAGTTGTAGATCCTTCAATTTTGCTAGCCGATGAACCGACTGGTAACCTAGACTCTAAAAATGCCAATGCCATTATGGACTTATTTGATGAGTTGAATGAAGAAGGCAGAACCATATGCATGGTAACCCACGACTCAAGATTTGCTAAACGAAGTAGAAATATAGTCCATTTAGACGATGGTATTCTCAGTTAAGCTATCGATCAATTTTCAACTGTTCAAAATCGGCTTTTGCGATATAAAAAACCACCTTTTGGTGGTTTTATTTCAACGTTTCATAATATAAAAAAACAATAATCAAAGTTTAAAAATCTTCGCTAATTTTAATTTTGTTACCCGCCAATGTGTCATTGGCACTTTAGGGGCTAAGCCAAGTAAATGTTCATAATCTTCATGGCTAATATTCACTGCTCCTCCATGAGCGAGTATGACGTTATTAGGCTTTAACTGCTTTACTTTATTTAAAGAGTTCCTATAACGATTTGGATAAAATACAGGAAATGGAGGAATAAATTTATTTTTCACTTTCACAGCTAGATCAGCAACATAAACAGTTTTAGAAGCGTCATGAAATAATGAGATATCTCTGTCTGTGTGACCATGCGTTTCAATCACTTTCCAATCTTCAAAACCTGGGATCAATTCGTTATCTCTCAAGAAATAATCGGTTTTCAATCTTGGTGAGTAACAAATGTATTTTCTTGGTTTTCCTAATCGACTAGCAACCCACATGGTAAGTAAAATATCGCTTAAATACATAAAAAACCCATCAATACCGCTATACCAATTAGTGTCAACGTATCCGGAAATAATTTTACAACCAAAACGCTTTTTAAGTGTATTTGCTGCTCCCGCATGATCTGGGTGCATATGAGTAACAACAACTGCTACTAATTGTTCAATCGGTCGATTTAATTCTTTGGTGATGTAATTATAAATCAGCTCAACATCAGCTTTACAGCAACCATCTAATAATAGGATTTTATCATCGTAAACAGCCAAATATATCGACTGGATATACCCTGTAATTTGCTTAAGCTGCATGAAATAACGCCTTTAATAATAAGTTTTATGAGTATATCAACTACAACATAAATTAAAACACTTGTTTGAATGTATTTAATAATCAAACTAATTATTAATATTGGCTACTATTAAGTACAGTTGGCAATTTTAATTGAATGAACGACTAGAATTGAAAGCATTTAAATTAGGTGATAAAACCGTATAAGGTGACAGTTTGAACTAACATCATCAGAGGCTAATAACTACCATATTCTTTTTTATTTAGCTCAGCTAAATGTTTTTAGGCGTAAGGTTAAGCTGTAATTCAATACTTTTAGCAATATGATTTGATGGGCCAAGGGCAATAACACAGTATTGATTATCACAAAAAGCATCAATGAAATTATGACTTTCGCCAAGGGGTGTATCTATTATTGCTTCAATATGAAAGAGAGTTATACCACTAATATCTTTTTCAGTATGTTTGGTTACCTCAACTGTATTTTGTAGTGCCATTAAGCTCTGGTAATCAAATTTATTTATGAGAATATTCACGTCTTTATCACATTTATAAAAAACTAATGCATTAGGATCTACTGCTGTCTCTTTTAGTTGCAATACACAAGTTGAAGGCAGCGCGATGATGCGTTTAAATATTTTTATATTAAACGAAGGTTCATCAGCCGAAACAGTTAATGAAAGTAGAAAGATAATAATGAACAACAAATTGCGCAAAATAAACCTCTATTGGTTTTATGCCCGCATAGAGCGGAAAAATATTAGTTAATTAGAATGTCTAGCTCAGCATAATACGATAAACGGTGATATTTTTACTTAATTCATAGTTATTTTTATTTAAAGACAGACTTTAACAAACCATCGTACTTATTGGTAAGATTAAACAATCTGTAGTTAACTCTGAGAAAGTTCAACTGAGCCTACCTTTCAAAAAACGCTCATAACGCTTCCTACTTTAATGACTGATCATGTTTCAGCAATAGTCTTTGACTTTGCTCTCCAACGAATAATAAGCAATGTAATTGAGCCAAGAATAAAACCTGGGATAATTTGAACCAGAGAGCCATAAAAGAGCTGTCCGATTAACGCTTGTCCCCAATTATCAAAAATATCGTAATGCGTCCCTAACTCCCAGGTTTTAGTTATCCACCATAATATAAAGACGGGGACCCTAGATATAGGAGAAAAAATGACAAGACATAACAAAAGACTCCTAAGTGGAAATTCTTCTTTTGACAATTTAATAGTCCAATAAATAGAAGATGCCAACGTTAGCCATAACAAACCTATCAAAAACACATAAATGTCTGGAACTCCCGCTAACTCAAGAAAGAAACGAACTGGCGTTACAATTAAAGCAATACAAATAGGAATAGTAATGAGTTTTAGAGCCAATTTTAACATTTAAATATAATCCTTATATAATGAAGGCATAACACTTTGATTGTGATAAATTGTAGTGGCTTAACATTGAAGCAAAGCTGAATTACTCAACGATTACCGTGCTTAAATTGTTAGTTATATGCCAATTTACAGATATATACTGATTAAAAGAACACTTAATATAATGACTGTTATCCCTACACAAATGATACAACCTTCATGCTCTTCAACCTGCCGACCACGTGGATACCTTCCTAATGTAACGATTAATAAAGATATCCGTCCAACCCAATAGATAAGAAACTCACAAAAAGCTTCTATAAAGATAAACCGGATAAGTCTAAGAATAGTTTTAAGTGCCCCTTCGGCTAACTCTTCCACCTTAACCTCCTTGTCTATATAACATTTTCATGAAGAGTACTGGGAAATTCCCGTTTATAAGTTTATTTTATATCATCTTAATATCACATAATTTCAAATATTTAGATACGATAAATTATTACATTTCAACACTAAGGTCTTTGAGTAAATAATAGACATGATGATTGGTACTTAAGCAGGTTAAAAAACAACTTCAATTCACAAAAAGCAAACTGTATTCCATATATCGTTGTTGTTATGTATGCCATCACTATTAATATTAAACTTTCATTCTTAGGCTCTATAGAAGAAATTTAAAAGAAACCTGTCTATTAATCGGCTAATTTGTGCTTGGTCGAATTTGCCAACATCGCTTAATTATTCTACCGTTAAAAGTAGAGTTATTTAACATAAGGTCAGATTAAGGTAATCTATATTTTACAAACTCGATGATAGTTTAAAATAACTTGATTCAAAATAATGTTACTTGTATCGAGAAAATACCAATGTCAATTAGCGTAACTGCAAAAGAAAAACAAATCCTCGCGAACGTGAACATTCCTCCTCGCCCGCAGGCATTAATGAAAATTAGTCAAGAAGCCAAAAAAGCTGAGCCGAATATCAAAATTATTGCTGATGCCATCGTTGAAGATGCAGCAATTTCATCTGCTGTATTACAAGTAGTTAATTCAGCTGCATTTCGGCGAGCAAAAAAAATAGCGTCTATTCATCAAGCGGTAATGACTTTAGGTATTAAACGTATATTTCCGTTAATAAAAGCAGTGGCACTTAAAAGTGCTCTTCCTGAAAATAAAGACCTAAACGAATTTTGGCAAAGTTCTTCCATGGTGGCTACAGCATGCAGCCTATATTCAGAACTTATTGGTAAGCCCGAATTAGCTGATAACGCATATATGCTTGGTTTATTTCATAATTCTGGTGTGCCGATAATGCTGCAGTCATTTGATGATTATCATCAGGTACTTAAAAAAGGCATCACAGAGGGGTGGGAAGATATCAGTGAGCTCGAACGCAGAAAGTATCATACTTCCCATACGACATTAGGCGCCCTATTGGCGCAAAGGTGGCAATTACCCAAAGCGATGATCGAAGTTATTTATTACTTCCATGATACTGAAGGAATTTTTATTTCAGGTGAATTGAGTCGTGTAAGCCTATATTTACTCTCAATTTTAAAACTTTCACGTTCATCTGTAGACGGTATATTACGAGGAGATAGTAATACACAAGAATGGCAGTTACTTGAAGAGCATATTTTAGAATTTCTTGAATTAGATGAAATACAATTAGAAGATATCAGAGAAAAAGTAATGAATGCCTTTAATGAAACTGAAGCATAATCATTGACGTTACTGAGAGCAATCTAATCTTATAGGCAGGGTCTCGACCTTGCCAAAGAGCCACCAGATGCATAGCTTACGAATTAATCATGCCGACAACTATTGATGGTGTATTAGGCCATTATCTGCTCTTTCAAAACCATGACATATATAATCAAGGTGGGCTCTTTTTCTTTTAGCATTTTGATGAAAGTGCTCATAACCAACTGAAAATGCAAATGGGTTGGCATTATAATCTGCATAAGACTGATCACTGCCATTTTGGGCCTCTCTCACGCCAGCAGCAAACGAACTTAAAAAATCATCTCTGTTATTGATTAAAATAGTTATGATGCCTAAGCCTTCAACCAATTCTAATGCACCTAATTCAATATACTTATCAACAACTGTTTCATTGAAATTGCCACTGTATTGTTCAGTTTCATTATCATAAGACACTAAAGAAACATCTGTTGCTTCCATCAAAGAAACAAATAGCTCTCTTACTTTTTTTGAGATCATAAACTAGCTCTTTACACATATATCATTTAATTAAAGGGAAATTTAACTTAAAACCTTAAACTTCCCTGCATTTAAAGCTCATTTTCATTGCTAAACCAGGAGTATTTCGTTGTACTTCAATCGTTCCCTGTTGCGCTAAAACTAATTCATTAACCAAAGCTAAACCAATACCAGTTCCTTGGGTTGAACGCGTTAACTCACTACCGCCACGATAAAATAATTCAAAAATCTTACTTTGTTGCTCTAATGAAATACCATTGCCATAATCACGAATTTTCATCTGAATTTGATCTTTATTTTTAGCATCCTTTTTAAAAATAAAATCGATTTTTTGACGACTCTCATCCTTTATTAAATCATTATCAAAAAACTTGATGGCATTGTCTGTAATATTGATCACAACTTGAGAAAATGCATCAATATCTACAAGTAGCATTATCTGTTCAGGGTGCTCAAATTCGCTAAGTATATTTAACTTAAAATCACTTTTTACTAATAATGACGAAACCTTAGAACGAATAATATCTGTTAAAATACTCAGTTTTGTATATTGCGGATTGACACTATGTTGAGGCTGACTTAATTTCGAAAGTTGTAAAATATTATCAATTAAGCGTGATAAACGTTCACTTTCACTGTGTATGAATTCGTAATATTCAGTTTTATATTCTTCAGAGGCTACCATGCCTGTTTTTAGCATTTCAGAATACATTCGAATCGAAGTTAAAGGTGTTTTTAGTTCATGACTGACTGAAGAGACAAAATTTAACCTTTGCTCTGCTAGTTTAAGTTGTTTAATGCCTAAACGATAAAAACCATAGCAGCCAATGGTTATGGCTAATATCAATGCCAGCATTAAGCTAATACTATAAATTGCCGCAGAAGATAATGGTAACTGACCGGTAGAATAACTAATACTGTAACCATTAAAAGGCCAATTTAAACTTTGATGATTAATCAGCAAATTTAGTTGTTTTTCTTTCACGGATAATTGTGTGACTTCAGCTTCTCCTTTTGAATTTACATGAGAAACAAAATATCGTTTTCCTTCTTTTATTCCTTCTCTTTGAACGGTAACACCAATATCATTATTAAACTGCGCGATCGAGAAGACTCGAGATACTCGGCTATCTAAGTACTCATCTAAATCAATAACATACCCTTGAAGCTTAGTTTGAGCGTTAACTTCAATAATACGATAGAAAATGAAATATTCGGGTACATCGGATAAAATATCAAATTTATCTTTCTTTTCAGGAAAATCTTGTTCAATTAAGCGTTTTAATTCATTTGAACGCGATGTGATTTGGTAAAGTTTGAATGAAATATCTCTACGTTTAACTGACTCTAAATCGACATCCTTAGATTTTAAATCCTCAGGACTATTAATTATATAGGGCCAAACAGGGCTGTTAAATTTTCCATTTATATCAATTTGAAAATATCCAAGAATTCCGGTAATACGTTCATTATATTCTGGTTTAGAAAGAGGCGACTTTACACGAGTCACTTGCTGATTTGTTGGATTGTAGAGGTGCTGATAATAATCAAACGCTTGCGGATTAATCGCATTTTCTAAAATAGCACGTTTAAAAAAGTGCTTATTTATTTGATAAGTTACTCTTTCTGTTTGTTGTTTGTATTCTATTAATAAGTCTTTTTCAAATTGATTAAAACCTTTATAAAAAACCACACTAACAGGGATCAGCAACAAAACTAAAAAAATAACAGTAAAAAAGCGCAGGCGATTAATACGCTGTTGATAGTTCAATAATCGTTTATCTGAAAATAATTGTTTCATATTAAGATTGGCAGCTAAATAGCTGATACCCTTCTCCTCTCAGTGTAACTAAATGCTTTGGAAATTTAGGGTCGATCTCAATCTTTTTACGAATTTTAGCAATATGAATATCAACCGTACGGGTATCCATATGCTCTGTGGATTTATATCCCCATACTTCTGTCAATAATTCATCTCGAGAAACTGGTTTTTTCTGTTGATTTAAGTAAGTTAAAATCTTAACTTCACGTCGGGTGTATCGCATTTCCTGTTTAAAAGAAATACCCGTTAATTTTTGTGTACATATAGTAACATCATCACCAATAATGAGCTTATTGTCGTTGCCAGACAACCCCGAACGCCTGATCAAAGCACTCACCCTTAGCACTAACTCTGAAGTTGAAAAAGGTTTCGCTAAATAATCATCGGCCCCTAAAGTTAAGCCGTTAATGATATCTTCTTCAGCATTTTTAGCCGTTAACATTAAAATAGGTTGAACTTGAGAATGTTGTCTAATGCCATTACAAATTTCAAAACCGTTTATTGACGGCAACATCACATCTAGAATAATACAGCTGTATTGTCCGCTTAAAGCTCGATTTAATCCTTTTTGGCCGTCCATTTCACTTTCAACATCAAAGCCATGAAATATAAAAAGATCGGTTAAGCCACGTAAAATACTTGGTTCGTCTTCAACGATCAAAAGTGTCGGTTTAATGCTCATATTATTTATTCGGATCCTTTGCTTATTCAATCGAGACTATATCATCATTCTTTTAATGGCTAATGCAAAGTTTTGTAAAAGTTTTCTACTTATATTTTTACTTTTCAAGCCTATTGGCTGCTAGATTTACTCACTAAGATAGCTTTAAATAAATTAAAGAGATCTAACAATGATAAACAGCGAAATTCAACCTCATCATCTATTTAAGCATTCCGTTATTCGTCGAACTATTTTATCTTGTATTATGATCAGTACCAGTGCGTTTTTCCTCGGTTTATCAAATGCTAGTAATGCTAATGAAACTAGCGTAAGTACGTCAAATATTGATAAATATGACGCTAATTTTTTTATGGCATTTGATCCACAAACCTTATATGACATTTTAGAAAAAACACCGGGTGCTAATAGCCTATTAAATTCGATGAATAGTGCATCACAAAATCGTGGATTTGGTTCAGCTGGTGATCAAATTTTAATAAATAGCAAACGTGTTTCAGGAAAAGAAAACAGCATAGCGAAAGAGCTTGACAACATTCAGGCAAAAGATGTTGATTATATTGAACTTATCCGTGGAACAAGATCAGACTTAGATGTTCAAAGTAATGGGCTAGTCATTAATGTGGTACTTAAAAAAGACATTGAGTCTTCTATTTTATGGACAACAGGTTCAGTTAAAACTGCCAATATTGCAACTCAACCCTTAGGTTCTCTTATCTATAGTGCTGGCATGGATAATTTCAAATATAGAATTGGCTTAAATCACGCAATCAATCCAAATGAACTAACTTCAATTGACCTATTTACATCTCCTGAACAAACTCATACTCATACCTATAAACGCATACGTGAAAACTTGTTTGAAAAAACTCAGTTAACAGGAAAGTTAGAATATTTACATTCTGATAAAACAGCTGTTCAGCTAAACGGCCTTTATGAAAAAATATATGTTGATGCAACAATAACCACCGATATTGAGCATTTAACAACGCAACAGCAAGAAGGCAAAGCCCTCGTTTATGACTGGGCAAGAGATAAATGGGAAATCAGCGGAGACATTACTCATGAATTAAATAATGACAACCATATGAAGTTAATGTTTATCAGTAATAAGTCTGACTCCGACGATAAAATTTGGCACTCTTCATCTCAAGATGGAGGTGAGTTTAAAGCTGATTACCAATTGCCCAGAATATATACTTTAAAAGAAAATGTATTACGAACAAATTGGCGCCATAGAGTAGACCCACATCATAGCTTTGATTCTGGTTTTGAAGTTGCGGTTAACCAATTAAAAGAAAATTTACAGTACATTAGTGAGTCAGGTTCGCCATACCATTCTACAGAGCTTAATAATATACAAGAAACCCGCTATGAAGCTTTTAGCAATTACAACTTTGCTATTTCTTCCGACATTAATCTGCAATCATCAATAATATATGAACGCTCTACTATAGACGTTAAAACAGATTTGGCATTAAAAAGTGATACCATGCAAAATGCCCAGAGCAATATTTCCCGCACATTTTCTTATCTTAAACCACGTTTAAATATAAGGTACGATTTAGATGATATCTATCAAATACGCTTTAATTATCAACGCACCGTTAGCCAGCTTAACCTAAAAGATTTTGTGCCCTGGTTTGATAGCTACGAATCGAGACTAGAAGAAACTAACCCTGATTTAAAACCAGAAGTGCGTGATGAATTATCAGTTGCTGTAGAAAAACAATGGCAACAAACCAATGGCAGCCTCACATTAACGCCCTATTATCATAAGATCACTGATTTAATAACCGAAGTATTACTAGTTAAACGCTCTGGCGATGGTAATGTTGATAACGGTAAGGAATATGGCATTAAATTAGATACAAACTTTGGCTTAGAGGCTTTAGGGCTGAATAATACCTTAATTAGTGCAAATTATACCTGGCGAAACAGTGAAATGAACCACCCTTTTACCGATGATAAAGCCCCAATCGAAAGAATAAGTAACGATGAATGGAATATAAGGTTAGATCAAAATGAATTATTGCCTGGACTTTCTTTTAGCCTAACGTTAGAAAATAAAAGCCGTTATGAATTTTATTATTACGATTATCAAGGCAATGTAGATACTAAAATGTCTGCCAACGCCTTTATTGATTATCAATTAACTCAAAACATAAAAGTTCGCCTAAAAGGAGATAATTTACTTCATGATAAATACACAGTAAATAGAACCCGCCATACAGGGCTATTTACCCAAAGTGATTTTTTAAGAGAAGAACAGAGGAAAAATCAACGTGCACCGAGGTTTTCAATCACCTTAACAGGTCAGTTTTAATATGGAACGTCCATACAAATACTTAAAGGTGTTTTATCACAAATAACATATGTTCAGGATAACGCTTCATAAGTTTAAACTGATGGCAATTGACTTAGCCGAATGCAGTTTTAAACTATTGCCAGTAAATACAAATTAAATCTATTTGTCTTTTTTAAATGATTTAATCAACTGTGAAATGATATAAGGTATGTTTTTAAAATTTTTAATTGATGAGTATACCTTTGCCATAATCTAATAACAGAGCTGAGGCAGCGCTATATTTCAATAGTTTTAACAATATTTTAAGAAACTTCATCTCCTTTATAAAATACTTACTTAATAGAATTAGACGTTTTACAATTGGTTTAATCAATACAGAGTCGGTATCTGTTAATTCTAACGGCTGAGAATTATTTTTATCCACTCAAGAGTAGCCCTGTTATTGGCTAGCCAAAGTTTAAAGGACAATGTATGAGTTTAACCTATGCGAATATGCCGCTCGATCGATGCAGTAATCAACGTAAAAACAAGCGCTGGCTAACGGCTGAATTTAATCACCAAGAAACATTATTTTGTGTTATTAATGATGGTATGAGCCTTTTTTCTCATGAGAATACGTTTAAACCCATTTATTTAAATAAAACTCAACTCGAAAGTTTATCTATAGATTCATGTATTTATTTGGGTAAAGGTGCACAATCAACTGAATCTACTCATATTAGCTCATTGTTTGCGATAAATTATGAAAAGCTACGCTTCTCTACACAAGAAGAATTGATTAAATTAGGCCAGTGGATAAATCTTCGTGAAGCAACATCGAATCTAACCATGCTCGATGCGTCAATTCAAGCGTTGGCTAAAGCACTGGATTACTGGCATACCACGCATCAGTTTTGTGGTAAATGTGGTAACGCCAGTAGGTCAGTTGAAGCAGGTCACGCTAGACGCTGTACTGAATGTCGTAATATGTCGTTTCCACGTACAGACCCAGCAGTAATTATGCTGGTAGAACATATGTTTCCAGACGGTATTGCTCGTTGTTTATTAGGTCGACAGGCCAGTTGGAAGCAAGGTATTTATTCAACTTTAGCCGGCTTTGTCGACCCTGGTGAAACACTTGAAGAAGCGGTAATACGTGAAGTCTCTGAAGAAACTGGCGTAGCCGTTGAAAGCCCACAATACATAACCTCTCAGCCATGGCCATTTCCAGCTTCAGTTATGTTAGGTTTTACGGCAGTTGCTACATCAAACACCATAGATATTAGTAAAGACGACCTAGAAGATTGCCAATGGTTTTCTCGTGAACAGTTAGCACATTTTTATTCTGTAAATAATGTCAAAGAAAGAAACGAAGAGAAACAGGATAAAAAAGATGAATATCGTATAGGTAGCGGGGACTCTATTTCATCTTATTTAATAACCGCGTGGAAAAATAAAGAAATTGGCCAATATTAGCCATAATAAAACTGCTTGAATAAATGAAATTACAGATAAACACCGCAAAGTGAATAACTTTTTGGGGTGTTTATCTTTAAAATAAATTAACTTTTAATCATTTTTAAATGGTAGATACCATTTTTGTCCTTTAGCTTGATCAAGATGTCTTCTTTACCATCTTGATTGATATCTTGCGTTAATATATTGCTATTATTTTCGGGCAAGTCATGTTTGATTTTTTTTGCTCTCTTACTTAACAAACGTTTCTCGTCACCATGATATATTTTCAGCTCATTGTCGTCAGTACGTAGTAATAAGTCTGCTTTACCATCGCCATTAAAGTCTTTAATGTTCATGCTTAAATCAAAATCAGGAGAGTCATTGTCTAGCTTTATTTTGAACTCGAAATCTTTTTCTATTTCAGAGTCTTCGCTAAATCGATATTGCTCCATGCCACGATGAAAACGAATTTCTGCATCTAATTCTATCGACTCACCACTTGCAGCTGCACTCGCAATAGAGATTATATCGGTAATACCAATGTCTACTTCAACTACGGCTAATTCGGCGTGCTTATCGCCCGTTAGATTAGGAAAGTCGACAATATTACTCTTCCCCTCTAAACTGATTTCACTGATTGGTTGTGCATCAAAGCTCAACAGCCCATTAACTCTTTTTCCGGGATAAACTTTTATTGTTTTTTTACCGCCCGGTGAAGTTAAACTAATTTCTACGTTATTCTTCGTGGTCTTAGTAAATAAATCGACAATGCCATCTTGGTTAAAATCGCTTAGTTTTGTCAAACGTTCAACCATATCACTGCCTTTAGCATCTAATTTAACTGGCAAGTTCAGTTGTTGGCTTTCATGATATCTAATGCTCTTGTTACTATTAGAACCAGTAAAATAAATAACGCCTTGCCTGTTGGTAAATACAACATCTAAAATGTTATCGCCATTAATATCAATAAACTCAGGTCGGTTAGGTAATTCAAAATTTACTGAAAGGCTATCTTGGTTAGTGCGTGTTTTTATTGTTGGTAAATGATTAATCTTATGCTCTGTAAAACTACCATCACTTTGCTGCTGATATAGGGTTTGTTGATTAAATCCCGGTAAGAATATATCAGTTAAGCCATCGTTATTACTGTCTACAGTAAATGAATGATGTTTGAACTCAACTGTATTCATTGTCGAATATAGCGATTGTGCTGATAACAAAAGTTGCGGCGCTTGGTCAGTAACTAGGTATAAACCTGTTGGCGTTAATGCCACAGCTTGAATGCTTTTATCTTCACCCCAGTAACCGTAATCATAAAGTAGTGTACCTTCGGGCAACTTAAGTGGTGCTGCTGTTTCGCTAAGTAAGTGCACTTGCTGTAAATAAGGTGTTTCACCACTGCCAGCAACAAACGCCGAATTTTCGACAGTTAGTACTAATTTATTATTAGCATGCTCACCAAGTGAAATACTCGCTGCCACCGATGTAGCAAAGATTGATATGCTTAATGCGAGTAGTGTTTTTTTCATGGTGTTTTTACAAACTTTATGTGCTTTATTTACTTTCATTTCTCTTCCTAGAGTTTTAAATCACGAACTTCAATAACGCTATGTTAACAAGTATAAAAATTCGATTTGGTGAAAAGTGATAAACGGTTAATCTTAGTGATGAGTGGTTTTTGTAATAATAACAATTTATTAGAAAATTATTTTTAAGAAAATTGATAATTACAATAAAAAGTACCCGATATAATATGTATTTTCCTATATTGGCTAGGCTGTAAAATGATTAGGAGCACTGAGAACAAATAAACTTATATAATGTGAACTTCCAGTTAATAACAGTTCGACGATTGCCTATATTTACTTAAAAACCACCTGCCTTATTTTCGACATATTTAGTCAGTACTTTGCCCTAATGCTGACGCAGCTAACACTCAATGCTTTGCTTAAATAACCTACACCCCATTAAGACAAGAGCAAGCGATGTTTACCTCTAAAAAAAAGTTACAACTTATCGATTATCAAGACTCATATTATTACCGGAAACAGCGTAATAAACGCCGCAACAAATGGTTAAAAATATCCTTTATATTATTACTCGTTATTGTACTCGTTTTTATTTTTGCGCCTTTTGCTCAAAGTACCCCCTTATATTTAGAGCAAAAAGTAACAAATGAAAACTCCCTTATCCAGGGGCCACAATTAGTTTTTGACCACCCAAACCCAGCGATGCGTGCCACTTTCCCGCTCGATATTGAAGCCAATATTGAAATTAATGGCTTAGTCGCACATGCAGAAATTAAACAAACATTCATTAACCCTCATGGGATTACTTTAGAAGGTAGATATCAGTTTCCATTACCTGAAAACTCTGCGGTAAAAAAATTAATTATAAAGGTCGCTGATAAAGAAATCGTTGGCAAGATAATGGAAAATAAGTCCGCTAAAGCACTATATCAAAAAGCCAAAAATCAAGGTAAAAAAGCAAGTTTAGTTGAACAGCGCCGGCCGAATTTATTTACCAACAAAATAGCAAACATTCCAGCACAGTCAATCGTTGTTGTTACGCTAACATTCATCATGCCGGTTTCTTTTGTCGATGGTCATTTCAATTTGACCCTGCCTTTGGCCATGACCAAGAAATATCAACCAATGTCATTCAAGAAATCATCTATTAATTCATCGGTTTTCCACCGAGGTACTTCGCATTCGCATTCAAAAAAATTAGATGAAGTATCTAAGCGGTCAAACAAAATCTCTACTTATACACAGGGGAAACCTGTCGCTCGAAGTCAGTCATCAATCAACATTGCATTAAATTCTGGAGTTCCTATTACCGCCATTTTTAGTAACAGTCATAAAATAAAATCGCGAGCAATAAATAGTACTCAGAATAATTACTTAATTAGCTTAAATAAAACACATGAGGAGTCTAATAAAAGCTTTAACTTAAGTTGGCAGTTGTTAGAAAACAATCAACCACAAATCAGTATTTTTACCGAAGAAATTTCTGGTGAGCATTATAGTTTATTAACTTTTTTTCCGCCCAAAACTGAAATCCAAAAAGTAATAGAAAGAGACCTTATTTTTATAATTGATACGTCTGGATCAATGCAAGGCAGTTCTATAGAGCAAGCGAAATCAAGCCTGCAACTCGCACTTTTGCAACTTAACGATAAAGACAGTTTCAATATTATCGCTTTCGATGATGAAGCGACTTTACTCTTTCCGATGACTGAAATGGCTTCAAAGAAGAACATTAGCAAAGCACTGACCTTTATTGATAACTTAATTGCTGATGGCGGCACTGAAATGTATCGCCCATTAAGCAACGCTTTAATGATGAAAAAGAGTAAAAAACAATCAGTGAAAGCCATTCGCCAAATAGTTTTTATTACTGACGGAGCAGTCACCAATGAATTAGAACTTATGCAACTGCTTAATACCGCTCAAGGGAGCTTTCGTTTATATACAGTAGGAATAGGCGCAGCACCCAATGGTTACTTTATGAAAAAAGCAGCTCAATTTGGTCGTGGTAGCTATGTATTTATTCAAAAACAAAATGAAGTACAACAAAAAATGACTGACTTCATGACAAAGATAAGCCAACCGGCGGTCAGTAATATTAAATTAATTTTTGATAATCATGTTCAACAACACGTTGATGTTTATCCTAAAATGATCCCTGACTTATATTTTAATGACCCCCTGCAACTAGCAATAAAATCTCAACTTCCAATCACTAGTGTTCAACTAACCGGTGAGACAGCAACAACACCTTGGTATCGGCAGCTAATTATTAATGAAAATACTTCATCAAAAGGAATTTCATCGCTTTGGGCAAGAAGAAAAATAGAAAGCTTGCTCGATAGCCTTGTTGTTGGAGCAAATAAAGGGCAGGTTAAATCGCAGGTTATTTCTACATCGCTCAATCATCAAATAATATCGCCTTACACAAGTTTCATTGCGATAGAAAAACAATCTGAAGTTTTACCTTTATTCGCTAAAAACAATTTATCTGATGCACGCCAGCCTAACAGCAACACTATACAAGCTCATGAAAGTTTAATGGTTGCTATGCCGCAAACATCAATCGGCTGGCTATTACAGTTCCTAATAGGCATAGCATTATTGCTAATGACCCAAATAAGCCAATTTTCTCATTTATCAAATAGATACTTAAAAAAGTGAGCCGTTATGAAAATCATGATTAACAGATCGTTACTTATAGCGGGTTGTTTACTTTGTCTTCATGCGATCTGGCTACCTGCAAAAGCATTACTTTCGCAGCACTTGATTAGTTATAGCTGGCATCAAGCGATGCAATTGCAGCAAAAAATAAAACCTTGGCCTTGGGCTGATACCTACCCCATTGCCGAGCTTTCATTTCATCGCTTAAAAAAAAATATTGTCGTACTTAACGGCGGAGACCCTACAACTTTAGCTTTTTCAGCGGGAGCTATAGCTCCTTTTAATCAAACAAACAGCGTTCAGCCTTTTGTTGTTGCTGGGCATAGAGACAGTCACTTTTCATTTTTAAACGAGGTATTTATGAACGATATAATTTCATTGGCTGACAAACATGGTCGAAGCCAACTTTATCAAGTTGAAGCCATAGATATTGTTGATGCTGCTACTGGAGAACTACCCGTTCTAGCAGATGACTCATCACTGGTTTTAATCACGTGCTACCCTTTTACTAATATTGCTAATGCAGATAGTTTTACGGACAATAATAGTAATGAAAGGTATGTGATAACAGCAAAGTTACTTTGATTAGCAAGGTTTAACATCTTGGTTTACTTGAAGTAAAAGGCTTAATATTTAACTAAGCCTTTTTTAAAGAGTTCAAAATTTGTTATTATTCTGGGTCGGTATATCCCGACCAGATATCTGCGTTTATTGTTGGTTTCTTTTTACGTTTTTTCTTACCCGTGCCTGCAGGTTTTGCCATAGGCTTCTGTGCGGCATTAATTGAATCACTATTAACTTCATCGGCTTCAAAGCCTTTGATTTGTTCACGTTCAAGTCGAATTTTGTTCTTCTTTTCGATTATTTTGAAATGATGGTAATCTTCATGATCGATAAGCGATAATGCTAGCCCTACTTCACCAGCACGGCCACTTCGGCCAATACGATGCATATAGTCTGATGGACTTCTAGGTAAATTAAAATTGATCACTACCGGCAGTTTTTCGATATCTAGTCCACGAGCCGCAATATCAGTTGCGATGAGTACTTCAATATCTCCTGCTTTAAAGCCGTCGAGTACTCGGCTACGTTCACCTTGCCCTTTATCGCCATGAAACACTTCGGCGCTAATACCACGTTTAGCAAGTTTTTCAGCAAGATGTTCACAGTGATGTTTTGCATTGACAAAAATAAGCGCTTGTCGCCATTCATTTTTTTGAATTAAATGAGCTAATACCGCTGTTTTTTCGCCTTTGTTAACTGTAAATACTCGTTGCACTAAAGTGCTTGCATCACTACTTTGTACTTGTATTTCAATCGGGTTATTCAGTAATTCTTGCGTTAGCGCCTTTACTTGCTCTGGAAATGTGGCTGAAAATAATAGCGTTTGTTTTTTCTTTGGTAGTAATGCTAGCAGCGCAGTTAACTCTTCTGTAAAACCTAGACTTAACATGCGATCGGCTTCATCAAGAACTAAAGTGTTTACCAAGTCGAGTTTAATAGCATTACTCGAAATTAAATCGAGTAATCGACCGGGTGTTGCAACTAAAACATCCGTGCCACCACGTAAAGCGAGCATTTGGGTATTCACAGACACACCACCAAAAACTACACTCGTTTTAATCGCACCGTTAAAATGAGCAGAATAAGACTTAATACTGTCGGCAACTTGTTTGGCGAGCTCTCGAGTAGGTACGAGAATCAGCCCAGTAACATAGTTACCTTGACTCTTTTTACTCTTTGGGGATTTATTCGAATCTTGCTGTTGAAATATATGCTGCAACATAGGCAGTGCAAAAGTAGCAGTTTTACCTGAACCGGTATTTGCGCCGGCGATTAAGTCACGACCTGCTAATACACTCGGAATAGCTTGCGCTTGAATGGGCGTTGGCTGCATATATTCTAGCTCAGTTACGCGAGCTAAAAGTGGTGTAATAAGGCCAAGTTCTTTAAAGTTGGCAGGCGTAGAAACAGAGGTCATTAATATAAAGGGCTCAAAGCTAAGATATGTCACTTATTTTAGCGCATTTATGCCCCGTTAAGTTAGTGAAATCTGGTAAACAATTCTGTTGTGTTATTAAAAACCGAATATTGCTCACTCTAGCTTTTGATATGCTCGATTTTTTCAATATTTTGTAGATTAATTTTAAAAGAATCCCACTCTTTTACTCTAAAGCCAAAAGATAACTAGATTTTAGTACTATCCATTAAACAAATATCAATTACGTATATTGAATACAGGATAAAATATATTAATTTCGAAATAAAACATGAGCTTTATCGGTCTGTTATGAGTAATTAAAAATAGTAGATCATATAGACTCAAATAGGTGTTTAAAATTAAACTTATAATAGCTTTGTTAACAAGTATTTTTATTTCTAGCGTACAAGCCAATGAACATGCTGAAAATACACAGATAGAAAAGTTAATAAATAAAATCAGCAATATAAAACAAGAGTACAATATTCCTGCTGTTGGTCTCGTTATCATCAAAAATAATAAGCTTCAGTGGTTAGGCTCTTTGGGACTAGCAGATAAATTAAATAATATCCCCGCTGATGAAAACACGATTTATCGGCTGGGTTCAATTACCAAAACTTTTACTTCTCTTGCAATACTTAAATTAAAAGAACAGGGTAAAATCAGTTTAAATGATCATCTAGAAAATTATGTATCTAGACAATATTTTAATAATAACTGGCGGAGTAAAAATCCAATTACCATTGCCCAATTACTTGAACATACCGCAGGGTTTAATGATATAAGTAGTGCAGAATTTGACCACGATGATCCGAGTCCAATAGCAATAACCGAAGGTTTAGCATACAACGCTGAATATCATATTACGCGATGGCAACCTGGGCTTCATAGTGCTTACAGTAACTTAGGTAGTGGTTTAGCTGGTGCTGCTATCGAAAGCATCACAAATACAAGCTTTGATGAATTCCTAAAGAAAGAAATATTAGCGCCTTTGAAAATGCCCGACTCTTCAACCCTGTTAACCGAGTATGTAAAAAGTAAACTGGCGAAAGGTTACGATGATAGCGGTGTCGATGAGTCTGATTATTGGCACTTAATTTTACGCCCTTTTGGTGCATTAAATAGCTCACCTAAAGAGATGGAAAAATTTCTTAGCATGTTAATAAATCGAGGAATGCTCGGTGAAACAGCTTTTTTAACGCCCAACTCAATACAAAGAATGGAATCACCTCAAACAACATTGGCTGCCAAAGCAGGTTTAAAATTTGGTTATGGGTTGGGAAATTACCACTCTGAACATAACGGTTTATTATTCCATGGTCATGGTGGTATGGCAGCCGGATATCTATCACGATATGACTATTTATTAGAGAATAAATCAGGTTATGTATTAATGATTAATGCCAATAATCAATCAGCATTAACCGAAATATCTAGTGCAATAAAAGACTTTTTGTCAGTCGGATTACTAGCAAAAACAACTAAAATTCAACCGCTACCTACCACAATAACTGATTTTTCTGGTTTTTATCAGCCTGCCGCTGCTAGAGGACGTATTTCATTAATTTTGGGTAAATTGTTAGGTATACAATATTTATCTATAGAGAACAATGAGCTGGTTTTATCTTCTTTATTCAGTGGTAGTAAGCGTCTCAAACATAAAGGTAACAACACCTACAGTGAAGACGATTTACAAATACCAAATACCGCCTTGATTAAAACAAATGATAACGAAATGTATTTACAAAATGACAATAATTACCAAAAAATACCGACATGGCTATTTTACAGTCAAACAGCTATTTTAATTTCCACCTTATTACTTATTTTATACAGTCCAATTTATGTGGTGTTTTTATTCATAAAACAACTGTACTTAAGAAAGTTACCTAACCGTAAGCAATATTTTAAATTATTCAAGATAATCCCATTTTTACTGCTACTCACTTTCTTTAGTTTAATCATTATATTCGAACCTAGCATGGGTGATAACACTGAGATAATCTTTCAAGTTGTCACTATGTTATTAATTATTACATCGCTTATATCTTTAACTGTAGCGCTTTGGAGAAAAGCAAGTTTCCCCCTTAAATGTCGACGCATATTGATAAGTGCTTTAAGTGTAATAATGGCTATATATCTATACAACGGTAGCCTACTCAGTCAACCGATTTGGAGTTAACTTTACAACACGTGCATTAAATCTGCGGTTTAAATTTTAAAGGCTTTAGGCAAAAAACTTTTAGTCATCACCTTTAACTGTGAGTATTTTCCAAGTGATAAATAAGCCGATATGGGATATCGGCTTTACCTTAAGACAATATTTTCAAGCTGACCTTTAAGGTCACTACTCTCAACTATTAATCTTGATTTTGTTCGTCCTGTAACTCAATATTTAACTCTAAAACGTTTAATTCACCACTTTTATTATCAAGGTTAATCGACAAACTGTTGTCAGATACCTGCACGTATTTACGTAAAACGTTAAGAATATCTTCAGTTAACTGTGGCAAGTAATCGGGCTGTTTATTCCTATTGTTACGTTCATGCGCAACAATAATCTGTAAACGCTCTTTGGCTTTTGAAGCCGTTGTTACTTGCTTTTCTTTTTTACGTAAAAAATAATCAAGTAATGCCATGTTAACCTCCAAATAAACGACTAAGAATGCCTTTTTTCTCGGCAACTAAGAATCTAAAATCAACTTTATCACCTAATAGGCGATCAATAACATCCTGGTAGGCTTTACCTGCGTCACTTTCAGTATCTAAAATTACCGGTTCGCCTGCATTAGATGCTTTAAGCACCGCTTGTGACTCTGGAATAACGCCTAATAAAGGTATCGCTAAAATATCTTCTACGTCTTCAACGCTGAGCATTTCGCCCTCTTCTACCCGTTTAGGAGAATAACGAGTTAATAAAAGGTGCTCTTTAATAGGCTCTAAGCCAAGTTCAGCTCGGCGAGAACGACTTGATAACATACCTAATATTCGGTCTGAGTCTCGTACAGAAGATACTTCTGGATTGGTAGTAACTATGGCTTCATCTGCGTAATAAAGTGCCATCATCGCACCAGCTTCTATGCCAGCCGGAGAATCGCAAATAATATAATCAAAACTTTCGCCAAGTTCTTCAAGTACTTTACCAACATTTTCTTTATTTAACGCATCTTTATCACGCGTTTGAGAAGCTGGCAATATTGACAAACTGCTAACGCGTTTATCTTTAATTAATGCCTGATTTAACGTTGCTTCACCATTAATTACGTTCACAAAATCATAAACGACGCGACGCTCACACCCCATAATAAGGTCAAGGTTACGTAAACCTATATCAAAATCAATTAAAACAACTTTATGACCTTTTAATGCCAGGCCTATACCAATTGCGGCGCTTGATGTCGTTTTACCAACGCCACCTTTTCCAGATGTAACTACAATTATTCGTGCCATAGACCGAATATCCTTTTAAATAAACTAAATGAGTTTTGATGACACCAATTCGGTGTCAGATAAATGTATATAAGCAGGCAAACTCCAATGCTGTTCCATAGACTCGCTTAGCCAATAGTTGCCATTGATAGAAACCAACTCTGCTTCAAGGTTTTGACAATAAATTTGCGCTTGATGATGACCTTTAGCGCCAGCAATTGCTCTACCACGTAATGAGCCATAAACATGAATATTGCCATCAGCAATAACTTCAGCTCCGGCTGAAACTGAGCCAATAACAACTAAATTTTGCTCTTTAGCATAAATTTGTTGACCAGAACGAATTTGTCCTCGGTGTATTTTGTCAGTGTATAACGCAAGCTTCGGGGCAAGTTCTATTTTTTCAGCTTTTGTCGATCTTTCCGGATTTACTGTGGTGTTTTCAGATGCTATGGCAACTTTCGCAGTATTATTGACTGAGTTATTTGCTGAATTAACAAACGAAAATCCCAAATCACGAATTAGCTTTTTTTGCTCTTTAGGTACTGCGCCGGTAAAACCCACAAAAGTGAATTTCAATTCTTCAACTAATGTTTTTACGGCTTGATAATCAATCGCGTTATCTACCCGCTCAATATCAATAACGATTGGTACTAAATTAAAAAAATCAGGTGCTTGGTCGATTTTATTTATTAAATCTTGGCGAACATCAGCTAATGTTGTCGTTTTCAAATGTAAAACAGATAAAGTAAAGCTCGAACCTTTAAATTCAATGCTGGCATCAGCCATATAGAAGGTTTTCCTAAAATAAGGGAGTTCATTAGTACTATAATTAACGCTATAAATTAAACGGTTTATTCGCCGTGAAATTAGCACTAACTAGCACTTTATTGCGTTTTCCAATGTAGCAAGTAAAGCATTATGCCCTTGCTGATAGCGTTCAATTTTATTATCTGCCATTAATAATGAATAACTTAAATTAACTGATGCAATCAATAATGCACTCTCGCTGCTGCGAGAGCCTGACTGTTGTTTAATATCATTACACATAGCAGCAAGTCTATTAGCCGCTTGCTTTAAATTCTCTGCTTGTTCAGCTGAGCAAACAAATTGATGTTGCTTACCCAAAATGTCAATGCTGATGCCTTTAGAATCTTTAGCAGACATTAACTAACCTCTTCAACGCTTCGAAGTTTGTCTAATAAGCTAGCTAATGAATTACTGGTTTGCTTTTGCTTCTCTTCATTGTCGAGTGCTTCAAGTTGAAAAGTTTCATTTTCATCTATCAAAGCTACTTTTTGTTGCTCAAGTTCTGCAACTAGGTTTTTGAGTTTAGTGTTTTCATCAATTATTTTTTCGATCAGTTGTTCGAGTTGAGGGAGAGTATTTTCTAACATAAGGCGCTCTTGTTAACTGGGCTGGATTAAGGGCGGCAAATTTAATCTAAAGTGAGGCAGAATGCTACTATTAACGCTTATTATCCTCTGAAATAATGCAACAATTAGTAACTTTATATTAATCAAACAAAAAACGATTAAAAAAGAATCTTTAACAAGACAAATTATGAACTTAGCAAGTAAATCATGGATAATGTTCACAATGTAAAAAAGCTTAAAAAACAAACGAAATGCAAAAGTGCTAACTAAAATCTTCTGACAAAAAATCTAGCTACTCCTATTTACCCTTATAATTGAGTTGCAATTAAAGATAATTGTATGAAGTATAACTAATAAGCCGCATTGAAGCTTTTATGCTGCAATGGTATTATTCAAGATTAGCCATGAGTGATACGAAATTAACAGAATCCCTAAAGGGTCTGTTGCTATACTTGAACTTTATCATCTTATTGATAAGTCATAATGACCTAATTTACCAACCTAATGAATGCTTAATAATTAAAACCTATGACCAAAAACACTTTTACACCTGAATTACTTGAACAACACTTTACCAAAACTGAATGGAAAAAAGGCGCGAGAATTTTTCAAGATAAAGGTATTAAAGCCTGTGCACTTGATGGTGAAATAATACGTGGTGTAGTCTTTAGTGAGCGTTCTCGCCAAAACAGCTATTCAACACGTTTGGTCTTAAATATTAAGTATGATGGTCTGGCAAGTTATTGTGATTGTTATGTCGGCCGTGACTGTAAACATGGTGCAGCTCTAGCGCAATTTTATATTAATGAAAAGTTTGACCAAAACAGTATAGCGACATCAGAAAAAGTTATAGATAAATGGCTTAATCGTTTTCAAGCACAACCAAGTCGTTATCAGCCCAACGCTCAACAAAAATCATTATTGTACTTTTTAAAGCCCAATAATTATAACGAAGACGATTACTATACGTTAGGTATAAAATCGGCTCGTCCTAAGGTTAATGGAGGCTGGAATAATTCGATTGGTAGCGAGTTTTCAGCAAGTTCATTAATTAATAGTGCTTATGCGACTAACGATGATGTTTCTGTACTTACCGAACTTATACGTACTAATCAGTATGGCGATAACGTTAAGTATTACGATTTATTCGAACGTATTATAAAAACTAATCGCTGTTTTTGGCACAGCAGCTACGACTTAAGTGATGCAATGACATTAGGTGCGCCATTAGAAGCCGAGTGGCAATGGATAGCGCTTGATAATAAACTACATACATTGCAATTGGTATTTATGGAACCTGCTACCAGTGTTCTTATTATTAAAGCACAACCACTTTGTTATTATGATGAAGAAAAAAATTGCTTTGGTAAAATTAATACCAATACCCAATGTGATTTTGAAGCTGACTTACTTAACTCTCCCATTTTTGAAGAAGACAAATTACCTTGGATTTTAAATAAACTGTCTATGTCATTAGGTGATGCTGTTCAACGGTTACCTAAGCCCAAAACCGAATTCTCACAAGAGTTAACAAAACCCGAAGTTTATTTACATTTTTCAACTCCCCGAGGAGCAGATCCTCAGTCAGGCTTCGTGAAAGTTAATTTTTCTTACCAAGGTACTTTAGTTAACCCACATAATGAAAGTGTCACGGTTATACCACCCAATTTAAGTGATAACGAAAGCAATGACGATAGCGAGAAAAAAGTTAAGTTATATCGCGACTTAACGTTTGAGCAATCTGTTATTGATAAGTTGACGACGTTAAAATTCAGTACTCAGCCTAAACCTAAGCGCTATACTTTTACCAATGAAGACTATTTGAAAAAAGATAAGGCTCCTAAGTATTCGATGATAATGGATGGCCGTTACCTTTGGCATCACTTTTTACATCAAGAAGTACAGTTGCTTAAAGATTTGGGCTGGAATATTAGCTTCGCTGATGACTTTTATTATAAAGCGCTCTCTACCGATAGTGTTTTCGATGCCGAAGTCATACAAACTGGTGATCACGACTTTTTCTCATTAGGGTTGAACTTGACCATTGATGGTAAAAAAATGCCAGCATTCCCTATTTTGCTTGGCGCTATCGAGCAACTTCCTAGATCAGCATTACTTGACAGAGAAAAAGAAAAACTTATTTCACCTGACGCGCCTATTTATGTTGATTTAGAAAAAGGCGATTTTGTTGCCTTACGTTATCAAAGCGTTCAGCCCATATTAAAACAATTTATTGAACTCTTTATGCCTAATGCCTTAAATCAAGATGGCACTATGGAGTTATCACGTTTTCAAGGTCATCAAACATTATCGATGTTAGACGACCAAGGAATGATAGCGACAGGCACCAGTAAATTAAGATCATTAGCAGATAAATTAAAAGACTTTCAAGAAGTCACTACTGTTCCTGTACCAAAAGGGTTAAACGCAACGTTAAGAACATACCAACACCAAGGACTAAATTGGTTACAGTTTTTACGAGAGTATCACTTAAACGGAATTTTAGCGGACGATATGGGGTTAGGTAAAACCATTCAAACCCTCGCGCATTTGTTAATTGAAAAACAACAAGGCCGATTAACTAAACCCGTATTAATAGTGGCTCCGACCAGTGTTATTTTTAACTGGGCCAATGAAATTGAAAAATTTACCCCACAACTTTCTTATCAGGTATTACACGGTAGTAAACGTCAGCAGCATTTTGATTGCTTAGCAAGCTCTGAAGATCTTGAAAATCCAGTTGATATCATTATTACCAGTTATGCGTTAATAACAAAAGATTTAGCCTTGTATAGTCAGCAAAAGTTTTATTATCTTGTTCTTGATGAAGCCCATTACATAAAAAATACCAAAACAAAATTATACCAAGCATTTTTGACACTAAAAGCACAGCATAAACTGTGCTTAACAGGTACGCCTATGGAAAATCATTTAGGTGAATTCTGGGCGCAATTTAATTTTTTACTACCTGGATTTTTGGGCGGACAAAGACAATTTACCAAACTATTTAGGACCCCTATAGAAAAACACGGTGAGCTAGAGCGTAAACAACTTTTGAATCAGCGCATTAAACCGTTTATTTTACGAAGAACCAAAGATAAAATAGCAACTGAGTTGCCACCGAAAACTGAGATTATACAAAAATTGCGTATTGAAGGTCAGCAAGCTGAACTCTATGAATCGGTTCGTTTAGCTATGGATAGCCGCTTAAAAGATATTATTGCTGACAAAGGCTTAAAACGCAGCCAAATAGAAGTCTTGGATGCTTTATTAAAACTCAGACAAGTTTGCAACCACCCTAAATTATTATCCTTAGATGGCGCTAAAAAAGTTGAACAATCAGCTAAACTTGATTATTTAATGGAAACTCTGCCTGAGCAAATTGATGAAGGCCGTAAAATATTAATTTTTTCCCAATTTACCAGCATGCTTAGTTTGATAGAAGATGAGCTAGTAAAAGAAGAGATTAGTTATGTCAAATTAACAGGCTCCACTACTAAAAGGCAAGAAGTCGTTGATCAGTTTCAGAACGGCGAAGTTCCAGTGTTTTTAATTAGTTTACGTGCAGGTGGCGTAGGATTAAACTTAACGGCTGCCGATACAGTGATTCATTTTGATCCTTGGTGGAACCCTGCAGTAGAAAATCAAGCCACCGATAGAGCTTATCGTATAGGGCAAGACAAGCCAGTTTTTGTTTACAAATATATAATTGAAAACTCTATAGAAGAAAAAATTCAAAAAATACAACAAAATAAATCTGAACTAGCAAAAGCGCTTTTATCTGAAGAAGTCAGCGATAATAAACTCAGTTTAACTGACGATGTGTTAGGCTCCTTACTCGCGCCACTAAGCTAATAAAGGAAAGTAGGCCAAATAAAGTACGCTAATATATTAACTAAATATACAATTATAGCTATATGCTTATATGTTAGCGTAGATTAAACTCCTAAACTCCATCAATAACAGGCATAACAATACTTAATAAAACAAGCTAGATGATCATCATGTAATGCCTTAATTGAAAGGTAAACCAAGGAGCAGGCTATGCTTTTTTAGATACGTTCAATAAGGTTATTCGTGTGAGCTAATATTCGCGTTTCATCACGGCCTACCCCACTGCTGTCAATAAACGAAATATCAGTGATACCAATAAAACTTAAAACATGTCGTATGTAGTTTGAAATAAAATCTAATTCACTGCCTATTTTAGTACCACCAGAAACAATGATAATATATGCCTTTTTATTATTCACTAAACCTATTGGTCCACTATCGCTATATCGGAAGGTTAATTTAGCCCTGACAATTTGGTCAATCCAAGCTTTAAAAGCTGCAGGTACTCCGAAATTATAGATAGGCAAGCCAATTATAATTAAGTCAGCATCATTTAACTCTTCAACTAATAAATCAGATGCTTTCAAGTGCTTGTGCTGCTCAGCAGTTCTTTCATCTAGGTCTGTAAAGTTAGCTTTTATCCAGTTTTCATCAATAAAAGGGATCCCATCTGCTAAAT
>Ga0209292_1000607_pt1 | contig 46277 bp, 32 predicted proteins | sample GOMGulsemesocosm_2_FD_184634 | JGI IMG/M metagenome (GOLD analysis project Ga0209292, IMG submission 184634) | Methane-oxidizing microbial communities from mesocosms in the Gulf of Mexico - GOM9C Gulf of Mexico (SPAdes) (version 2) | ecosystem: Environmental > Aquatic > Marine > Cold seeps...
GGTTAAGATTTAAATAGTCTAGTGTTTAAAATGCTAGCTTGTTGAATTTATAATTACGTACTTAAACAAAAAGAGCCTATCAAATTAATGATAGGCTCTTTTGTAAAATAAGTAAATACTATATTAGTGTTTAATAATCTTTTTTAGATTATAAGTTTCACCAGAATTAATTCTAATTAAATAAACTCCATTTGTTAATTCTGAAAGATTAACTTGGATTAGCGATTGTTGTATGTTAGACTCTAAATAAACAATTTTCCCGTTCAAGTCTGTAATCACTATTTCATCTATTAGTTTGGTAGACTCAATGTTAATTAATTCAACTGTTGGGTTGGGGTAGATATTTAATTTTAATTCCTTAGTTTTTTCTTCAATACCTACATTTACAATTTCAATTGTTGCATTAACGGCATCAGAAGAAGAACTACATCCGTTAGCATCTGTATATATAATAGTGTACTCACCATTACCATAAAGAGTATAGTCTAAAGTATCATTAGTTTCTGTAGCTAAAATTACATCATCCATATACCATTGATTTCCATTAATATTATCAGAAATAATGAAAATGCTATCTTGAGTAATTGAAGGTGTTAAGGGAGTTGGATTTACATTAATTGTAACTGTTCCTGTTCCATTACAACCATTCAAATCAGTACCTTGAACAGTATAAGTAGTCGTTGTTATTGGTGCAGCCCAAGGACTATCACCAATTAAAGAACCTAATGTTGGGTTGAATGTCCAAACGTATGAATCAGCTCCACTTGCATTTAATTGTATTGAATCGTTTTCACAAATAGCAGCATCAATTCCTGCCGATACTATTGGTAATGAGTTAATACTAACTTGTACATCATCTGTAGCTTTACAACCATTTATATCGGTTCCTTGAACAGTATATGTTGTAAGAGTTGTTGGATTGATAGATGGGTTAGCAATGTTGACTGGTGATAATGTCGGTGCAGCTGTCCATAAATAACTCACAGCACCACTTGCTAATAAGTTCATTGAGTTTCCAATGCAAAGTGAAGTGTCAACACCAGCAAACACAGCGGGTGATAGATTAACAAATACGATTACTGTGTCCGTATTTTTACAGCCATTAACATCTTCACCCTCTACAATGTAAGAGGTTTGTAGAGCAGCTGTAGCCCAAGGGTTAGATGAGTTCAAATCAGAAAGTGATGGGTCAGATTGCCAAAGATAAGTAAGTACCCCAGTTGCGAATATATGTGCAGAATCACCTTCACAAATAGTTTGATCAACTCCTGCACTTATAAAAGGAAGGTTGTTAGTTGAAATAGTAACTGAATCTCTTGCTGTACAGTTATTAACATCAGTTCCAGTTACAATGTATTTTGTTTGAGAAGTTGGATAAACCCAAGGATTATCTATATTTTGAATCGGCATTGTTGAGGCTAAATCCCAAATATAAGTTGATGCACCTGTTGCTACTAATTGAGTAGAATCATTCACGCAAAGAGTAGTCGGTAAACCAGCTTCAATTACTGGAGAAGAATGTAATGAAATTGTAACCGTACTCGTATTTGTACAATTATTACCATCTGTTCCAGTAACAGTATAAGTTGTTGCATTAGTAGGATTGGCTACAGGGTTATCAATAAGAAGTTGAGAGAGGGTAGGGTCAACATCCCAAACATAACTTGTAGCACCAGTCGCTAGTAATTGAGCTGTGTTCTCTGGACAAATTGTTTGAGTAATACCGGCTGAAACTGTTGGTAAAGTATAATTAGAAACAGTTGCATTTGCTGAGTTTTGACATCCATTAACGTCCGTAATTGTTACAGTATAAATACCTGCTGTACTCGCTATGGTAAAGCTATCAATAGATGGTGTATTCCATGTATACGACACATAAGAATCTGTATATAATTCAACCGAACCTCCAGTACAAAATGCAAGAGGTGAATCATTGTAAATACTTGGAGTAGGTATTGAGTTAACGGTTACAATAACCGTATCATAATCGATACACCCAGAAGCACTTTCACTACTAACAGTATAGGTTGTTGTTATAGATGGAGAAGCTGTAGGGTTTGTACATGTTGTACATGAAAAATTAGCTACTGTTATTGCCTCACCAGATACTACACTCCATTGAAAATTACTACCGAAAGAACCAACTGAAGTAGCAACCAAGTTAGTAGATTGACCTACACAAATAGCAACATCTACAGGTGCGATTGTTTCTAATTGACAATATTTAATTGTGCTATAATCTAAATTAGTTGATGCTCCACCATGACTCGTTCCGGAAATGTAAATATTATCACCACCATCAATTCTCATTTTTAAAGCTTTATCACTATTTCCTGCTGGGCCATCAAAACGAGTTGCCCATTGTTCGTTCCCTGATAAGTCATACTTAATAGTATAGTAATCATTATTTGAACCAGCTAAATTACTATAACCTGTTACATATAAACCATTTGAAGCAGAAATTTTAATATCAGTAGCTTCGTCAAGACCAAGTCCGGGTGTTGAATATCTATCAGACCACAATTCATTTCCAGCCGCATCATATGCAATTGTGTAATAATCTTCAGCTGTTGCAGTTGATTTACTTTTACCAGTTATAAATAAATTTCCAGTTGATTCATCAACTACAAGTGCATTTATCTTATCTGTTGTTCCATCATTACCACCATACATCTTTTGCCATTGAATAACTCCAGAGTTGTTTAACTTCATTACAAGATAATCATCTTGTTCAGTTGTACTCACAAAACCTTGTCCTCCAATATAAATATTTCCACTAGCGTCTAAAGTCATTGCATTTGGTGTGTCAATATTACTAAACCCTGAATCTCCGTATGTAGTCCAAGTGATTGCTCCTAAATCAGAACTGAACTTCATAATTCTAAAATCATAATAGGTTGCTGTACTTGCGTATTCACGAGTTCCACCAAGATAGACATTTGAACTTGCATCTAATGCAATAAAAAGACCTTCATCAACTAAACTCCCGCCTGTGGAAGTTACAGCTAATTCAGTTCCAGTCGCAGAATATTTTATAACAATATAATCTAAGTCAGTAGGAGAAAGGTTATAATTACCGGCAATGTAAATTTCATTTGAAGTGTTGACAGCAACATCATTTCCTATATCATATAGATTTGATCCACCATAAATTTGATTCCAATCTTGAAGACCTGTTGCTCCAGTTATTTTTAAGACAAATATATCCCAATCCCCACCAGAAATAAATCTAGCACCAGTAACTATAACATCTCCATTATTATCAACTGCTAGAGCTCTAGCCTCATCAAGTCCAGTTCCACCGTATGTGTTTGTCCAAAGTTCAGTACCGCTATTATCGTATTTAATCGTTACGATATCAAAATCTGTCCCATTAAATGATGTACCTGTTACAAATGTATTTCCAGATCCATCCAATTCAAAGTCTACAACTTTATCGATACCATTTCCTGTTCCATTATATCTAGATTCCCATTGCACATTTATTTGTGCTGTACTTATTAGTGTTGCGAGTAATAGTGTAATCAGTAGGATTGTTTTGTTTATCATTTTTTTTCATTTAATATAGAATACAGTGTTCAAATGTAGGTAAATTTAGTTTAATAGCAACATCTTGTCTATAAACAATATGAATATAATGATTAAAAAATAAAAATATTCTAAAAATTCAAATTATTATTGTAGATTCGCCAACTGAATTCGATTTATTTCAATGTTCAATATATAAATACTTATGAAAAAAATATTATTTAGTATAATCGTATTGTTATTAACTTTCTCTTCAAATGCCACACATATTGTTGGAGGAGAAATACAGTATGAACATTTAGGTGGGGCATCTTATAAGTTAACAGTAAAACTTTATAGGGATTGTGATCCTGGCAGTTTTAATTTTCCAGGTGCCGTTGATGTTACAGTAGATAATGGCAATGGTACAAGTTATACTACTTTTACTTTACCTATTTTGGGTAGAGATACATTGAATCCTCCAATTGACACATGTGCCTTTGATCCAGGGATTTGTGTTGAACAAGCCATTTTCTCTTCAATTGTAAACTTACCTCCAAATACGGGTGGTTACCATTTGTATTTTCAAATTTGTTGTAGAAACGGTAGTATTGATAATATTACTAATCCTGTGAATGCGGAGGAAACTTTTTATGCATATGTGCCAGATAACAACTTGATACTTACTAATTCAAGTCCAATAATTTCTAATTTCCCTCCTGTTTTTGTTTGTAATAATACAGATTTAAGTCTTGATTTTGCGGCTTCAGATTTAGATGGTGATTCATTGGTTTATTCATTTTACACACCATATGATGGTTTTAATGGAACTGGAATTACTTATTCTGCTGCTACTCCTCCAAATAATTTTCAGAGTAGTACAGTGACTTGGGCTGGTGGGTATAGTGTGAATAGTCCATTAGATCCATTTGGAGGTCTTGGGTTGTCAATTGATCCTAATACTGGTTTTATTTCTGGTTCACCTGTAATGGTGGGTCAATTTGTTGTTGGAGTTATGGTTGATGAATATAGAGATGGAGTTCTAATAGGAAGAATTACACGTGATTTTCAAATGAACGTTTTAAATTGTCCACCTCCGCAAGAGGCTTTAATTGGTCCGGCCAACGGTTGTGCCGGTTCTAATATAACTTTTGATAATCAGAGTGGTGCTGGGGCAAATGGATTCTTCTGGGATTTTGATATAGGTTCTCCCAATTTAATCCCTACAGATACGTCAATTAATACAAACCCTACTCATATTTATCCTCCTGGTGTTGGTTCATATGATGTCATGTTAATTGCTCAAAAAGGAACGACTTGTGCTGATACAGCTTATTATACATTGGACGTGTCAACTATTACACCAAATTATACGTTGCCTTTATCAGTATGTGTAAATGAAGTGTTTTCTTTAACAGATGCATCTTTAGCTGATGTTGGAGCAACTATAGATCAGTGGTTGTGGGATTTTGGAGATGGTTCAACTTCTACATTGCAAAACCCGACTCACTTTTTTACTACGCCGGGTAATAAGGATATAAAGCTAATAGTGTATTCAGATAAAGGTTGTGTTGATTCTTTGACACAGAGTATTACAGTTGTTGCACCTCCACAGGCGGGTATATCAGCTATGCCAGGTTGCAATGGATTAACAGTGGATTTTACTTCGGCTTCAGATCCTGGAGCTAGTGGGTTTTGGTGGACATTTGGTACAGGTTTTCCTGCGGATGAAGCTTTTACAGAAGATGCCTCTTTTACTTATTCAAATTATGGTAATTATAATGTTCAATTGGTGACTCAAGTTGGTACTGCTTGTGCTGATACAACAACGTATGACATATTATTAACTGAGTTTATTCCTAATATTGAAGATTTAGATACAGTTTGTGTAAATTCACTAGTTAATTTTAATGATCTTTCAACGGTATCAAATGGAACAGTGACCAATTGGAATTGGGATTTTGGTGATGCAGGAAATTCTACTGCTCAAAATCCAAGTCATGGTTATTCTGCTTCTGGTGATTATGATGTTCAATTAATTGTGACTTCTAGTTTAGGTTGTGTGGATTCAATAACTAAAGTACAGGTTGTTAAGATAGCACCTGTTTCTCAAATAGGTGCTATTGATGCATGTTCTGGTTTAGACATAACATTTGACAACTTTAGTGATCCTTTAGCAAGTGATTTCTGGTGGGGATTTGGTACGGGTAATCCTGCTGATTCAAGTATTGTTTATGAACCAAGTTTTACATTTCCTTCTTACGGTACGTTTAATGTCACGTTAATAGCTCAAAAGGGAACAGGTTGTCAAACCTCTGATACTTATATATTGAATATATCGGAATTAACAGCTGCTTTTGATATGGTTGATACAGCTTGTGTTAATTCTGTAGTAACTTTAACTGATCAATCAATTAGTGCTGCAACGTTAACACAATGGGAGTGGGATTTTGATGATTCATCACCAATTTCACTTAATCAAAATGAATCACATATTTATTCTGTGGGAGGAACTTATTCGATTGAGTTAGTTGTTCAATCAAGTGTTGGGTGTTCTGATACATTAGTGCAAACACTATTTATTCAAGATGCTCCGTTAGCAAATGCAGGATTGGATACAGCTTTATGTGTTGCTACTCCGTCACTTACATTAAATGGATTGGTTGGTAGTGCTACTGGTGGTATTTGGTCTAACGGGAGTGGTGTATATAACTTAAATAACACACAGTTAAATGCAACTTACAATCCTTCTTTAGCAGAATTTAATGCTGGACAGGTTGAATTATATTTTACTACCACAGGAAATGGATATTGTGCTGAAGATAAGGATACGATAGTGATTACTTATCTTGCAGATCCAGCAGTTGATGCCGGATTAGATATTAGTGTTTGTTCGGATTCTGCATATGTAAATATTTCAGCAGTTTCACAAGACGCGTTTACTACAACTTGGTACTCTCCAACAGGAACTGGTGTTTTTGGAGATGAAAATCTTGATACAACAACTTATACTCCAACTCCTGCAGATATTATACTTGGATTCGTATCACTAAATATTATTACTCAAAATAATTCAGGTTGTCCAAATACAGAAGACTCTTTATATCTTTACTTTAATCCTATACCAGTTGTCAGTGTTATGGCTAATGATACAACTTGTGCTGGATATGATTTATTTCTACAATCCAACTCATCTACTGGAAATGGCTGGTGGGAATCTTTAGGTGATGGTAATTTTATGCCTTCTGATACCGGTGTAACAGCTTATTATGTAAATGGACCAGGAGATTTAGCCATTGATTCTGCAATCATAGTATTTCATACTTTAGATAATGGAGGATGTAGAACAGTTATCGATACGACTGTAATTGAAATTATTCCTTCACCTATTGTAAATTTCACCTCTAATACTCCATGTTTAGGTAATGGTTCAGTGTTTACAGATGGATCAACAAGTATTGAGCCTATTACGGATTGGAATTGGAAATTTGAAGCAGGGCAAACATCAATGAATCAAAATCCAACGTATGTATTCGGAAATCATGGATCCCATACTGTTACACTTATTGTTACTTCTTTAAATGGTTGTATTGATACTTTAAATCAGGATGTGTTCGTATATGATACCCCAGTTGTAAACTTTTCTTCTCCGGAGCCATGCTTATATGGGGCAGTGTTTATTGATTCTTCTAATGTCAGAGATACAACAATTGTTTCTTGGGAATGGAATTTTGGTGATGGAGAAACGTCTATTGAGCAAAATCCAAATCATCCATTTGAATCTATAGGGACATATGATATTACTTTAACTGTAGAGTCATTTTTTGGTTGTGAAAATTCAGCAACAATTAGTTTAGAAATTTTCCCAAAACCAATTGCAGGATTTAGTGTTACTCCTAATCCTGGAGAAGTAGATGAAGAGATTAACTTTACAGATGAATCTACCTCTACAAACTCAACAATTGACTCATGGATTTGGGATTTCCAAAATGGAGATACTTCTATTGTACAAAATCCAATGACTATGTATCAAGATGCAGGTAGTTTTAACGTTATGTTAATAGCCTTTGATATACAGGGGTGTAGAGATACAGCAATTAACATTGTTAACATAATGTATGGCCCAGACGTACCAAGTGCATTCTCACCAAATGGAGACCAAATTAATGATTTTGCCATGGTTTTAGGAGGGCAGTTTTTAGACATCAATTTCAAAATTTATAATAACTGGGGCGAAGTCATTTATGAAACAGCAGATGTAAATTCATTGGGTTGGGACGGAAAACATTTGGATGTTGATCAACCGATAGGTGTGTACATATATACTGCAATTGTTACTACTGCTGATGGATTAGTAGTAGAAATTTCTGGAGACATTTCTTTAATAAGATAATTTAAAAATGAAGAAAATAATAATAAGTTGTTTAGCGATTATATCTATCGCTACTGAAAGTTGGAGTCAAGATTTCCACCTTTCACAATATGATGCAGCTGCTTTAAATGTTAATCCTGCACTTACAGGAGCGTTTCAAGGAGAGTATAGGCTACATACTCATTTCAGAAATCAATGGTTGGCGGTGACGCCAAATCCATTTACAACTGGAATTGTTGGTTTTGATTTAAATAAAAAAGCTTGGGGAGTAGGTGGCCAAATTGCTAATTTTAGAGCAGGTGTTGGAAATTACAATGTACTTTCTGTCATGCCTTCTTTTGCCTATAAAGCTAGAATGGGTAAAAAAAAGCAACACTTTTTTAATTTTGGTATTCAAATTGGATTTTTTCAAAAGAGTATAAACGCTTCTAGTCTTACATTCGCTAATCAGTATGTTAAAACAAATGGTGGTGAATTTAATACAAGTCTTTCTTCTGGTGAAAATATAAAGAATGGAAATTTTTTCAATTTAGATATAGCTGCCGGATTCATGTACACATATGGTTTACATAGTTCAAGGTTTAATCCATTTGTTGGAGCAACTTTCTACCACTTAAATCAACCAACGGAATCATTTTTAGGTGAGGAAAATAAACTTCCAATAAGATCACAGGTTCAAGTTGGTGCGAGATGGGCATTATCAAATAACCTGACTGTAATACCTAAAGTGTTTTTTCAATATCAAGAAAAAGCAGAAGAAATAAATGCTGGTATAATGGGGCAATATTATATTAGAAATTCGGATTTGTTTTTACTTTTTGGTTGTTCATATAGAAACGACAATGATGCTGTAGTTATTGATTTAGGTGGCAAGTATGGTGGTTTCACAGGTAGAATTAGCTATGATATCAATATTTCTACCTTAAAAACAGTATCAAACGGAAGAGGAGCAACAGAATTGTCTCTAACTTATGTTTGGAATAAACCTAATCCAACACCATTACCTAGTTGTCCAAAATTTTAATATTATACTATGAAAAAATTATTACTTTTAACCATATTATTTGCATTTGGAACTTCTTTTGCTCAGTCTAACAAAAAGTTAGAAGAACAAGGTGATGTAGCCATGGAGAACGGATTGTATTCTTATGCAGTTCATTATTATTCATTTGTGCTTTTTAAAATAGATGAAGATAGGGAGGAGATATATTATGCTTACGGTGTTACTACGAATTATCAGAAGCCAGAAAAAACAAAAACAGGAGCAGTTAAACCTCCGAAAAACCCAACATTTAAAGAAATTACAATCATTCATAAATTAGCAAAAGCTTACTTAAAAACGAATGATTATGTTAATGCTGAAGTTTGGTATGCTTCAGCAATTAAACATTCACAAAGTGGTTTTCCATATAGTAAGTATTACTATGGATTAACACTAATGAAGAACTATAAATATGACGAAGCTATAGCAGTGTTTGAAGAATTTATCAAAGAAAATGGAAATGCTGATAACAGGTTTTACCAACTTGCAAATGATAAAATTGTAAACTGCCATTTTGCCAAAAATCCTCAAAACTCATCTAAAATATTAAATATTACAAATCTTGATTCTGTAGTCAACTTGGGAACAGTTAGTTTCGGTTTACAATTCTTCTCTGAAAATCAAATGATATTCTCATCAGCTAAAGAAGATTTAGAAAATGAGCTTGAAAACCCGAATTTGAATGGTTATCTACTGGATATCTATTTGGTTAATACTGATGATAAAGGGAATTTTTTATCCTCTGAAAAATTTCCAGCTGATATAAATACATTAGATATTCATGAAGGTAGTGCGTCTATTTCTCCTGATGGAAATATTTTATATTATACGTCATCAGATCCATTGAACCATAATAATACTCATGTTTATAGAGTAAAGAAAATTAATGGGCGTTGGGTATCACCCCAAGCTTTAGGTGAGAGTGTAAATCAAAAAGGATTTAAATCTATGAATCCGTATATATCAGGAGATGGTAAAACTCTTTATTTTTCATCTAATCGTCCTGGCGGAAAAGGGGGGATGGACATTTGGAAAGCTGATATTAATGATCAAGGATTTACTTCAAATATTCAAAATTTGGGGAATATGATTAACTCTATTGATGATGAAATAAGTCCATTTTACCATAATGTTACGAATACACTGTTTTTTGCCTCTAAAGGTCATATTGGTTTTGGGGGAATGGATATTTTTAAAAGTAATTGGAATGAGGATAATGAATCTTTTGAACAAGTATTGAATGTTGGTGCTCCGATTAACTCAAGTAGAGATGACACTTATTATATTTTAGATGACGAGTCGGATGTTGGCTACATAACATCTGATAGGGAATTTTGTAATGAGTGTGATACTGTTTATAACTTAAAACAATTTTGTAATCAAGTTTATCAGATTAAGGTAGCTGAAATTAATTTTTTATTAAAAGGTTTTGTTTATAATGAAGATACGGGTGAACCAATTCCAAATGCTACTATTGAAGTTAAAGATATATCATTTAAATGGGAACACTTTAGTTTAGTTACAGATGAGAATGGATATTATGAACAAATATTAATACCAGAGGTGGAGTTATTCTTAAAAGCAACGAAAGATGAATACTTTGCTGGACAAGCTCTAGTTACCAATATAGGTGAGACAGACTCAAAAGTATATGAGCAAGATTTTTATTTGAGCTTTATTCCTGATGGAGAGATGGTGATTGAAGGTATTGAGTATGATTTTAACAAGTCTACTCTTAGACCAAGTTCTAAAGTGATTTTGGATAATGTAGTGAAATTCTTAGAGTTAAATAACGGTATTTCAATAGAAATTAGATCCCATACAGATCATGTAGGGCCTGATTCGTATAACTTGGATCTTTCTTCTCGTAGAGCCAAAAGTGTTTATGATTATCTTATAGAAAATGGAATAGATTCTAAAAGGCTAGAGTCAAAAGGATATGGGGAATCTGAACCTGTAGAGATTGTTAATAAAGATGGAGAATTAATTATTTTAAATCAAAAATATATTGCAACTTTGACTTCTATAGATGAAAAAGATACAGCTCATCAAAAAAATAGAAGAACTGGCTTTAAAGTTATTAATAGATGAAAATAAATCTTCGGTAAGTTAAATATGAAAGAACATCTATTTCTAGTTATTATTTTGTTTTTAAGTAGTTGTACAATTACAAAACGAGTACATAGAAGAGGTGTTACTATTGAATGGCATAAAAAATATTCAACCATTGGCCATTTGAATAAAAATAGTTCTAAAAAAAAGGAGTTAGAATTAAGTTTTTCTGATGAAGTTAAAGGTAGTACTTGTGATTCGGTTGAACTTGGTATTGGGATATATTTTGTTGAGGAAAAGCAAAATATAGAACCTATTCATTACTCCTTTTCAAATACTAAGAGAACAGAGGTTGTGCCTAAAAAAGAGGTTATACATGAGTTAGAAACTAGGGGGCATATAGTTCAATTTGATGAATCAGTTAAAAAGAGTAAAACGTATTCTGCTAATGCTGTTCTAGGTTCAGATGAGTTGTTTAAAACGATTGGAGTAGTATTATTGATTTTAGGTGGAATAATTATTTTAACTAGTTTTATAGCATTGTCAGGCTTTATAGGTTTTGAAAACCTTTTTTCTTCACTTGTATTAAGTGGCAATGGAATTGCTGCAAGTTTTTTAGGATTTCTACTTTTTTTACTTCTCTTAGTACTATTTATTCTTTTTCTGCTATTGATTGAAGCGATAGGAGGTTTTATAGTTGGCTTGACTTTAGGGCTTGTTTTGTTAGGTGTAGGTGGGATATTGCTTTTAGTAAATCAGTTACTTAATTAGAAAATAGTTTAATATTAAATTAAATTTAACAATTTTGGTAGAAATACAATCCCACCGATAATGACAGCGGTTAAGGCCGACCAAAACACACCGGCAGCTGCTAAATCTTTAGTTTTCTTTATCAAATCATTCAATTCAGTTGTTCCAAAATCAGCTAAATTTTCAATAGCCGAATTTATTAATTCTAAGGATATTACTAAACCTATAGATAGTATGATTCCAATCCATTCTGAAGAACTTATATGTAAGGCAAAACCAAGAAGTATAGCGATAATCATTGCCACAATATGAAGCCAAGAATTATGTTCCTCTTTTATCAATATTCTTAATCCATTAAATGCGTAAGTAAAACTTTTTAAACGTTTAGTTAGTGAAAATTTTTCTTTAGTCATAATTGGAAATATTTAAATACGTTCTGATACTACATTGTTAAATGTACTTATTTTTTACAACTTAGAGAATATACTAGCTATTTAAATATAGGGTATTTACAATTGTAAAATCGGTTATTTGATTTAATTCAAAAAAATAATTCAATTGCCATTCTTGGGTTTTCTTTGCTTGTTTGTTAATTGCAATATCCCAAATGGGATAAACTCTAAAGCCTCTTTTACCTTCTTTTTTTAATGTAGAAATGATTCTCTTTTTTATTAAAATTGACTTTGGGAAAATAAATTGTCCAAATTTATTTTCAGTTTTAACATTTATAATTAAAATATCGAACTCATCAATTTCACTATACGGTTCAGTAATACCTTCCAAGTTCCTTTTCCAAAAGGTAACAAATTGGCCAATTTTTTTTGGTGTTATTTTTGAAAATCTACTATAAACAGTTTTGGTGTTTAACTTATATCGACATGCTTGGTATTCTTTTCCTTCTTTTTGGATTTTCAAATCAGAAATTTGCAAGTTGACTTTCTTATAAATTCGATTTTCGGCAAATTTAAGATTCTCTTCTAAAGTTGTATTTATCTTGTTTATCATTACTAGTTAAAACAGATTCAAGAATTTTTAATTAAGTACCTAAAAAAAGTACTATTTAATTAGTTTTCCTCTTTCATTAGATTAGCCAAATAGTGTGCATCTTTAGATACACCACCTAATGTAGCAGAACCTCTGGTAAACATCCAAGGTAGACCAATAAAATAGAGACCTTTTATATTACTTACCCCTCTATAATTTTTTGGGTAATGGTCTGCATCTAATTCCAAGCCTTCAATCCATTTAAAATTTGGACGATAACCTGTAGCCCAAATTATATTTTTTATTGTAGATACTTTTCCACTTTCAAAGTGAATATCTTCATTAAGAGCATCATTGGTTCTTCCTGCGGAAATCACATTTTTTCTTGATAATATTTCTTTAGTATCTGTTCCAATTATTGGTTGAGTAATGTTGCTTAATCGCTTACCTATCCAGCTATATTTATTATAACTTAAAAACCCTATAAGCGTGAGCCACCACCATAATGTTTTTCCTAAAAATTGCTCAGGAATTGATTTCACGTTTGTGTCACCAGAAAAATAAACTGTTCTAGATTTATCTTTAGAAATTTCATTTAATATTTGATATCCAGAATCACCACCACCTACAACTAACGTGTCACCAGCTTGTAGCTGATGTGGTGCACTGTAATAATTACTATGCATCTGAATCGTGTTTTTAGATATTTTTGTGTGACAAGGGGGGGTATAAGGTATATGGAAAGGACCTGTTGCAATAATTACATTTTTAGCTTCAAACTCACCGTCTTTATGTAAAATGTGAAATCCATCTTTTGTTTTTTTAACGGACGTAATTAATGTATTTAATTGAACAGGGATATTAAACTCTTTAACATAAGATTTAAAATAGTTTGCAACTTCAATTTTATTAGGGTAATACCCTTTAGGGGCATCAAATTTTAAACCTGGTAAATTATTATATTCTGTTGGTGTAAAAAGCTGTAATGAATCCCATCTGTTTAACCATGATGAGCCAATTTCTTTGTCTCCATCTACTACAATGAAATTTTTCGACATTTTTGTCAAATGGTACGCCATAGATAATCCTGCTTGTGCACCTCCAATAATTACGTAATCTAACATAAGTTAAGTATAATTAATTTGTATCATAACTACAGTCATTGATTCTTTATAAAATGAAAGACTACAGTAAGTATAAGTTAAAAAATATGCCGTTTACATTAAATGATTAGTCTTGTTGATAGCTCTAAAGAATAAGTAGCATTGAGCTTTATTATTAGAAAATCAACAGAACAACTTATATAAACAAGTCAAAATTTTATATTTTTTCAAACCACAATATACTCATAATCATTAATTATCTGTTTAAAATAGTAGCGTAATCTCCAAAATATTAAAAACAGTTAGCTTAGTTCAGTAAGAAGGTGTTGATATATATATGGTTAAGTGAGTTTTATGATTGTTGTCATTAAACTGGAAAAGCAGAGTTGTTTTTCTAGATACATATTTTTATAGAAAAAGTTACATTAAATAAATTGAATGAAAAACGTACGCTATTTTAAAATAAATTGGTTAGATTAGTAAAAATCATCATCAATGATTGAAAAATGGAAGCAATTAAACAGAATAGATTTACATTAGCTTTTAAAGATAAAGTAATTGAAAGCACCTATAAAGAATACTACAATAATAGTATAAGGAAACCGCTACGTTTTGGAATTATAATATCAATTTTATCTTGGTATAGTGGGATTTCTTTAGTTTATATTATTATTCCTGACCATTTTCAGTGGTTAGGAACGTTTACCTTTGTTTATATTGGTTCATTATTTGGTTTTATAATCTATGCTACATTCAAAACAAAACTATTAAATTATTATCACGGACTTGGTGCATTATCAAATGCTTGGGCTGGTTTGTATGCCATTTATTTTTGTGATTTCTTTCCCAAAGGAGATGTTTTAATTTTACCAGTACTAATTTTCATTGTTTTTTTTGGACTATATATGGTGCGGTTAAGATGGATCCTAGCATTTTTTGCTGTTTTATCCTACACTGTTACATATCATATTTATATTACGTTATACACTAATCTAACTACTGATGAGGCATTGTTTAATATTTTTGTTTCATGGATGACTTTAGTATTTGTAATCTTTGCTGGACGGGTTTCTGAATCAAATAGTCGATTGTCATTTGTACAACGTAAAATTATTCATGAACAAGGTGTTGTTATTGAAAAAGAAAAAGAATTATTATTAAAAGAAGTACATCATAGAGTACAAAATAATTTACAATTAATTGTTAGTTTGATAAACCTACAAATCTCAAAATTAAAAAATAAAGAGAATTCTAACCTATTGAAAGATACACAAAGTAGGATTATTTCCATGTCATTAGTTCATCAAAGAATGAAGCAAACTTCTAATTTTAGTCAAATCGGTTTGAAGGATTTCACAGAAGAATTAATTGATAATTTAGCTTCGCTTTACAGTGATAAGTCAGGTGATTTTGAAATAGATGTTTCAGATAATATTCTTGTAAATATTGAGAACGCTATCTCATTAGGTATAATTATTAATGAAATTGGAGTAAATTACTTCAAACATTGTGAGGGGAGAGGTAATGGTGCATTTAAAGTTTATGGAACACTTTCAAACAACACTGTTTTAATTAGATATACTGATAATGGTATTGGTTTTCCTGAAAACATTTCTATACCTAATGAGAATTTTTTAGGACTAGAATTAATTAATGACTTAACGCAACAACTTGATGGAGAATTTAAATTTTACAATGATAATGGTGCAGTGTATGAAGTTCGATTTCCATTAAATTAGCCTATTTTCAGCTCATCCTTTTTTTTGTCACCTGTTTATTGCTAATTATAGAATTCTCTCGATCAATTTGAAGTGTTTAAACGGTACATACTTTAATGGTAAATCTATCCAAGTTGGTGTAGTAATTACACCTCTACGATTACTAAATACTAGGAAACTTTCTTTACCATGATATTTACCCATACCACTGCTTCCAACACCTCCAAAGGGTAAGTTGTGGTTAGCAATATGCATAATTGTGTCATTCACACAGACTCCACCTGAAGTTGTTTTAGATAAAACTGACTTAGCTTGGTTATTGGTGCCAAAATAATAAAATGCTAAAGGCTTATCTTTCTTGTTAATGTAAGAAATCGGTTCATCAATATGATCAAAAGACATAACCGGTAGAATTGGACCAAAAATTTCGTTTTGCATGATTAAAAAATCAGGTTCTACATTATCTATGATTGTTGGAGAAATAAACAGCTCTTCTTTATCAATTTCTCCACCGGTATGAATCTTACCTTGTTTTAGGAGGTCCTCTAATCGATTAACTGCACGTTTATTTATGATGCGTGGGTAGAATCGACTCTCCTTACAATTATCACTATAGATTTCTTTAAAATTAGCTGCAATTTTAGTTAGTAATTCTTCTTTAATAGACGAATGTGCAAATAAATAATCTGGCGCAATACAAGTTTGACCAGCATTTATTAATTTACCCCATGCAATACGTTTTGCAGCAATATCTATATTCGCATTAGAATCTACAATACAAGGACTTTTTCCGCCTAGCTCTAATATTACAGGTGTCAAATGCTCTGCAGCTGCTTTCATTACTAATTTTCCAACATTTGTACTTCCTGTAAAGAATATGATGTCAAATTTTTGCTTAAACAAATATGTATTTATTGATCTTCCGCCAATAATCACAGCAATGTATTTTGGATCGAACACTTCTGCAATCATACTGTTTATAACTGAAGCAACAGTTGGGGTATAAGATGATGGCTTTATGATACTGCAACCACCTGCTGAAATTGAGCCAATCAAAGGATTTATTAGTAATTGAAACGGGTAATTCCACGGCGCAATAATTAAGGATAAACCTAAAGGTTCAAAAATGATTTTACTTCTAGACGGGAGTAAATAGAATGGAGTATGAACTTTTTTAGCTTTTGTCCATTTTTTTAAGTGTTTAATATGATGATTAAGCTCTCCAATCACTACACTTATTTCAGTAATATAAGACTCTTCAGGTGATTTATGAAGGTCTTTCCATAAGGCGTCTTCAAGGGCTGACCTATTTTTTAAAATTGAAGATTTCAACTTTTTAAGTTGACTTAATCTAAAGTTAACATCTTTAGTTTGTTGCGTTGAAAAAAACACCTTTTGATCAATTATATGTTGACTAATTACATTTTCTGAAGTCTCTTTCATGATTTAAAATTAATAGTATTTCTTATAGGGGTTAATTCGTTGAAATGTGTTTTTTAGTAATAACCGAATTTTCATTAACAACATGTATGAAAACTAAACCTTTATGGTTAATGTTGAAATTGAGCGTTTCAGTAAACGTGTTTTTAAATAATAATTGCCCTGTAATTGAAAAAATTGATAACGTTGAAAGTGATGAGTTTGAGACCCAAACTTTTCCTTTATTATTATACGTGTTTATTGAAATAGGAGTGTTTTTCAAATGTAAATTTGAGGTGTTGGCCATATTCGTAAAAACGTATTCAGATGTTCCAATTCCCCAATGTCCTGGGTTGGGAATAGCAATTGGTCCTACTTGGTTCACATGATAAGTGGTGTCTAATAGTTCAATCTCAGCTAAATTATATCCCCAATACCATAGTCGAAGCCTATTACCATCCATTAATGGTGTTGCTCCTAAAAGTTGAGATAAGTAATTTCCATTCGTCCAATTAAAATCTTCACTCATATGAATGTTGGTAGTGTCATAATACCAGTTGTTTATATCACCATATGACTTAAATTGATGTAAGCCAACCTGATTCCAATACGTATGTTGATCAGTACGTACTAAATCAGTAAAAAGATAAATTGTATCTCCCACAAGAGTTGCATCAGGTGTACTAACACCTAAATAACCTTCACTTACTGGATAAATGTCATTAGGAATAGTAACTACTTGTGTGGTGTCAAAATAAGTAGTTCCATCTACACTACGAACAAGCCCTATACTCACATTCCCGTTGAAACCAATGGCTGTGTAAAATAAATACAAAGTGTCATTTTTGACTAAAGCACCAGGTTCAGCAACTATTTCACTCATCCAATTTAATATTGAGTCAGGAAATAAAGCAGGTTCAGCATCCATTATCCAATTAATTCCATCCAATGAAGTAGCATGAGAAATTTTAAATAAGGAAGGAATATTTTGAAGATAAACTGTGTTATACATATGGTACATACCATTAAAATAAACCGCATTAGGCGTTTCAATACCACCTTGAAAATAGGTTCCATTAGCTGGTTCAAGTATAGGAGTGGATGGGCTCATATTCCAATCGTAACCATCTACTGATGTAAATCTATAAATACTTATTGGTTCTGGTGTTGAAACCCCACCATGCATAGCTGAAGTATACATAATGTACTCATTATTCATTTTTAATATGGTTGGATCAGCCCAAGACCCAACCATTAAATCATTCCAATCAATGATTGGGTCTTCAGAATAAGAAATAAATTTCGGAAAGAAAGTAGTGTCAGTTTCTTGCGCAATTAACTTTATTACTGATAAAAACATTACTATGAAGAGGGTTGTTTTTTTGAATGTCATCTATTTCTTAGGTTATATATGTAATCAAATAATTAGAGTGCTTTTGCAAGTTATTCATTATTATCTGTTTGGTTTCCATTTGTCAACTTCAAGTCTATGATCAGATATTGCTATCTCAATTGTTTTTAAATCTGTCGTTTAAATTTTATATTTCCGATTATTAATTATTCTCTTTCCTAAATGGTTTATTGTACAAACTTACCATTTACATTCGAAATAATTATGTCACTTAAAATAAAAAAGTGGGAGATTTTTCTTTTTAACTTTGGAAACCAGCACTTAAATGAATCTACCAAAGTTTTGAATATATTATTCTTGTAGCAAAGTATTTTGTTGTTACCATGATAGGTGGAATTAATTATGCTTAAAGTTAAATAGTGCTAAGTTTAACCTTTTGTGTTCTCCATGTATTATTTTTTTTCTCAACAATTAAAATTCCATTATCGGTTGAGTTCAAATTATCAATTAATTCACCTTCAGAATTCCAGAATGCACTTTTTCCTCCAGATTCTATGTCCCACAATTTGCCAACATAATTTGACATTAATATATTAAGTGAATACTTCTGAGCGTAATTTCTAAGTTGTTCAAAACCTAAGCTTATTCCATTTTTGGAATAAAAAATACTTGGTAAATAAATTGAGCACTTATTTTTGATAGCATTTCTTGGGTGTTCTTCATTGTTTATATCTGAACAAATGGCTAGGCTAATAGTTTCGTCCTCTAGATTAATAATTGGATTATAGTTAAAAGAAGCGTTAAAATAAAGGTTTTCACCGCTATGTAAAAACTGTTTGGTGTAAATCATAATTTGTTTATTTGGATGAATTACAAAGGATCCAATATACAGTCTTTGTTTTATTTCTATAGGAGCACCCACAACAATAATTATGTTACCATTTTTAGCTAATTCTTTTAATATATTTAATCGAGAGTCATATTCATCAAATGTAAAATCCTTTGCTTCTTTCCTACAATACCCAGTTATTGACATTTCTGGAAAAGTAATCAACTGGACATTATTTTCAATTGCTAATTCAATTGTCTTGTAATGTTTATTCAAATTATTTTGAATCTCTCCATGAATACAATTTATTTGAGCAGAGGCTAATTTCATTCTTTTAAATTTTATGTGTTCATAAAAAAAGCATACTGCTTTGTTTTTTATCCAGATGTCAATGTATTACTAATTTTTGAATAATTCTTAGCGTTATGTAAACGATTTTCCCTCAAGGAGCGTATTTCTCAATATTATGTTTTACTTTAATTATTCTCTTTCAATTACTAGTTTAGATAGTGCTTTGGGATATCCACGCTGAATAGCTAATTCACCAGCTAATTTGTCAATTTCTTTTTTAGAAATACGTTCTAATAAAAAATTTCGATTTGTTTTATTATGAATCAATGGAATAATTTCTTCTTCCTGAATTTTCTTTATAATTTTATTAGAAACGGCCAGGGCAGATGAAGCCTTAATGATTTCACTTCTTGCGTATGATGTACTAGGAAAACTAACTTCACCAACTCTGAGTTTTGGGTCATCACCATGAATTTGCTGTGCTCCAAATAATGGGGGGCCTCCAACCGTTGCAGATTCGAATTTAGGAACAAATTTAGTAACAAAAGCTATTGCATTTTCAGTCCTAATTTTAATTTCATCTTTATGCCAACCATGAGATAATTTTTGACTTATAGCCTCATTAAATTCGGGTTGTATTTCATTAACTTTAGATTGTACTAATCCATCTTTGAATAACGTAATGTCAGTTGTCATTCCATGAATTTGATAATAGTCTTCACAATAAGGTGTAAGTTGGGCCATTCCGTTTGGTGTGCCACGTTCACCATGAAAAACAAGTTCTGGGATTAATCCAGATAGGGAAGGGCACTTAGCAATATAAGCCGCTTTAAATTCAATTAATCGTTCTGTGTTTAAATGGAGTGATTCATCCATGTCTCCAGTCTTAAAGCCGCAAGAATTCACTAAATAATTAACTTTGTAAACCTTTTCTGCTGTGCATATTTCCCAGTTATAATCTAAGTTTTGATTTCGAACATCTTTAATACTCTTGACCTTTGTATTTATTTTTAGATTACACTTTTTAGTTTTAGTCAAAGCTAATTGAGCTTGTGCTCCTAGTCTAAAAAGATTCCATCCATACTCTTGAACTAAGAATACAGGAGTTTTCAACTTTTCGTAATCAATTAATTTTATAGCATTAGACATCCATTCATTTAATGAATTAGGTTGTTTAAATGTTGGTTGTTTTGCCAGTTCAATTAAATTTTCTTTAGTAAATGATTTATAATATTCATTGGGAGTACCTAAAATTTCGTTAGCAGGATCTTCATCTATTAATCCCTTATAATGTTCTACTAACATGTCAAGACGATTTTTTATTTTATCGACCTCATATTTTTCCGATTTAGGGATACTAATAAATGTAGGTCTTTCGTCAATAGAATTCGGGAATAAGCGGGCCATATCTATTGATTGTTTCATCAAAACTTTGCATTGTACATCAGATATATCTGGGTATAAATTTCCTCCAGCATGTAAATGACAAAACGGAGGGCCGTTGACAACACTTTTTTGATTTTCGAACAGAATGGATTCTATACCATATTTCGCTAATTCCAATGCGATAACAACACCTGAAACTCCCCCCCCAACAATACCAATATTGTAAATTTTTTCCATATTAAAATAGCTGTTGCAAATCGGCAAAATTATCTACTACTAAGGTAGGGTTGTAATCTGAAATGTTTTCGTTGTAATTGTATCCATAACTAACACCAATACTTTCCATGCCTGAATTTTTAGCTGCAAGGATATCATTTTTAGAATCACCAATCATCACACATTTTTCTTTACTTATGTTCATCTCATTAGCTAAGTAGAATAGTGGTGTGGCACTTGGCTTTTTCTCAGACAATGAATCTTCACCAATCCAATTATTAAAGAAATGTTTTATGGCTAATTTATTCAAAATTGGTTCAATAAAGCCAAAAGGTTTATTAGTACATATGACCATTTTATATCCTTTATTTTTTAAATAGTTTAACGTTTCAAATACACCTGGATACATATAGGTTTTGTCACAAGTAACTTCCTTGTAAGCAGAAAAATAAATATCAAAAGCTTCTCTTATATATTCTTCAGAAAGCTCTTTATTTTGAATGGCGTGTCTTAGTGCTCTCTTCACTAGGGGTTTAGCACCATTTCCAATGAAAGGGGTGACATCTGTCACTGTTAACGGTGATAAATTATAAAAATGCAACATTTTGTTTAGTGCCAATGTCAAATCTGGAATACTATTAATAAGGGTTCCATCAAAGTCAAATATGATAAGTTCTTTGTCTTTAAAATTCACAATACTTTAATTTAATACAAAGGTGCGGAAGTTTTAATTAAAAAAAAAGTATTTAAGATAGTATTGAAAAAACATGGTTTTAAGAGACCTGTTATTTTTTTAAGTTGTTTTCATTTCAAGTTGTTAATACTATTGTGTTTTTGTTTACAGATTATGCTTTTGTGTAAAATGTACTGTTCCAATTTACTGATAGTACAATGAATATATTGAATAGATTCAATATGTTTAGTTTATTTTAATTTTCAAAGGTGTTATTAAAAAAGAATATATTAAAACATAGTATGCACTAAGTAAGAAAATAAGAGTATCTAAAAGTTTCGTTTGTAAATAAAATATTTATATTACAATTTTTTCTAAAACAAAAGATTATTTTGAATGTAATTAAGCAAAAAGACAGATTTAGACAAGCTCTTATACCTAGCATTTATTTGGGGGTTGTAACGAATTTGTATATAATCTGTTTATTAATTCTAGTTGAGGGGTATCCAATTATTTTATCACCTCTTTTGGGGTCTGTAATTTTTTTAAGTTTATTAACGGCATTGAAAAAAAATAAAATTTCAACCCAAACCGTTTTTTTTGTTTTAGCTTATACAGTTTGCGCTGAAGTTACTATTCATACTCATTTTTTAGGTTGGTCCTTAGGTTTCTATTACTATTTATTCCTCCTTAATTTAGTTTTCCTTTTGAATTATAAGTGGTCAAAAATGATTATTATATGTTTTAATCTTAGCATTGTTATCATTGGTTTTATCTTGTGGTATCTCTATTTTGATGTAGAAACACAATTTGAATTATCTAGAACCTTTATTAGCAATGTAAACCTCATAAACCTTGTAGGTACTGCGAATATTATCATAATTATCGTAATTTATTTTAGTAGAATATTACACTTTAGAGATGAAATACTACAAAAAAACATGTTGGTTTTAAGAACTAAAAATATAGAAATATTAGCCCATCAAGAAAAGCAAGAATTATTGATTAAAGAAATTCATCATAGAGTTAAGAATAATTTACAAATCATTTCATCATTAATGTCTTTACAGTCTAATTCAGTTACAGATGAAAGTGTATTAGAAGTCTTAAATCAGAGTAGGGCACGTGTCCATGCCATAGCTATGATTCATCAGAAATTATATCAAAATGATACACTTGGTCAAGTTGATTTTAAATCATACTTGGGTGAAATATTATCTACCCAACAATTAATTAATAATGATCTGAAGTGTTATTTAGATAGTGAAGAGGTTTTATTAAATTTAGATATAGCAGTACCTTTGGGTATTGTTGTGTCTGAATTATTTACAAACGCTTTAAAACATGCATTTCATAATATTGAGAATCCCTGTTTAAATGTTAGTTTGACTTCGGAAGGAGAGTTGTTTACATTGAGGATAAGAGATAATGGAGTTGGATTTAAGGCTGATTTCAATCTTGAAAAGCAATCGACACTCGGTATGGAAATAATCACGACCTTAATAGATCAGATTGATGGTGAGTTAGCAATGTATAATAATGCAGGTGCTTGTTTTTCTATAAAATTTAAAAATAAAAAATGATGCGCTTTAAATGTATTCATTAATAGTGATTCAATTGTCATTGGACCAACACCTACAGGTACTGGTATAATGGACGCTGTTTTTTTTGAAACTTCTTCAAAATTAATATCTCCTAATAATTTAAATCCAGATTTTTTGGTAGCATCTTCAACTCTTGTGATTCCTACGTCACTGCTGTCACTACTTCCTTAACCAATATCTCCAGTAATAAATTCAGTTTTACCAAGTGCTACCAATTAGAATGAAAAATAGGACTAATTTTAAAATGATAAGTGGCAAAGTGGTGATTACATTCCAATATGGAATTAAAAGATAAACTCTATAAATAAATAGAAACGCAGTTCCAATACGTCCCATTAGGCTTAAAACGTCAAGGTATAAACTAGAAAACTAGGCTTTTTTAAATTTGTTAAAATCTGGATCTATAACAAAGTTAATTGTAGTCCTGAAGTCTACTTTTTCAAGTATAGTATACGAAAATATTACACTTGTTAAATTGTAGTTGGAAGATACTGAGGTGGATAGGTTTGATTCAGGGAAATCAGTCTCCATTAATGAGCATGTATCAAACTTTGTTTTTTGACAATTCTGTGCCAAAATACGGTAATATTATATACTACATTTGTAGAACGAATATGTCAAATGAAATTTATTACATTTTGAAAAGCAATACCTATAACTTTAGATTACTTAAATTCTGTATTTCTAAAACTAGCTCCTTGAATCTTAGTTATTGAGAAATTACAGTTTCCACTAGTACAACTTTCAAAACGATTACGGATTAGAGCACATTTAGAGAACTCTTTATCCTTCAATATTTTTTAGTATAAGTAATATTAACAAATATCTTTGATTCATGTTTTTTGTTATTACTAAAATTATTTTTTAGTTTCCTCTAATGTTTCCTATCATCTGAAAGGTTTATAAAGTGATAAATCCTCATATTGATAGCGATTGGGACTTTCATATCTTATTACCAAAATCACTTTTAAAAGTTCCAATTACTGTTGGAGTTCTATGAAATCAAGGAATCTCACTTTACCTACTGAACTAACTCTGTATTAAGTATGATTTTCTTGAGTTTGATTTTGTACAATTTTCTGAATTTGAAATGCATTAACTTATGTTTTACCATAATTCAAACCTTGTGTTATATGGTTTTTCTTATTACAATTTATAAATCGTGACATGTTTTGTGGTTCCTTTTTTTTAACCTTTCGTTTATTCATTTTATAAATGACATAGTAATAAAACAAAAAAGCCCCACCGTGAGGTGAGACTTTTTTAACTTTTTTTTGTTTTATTGAAGAACTATTTTTCTTACAATGTTTCCTTTTTCAGTTTGAATATTTATAAAATAGACACCTTTGTTAAATTTTTCTAAGTCAATTATTGTTTCGTTTTCAATAAATTGAGTATTGATTACAATTTTACCTAACATATTATAAACTATAATTGAACTAACATTTGTAATGTCAGATAATTCAACAGTTAAAATTCCGTTAGTTGGATTTGGATATATACTAATAGATTGCCTATTTTCAAAATCCTCTATTCCAACACCTGTTATGCTTTCACAATTTGAAGTGTCAGAACAATTTCCAATGCTAACAATTACTGCATAGTCTCCATTAGTAGTAGAAACAAAATTTTGACCTGTTTCTGCAGGAATGATTGCAGCTCCTGTATTACAATCTATCCATTCATAACTTGCTCCTACTTGATTTGAAGTTAAAGTAGGGGAATTATTAGTGATTGTTAAATCTATTGGTGTGTTAATAGTAAGGTTTAAGGTGATGACAGAATCACACCCGACAGCATTTGTTAATGTATGTGTAGCAACGTTATTTGAGGATGTATAAATATTTCCATCAATCCAAGTGTAAGTATCACAAGCTGTTTGTACATCTGTTCCAGTAGTAGAGTTACTAATTGTTAAATCGAGATTCATTGTTAGTTGACATCCTACTGCATTTAATAATGTATAAGTAATCTCGTTTGTAAGAGATGAACTTGTAGTATATGTTACGCCATTCACCCATGTGTAAGAATCACATGCTGCTTCTGTACTAGAGAAAAAAGTCGAATTGTTGATTGTTAAATCAAGTGTTACTATTGAATCACAACCATTAGTATTCGTAAGTAAATGTGTTGCTGTAGTGTTTGAAGTTGTATAGGTATTTCCATCAATCCAAACTATTGAGTCACATGCAGTAACTACGTCAGTAGTGGCATCAGTAGCTTTAATTGTTAAATCTAAAGTTACAATAGAATCACAACCGGTTGCATTAGTTAAAATATGTGTGGCTGTGTTGTTTGAGGTTGTATAAGTATTTCCATCAATCCAATCATAAGTATCACATGCTATTTGTATATCCGTACCTATAATCGCATCTGGCTCTGTAAGCGTTACACTTGTATTTGCGGTGCATCCGTTAGCATCAGTTATCGTAGCACTATAGTTTCCTGCTCCTAAATCTGTTTTTAAACCTGCTGTTCCACCAGTATTCCAAGCATAATTATAAGGAGTCGTTCCGCCCGTTGCACTTGCTGTGATTTGTCCATCATTATTTCCATTACAGTCTAATGTGCTATTCACTAATGATACCGCAACTAATACTGCTGGTTCTGTAATTGTAATACTTGTGTTTGCAGTACACCCGTTAGCATCAGTTATCGTAGCATTATAGTTTCCTGCTCCTAAACTTGTTTCTAAACCTGCTGTTCCACCAGTATTCCAAGCATAATTATAAGGAGTCGTTCCGCCTGTTGCACTTGCTGTGATTTGTCCATCACTATCTCCATTACAGTCTAATGTGCTATTCACTAATGAGGCCGCAACTAGTACTGCTGGTTCTGTAATTGTAATACTCGTGTTTGCAGTACATCCGTTAGCATCAGTTATTGTAGCATTATAGTTTCCTGCTCCTAAACTTGTTTCTAAACCTGCTGTTCCACCAGTATTCCACGCATAGTTATAAGGAGTCGTTCCGCCTGTTGCACTTGCTGTGATTTGTCCATCACTATTTCCATTACAGTCTAATGTGCTATTCACTAATGAGGCCGCAACTAATACTGCTGGTTCTGTAATTATAATACTTGTGTTTGCAGTACATCCGTTAGCATCAGTTATTGTAGCATTATAGTTTCCTGCTCCTAAACTTGTTTCTAAACCTGCTGTTCCACCAGTATTCCAAGCATAATTATAAGGAGTCGTTCCGCCTGTTGCACTTGCTGTGATTTGCCCATCACTATCTCCATTACAGTTTAATGTGCTATTCACTAATGAGGCCGCAACTAATACTGCTGGTTCTGTAACTGTTACACTTGTATATGCAGTACATCCGTTAGCATCAGTTATCGTAGCATTATAGTTTCCTGCTCCTAAACTTGTTTCTAAACCAGCTGTTCCACCAGTATTCCACGCATAGTTATAAGGAGTCGTTCCGCCTGTTGCACTTGCTGTGATTTGTCCATCACTATTTCCATTACAGTCTAATGTGCTATTCACTAATGAGGCCGCAACTAATACTGCTGGTTCTGTAATTATAATACTTGTGTTTGCAGTACATCCGTTAGCATCAGTTATTGTAGCATTATAGTTTCCTGCTCCTAAACTTGTTTCTAAACCTGCTGTTCCACCAGTATTCCAAGCATAATTATAAGGAGTCGTTCCGCCTGTTGCACTTGCTGTGATTTGCCCATCACTATCTCCATTACAGTTTAATGTGCTATTCACTAATGAGGCCGCAACTAATACTGCTGGTTCTGTAACTGTTACACTTGTATATGCAGTACATCCGTTAGCATCAGTTATCGTAGCATTATAGTTTCCTGCTCCTAAACTTGTTTCTAAACCTGCTGTTCCACCAGTATTCCAAGCATAATTATAAGGAGTCGTTCCGCCTGTTGCACTTGCTGTGATTTGTCCATCACTATTTCCATTACAGTCTAATGTGCTATTCACTAATGAGGCCGCAACTAATACTGCTGGTTCTGTAATTATAATATTTGTGTTTGCAGTACATCCGTTAGCATCAGTTATTGTAGCATTATAGTTTCCTGCTCCTAAACTTGTTTCTAAACCTGCTGTTCCACCAGTATTCCACGCATAATTATAAGGAGTCGTTCCGCCTGTTGCACTTGCTGTGATTTGCCCATCACTATCTCCATTACAGTCTAATGTGCTATTCACTAATGAGGCCGCAACTAATACTGCTGGTTCTGTAATTGTAATACTTGTATTTGCAGTACATCCGTTAGCATCAGTTATTGTAGCATTATAGTTTCCTGCTCCTAAACTTGTTTCTAAACCTGCTGTTCCACCAGTATTCCACGCATAATTATAAGGAGTCGTTCCGCCTGTTGCACTTGCTGTGATTTGCCCATCACTATCTCCATTACAGTCTAATGTGCTATTCACTAATGAGGCCGCAACTAATACTGCTGGTTCTGTAATTGTAATACTTGTATTTGCAGTACATCCGTTAGCATCAGTTATTGTAGCATTATAGTTTCCTGCTCCTAAACTTGTTTCTAAACCTGCTGTTCCACCAGTATTCCACGCATAGTTATAAGGAGTCGTTCCGCCTGTTGCACTTGCTGTGATTTGCCCATCACTATTCCCATTACACCCAATACTACTTGTTACTGAAGAAGAAGCTACAATATTCGACACCGTAACTGTTACAGAACCACATAATCCTGTTGATTCGTTTATACATCCTGATCCATCTTCTCCTCTCACAAAATAAGTTGTTGTAGCTGTTGGTGAAACTACAAAAGTAGACCCTGTAGTTGTTCCTATAAATGTCTCTCCACAAGAACCTGTATAAATAGCCCATTGTGTAGCGTCATTTAAACTTCCCGAAATACTTAAAGTAGCAGTTGCACTAAGGCAAATTGTAGAACTACTTGATGTAACTGTTGCTACATCAGGATTAGTACAGAGTGAAACACAAGCGATACTTGAAGTGTAATCTGTGGGTAAAATTTGAAAGGCAATTGAATTATGAGTGGACCAATTTAAATAATTGTTAATTTGTCCTCTTATAAAGGTAGCTGTTCCAGTTAATGTTCCCGTATATTTAGCATTGTCCTGTTCTGTACCAGTCGCAGGAAATAATGAAACACAATTAACTCCGTTTGTCAAACCTGGAGGAAGCTCTGAACGTGCTGTACCTAATGGAGTTAATAATGCACTATTCCACTTTGTTGTTGGATCCAGGGTGATTGGTGCTCCATTACCATCATCTCCATGGACTCCAGCGATAAAAGTTGGTGTTGTAAATGGTTCTGGAGTGGCGGCCTGATAGGCTAACACTTGATCACCACCAGTTAAGGACCAACTAGAGCCAGATGAATGAACAACTGTTCCTCCACCTACAACTACAAATGTATTTGGGGAAGATTCATTGATATTAATAATTGTTCCACAACTCAATCCAAGTGCAGGGGCTGTATAAGTTAGGTGTCCTTCACTTGTGGAAGCCCAGTAATTAGCAATATTATTCCGACCTTCTTCTGTGAAATAAATAACTTCATTCGAGGGTATATCAGTTAAGCAGATGAACGTGAAATTATCGTTTGTTCCTGGACCCGAATCAGTATTGTATCCAATAAAGGCAATATCCCCAGCTGCTAGTTGGGCGGTGGTAAATTGAATTCCTAAAAGGAAAATAGAGCAAATTAGTACTAATTTTTTCATAATTTTTTTAAATTTAAATGAATAATATTTGCGTGTAATAAACAGTACACACTTCTGTAATGTTTATGACTTCTAAGAAAGTAAAAGTTTTACCTTATTGTAATTTGTATATTATATTTACGATAGGCTTAATAAATTCATAGGGCCTAACAAATATAGAATAATACGTTATATAAAACGGTGTAATTGATTAAATTACAGTGTTTTACTTGAATTAGGGGTGTTTACCCCCCTATAGAGCAGGGCGAACACCCCCTTGTAGGATAGGCGCTTTTTTAAAAGGACAGAGGTATGTTCTATTATTGGGGAAAAGCGTGTTAAACACCCAAATAAAAACCCTTACCAATAGAATTGATAAGGGTAGGGTATGTATTTAAAATGAATACTCAACTATTTCATTTCAACAGCTTTGAATGTATTCATTAATAGTGATGCAATTGTCATTGGACCAACACCTCCAGGTACTGGTGTAATGAACGCTGCTTTTTTTGAAACTTCTTCAAAATTAACATCACCTAATAGTTTAAATCCAGATTTTTTGGTAGCATCTTCAACTCTTGTGATTCCTACGTCCACTACTGTCACACCTTCTTTAACCATATCTCCAGTAATAAACTCAGTTTTACCAAGGGCTACAATTAAAATATCTGCAGATCTTGTAATATCTGCTAAGTTTTTAGTTCTTGAATGTGTTAATGTTACGGTACAGTTTGCATGTTTATTATTACGTGCCATTAAGATACTCATAGGAGAACCTACAATATTACTTCTTCCTACAACAACACAGTGTTTACCAGAAGTTTCTACATTGTAACGCTCTAATAATTGAACAATTCCGTAAGGCGTTGCTGGTAAAAAACAAGGTAAATCTAACATCATTTTACCTAAGTTTTCGGGATGGAATCCGTCAACATCTTTTGATGGAGAAATAGCTTGTGTTACTCTTAATTCATTAATATGCTTTGGTAGTGGTAATTGAACAATATAGCCATCAATACTATCATTATTATTTAGTCTTTCTATTTCGGCTAATAAATTAGCCTCAGTTGTATTAGAGTCTAATTTAATTAAACTTGAATCAAATCCAACATATTCACACGCTTTTACTTTTGCGTTGACGTATGTAATACTAGCACCATCTCCCCCCACTAAAATGGCAGCTAAATGAGGAACTTTTTTTCCATCAGCTTTTAATTTGTCAACTTTTATTTTAAGTTCTTCCTTAATGTCGTTTGACGTTTTTTTACCATCTAATAATACCATAGCTTAAGTTTTGAATTTGAACCACAAATATACTTATCTAAATCGAATTATAACTGAAACTTATCAGTTTTGAGTCAGTAAATTAGATATTATAAAATAAATTTCTAAAAAAGGAATCAACTAAAAAAGGAATTTATTATCTTAGTGATATGGAATTTTTTAATCGTGAATTAAGTTGGTTGTCGTTTAACGAAAGGGTGTTACAAGAGGCTTTGGATACTAATATTCCTGTTGTTGAGCGTATGCGATTCTTGGGGATTTATTCAAATAATTTGGATGAGTTTTTCAGGGTTAAAGTAGCTACAGTCAAACGGTTAATTGAAATGAAAAACAGGAAGGTGGAAGGCTTTGATGGAACACCTAAGCAATTACTGAAAGAGATTAAAAGAGTTGTCGTTAAACAACAGCAACAATTTGAATTGGCTTATCAAAAGATTTTGAATGAATTAAAGAGTAAGCAAATCATTCAAACTACTGAAAAACATTTACGAGCAGAAGATAAGGCATTTGTTAAACAATTTTTCCATGACAATGTCCGTCCTTTAATAGTGCCAATCATGTTGTCGGAAAAAAGAGAATTTCCACAATTAAAAAATGATAGAATATACTTAGCAACTAAAATGACTGAATTCCAAAAGAATAAAGTCAGATATGCGTTAATTGAAATCCCTAATAATATTAGTCGTTTTATTGTTTTGCCTAATGCGAATGATAATGTTAAAAAAGTGATTTTATTGGATGATATCATTAGGTTTAATTTAAAGGACATATTTTACATATTTCATTTTGATCAAATTGAATCGTATGCATTTAAAATATCAAGAGATGCCGAATTGGATTTTGATTTGGATATTTCTAAGAGTTTTTATCAAAAGATGAAGAAAAGTGTGGCTTTAAGAAAAGAAGGTGATCCTGTGCGAATGGTATATGATTCAGCTTTTCCATTAGATATTTTAACGTATTTAATAGAAGAATTAGAGTTGACAGCAGGTGAAAACATAATTCCAGGCGGTAGGTATCATAATTTTAAAGATTTTATTAACTTTCCTGATTTTGGTCAGAAAGACTTAACCAATAAAAGATTTAAACCACTAAAGCACCCAGATATTTCTACGCCTTTAAAACCAATTATTAAATCTATTTTTGATAAGGATATTTTATTGACTTATCCCTTTCAGAAGTTTAATCATGTAGTTGATTTATTACAAGAGTCTGCAATAGATCCAAAAGTGATTAGTATTCATATCAATCTATATAGAGTTGCTTCTAACTCACAAATTATTAATGCATTAATTAATGCGGCTCAAAATGGTAAAAAAGTAGTTGTTATTATTGAGTTGTTAGCACGATTTGATGAAAAGAATAACATTAGTTGGTCTAAATATTTAGAAGAAAATGGAGTCGTGGTTTTATTTGGTGTTCCTAACTTAAAAGTGCATTCTAAGTTGATTCTAATTAAACGAAAATCAGGTAATTCTACTAAATCAATAGCTCATATTGGAACTGGTAATTTTCATGAAAGCACAGCTAGAATGTATACTGACTACTCTTTGTTAACAGCAAACAAATCAATAACTAATGAAGTGGATAAGGTGTTTAAAATCTTTAAGAATAACATAGATCGTAGTTTATTTAGAGAGTTAATTGTGTCACCATTTAATTCTAGGCGTAAATTCATGGCATTAATTGATGCTGAAATTAAGAATGCTAATGAAGACGAAAGCGCTTTTATTTGTATTAAAATGAACAATTTAGTAGATACTAAATTAATTAAGAAACTATATGAAGCCTCAAATGCTGGTGTAAAAATAAAATGTGTTATTCGTGGCATGTGTGCATTGGTTGCAGGCGTTAAAAATCAGTCAGAAAATATTGAAGTTAGGAGTATTGTTGGTAGGTATTTAGAACACACTAGAGTGTTTATTTTCGAAAATGGAGGAGATGAAAAATATTACATTTCTTCAGGGGATTGGATGTCTAGAAATATGGACAGAAGAATTGAGGTGGCTACTCCCATTTATGATGAAGCTATTCAGGCTGATATTAAACACATTTTTAAATTACAGTGGGCTGATAATGTAAAATCTAGAATTGTAGATGACCATCAGAAAAACAAATACTTTAAGAATGATAAAGCCGTTTGCAATTCACAACTAGAAACCTATAAATATTTTAAACATAAATTGAAAGCGTAATGAGATTTGGTGCTATTGATATAGGAACAAACGCCGCAAGATTACTGATCGGGGAAGTTTTAACGAATGAAAAAGGGAGTAAATTTATCAAAAAAATATCCTACACCCGCATTCCTTTGCGTCTGGGAGTTGACGTCTTTGATAAAGGGAGAATTAAAACCAAAAAGCAAATAGAATTCACAAAAACAATCAAAGCTTTCAAATTGATTTCAGAAGTATTTGAAGTGACTGATTTAAGAGCTTGTGCTACATCTGCCATGCGTGAAGCTGAAAATGGGATTGAAATTCAACGCCAAATTTTAAAAGATACAGGTGTGAATATTGAAATTATTGATGGTGCTGAAGAAGCAAAATTAATATTTTCCACGTTTTTCTTATTAGATTTTGATTACACAAAACCATTGGTTGTAGTTGATGTTGGAGGTGGTAGTACCGAAATTACAATTTTTAAAAACGGTAAAATTGTCTCTGCCAAATCATTCAAAATAGGAACTATTAGGTTGTTACAGGGGAAAGTTAAAGATAGTGTTTGGGGTAAAGTTAATGAATGGATTAGTAGTAATACAGATAAATCAACATCTTATCAAATTTTAGGAACAGGCGGAAATATAAACAAAATTCACAAATTATTTGGCAAAGAATACATGAAAGCTATCTATTTAGATGAGTTAAATGAGTTACTTCAAGATGTTGAACCATTGACGGTTAAACAAAGAATGAAAACCTATAATTTAAAACAAGATAGGGCAGATGTTATTGTGCCTGCTTTAACTATTTATACTCGTATTTTATCTCAATTAAATGCTTATAAAATTTACGCACCTAAGATTGGGTTATCAGATGGAATAATTTATGAGTTATACAAAAGGCATATTTAATTCTTGATAATTAATTTTGTTGTAGTACATAGATTAGTACGAGTATAAGCACTTAATATATATAATCCAGACTGTACATTGTTTAGTGAAATATGAATATTATGTGTTTCTATAGTATTATCCTTACTTAAAATTAATTTACCATATAGATCGGAAATAGTCACTTTTGTAATATTTTGATTTAGGTTTTGAAGGTTAATGTAGTTGCTTGCTGGATTGGGAAAAATATTCACATTACATTTTTTTGAAGTGGAAGGTAGTACGTCTGTAGCAACAAATGAAACCCATGGTCTGGCTTGTTTGATGATTAATAGATTGTCTTTAGTGATTTTATATTCAATATCCATTGCAAAGGACTTGTTATTCGTTGCATTGTATAAAATAGCAAATTCAAAATGTATGATTGAGAGGTATTCTCTTAATTGGTTAAGTTGTTTGTTAGTCAACAAAAGAGAATCGTTTGGTAATAAATTTGTCCATTGAATAACTGAATAACTAGAATTTTCTGAATTTACTTTATGTAACAATAGTTCTTCTGGTTTGGTATTATCATTAGGGTTTGTAATTAAATTATTATCTAACTGTGAATTCAAATAAAAATTAGTTTTTGTGTTATATATTGGGTCAGTACTAATGCCAACTCCATTTACCTTTTCATCACTATAGTTAGCATGAAAAAGAACTCCCATTGAAGTTTGATAGTGATTTATTTTATAATATTCCCTTTCTTCAAATGCACGTAAATTCCACAAACTAGCAAATACTTGTTTAATGGATTTTGAAATATGACCCTCATCTAGGTGTTGTGTTTTTGAATCATAAAGTCCTGCACCGTTAAACCCTGGTAAATCTTCATTGTTTGTGCTTGATCGGCATCTAATATGTGTACCTTTTGGAAAGCTTTCTTGAAGATTTGTAAAATCATTTAACATCCAGGTAGGAATAGGAGCGGTTTCAATTTTTTCTCTTAATAATTCCAATTCTATTTGTCTTACTTCTCTATTGTTTATAAAATCAGAATCAGAAATCATTGTTTTAACATAATTAAAAAAATCATTAAACTTCATAAACTCTTGATAGTAGTAAAATGGAAGTCCGTAACCGTCAGGAATGGTTCCTTTTGAAAAATCAAAAGACCTCAGAGTTGCTAGGTTTGATACTTTAGCTCCAAAACCGTCAAACATATTAAAAGTTATACTCTCTAAAGGATATATGGACTGGTAGTCTAAATTTAAAGGGGGGAATTGTTCATTTTCAGGTCTTTTGGAATTATGCCAATGATTAACTTCATCAATGCTTGCCTCTCTTAGTGTGTATCCGCTTTGTTCTACTTTGTAATAGATATAATGATTCAGTAAATTAACTATAGTATCAATAGATAGTGGATCACGAATATAGGCGTTTGGTATGTTATTCTGAATGGCTCTCAAATTTACATGAGATAAAGGAGTTTGAATAAAAGATGATATAATTCCAGAGATATGTGGGAGGTTATTAGGGATGTTTTGATATAAAACGATATCCCGTGTTCCGGGTGTTTCTCCATTAGTTATTTCACGAAAAAAACCATAGCCTTCAGCCTGATGTAATCCCCAATAGTTAACCCCTGCAAATACATCTGACTCAAAAACGACTGGGATTCTGGCGGTTTGAAATAATCCAATTTCTGACTGGTAATCCGCTTCATTGTTTGAATTGATATAATAAGATAAATTATTAGTTAAAAATAATATATTGGTTGATAGTAGTTCTTGTGTGCGCTGAACAGTTAAAAAGGGTTTACTTTCATTGTTTGAATAGTTAAAAGCATATGTTCCAAGTGATCCATTATTTGAAATTACCGTTGGATGATAAATAATATGGCCTTTGATAGCGTCAGTATCTAAATAACTGAATCCAAGCTCTGTTGTAAAATCGATATGGAGCGGGTGGGTATTAGTGTTGATAAAGTAAACTTCAGGTGATGATGTGTTAAAGTTTAAAATAATGAATTTCAGATACTCTTTTTCGTTTAAGTATGGCGACCATTGAACGGTTTCTTTTAAGACTGAAAGTTCATTAAAAGAAGTTGTATTATCTAAAGTTACTAAGCCGTCATTTGGCGTCATTTCAAAAGCTGAATTTAATGGGTTTTGAAAAGGTTGATTATTATATTCTGTGATGTCATCAATATTATCGCCATCACTATCAAATGGATTAGAAATGTCGTATTCTAACACTTGATAATGGTCAATTGGATAGGCTTCTAATCCTTCTGAAATGTATGTGACTCCAGACTCACCCATAGTCATTGATGTTGGTGGTAAGTTAAATGCAGAATCTAAGCTATGCCTTATTCTTAATATATAATAGTGCTCAATAGTTGAGTTTATCTCTAATTGAACTTGATTATTAATATCTGTTGAGTAATTAATGATGGGTATGCCTTGTGAAAAGCTAAGTAATGAACTGAAAACGGAACAGAATAAAAGAAACGTTAATTTAATTTTCATAGGGTACATGGTTACTCTGTTTTTTTAATATTCAAGTATATCAATAAAAATAGATTGTAACATAAATAACGCAATAGATTTAAATTGGTTGGATTAGTTTTATTTTAAGAATTTGACTTTTTCTATTACTCAGTAAAATAATGATGTGAATAAGTTTAATTCTTAAAAATCTAAATCCATCAATAAATTTATAAATTTGTGTAAAAACAAATTTAATGGAAACAATAGATTGGAAAACTGCCAAAGAATATAAAGATATTACATACAAAAAGTGTAATGGAGTGGCAAGAATAGCCTTCAATAGACCAGATGTAAGAAATGCATTCAGACCAAATACAACTTCAGAATTAATTGATGCATTTTATGATGCACAAGAAGATACAACTATTGGCTGTGTATTGTTATCGGCAGAAGGACCGTCTTCAAAAGATGGTGTCTACTCATTTTGTAGTGGAGGAGATCAAAAAGCTAGAGGAAAACAAGGTTACGTTGGTACTGATGGCCAACATAGATTAAACATATTAGAAGTACAACGAATGATTAGGTTTATGCCTAAAGTTGTTATTTGTGTAGTGCCTGGTTGGGCAGTTGGTGGTGGTCATAGCTTGCATGTTGTGTGTGACATGACTTTAGCGAGTAAGGAACATGCTATATTTAAGCAAACGGATGCTGATGTAACTAGTTTTGATGGTGGGTATGGATCTGCTTATTTAGCAAAAATGGTTGGTCAGAAAAAAGCGAGAGAAATTTTCTTTTTAGGACGTAACTATTCAGCTCAAGAAGCATTTGATATGGGAATGGTGAATGCTGTTATACCACATGCAGAATTAGAAAATACCGCTTATGAATGGGCGCAAGAAGTATTAGGGAAATCACCAATGTCAATTAAAATGTTGAAATTCGCTATGAACTTAACGGATGACGGAATGGTTGGTCAACAAGTATTTGCTGGAGAAGCAACGCGTTTAGCTTATATGACAGAGGAAGCACAAGAGGGTAGAGATGCATTTTTAGAAAAACGTAAACCTAATTTTGATAAGAAATGGTTGCCTTGATGGTATCTCAAATTTGACACTTTTACAACTCATTTAACCTTAATTAAACTAACCTTTACATGACGAATACGCTTTTAATTTCAATGTTAGTCGGCTATTTTGCTGTTTTATTACTTATTTCATATTTTACAGGTAAAAAAGCGGATAACGATACGTTTTATACTGGGAATAGAAATTCTAAATGGTATGTAGTTGCTTTTGGAATGATTGGAGCAAGTTTATCTGGTGTTACTTTTATTTCGATTCCAGGAACGATTGGACCGATTGATCCGAAAATTGGAGCTGAATTCACGTATTTACAAATGGCGCTAGGGTATATCGCTGGGTATGCTATTATTGCTTTTGTGTTATTGCCACTGTATTATAGAATGAATTTAACGTCTATTTATGAGTATCTAAAAGGCAGGTTTGGTAATTATACCTATAAAATGGGAGCTGGCTTCTTTTTAGTGTCTCGTTTAATTGGTGCTTCATTAAGAATGTATTTAGTGGCGGATGTTTTACATGAATTTATATTTGCTCAAATGGGGGTTGATTTTTGGATGACAGTTACGTTGAGTATTTTATTAATTTGGATTTACACATTTAAAGGCGGAATAAAAACTATAGTTTGGACAGATACCTTACAAACTATGTTTATGTTGATTGCTGTTGGATTAAGTGTGTATTTCATTTCAAGTGAATTACATCTTGGTATTTCCGATATTTATGGTTCTATTTCGGAACATGACATGGGGCAAATGTGGCAAACAGAAGATGTGTATGCTAAAAACTTTTGGTTAAAAGGATTATTAGGTGGGATGTTTATTACGCTTGGTATGACTGGTGTAGATCAAGATATGATGCAAAAGAATCTATCTGTCTCTTCTCTTAAAAAATCTCAAAAAAACATGATGGTTTTTTCTATCGTTCTGTTTTTTGTAAATGTTGTTTTTGTTGCCTTAGGTGGTTTACTATTTGTTTATGTACAAGATAATCCAGAGCTGTTTGAAGTTTGGGCGAGTCATGGGACAAAAGGAGATAGATTGTTTCCTACAATTGCTTTAGAGGGTGGATTACAATTATCAGTTGGTATTTTCTTCTTTTTAGGATTAATAGCGGCCGCATATTCTTCAGCTGATTCGGCTTTAACCGCCTTAACCACTTCATTTAGTATTGATTTTTTAAATTCAAAATCGAAATCAGTAGACCAACAGATTAAGATTAGAAAATATGCACATATTGGAATGTCAGTAGTTTTGTTAATTGTTATCTTAGTTTTTAACTCAATGGAAAATGATGGTGTAGTTTGGAAGTTGTTTAGCGCAGCCAATTACACTTATGGCCCCTTATTAGGTTTGTTTATGTTTGGCGTACTTACAAACCGTTATATTGCAGATATGTATTCCTTTCTAATTTCTATAGTAGTGGCAGTAGTACTTTATTTATTTATTACATTTGTTTGGGCAGACTTAACAGCGTACCAATTTGGATCAGAATTATTAGGTATTAACGCAGGTTTGGTCTTTTTAATATTGTGGATTTTCTCTGTAAAGACTGACAAATTGAACGTAAACCAATAAGGTTGTGTCATATTTACTGACAAAAAAGAGGTGTAAGATGCCAATGTTTCATAAAAATATTTTGGCATTTTATTTGATTAAATGAAAATCGATATTACTTTAGTAAAAAAATAAAATCACGTTTGAAATTTTTCAGACAATAACAAATAAAAAATTATATAAAATGGCAATAGAATTTACAGATGCTAATTTTGACGAATTAGCTTTAAAAACAGACAAAGTAGTAATGGTTGATTTTTGGGCAGCTTGGTGTGGACCTTGTAAAATGGTTGGGCCAATTGTTGAAGAAATCGCTAATGACTTTGAAGGAAAAGCTGTAGTTGGTAAAGTTGATGTTGACAAATACGGATCAATTTCAGGAAACTATGGTGTAAGAAATATTCCAACAATTATTTTCTTAAAAAATGGAGAATTAGTTGACAAATCAGTAGGTGCTGTACCTAAAGCGACATTAGTAGCAAAATTAGAAGCATTAATGGCTTAATCAATACGTCATATAAAGTACTAAAGCCATTCAATTTTTGAATGGCTTTTTTTGTTTGTTATTGTTTGCTAAAATGAATACTTAGTTTTTTTTTGTATCCCCTTTTAAATAGAGAGAAAAATACAAATATTAACACTATTTTTGCATAAAAGTTTTAAGATATGAATTTAGAAAAATTGTTAACAGAGAAAGTTAAGTTTGCCATTCAAGAGTTATACGGAGTGGAAGCGAATGATAATTTAGTACAATTTCAAAAAACAAGGAAAGACTTTGAAGGTGATATTACTTTAGTAACGTTTCCTTTATTAAAAATGTCTAAAAAATCTCCAGAACAAACAGGAGCGCAAATAGGCCAATTTTTGAAAGATAATGTAGCAGATGTTTCTGATTTTAATATAGTTAAAGGGTTTGTTAACTTAGTTGTGTCTAACTTGTTTTGGGTTAGTAAGTTAAATGATTCTATTGAAACGAAAAGCTTTGGTTTTAATTTAGAAACTGCTGACACTTTAATGGTGGAATATTCTTCACCAAACACAAACAAACCATTGCACTTAGGGCATTTAAGAAATAACTTCTTAGGGTATTCAGTAGCTGAGATATTAAAGGCGAATGGAAATGATGTGATCAAAACACAAATTATAAATGACCGTGGTATTCATATTTGTAAAAGTATGTTAGCATGGCAGCAATTTGGTGGTGGAGAGACTCCTGAATCAACCGGTTTAAAAGGAGATAAATTAGTTGGTAAATATTATGTTGAATTTGATAAACATTTACGTGATCAAGCTAAAGCTGTTATTGCTCAGTGGAATGGTGGTGATTTTTCAAATGCAACTGACAAACAAAAGGAGGACTATTTAAAGTTTGAGGCTGCAAAAACAGATAAGGACGAAAAAGGAATTAAAGCATTAGATTCGAAAATTTTAGAATTAGCAAAGAATGCCACAGTTATTATGATTGAGGCTAAAGATATGCTACTAAAATGGGAAGCTAAAGATCCAGAGGTATATGCCTTATGGGAAAAAATGAATGGATGGGTTTATAAAGGATTTGAATCAACTTACACAGCAATGGGTGTTGATTTTGATAAATTATATTATGAATCGACTACTTTTTTGACTGGTAAAGACCTTGTTGATGCCGGACTAGAGAAAGGTGTTTTCTTCAAGAAAGAAGATGGGTCTGTATGGATTGATTTAACGGATGAAGGTTTAGATGAAAAATTAGTGTTACGTGCAGATGGTACTGCTGTTTACATGACACAGGATATGGGAACAGCTAATTTACGTTATGAAGACTTTCCTAAGTTGAATGGAATGATTTATACGGTTGGTAATGAACAAGATTATCATTTTAAGGTATTGTTTCTTATTCTTAAAAAAATGGGGTACTCTTGGGCTGAAAATTGCTTTCACTTATCTTATGGAATGGTTGATTTACCTTCAGGTAAAATGAAATCGAGAGAAGGAACTGTGGTAGATGCAGATGATTTAATGGCAGATGTGGTTCAAAAAGCCAAAGAAATGACACAAGAACGTGGTCATATTGATGGAATGTCTGATGATGAAAAAGAAAATCTTTACAATATGATTGGAATGGGTGGGTTGAAATATTATTTACTTAAGGTTGACCCTAAGAAAAGAATGATGTTTAATCCAGAAGAGTCTGTGGATTTAAATGGAAACACTGGACCCTTTATTCAATATGCGCATGCAAGAATTTCATCTTTATTACGTAAAGGTGGAGATTTAACAAGTGTTGATTCAAATGTTGAGCTACACGCTTCAGAAAAAGAATTGATTAAGCATTTAGTAGGTTACCCACAATTAATCCAAGAGGCGGGTGCAAATCACAGTCCAGCGTTAATTGCTAACTTTACTTATGAAATGGTTAAGATGTATAATTCATTTTACCAATCTGTGAGTATTTTTAGAGAAGAGGATGCGGCAAAAGTGAATTTAAGATTACAATTATCTAAAACAGTTGCTGGTATTATTAAATCATCAATGGGTTTATTGGGTATTAACGTTCCTGAAAGAATGTAATTTTTAGACACAAGATTCAAGACTGAAGAATTTTACTTTAATAAAATTTATTAGACGCTATCCTTAATTGGGTGGCGTTTTTTTGTACTTATTAAATGATTCTATGATGAAGTTTGAAATTATCAAATTTAATGTCGGTTCGAGTGTTTTGAGGCGCGAAAAAATGTATCGAGAACAGAATGGGTTTTGAAGTCCTAATTTTATGGAGACCCAAGATGTTTAGAGACAGAATTCTAGACTGACAATTTGATTCAAAAATGATATATTATAAACGCCATCCAATTGGGGATATTTATCGTTTAGCGGAATACGAATAAAAACTGAATAGCTATTATGCTTAGAAACAAGACTAAAGCGTGCAATTGAAATCAAAATAAATATAGCGTAGGTTCCTTTTTTTTGCTCTCCATTACGTTAAAATACAAAGGTGGATAGACTAAAATTTAAACATTGCCAAGAAAAACGGAATAGGGGGATTGTAAATTTTATTTTAGCCTTGTCCAAGTTTTGGTTTCGTAAAACCAACCAATATAACCACGTAATTTTAATTTATCGCCCTCCAGCCAAATTGCACAAGCATAAGTTTTTCCAACTTGAGGGTCATAAATAGTACCACTGGTCCATTTTCCATTTTTGTAAATCAAGTTTTTTATAATAACTAAATTAAAAATAGGTATTGTTTTTAAGCTCTCTTTAGGGTTATTTTCATCTGTGATTGGTTTTCCATTTTCAGTATATGGATCTTTTAACCAAACGACTTTACCATAATATTTGTCATCACTTTTATAGAATTCGATCTTTGCATTTTCAACTTGGTTCAACCATACACCTAAAATCTCCTCTGAAGACGTAGTCGGTATAAAGGAAAACAAGAGGTATGTGTATATAATTAGCTGAGTCATACTAAACAAACATACTTAAAATTATGGTCAATCACTCTCTTTTGAATTGATTTATTGTAACAGTTTATAGCAAATGATATAAAATACAAATGTGTTTGTGAGCATCTAACTTTGCAGCCCCATAGTTTGTTTAACAATATTGAGGTATGCTATTTACTTTACTCTTGTCCATGTTTTGGTATCGTAAAACCAACCAAGGTAGCCACGTAATTTTAATTGTCCATCTTCAAACCAAATTTTACAATCATAGGTTTTACCTTCTTTTGGATCATAAACGGTTCCGCCACTCCATTCACCATCATGATAAACCAAATCATTTATAATATTTAAAAATAATAGTGGTCTAGATTTTAAATTCGCTTTAGGATTATTCCCATCTATTATTGGTTTTCCATTTTTACTATTTGGTTCTTTTATCCAAACAATTTTACCATAATACTTACCATTATTTTTATAGATTTCAATTTTACCATCTTTAATTTGACTAAGCCAAACACCAACGATCTTGTCAGCTGAATCAGAAGAAGTAAAAGAGAATATAAAGAATGAAAAAATAATAAGGTAACGCATATGGCGCAAACATACAGATTAAATTATTAGTTATACAAGATAACTAATATAGTTTTAGACCTAATTTTGAATTAAAAACGGCTATAAGCATTTTAAAAATGCAATATTTTCGTCAGAATCTAATTTTGATGCGCCTTCAATTTTTTGTAAGATATTAAAATCAGAATCTATAATAAATGTAGTAGGGTAAGCAGAAAAATCAAACTGAGGAGAAAAGAACTGCGTATAAAAAATAAAATCAGCATGGGTACCATATTCACCAGATGCTTTGATGACCTCATAACTTTCGTTGGTTACAGATATAAAGTGAATGTCATCTTTAAACTTATCTTTTAAAGCTTTAATTTGAGGTAACTCGGCTCTACAACCAGGACACCAAGTTGCCCAAAAATTAAGTACTATTGGTTTTCCTTTATAGTTGTTAAATGAAGATGGCCTTTTTTGGGAATTAAACAAAACCCAATTCTCTTGGGTAAAATTCAATGGAGTAGATGTATCTTTTTTAAACTCGGTACTACCCATAAATATTTTTTGTAAGCCACTTGAAAAGACCAAGCGCCATGATGGAACAAGCATAATAATAGCGAGTCCAAATAAAAGAAGATTAGTCATCCAATCTTTTTTTAACTTGCCCCATATTAATCCTAACTTTTCTTTTATCATAATACAAAACTAAACATAATCACATGAATTGAATGTAAGAATAATTACAAATAGGGGGTTGAATTAGAACTTGTCATACACCCCTAATCCAAATAATGCAAAGTCATATTTAACAGGGTCAACTGGATCCATTTTACGTAATGGAATCATTAACTCTTCTAATGCTTTCCAATCATTTGCTTTTCGTGTAATAAAGCCTAATTTACGGCCAACATTACCTGTATGTACATCTAACGGGCAATACAACTCAGATGCTTTAATTGAATTCCATAGTCCAAAGTCAACTCCTTTTTTATCTTCACGTACCATCCATCTTAAATACATATTTAATCGTTTAGCAGAAGAATTTTTTAAGGGATTCGAAATGTGTTTTTCAGTTCGTTTTTCATGTCCAAAAGACAAAAATGAATCTCTAAAACCTGCAATTTTATGATTCATGGCCCCAGCTGTTTTAGAGAATTCAGCTTCTAAACTTGAGCCAGATCTATAAATACCTTGAAGTGCTTTAAAAAAATAAGATAAATCAATGGCATTAAAGGTTCTGTGCACAAACTCTAAATCTTTCAATTCATTAGCGCTTGCATTTAAAATGAAATCATGAGGTTCACCCCCCATAATCTCTACCATTTTATGACCATTTTTAATAATCATAGGGCGCTTTCCCCAGGCAATAGTGGCGACTAGAAATGCTATAATTTCAATATCCTCTTTTTTAGAAAATTGATGTGGAATACAAATCGGGTCTTCTTCAATAAATGCAGAGGTATTGAATTCTTCCACCTTTTCATCTAAAAATAATTTTAGTTCATTGAAATTCATAATTTTTTGATCAAAATTACTTAAGTAATAATTAATAATGGTTATTTCTTTTAGTATTTTTGAATTATGAAAATATTATTGTCACCAGCCAAATCAATTAAATTTGATATAGAAGTTGAAAATTCAATTAAAAGTCAGCCTATATTTTTAGATCAATCTGAAAAATTGATTAAAAAATTGAGAAAATTGTCAAAAAATAAAATCTCAAAATTGATGAAAGTGAGTGATGCTATTTCAGAATTGAACTATGACCGTTTTCAAACTTGGAATTTACCTTTTACAGATGCGAACAGTAAATCTGCTGCAGATATTTTTACAGGAGCTGCGTATCAAGGTTTAGATTATCCAACACTATCACAAGAAAATAGAGTAGAGGGGCAAAATAGATTACGTATCCTTTCTGGATTATATGGAATTTTAAAACCGTTAGACTTAATTCAACCTTACCGATTGGAAATGGGAACACGTTTTGCAACGTCTACAAAAGCAACAAATTTATATCATTTTTGGGCGTCTAAATTAGTGGATGAATTAAATGCAGAATTAGCAAATGATTCTACTCAATTTTTAGTTAATGTAGCTTCAAGTGAATATTTTAAGGCAGCTCAATTAGAAAAATTAAAGTATCCTGTAGTGACACCAATATTTAAAGACCGTTCAAAGTCTGGAGAGTATAAAGTTATTATGACCTTTGCTAAAACCGCTAGGGGATTGATGACAAAATACATCATTCAAAATAAAATTGACACCATTGAAGAGTTAAAAGGATTTAACTATGAAGGGTATGAGTTTCAAGCCAATGAAAGTAACGAAACAGAATTTGTATTTTTCAGGGGATAAAGTAGGGGATAGTCCTTGTTTTTTCAATTACAACTTAACCTCCCAGTTAACAGAATTAAAAAACGTGTTCCAAAAGGAAGGTGTGTGTGTTGTAATGACTACATCCTGATTTGTAAAAGGATGGGTAAAACTTAAAGAATGGGCGTGCAGAAACAAATAATCAAGTCCAAAGTTGGTTTCAAACATTTGATTATGATGACGATTTCCATATTTATGATCACCTATAATGGGGTGAGCTATTTTATTGGCGTGCTTGCGTAACTGATGCATACGTCCTGTTTTTGGTTCAAGCTCTAAGATACTGTAACGAGACGTTTCGTAAGGTTTTACAGGTATGTTAAGTGTGATTTGAGAAACGGTTTTATAAAGCGTTAATGCATCTTTATAAACTCCAGTATCAGGATTCTTCACGCGTGAGTCAATTGTACCTGTTTCATCACAAAACCCACGAACTATGGCATAATATTTTTTTTGAATGGCATCTGAAGTGAACAAATCTTGAAATTTTGACACGTATGTTTTGTCCTTGGTTAATAAAATGATACCAGATGTTTTTCTGTCCAACCTATGCACGGGATAAAAATTTGAATCGACAAATTGTTTTCTTAATAGCTGTAATAGAGAGTCATCTTTAATGTTTCTAGAGTAATAGGAGTGATGTACTAAAACATTGTTAGGTTTATGGACAACCATACAATAGTCATCTTCAAAAAGAACTTCAATCATAAAACTTAAATATTAAGAGAATTTATCCATTCATTAGCTTTTGCGAAATTCTTAAAGGCTTTTATAGGGTGTTCATGTGGTCTGAACTGAATATAAAAATTATAAATGATACGTTGCGCAATAGAAGGTAAAACAATTGCAGCAGCTTTTGCTTGTAATTTATTGTTTTGCAAATAAGCTCTAGCGCTATTATCAATAACAGTATACTCTCCGTTTTCAACAATTACTTTCAATAGCCTTCCTTCCCTTAATGTATTGTAAGCATCATATCCAGCTTTATAATCAAAACCTAAAGCAAGTTCATTAGCGGCGTAGTTTAAATAAAAAATATCACCCTCAATAATTTGAGCAGTAAATATTCGTCCTTTAATTATTTTTGATTCTACAGCGACCACAATCAAATTTACGAATTTATTTTAATTAATTGTTCTTAGCCATTCAATTCCTTTTGCAAAACTGTTTTGAATTTTAACTGGATGATTAAGTATACGGTATTTAAAATATATGATAGCCAATACTCTATAAGCAATAGTATTCATTATCAAGGCTTCTGCAATGACAGGAACGTTATTACGTTCTGCATATTCCCGAGCTTCATCCTCTATAGTTGATAAATTACCAAATTCTATTAAAACTTTAAGCTTTTTTCCTTTTGACAGTACAGAATATGCATTATAAGATAATTTTATATCTTTTACTGTCAGGGCTATTTTATCATTGTATTTGATATAAAAAATGTTGTTTTCTATTATTTTCGCTACAAATTTTTTATTAATGACTGTTAATGAAGGGTTCATAAC
>Ga0209292_1000608_pt1 | contig 46276 bp, 43 predicted proteins | sample GOMGulsemesocosm_2_FD_184634 | JGI IMG/M metagenome (GOLD analysis project Ga0209292, IMG submission 184634) | Methane-oxidizing microbial communities from mesocosms in the Gulf of Mexico - GOM9C Gulf of Mexico (SPAdes) (version 2) | ecosystem: Environmental > Aquatic > Marine > Cold seeps...
TATCCAAATTTTCAATTGGATAAACCTTAGGCATTTTTATAGGGCAGCGTTAAAACGCTCAAACCCAGCTTCTAAATCCGCAATCAAATCATCCACATTTTCTAAACCAATATGTAAACGAATCAGTGGTTTTTTACTATCCCAGGTTGTTGCTGTACGTAACTTATCTATGCCAAACACACCTAAAATTAAACTTTCATAACCACCCCATGAAAAGCCCATTTTAAAGTACTGCATGTTTTCAACTAACGCAGTGACTGATTTTAAATTGCCCTCTTTTAATACAAAAGAGAACAATCCATTTGATGCGCTGAAATCACGTTTAAAGAACTCGTGCCCCGGACAGGTTTCAAATGCAGGGTGACGCAGATGGTCGACTTCTGGACGAGAGGCTAACCAATTAGCGACTTTTAATGCATTCTTTTCATGTTGCGCCATGCGCACACCTAACGTACGTAAGCCACGACTTGCTAAATACACATCATCGGGTGAGGTGCACTGCCCCATCAGGTAACTATTTTCGCGTAGTTGTTCCCAATGCTTTTCGTTAGAGGTTGCCGTGCCCATCATTACATCAGAGTGGCCAACAATATATTTTGTTGCCGCTTGGATAGAGATATCTACGCCCATATCAAACGGACGAGAGTTAATTGGAGAGGCCCAAGTATTATCAAGCATCACAACCATATTATTTTCATGTGCAACTTGGCTTAATGTCGGTACATCTTGAATTTCCATGGTGACTGAGCCAGGTGATTCTAAAAACAGTACTTTAGTATTTTCTTGAATTAGATCTTTAATACCAGCACCGATAAGCGGATCATAATAAGTGGTTTCGACACCAAAACCTGCTAATAAACCATCACATAAAGCGCGTGTTGGTTCATAAGCATTATCAACCATTAATAGGTGATCACCTGCCTTTAAGAAGGATAATAATGCGCCACTAATCGCAGCTGATCCAGAGGGATAAAGCGCAGTGCCAACACCACCTTCTAACTCAGCAATCGCAGCTTGAAAAGCAAAGTGTGTTGGTCCACCACGGCGACCATAAAACATCTCACCATTGGCTTTATTTTTACTTGCGAAACGCATCTCATCCATGGTTTCAAAGAGCATGGTTGATGCACGAACTACAGGTGGATTGATCACCCCTTTAGTCCACTTTTTATCACGACCTAAACTAACGATTTGCGTTTCTTTTTTCATCTGAAATTTCCAACTGGAGAGAGAGAATGAATATTAACATTTCATTGCATTTTGAACATAAACAAAAAGGTATATAATATGGCTTATTTCCAAATTAATAGGCCTAATATGCATTTTTCAAGTCACTTTATTCTTGACCGAGCACACTTTTCAGAGTGCTTTGATCAATCAGCGCTTATCACCCCACCTAAAAAAATGCGTTACAACTTTATTGGCGCCTTGCTTATCTTCGGGTTCTTAGTGCTTATTGTTACTGATCAGTCTGTTGCGGTAGGTTTGTTTTTTATTGGTCTCGCGTTTTTAGAGTTTTTTAGTTTTAAATACCGCAAGGCTTGGTGGTTATCAAGACAGATGTGGAGCAAAAACTCAGGTAATAAAATCACGCTTAACATTGATGAAACAGGTATTAAAATAGATAGCCTTTACCAAAAACAAAGCTTAGTTTGGAATGATATCAAAGAGGTGATCGAAACACCTGAAGGCTTAATGCTAAAACTTGAGAGTGGTGGGCAAAGCTACCTCTCTAAAAGTAGCTTAAATAGCGAAGTCATCGACTTTATAAAATCAAAGCAATAGTCTTATTCTTGTAAAGGCACAACAGGTTGTAATTTAGTGAGGAACTCAGCAAGATTCGGCGCTAAAACCGCTTCCTGTTTTTTCCCTAAGGTCTCAAGCTGTACTTCACCAGTTTCATTGAGTATTGAGATAACTTGCATCTCATCACTGCAACTTGCGATAAACATAGAAGCTGGTTTCTTCAGCCTTTTCTGCATCAGAAAGTGTGCAATCATGTTTTCTTGCAACAATTTAAAGTCGTCTTCGTTCCAAACTTGAATCAGGTCAACGGGGTGGTCATCAAATAGACAAGGCATACCATCTGCATAATAACTACAAAAAAGTTCATGAATACTTGGGTGTAGCGTTACTTCAAGCGCCTCTTCAATATTACTTAAGTTAATATTATCGTTACGCTCCTGTGCAGACCAAGCAATCATTTCATCGCCTATGCGTTTAACCTGACACGGAGATATCCATTGTTCATCATATTGCTGCAAAGGCAAAGAGTCGTTGTTATCTTTCCAAACTTTTTCATTACGTTCAAAGAGATCAAAGAGTGCTGTTTTTGTTGTATTATTCATTGCTCGAAAATTTCTCTTAATTAGTTACAATAGAGAGATTCTACACAGGTAAAAAATAATTAAACAGATAAATAATAAGTGAAACACAATGACAGATAAACCACTCTACGACCAAGCAGCCGCCCTACAAAACCTTTCTCTTGGGCAAGTAACAGAATATAAGTGCGAATATGATGCGAGCTTATTACAAGGCGTACCACGTAGCTTAAATCGTGACGAGCTAAAACTTGAAGCAGATGACTTGCCTTTTGTTGGTTGTGACCTGTGGAATATTTATGAGTTATCTTGGTTAAATAAAAAAGGCAAACCCGTTGTTGCGACGGGTATTGTTCAAGTGCCTTTTGATAGTGACAACTTGATTGAATCAAAATCTTTTAAACTGTATTTAAATAGCTTCAATCAAACCACGTTTGATAGCTTAGAAGCGGTTCAACAGTGCCTTATCAAGGATCTTTCCAACTGTGCAAATAAACCTGTTAGTGTAGAGTTAAATGCAAACATGGATAGCTTTGATGAAAAGCTAGGTAGTTTTAGCGGTGTTTGTTTAGATGAGTTAGATATCGAAGTAGATAATTATCAACTATCACCAGCGCTACTCTCGAACCTACACTCAAATGAAACAGTGACAGAAACCCTCTACTCTCATCTATTAAAATCAAACTGTTTAATCACCAGTCAGCCTGATTGGGCAAGTGTTGAGATTAGATACACAGGCAAAAAAGTAGATAGAGAAAAATTACTGCGTTACCTTATCTCATTTCGTCAACACAATGAGTTTCATGAACAATGTGTCGAGCGGATCTACTGTGACCTCATGAAATTTGGACAAATTGATTCGCTTTCAGTTTATGCACGTTATACTCGCCGAGGTGGTTTAGATATCAACCCATATCGTAGCTCTGAAAATAACGAAGCTAAAAACAATAACTTAAATAACATACGCCTGTTACGTCAATAGGCTTCAGATTGGTTTTTATGAGACATATTACGCATTTTACAGCGACAATTATTACAACTCTATTGCTCACATTCTCAGCACCTCTGTTTGCGATAGAAATGCTCGATGCTAATATGCCACGCGCTTTAAAAAATGCCTACCTGGGTCGTTATCAAACTCCTGAAATCTGCATTGAAACCAGTAAAGATTATATAAAAAACAAAAAGAACTATGATATTAATAGCGCCCCTATCATCGATGAATTAGCCAGTAATAGTACATTACCGGTACAACTACTGGCTTTTTGTTACGCTCAAATTGAAGAGTATGGAGAAGCCTATAAATTACTTAGCGAACTTTTAAAACAGCAAACTTTTTCTCCTGAGCAATTGCGTACATTAAATATCTTAGCGTCCGAAATTCCTGAAAGTAAACGCGTTGACTTTAGTAACCAGCTACTCACAAAAATATTCACCACTAGCTTACGAAAGATGAAGTCATCCCCTTTTGAAAAATCCCCAAACCTTGAGGTTAAACTTTTATTAACCATCAGCAAACTCTCTTTAGAAAGTAATCAATTCCGTACTGCAAATATCTCATTAGAGGCAGCAAAAGGTATTTTAAAAAACAAACAAGCGAGTAAATTACATGCTTGGTTAGCTTATTATTATGGCATCTATTACGAAAAAATAAATCAACAACAACTGGCCGTTTCTAACCTTGAAGCTGCTAACAAACTCGCTGACAAACATAAATTCATCAAACTAAGTGGTGAAGCTAAAAAAAGCATTTCTTCACTTTATGAGAAGAAACACTTTTTTTCTCGTGCTATAGACTTTGCAAGTGAGCGCGTTCAACTTTATTTCAATACAAAAAATAGCATCAAACAAGCAGATAGTTTGCTTCAATTGGCAACGCTAAAAAGGAAAAGTGGCGATAAAGATGAAGCACTTATTTATCTATTTAATGCATTAGAATTAATGCAAAATAAAAAGAATAGTGTGTTATTAGCACGAGTTTATCTTGAATTAGGCCGTACTTACACGAGTTTAGTCGGTAGCAAAGAGAATAAGAAAGAGCGCTTGTTAGCACAAAAATATCTTCAAAATGCGCGTTATCATTTTACCCGTTTAAAAGAGGTAAAACGCCAAGTTGAAAGCTTACTTTTATTGGCTCGCTTAAATATTATTAACGACGATCCGGCACTGGCTATTCTACAATTAGAAAAAATCCTACAATTATCACCATCAACCTATCCAGCACTGCGAGTGCAAGCTTTTGAAATGCTTGCTTCAAGTTACGAGATAACGGGTAATCACCAGCAAGCAATCCTTCATTTCAAAAACTTTCATACTTTACAAAACAATATCAAAGAGCGCACATTTTCATTACAACAATTACAGATAAGTGAGCAACTTCAATTGGTAGAGCGCACTCAACATCAACGCCAATTAGAGATAGAAAACAGTGAGCTACAAAACACTAATACCCATTTTAAAACCTTGACCTATGGTGCAATCACGTTATTAGTGATTACACTATTAAGCTTCTTTTATATTTTAATACGCAACCGAAAACTCACAGAATCTGAAAATCGCTCACAGTACCAATTAAGCTACCACCCACGTACTAAATTACCTTCACAGCAGGCACAAGGTAACGCCTTTAATTATATTTATCATGATGAACCTCTTTATTATGCACTTGCTAACATCCCCTTTTTAACTAATTTGAATGAGCTTTCTGGTTTGTTTTCAGGCACAAAGTTAGAGAAAAAATTGGGTCAAGCGCTACTCATATTTTTTACTAATAGTGCAGACATTTTTCAAATTAGAGATAATCAAATTCTATTTATTAGTGAACAAAAAGGACATAAAAGTGCGCAAGATTTCGCAAAAAAAATAGAACAGTTTTTTATCATCTTTACAGATAAATACAAATTACCTAGCGATGTATCAATTGGCATTGTCGCTTTTCCCTTTTTAAATAATGTGAGTAGAGCGATCACACCAACACGCATGTTAAACCTCAGTAGTTTGGCACTGTTTGGTGCGAGTCAACTACGAGATCAATACCAAAAGAATAGTTGGCTTGAATTATATGCAATTGATAACTTACAACCTGCATTTTTTGATGGTGACTTATGGATTTTAGGGCAACAAGCAATTAAAAAAGGTATCGTGAAAATTAATAGTAGTGAGCCAAATCACCAGTTTTATTGGCCAGAATTAGATAAGTAACTCATTTCCTTATATTACTTGTCTCAGGAACTTGCACATTAGCAGTTAAGTGCTAATAATTGCCTGTTAGTAAACAATAATGACTCTTTTTTATGGGGCATTAATAATAATAATAATAATAATTAACCTAATGGAATATATACTATGGCTTCCCCTATAGCTGCTTTAAAATTACTGCAACAGCTATTAAAACGGACATCCCGTCAAGATAAAACCTTTGACAAATACCAACACTCCTTTTTAAAAAAATTACAAAACAGTAGTTCAGAAAAAACAACTGAAACACTTTATGAAGAGTGTATTGTTCAACTCGTTGAACACCAAGCACCTATTGAAGATGCACTTTCAGAGGGACGTTTAATCGTTTCTCAATCACAACTGCAGTTACAGAGAGTGGCTAGCTTATCGGAAAAAATATCTCTTAAAATAGAAGAGTCCAAGCAGATACCCCAGCCCTATTCTATCCTTGAGCATCATAGTGAACTGACTAATATCATCAAGATTTATCAACGTGTGGTGATTGAATTAAATAAAAGTGACAATAAAAAATCAGAGCTAAAAGATTCTCCACTGATTGATAATATATCCGACGAACTACAACAAGTTATCCTCAACTTAGATGTTGGCACTGCATACATCAAAAAACTTGAGCTAATAAGAAGGACAATTTCAAACGAGAAAGACCCTTTATCACTGCCTCAACACTGTTTGCAAATAATCACCATCATCATTGACAGCACGCGTGAAGAACGACGATCTTCGCGCCATTTTTTGTATACACTCAATGATAGTCTGACTCAGTTTTACCTCAATTTTGCTAAAAATATTAAACGCGCAGAGTCGGCATTTGAAGATCAAGAAAAATGTGTCAAAAGCATTCAAAAACAATCTGCTCTACTCAAAAAAGCAACAGAAAACTCTACTGACATGATCACGCTACAAAAGCATGTTTTTAGTTACGTTGAAAATGTCGAAAATATGATTCAAGATAGAGAGATGCTAAAAGAGCAACAAGCTCGTCATCAATTTCAAGGAATGGCCAGACAGATTAAAGAGCTACAAAACGAAACAAATAATTACCAAAAAACGCTTAAACAACAAAGCAAACAATTACATATTGACTTTTTAACCAAAATTCCTAATCGTGCGGCCTGGAGTGAACGATTACAGGTTGAGTTTACGCGCTATCAACGTTACCAACACCCGCTTAATATTGCCATTATTGATATCGATAAATTTAAAGTCATTAATGATACATTTGGTCATTTGGCAGGCGATAAAGTACTCAACGTTATTGCGCAAACACTACAAAAATCGATACGTAATACCGATTTTATTGCGCGATTCGGCGGTGAAGAGTTTGCCGTATTATTCCCTGAAATATCAAATAAACAGGCACAAATAACGCTTAATAAACTTTGCGCAACGATCAAAAAAATTCCCTTTAAATTCAAAAAACAGAGTATTAGCATTACTATCTCTGTAGGTTGTACCAGTTTCAGTAAAGATGATGATCTCGATAGTTCTTTTGAACGCGCAGACCAAGCTTTATACCACGCCAAAAACAATGGCCGTGACCAAGTTGTATGCTTCGAAAAAGAGTAATAAAACACTCTCTCCTCAAAATGCCTGCATAATTTCAAACCAATAATGGTAACTCACCATTTTTGGTTTATGCTTAGTTAATATCGGAACCTCATGATTTTATGGGGCATTCCCCTCCCCGCTTCTATTACCTAAGGAGGTATTATGATCTCGCATATTAATCCAGTTGGCAGCATGGCACTACTTTCACAGCTCGAAGTGAATCAATTACAGGAATCAGCCTCTAGTGAAATTTATCAACTTTTCCGTAACTGCTCTCTCGCCGTGCTTAATTCCGGTAGCCATACGGACAGCAGTAAAGAGATATTAGAAAAATACAAAGATTTTAAAATTAATGTATTGCATCAAGAACGTGGTGTAAAAATAGAGTTACAAAACCCACCAGAAGAAGCATTTATTGATGGCGAACTAATAAATGGCATACAAGAACACCTTTTCTCTGTATTAAGAGATCTTCTGTATGTTGATACACGCATCGAAATAACTGCAGAAAAAGGCGAAGATAACAGCTCGCAGATAACCAGTTTAGTATTCTCCATTTTACGTAATGCCAATATTTTAAAACCCGGTGTTGAACCCAATGTAGTGGTTTGTTGGGGTGGTCATTCCATTAATGATAACGAGTTCAGTTACACCCGAGAAGTTGGTAGCGAACTAGGCTTACGCGAACTTAATGTCTGTACCGGTTGCGGGCCAGGCGCAATGGAAGGACCAATGAAAGGTGCTACCGTTGGCCATGCCAAGCAACGTGTTAATGACGGGCGTTATATCGGCTTAACTGAACCAGGTATTATCGCAGCCGAGCCACCAAACCCCATTGTTAATGAATTAGTTATTTTACCTGATATTGAAAAACGCCTTGAAGCTTTTGTACGTATTGCACACAGCATTATCATCTTTCCTGGTGGCCCAGGCACTGCAGAAGAGCTGTTATACATTCTCGGCATTATGATGCACCCAGAGAACAAACGTCAGCCAATGCCAATCATTTTAACCGGCCCTAAAGAGAGTGAGCCCTACTTTAAATCAATTGATCAGTTCATTGCTGACACCTTAGGAGATGACGCACGTCGCCATTATCAAATCATCATTGATGATGCAGCACTGGTTGCACAAGTCATCAAAAAATCGATGCAAAAAGTGACTGAGTATCGCCGTGCGATTGGTGATGCGTACTCCTTTAACTGGTCGTTAAAAATTGATGAGCCTTTCCAATACCCTTTCATTCCTAATCATGAAAACATGGCTAATCTTATGTTACATAAAGACCAGCCAGTGCAAGAGCTAGCTTCTAACCTGCGTCGCGTATTTTCGGGTATCGTTGGTGGTAACGTGAAAGATGAGGGCATTAAATCGATTGAAGAGTTTGGACCCTTCCAGATCAAAGGTGAGAAAACACTCATGAAAAAAGTTGATATTCTGCTAGAAAGCTTTATAAAACAGGGACGAATGAAACTTCCAGGCACGGCTTATACCCCCTGCTATAAGATAATTAAATGATCTCAACCCTGCTAATCATAGATGCGATGAATCTGATTCGTCGTATCTATGCGATTCAAGAGAAACAAAACGGGGAAACCCCAAAAGCACTCAAAGTAACAAAAACAAACGCTTGTAATGCCCTGCATAAATTAATCAACATCCACCAGCCAACCCATATTATCGCCGTTTTTGATAGCCATGCGCCTAGTTGGCGCCATCAACTTTACCCTTTGTACAAGCAGGGTAGAAAACCAATTCCAGCGCTTTTAAAAGCGGATTTAGGAAACATTCAAGATCGTTTTTTTGAGATGGGTATTGAGTCATTAGTAACAGAAACCGATGAAGCAGATGATCTCATCGCAACGCTGGCAACAAAAATGACCAAAAATGGTCAAAAATCCATTATTGTCTCTACTGATAAAGGCTTTTATCAACTACTTAATAAACAAACTCTTATTTACGATTATTTTCAACATAGCTATACCGATACCGGCCGCGTGTTGAATAAAATGAGTTTACCCGTTGAAAAACTATCGGATTACTGGGCGATCACCGGCATCTCGAGTAGTGCAATCAAAGGCGTAGAGGGTGTTGGAGATAAAGGCGCTTTAACCCTGTTGCAGCAGTACGGTAGTTTACAGGTTATGTTAGACACAGCCCTAGATGATAAAGATAAGCGCTTAAAAAAAGTGCATCACAATAGAGAGGAAGCCTTGCTTGCAAAACAACTGGTGACATTAAAAAGTGACATACCATTAGGGTTTAATTTACAGGATTTACGCTATAGCCCTTCAGCCCCTTAACAAAATTATTAAAAAGTGATTTTTTAAATAGCTAACCATCAGATTTTAAGTAATATAGCTAATACATAGTCTAATGGAGCATATCACTTGAAAAAAATATTAATAATCAGCGCAATAGCAGCAGTTGGTGCAGGCGCTTATATCTTCAATAAGCAAGATTCTACTCCAGCTTATAATGTACTTGATTATATCCCAGCAGATACTGCAATTTTTGCAGCGCAACTAGAACCTTTTCCGTTAAAAGATTACATCGCATCAGCACCTAAAATGGTAGATCCTAGCGACCCCAAAAGCCTTGATGATCTCTATGATGCAACAAATCCAGGCGCTAATTTTGTATTAAGTTTAGTGAAAACCTACGAAGCAGGTTTATCCGATGCAGATCTGTTAATTAAAACCTTTGGTTTACCAAATGAAGTGCGTGCTTATTTTTACACGCTAGGTTTATTGCCCGTGTTTAAAATCGAACTTGCAAACGAGCAAGCCGTTTGGGATCTACTTGATAAAACTGAGCTTGAATCAAGCTTTCCCCACAAAAAAGGCAACTTAAACGGCTTTGAATACCGTAGTTACCCGATTACTGATGATACAGATCCGGTGAGAGCTGAGATGATTGTTGCGGTTAATAATGGTCTCTTAACCATCACCTTTAATAGCCGTTATGGCGATGAAAAACTACTTTCTACAGCACTAGGCCTAACTAAAGCAGACAATGCTTTAGCTAATAGCAAAATTATTGATGAAACAATCAAACAATACGGCTTTAAAAAAGCGAGCCTTGCTTTCATCAACCACGTTGAAATAATCAAGGGATTAACCACTCAGGATGGTAATCTGCTTGCTAACCATATAAGCAGTGTTAGCAGCACTTCTGCTAGCCCTTCTGCACTCTCAGAGATCCGTAATGAACAATGTGCATCTGAATTTACTGGCATTGCCCAAAACTGGCCACGTACAGTTGCAGGTTATACCAACTTAGATATCACCGCTAAAGAGTCAACTATTTCTGGCTCGATGATTATTGAAAGTAAAAACCAAGCAATCTTAAAAGCTCTCACTACAATACGTGGTTTTGTTCCAAACTATATTAATGATATTGAAAATAATGTATTTGCAACCGCACTTGGGTTAGATGTAAACCAGTTTGCTAACTCATTAAATGATATTTGGAGTGATCTACAAACGCCAAGTTACACGTGTCAGCCGCTTGCCGATATTCAAGCAACGATAAGTCAATCTGGTGAATCGATTGGTATGGTTGGTATGAGTGCTAGCATGGCAAATGGCGTACAAGGCCTGAGCCTTGGTTTACTTGATTATGCCATTACTGATCTTGAAACTTCACCTAAACTAGAAAGCTTAGATGCTCTGTTTACTATTTCAGCAGAAAATCCAGAGCAACTGTTTAACTCAGTGAAGATGTTTTTACCTGAATTACAACAGATTCAATTAAAAGCCGATGGAGAAGCGGTTGATTTAAGCACTATGCTACCTATTCCAAGCGCAATTAACGTAGCACCAAAACTAGCGATTAAAGGTAAACATCTGGTTATCTATAATGGTGAGAAGGGTGAAAAAGTTGCCAATACGCTATCAAGCGAAGCACTAACTAAAAATGGTTTGTACAACTTTAGTTTTGACTTCAAAAAGATGGTTACGCCAATTATTACTGCAACCGAACTGTCAGGGGAAACAATTCCAGAAGAAGCAATGTTCTTAACGGAATATGATGCGCGTATGCAAATGAGTATTGATGTCAATGAACAAGGTTTGATTTTCAAATCAAGCATCAATAACAGAGCGCCAAAATAGTATGTAATGATTATGACATAACATTCAAGATAAACCCGGTGTTCATGAACACCGGGTTTATCTATTTTAAACTCAATTTATAAAAATTTATTAAACTCACTGTTCCAGCTATCTTCATTAACAAAACCGCAACAAAAATCACCGAACAGGCCGTTAAGCTCGTAGATATAAACAAACAAAATGTTATCGCTTTGTTACAGCCAAATAACAGTTTTTTTATAAAAAATATTCTCATAAAATAAATAAGCATTTCCATTTTTGTTAGTTTATTTAAGGGTAAATGCCTGCGATACTGCGTCATATCACATTTTTATTTTACAGTATTTGCGCAGGGTCAATAGAAAACAAATGGATAAATCCTTAGAAAAACAATTAACAACTTGGTTAAAAGAGCAGAAAAAACACTGTGGTTTTTACCTCAATTTAACGGTGTTATTTGGTTTGTTGACCGGCTTTGCTCTGATGTTACAAGCTTACCTACTATCGACTATTTTGCATGGCATCATTATTGATGAATTACCTAAAGATACCTTTATTAATCAATTCATCGCACTTATCGCCTTAATTCCAATACGTGCCTTATTAGCCTTTGCCCGAGAGCGTTGTAGCTTTGAAGCGGGTAAACGCTTACGTCTGCAAATTCGCAAAGCGGTATTAGATAAACTCACAGAATTAGGCCCCGCCTTTATTAAAGGAAAACCCGCCGGCAGTTGGGCAAGCATCGTGCTTGAGCAAATTGAAGACTTACAAGACTTTTACGCCCGTTATTTACCACAAATGTTATTAGCCGGTTTTATCCCGCTGTGTATTTTAATTGTGGTGTTTCCACTTAACTGGGCAGCCGGACTTATTTTATTAACCACCGCCCCGTTAATCCCTATTTTTATGATTTTAGTGGGCATGGGCGCCGCCGACGCAAACCGTAAAAACTTCAGCGCTCTGGCGCAATTAAGTGGCCACTTTATGGACAGGTTAAAGGGCCTAAAAACCTTAAAACTGTTTAACCGTGGCGATGCTGAAATCAAAGCCATTGAAACGGCCTCAGAGTCTTTTCGTGAGCGAACTATGTCGGTATTACGTTTAGCCTTTTTAAGCTCTGCAGTATTAGAGTTTTTTGGCGCGATCTCCATTGCGGTATTGGCTATCTATTTTGGTTTTAGCTTTTTAGGCCACCTTAACTTTGGTGATTATGAACAGGGTATGAGCCTGTTTATGGGGTTATTTATCTTAATGTTAGCGCCTGAATTTTACCAACCTCTGCGTGATATGGGTACTCATTACCATGCCAAAGCACAAGCAATTGGTGCGGCGGAAGAACTAAAAACGCTGCTGGATTATGAAGTGACAGATCATCATAAAAGCGCACAAATCCCTCAACAAACGCCACAAACAGTGGATTGGAATAGACCGATTGAACTACAGGTAAAAGATCTGTGTGTGTATAGCCACGATGGTATTCAATTGGCTGGCCCACTGAGTTTCGAGCTAAAACAAGGTCAACAGCTTGCCCTTGTCGGTCCAAGCGGTTCGGGTAAAACCAGTCTGTTAAATGCCCTACTCGGCTTTTTACCTTACCAAGGTTCAATACAGGTAAACGGCGTCGAATTACATCAAATTAAACCATCTCAGTGGCGTAAACACCTTGCTTGGCTAGGCCAAGATCCACAGCTATTTCACGGTAGCATCAAAGATAACGTGAGCATGGGTAATGACACAATCACCCCACAAAAAATTGAAGACTACTTAAAAAAATCTGCCATTTTAGACTTTGTAAAATCTTTGCCTAAAGGCCTTAACCACCACATTGCAGAACAGATGGCCGGCCTTTCCGTCGGACAAGCACAACGTATTGCCCTTGCCCGTGCACTGGCTCAGGACGCGCCCCTGTTTTTATTAGATGAACCCACAGCAAGCCTTGACCAACACAGCGAACAAGCTGTATTTAGTGCATTAAGTGAAGCCACACAACACAAAGCCAGCTTAATGGTCACGCACCGATTAGACCAACTACAACAGATGACTCAAATACTGGTGCTTGAACAAGGCCAGATTGTGCAACGCGGTCATTTCGATGAGCTTAATCACAGTGATGGATTATTCAAAAACATGCAACAGGATGAAGTACAGGGGCCAACATCATGAAAGCACTGTTTCCGTTTATTAAACTATTCAAAAAACAATGGTTAATGATGTGCACTGGCTTGTTATTAAGCACCATCACCTTGATGGCAGGCATTGGGTTGTTATCACTGTCTGGCTGGTTTTTATCGGCAACTGCCGTTGCTGGGTTAACACTCGCAACCGCGCAAGCCTTTAACTACTTTACCCCCGGTGGCGGTGTACGTTTCCTATCAATCGTACGTACTGCGAGTCGTTACGGCGAGCGTTTAGCCACCCACCAAGCAACCTTTAAATTACTCACACAGCTACGTGTTTGGACATGGAAAAAACTGTTACCGCTAAGCGCTTCTAATCTTCAAAAAGAGCGCCAAGGGGATTTGTTAAATCGCTTAGTGGCCGACATTGATGCCCTAGACCACCTTTACCTGCGCCTATTAACGCCCATGTTTGCGGCCTTTTTAATGCTGCTCTCGATGTACTTTTTTGTCGCATGGATAGACGCTGAAATAGCGCTGATGTTATGTGGCGGTTTATTATCTATGTGGCTTATTCTACCTTGGTTATTCTACTTTTTAGGTCGAAAACCCGGTGTTAAGCAACTACACAGCAAACGCCTTTATCGTGTGCAGGTTTTAGAGTTTATTCAGGGCATGGCAGAAATTTCGCTGTTTGGCGCAACGCAGTCCTTTCGTGAAAAATTATCAGAAGCTGAAAAAAACCTGTTAGACAGCCAACGTTTAATGGCCAATGTGATGGCCTTTAGTCAAGCGATGTTGATTTTATGCCACGGCGCAGTGGTGGTATTAATCCTCTATTTAGCCGCTTCGGGTGTGGGAGACTACCAACCGCCGGGCGCCATGTTAGCGATGATAGCCTTTATGGCTCTTGCCTGTATTGAAATGATTTTACCCATCGCAGGTGCTTTTCAGCATTTATCTTCCTGTGTTGCCGCTGCGACACGTATTAACGATTTAGTGCAGCAAACACCGGATATCGTCTTTAATGAGCAAAGCAATGCAGTGATAGAAAAAGGCGCGATTGAATTAACTGAGCTTAACTTTTCTTACCCCGATACAGGTCAAGAAACACAACAAACTTCTGTTTTAAAAGGTATTAATCTATCGATTAGAGCCGGTGAGAAAGTGGCGCTATTAGGACAAACGGGGTGTGGTAAATCAACGTTATTATCGTTAATCACCCGAGAGTGGCAGGCAAGATCAGGCCAGATCAATGTTGATGGTTTAGCTATTGACCAATATAACCAAAGCGCCCTTACCTCGGGTTTATCGGTGATCAGTCAGCGGGTTTATCTGTTCAGCGGTACATTAAGAGATAATTTAACGCTCGCACAACCAGAAACAGGCAAGCAGAGTTTTGCTAATTTAGCGCTTAAAAAAGCAGCTCAAGATAAAAACGACATAATATTAACTGACGTTTTACACAAGGTCGGTTTGAGCGCCTTAACCAAAGGCGAAGACCCGTTAGATGCTTGGATTGGAGAAGGGGGCAGGCAGCTATCCGGTGGCGAACAACGCCGTATTGGTGTAGCCCGTGTATTATTACGCAATGCGCCTATTTTGTTATTGGATGAACCGACTGAGGGTTTAGACAAACGTACAGAACGTGAAATTTTAGCGTTGTTGTTTGAGTTTGCTTTGGATAAAACCCTATTGATGATTAGCCATCGATTAACGGCAATGGCAAAAATGGATAACATCTATTTGATGGAAGATGGGAAATTACGCGTGAATGGTTCGCACCAAAGCTTGTTAAAAGAAGATAGTTATTATGCGAGTTTGCATCAGCAGTTGGTGAGTTAGTTGTTGGGGTAATTGTTCGTCTGCGCTCATCCAGTCAGTATTGATCGCTCTTAGCTTTGTTTTCGCCTTTTGGGCGAGTCACTTTTCTCTAAACCAGTAGAGAAAAATAACCAAAAGAGAGCTGGCCCGTGGCGTTTTCTAATCTTGAGCAATCAATCACTTCTAACGCACCAGCGCAGACAGCACATCCCTGTGCTGGCTACGCTTACATTGAGCTTCCATACCCAATGTTACTGAAGCAATTAATCGCCCAAGGAAAACTAAATAGGATCTGTGCAGCCACGATGATTGTGTGAATTAAATTCAAAGAAAGGCTTTCTAACTCCCATATTAAGCGGACTAAAAAGTTGGTTATAATGTGGAGCGAAGCAAAACTGAAGCAACTGTTTTTATTCCGTTTAAATTTCTTGAAACTAAGAGGAAGTTGAAAACATATAAATTTTAATCGCGTGCCAAATTAAAAATAACGTTCCACCTAATACGGCATAAGTAAATTGCTTATTTATAGCAACACCTGTATTTTTTGCATTTGAAGCTAAAGCTTTTGTTAGACCAAATAATGCTCCTTGAATACTTGCCTCATTAGTAGGTTGATCAGGGTGCTCACCACTTTTAAGCTGAAGAAGACTGTAATTCGAGTGCATTGCAGCTTGAGCCCAATGAATATATTTACAACCAAAATAGAAACTTAGCCCCCAAAAAGAAACTGCAAACAATAAAGGTAAGTCTAAAATATTTAACTTTACATTTGTTGTTTTATTAACAGAGAACGCAATAGCAGATGCAACAATAGCCAGTAAAAAGTAGACATATTTATCTTTACTAACACTATGCTGTTTATAAACCTCAATTAAATCGTTATCAGACATTTTCGACTCACCTTTAGCCTTATTACAGCTTACTAAAGCAGAAAACATCTGCATATTTACCTGCATTATATTATTTAAATAGACCTATTGCTTTTAATATCATCACGTTAATAACGTTACCTTTGATTTCAGATAAATAAACGAAACCAATTCGGATAACATAAACTTCCGTTACGTTTTTCTTGGTAAATCAACTCCTTTAGCAAGACGAGGCATGGATGCTTTGATTAGATTATTAAAAAGGTTAATTATCTTTTTTAACACACTCTGCAAGTATGAGAGGCTAAACCTAGTTAGTGTGCGGTCCGAACTGGTGCGTTAAAAAGGAATTAATTTAGCAAGACTAAAAAACGTCTCGGAACGGCACTTGCTTGCTACCTCAGACTGCGAAACTGCGTTTCGGTTCTTCATTCGCTAAAAACTCACTTTTTCTTGCTGTTGAGAAAAAGTAACTCGCCGAGAGGCGAAACCACTGCAAACTAAGTTTAATCAATGACAGGATGAGCTTGACGAACTGCAAACTAAGCAACTCGTCCTGAACTGGTGCGTTAAAAGGAATTTATTTAGCAAGATTATAAAACGTATCGGAACGGTAATCACTTGCCACTTATTGTGCTTCCTCCAATAAAATAATTAAATACACGGGGCCAATAGGCTGGTACACACTGTTTTAACTACATTCTAGATGCTTATGCATTATAAATGAGTCAACATACCCAAGTTTTTTATGTTTATATGCATTGGGAATCGTACCAATAATTTTATAGCCCAGTTTTTCCCATAATTTAATCGCTATTTCGTTTGTTGAAACAACCGAGTTAAATTGCATAGCACGAAAGCCGAGCCCTATTGCCATCTGCTGTGAATGTAAACACAGTTTACGCGCAATACCTTTTCCGCGACTTTCTGGGCTGACCATATAACCACAATTAGAGATGTGCGAACTGGGCCCAGAAGCGTTAGCTTTAATATAATATGAACCAAGTACTACACCATTCTCTTTTATTACAAAGACCTTAGCAGGCGATAAACACCATAAATGATAAGCCGTTTCAAAATCAATTTCAGGATCAAATGCATAGGTTTCTTGATCAACAACAACCTCTTTAAATACAGGCCAAAAGTCTTCAAAATCACTTTTTGTTATTTCACTAATTTCCACAAAAACTCCAGAAAAAATAACGCCCGCTTAAGCGGACTATAATTGTTGGCTCAAATGTGTAACGAAGCGAAATTGAGCCATGAAAAGGTTGATCACCCTGCATATGGTTGGACAGGCTACGCGGCTGCCGAAGTAATACACACGACACTTGAAATAATGCCAGCTTCTGAGCATGTGCTTCTAGATAATATTACATATAGTGCTAGTTCTGTACCAATTACTTTGCCAAGACTTTGCCTAGCCGGCTTTGGGTTTTCACGAAAAAATAAGGCGCTTAATCACTACTGTATAGTTATAAAAAAGGGGGATTAGCTGCTAAGCAACAAATCCCCCTTTTTATAACTATTAGCATCTACTTGCTCTAACCATAGGCCATTAATGAGGCCTAGTGAATAGAGCTGTGAAATACCGACGTTTGAAACAAAACGTTTATTATACTGATGTTTTTCTTCTAAAAGCCATTAAAGCAAATAGTGCACTAGCAAATACTATATTAGTCGCTGGAGCAGCAACACTTGTGCTTGTCATTGCAAAATTATCTAGTTCGCCAGAAAAACGGTATTGATCTTGTGATAAGTTATTCATAAACGTAATTGAAAACGTATTTAAACTATTATCAGTTAATTCAATATCTGTAGGTAGAGAAAGGTCATCTAGCATCGTTGCACCAAAGTCGAATAAGTCTAATGAAACTAAAACAGACCAATCATCAAGAATACCCACTTGAGTGACGCTAAATACATCGTAATCATCTGCATTCGTTACAACAGCCATATCACTCTCTAAGTTTGAAAATGCAGGATTAGATGATTGTTCACTTCCAACTTCAAACTGTGATGACGCACTAAAACCTTTCCAGCCCTCAAGATCCTCCCAACCACCATAATATGCATAATCATCGAATATATCTACAGTGCCTGGCGTACCATCGAAATGCATGTTAGTTATGCCTGAAAAACTATTACCTACTGAAAAATCAACATCATTATGAAATGCTGTATTTGCTAAAGCGATATTTGACCAGTCATTACAAATGCCCGCTTCTTCATCAATGCAGCTTGATAAACTTCCCTCCGTAATAACACCGGAAAAACTCATATCAACAGAAACAGCCTGTGATGTCGCAGATACAGTTAATAAAGCAGCTGCAATAGATAATTTTTTTAACACGATAATATCCTTATTAATAAAAAGTTATGATGGTATTGATTCATTTAAAAATAAGAAACTTTCCTAAATAAAATGAAATAGATACAAACAGCAGGATGATATTTGCTTTATAAATAAAACACAAGAAAAGCCAATAATTTGCTCAAATAATATGGCTAGCTTTTTTATGATAACTATTAGCGGGCCCAAGTCATTAATTTTGAATATCAAACTTCTAATTTTATTTCCTAGTTCGCATATGCGCCAAAGAAACTTAGAAGCAAACCAGAACTATTTACTACTACGATCCAAAACAAAAAGGGGATTAGCTGCTAAGCAACTAATCCCCTTTTACCTTTTGTAACTATTGCAGCACTTTAATCTTTCTTATTCTCTAACTCTTCTTTCTCGTTAGCTTCTACTTGCTCTAACCATAGGCCGTTAATAATACCTAAAGAACAGGCTAATAAAATGCCTAATATCCATGCAAAATACCACATAATTTATTCCTCAATTAATACGCTGAATGTTTATATTTAGCTAAATATGTCTTACCGATTCTGCCAAACATCTTAAAATATCCCCAACTTGTGTAGAGTAGAATCAAGGGTAAAAAGATCATCGCAGTGATAGTCATAATATTAAGCGTGACCTCACTAGAGGTTGCATCCCACACCGTGAAACTATGGCTCGGGTTAATACTTGACGGTAAAATGAATGGAAACATGCTAATACCACAGGTTAACAACACACCAAACTGCGCAATACTGCTAGATACAAATGCCAGAGCACTACGATTAAATATGCTGGCAAGCAAAGCAAACAACGGGAATAACAATCCAACCACAGGGGCAAGCATTGTCACAGGGTGTAACTCGTAGTTAGCTAGCCATGCACCAGGTTGTAGTTCAGCGGTTTTTAGCAAGGGGTTAGATGGACCACTTGTATCAAGCGCAGAGGTAATTACATAACCATCAATACCATTCGCTAACCAAAGTCCTGCTAATGCAAATAAAAGTACTGCGACAGGGGCTACAATCAAGGTTACTAATCGAGCACGAGCACGTATTTCATCTTCCATTTTCATTTGTAACCAAGTAGAGCCTTGTAATACAAACAAACACAAGCTGAACACCCCCACTAAAAGTGCAAATGGGTTTAACAAGTCCAAGAAACTGCCTTGATAATCCGCACGTAAAAACTCATCTAAGATAAATGGGACACCTTGCAAAATATTACCAAAAGCGACACCAAAGATAATTGGTGGCACAGTGCTACCAGTGAAAATTGCCCAATCCCAACTTGTTCTCCAGCGAGGATCAGCAATTTTACTACGATAATCAAAGCCCACAGGACGGAAGAACAGGGCAAATAAAGTGAGCATCATTGCCACATAAAAGCCTGAAAAAGCCGTAGCATAAACAGCAGGCCAAGCAGCAAAAATAGCACCTGCAGCTAATACTAACCACACCTGATTGCCTTCCCAATGTGGCGCAATACTATTGATCATAATACGGCGTTCATCGTCATCTTTACCAATCACAGGTAATAACGTGCCAACCCCCATATCAAACCCATCGGTGATCACAAAGCCAATCAGTAATACACTGATCAATACCCACCAAATTAACTTTAACGTTTCGTAATCAAACATTATTTACTCTCCTGTATTGGCTCAAATTGGTTCTCAAGTTGCTCAAAATGGTATTTACCCGTTTTTAAACTGCTTGGACCTAAACGTGCAAATTTAAACATTAGGAATAACTCAATCACTAATAACACCGTATAGAAAGAAGCAATGGCGATAATACTGAACCACACTTGTTCAAGGGACAGTGAAGAGACCCCCATATGGGTAGGCAATATTTCCGCAATTGCCCAAGGTTGACGCCCGTATTCGGCAACAAACCAACCTGCTTCAATGGCTATCCAAGGTAACGGTAAACTATATAAACAGACTTTTAAGAAGGTTTTATTCGATCCTATTTTGTTGCTTGCAGACTGATAAAAAGCAAATAGGAAAACAAATAACATAAACACACCCGAGCCGACCATTATTCGGAATGACCAGAACATTGGCGCTACATTTGGAATACTGTCGTCCACCGCCATTTTGATTTGTTCTTCGGTAGCATCGACCACATTTTCAGCATACCTTTTCACTAATAACCCATAACCTAGGTCGATTTTAGCGGCTTCAAAGGCGGCTATATTTTCAGGCGTTTCATCACCCGCACGTAGTTTTTCAAGCAAACCATAAGCAATCATACCGTTACGAATACGCACTTCATGCTCGTCTAGTAATTCTTTTAAGCCCTTCACTTCTTCATCTAATGAACGTGTCGCAATAATACCAAGCGCATAGGGGATTTTAACCGCGTAATCGGTACGTTGTTCAGCTTGGTTAGGTAAACCAATCACCGTGAAGGCTGCGGGCGCTGGGTGTGTGTCCCATTCAGATTCAATCGCAGCTAATTTGGCTTTCTGTACATCACCCACTTCATAGCCACTTTCATCACCTAGCAAGATGGTACACAGGATACCCGCAGTACCAAAGGCCGCTGCAATAGCAAAAGAGCGTTTAGCAAATGCCATATCGCGCCCTTTTAGCAAGTAATAAGAACTAATGGCTAATACAAACATCGCACCAGCAACATAACCTGATGCCACCGTATGCACAAATTTCACCTGTGCAACAGGGTTAAACACCACGTCAGCAAAACTGGTCATCTCCATACGCATGGTTTCATAATTAAACTCAGCGCCCACAGGATTTTGCATCCAAGCATTGGCCACCAAAATCCATAATGCAGACATGCTAGAGCCTAATGCCACCATAAAGGTAGCCGCTAAATGTTGTAATTTACTTAACCTATCCCAACCAAAGAAAAATAACCCTACAAAGGTCGACTCTAAAAAGAAGGCCATCATGCCTTCAATAGCAAGGGGGGCACCAAATACATCACCGACATAATGAGAGTAATAGGCCCAGTTAGTACCAAACTGGAACTCCATCGTGAGACCCGTTGTTACACCTAAGGCAAAGTTGATCGCAAATAATTTACCCCAGAATTTAGTCATATCCTTGTATATTTCTTTCTTAGTCATCACATACAGTGACTCCATGATCAGTAATATCCAAGCAAGGCCTAGTGTTAACGGTACAAACAAAAAGTGATACATAGCTGTCATGGCAAACTGGAACCGCGACAGGTCAACTATATCGTCCATTCTTTTCTCCTCAGTATTATAAAATTGAATCTATTTTGCTGTTAAACAACACGCTAAGTTTTTGAAGACAATGCTGAGTTCTATTACTAGGTAATGAAAATAACCTACAAATGTTAACGTGAGGTTAAATAATAGAGCCATACCACGAGAAACTTAACAAACCTTTAACATCAATGAGTTACGATTAATAAAGGCTACTTTATACTCAGTAAATTGATTTAGATCAACAGCTAATTTGGCTCTCATTAGTCGGTAATTATTACGTAACTTAGCTAAAAAAATTTTAAATAAGACTAAGTGACTAATCATAAAGGATAAAAGATAAAGAAAGTTCGCGAGGAGAAGTGAAGATTAATTTAACCTGAGGCAAAAAAAAACCTACATCATTGCTAATGTAGGTTTTTTAAAATCAGTTAGCTTAGTAGCCACTGATTTAAATATTATGTTTTACTTATTTGATAGCTAATAATTCAACTTCAAATACTAGTGTAGAGTGAGGACCGATTGCAGCACCTGCGCCACGCTCACCGTAAGCAAGATCAGAAGGGATTGCTAACTTGAATTTTGAACCAACAGGCATTAGTTGTAATGCTTCAGTCCAACCAGCGATAACACCGCCAACTGGGAATTCAGCAGGTTGGCCGCGTTCAACAGAGCTATCAAATACAGTACCGTCGATTAAAGAACCGTGGTAGTGAACGCTTACAGTAGATTCAGCAGATGGTTTTTCACCTTCACCCATTGCAAGTACTTCAAACTGAAGACCAGACTCAGTTACTGTCACGCCTTCTTTAGCAGCGTTAATTGCTAAGAACTCTGCGCCAGCTGCGCCTAATACTTTAGCTTGTTCAGCAGCAGTTGCTTGCATGCGTGCAGAGATAGTTTGGAAAGCTTCTTGAAGATCTTGTTGAGAAACTTGGCTTTCTGCACCAGCGAATGCATCTGCAATACCACCAGCAACAGCAGAAATATCTAAACCTTCAAACGGTTGTGCTTTAAGTTGCTCACCCATTTGTAGACCAATACCGTAGCTTGCTTGAAGTTCTTGTGTAGTTAATTGTAATTCAGACATGTTTATCTCTTTTATTGTTTGTTAATTGGATATTTAATAAATGGGGTATGAAAATAATTTTTAAAGGGCTATTTTCAAAAAAATTATTTTATTTTTTGCGATATGCCAGCAGTCACCACTGAAACACTATCCGATAAACTTGCAACCTGTTGGTTAAGCTCTCCAAGTTTGTCAGCATAAACGCGCATTAGTTTACTTTCACCAATTAAACCACACCCTACCTCCCCAGTTACGATAATCACCTTCGCTTTAAGTTCAGTTAATTGTTCAATGAATGTTGTTTTAACTTGTTCATACTCGCTAATGCACTCTTTGAGAGGCTTATCTTGCGATAGATACCATCCCACCCAAGTAGAGAGACACTCAATTAAAACAAGCTCTTCTGGTGAGTTATATTGCGTTAAAAAACTGCTCAAGGTGTTACCTTGATAGTCAAGCTCACAGGTGGAAATGTTGCTATCACGGTGGAGTTGATGACGGGCAATACGACTTTTTGTTTCTTCACCAATCGCAAGACTCGTCGCAATATAAAAAGCCTGCTTTTGTGGAGCTTCAATTAACCACTCTGCCACTAACCTTTCAGCAAAGTCACTTTTTCCACTACGCACACCGCCAATCACTAAATACTTCATACCACTCTCTAAATTATAGATAAAAAAATACCATCACAAGGATGGTATTTGTTTTTAATAAGTATAGTTTGTTACTTACTTAAATCATCAAAAAAGTTTTTTAGGTTATTTAAAAAACCATCTGATTTTGGCTTGTGTTTCTTAGGGCTTGAAGAACACGTTGTTTCAAACTCTTTTAACAGTTCACGCTGTTTAGATGATAGTTTCACCGGTGTTTCAACAATGACTTTACACATTAAATCACCAACACTATGGCTACGTACTGACTTAACACCTTTGTTACGCATGCGGTACATACGACCCGTTTGTGTTTCAGCAGAGATTTTAAGTTTTACGCGACCATCAAGTGTCGGAACTTCAATCTCACCACCTAATGCAGCTTCCGTGAAGCTAATTGGCACTTCACAGTAAAGGTTATTGCCGTCACGTACAAATACTTCGTGATCGATAACATTCATTTGCACATATAGGTCACCTGCAGGTGCACCATGTTCGCCCGCTTCACCTTCACCACTTAAGCGGATACGATCGCCAGTATCAACACCCGCTGGAATTTTAACGTTAAGTGTTTTGCTATTTTCGTAACGGCCTTCACCATGACACTTATGGCATGGGTCAACGATAATTTTACCTTTACCACGACAAGTTGGACAGGTTTGGTTTACCGCAAAGAACCCTTGGCGCATTTGTACTTGGCCTTGACCATGACAAGTGCCACATGTTTTAGCGTCTGTGCCTTTCTTAGCACCAGAGCCATTACACTGTTCACAATGAACCTGTGTTGGAATTTCAATCTCTTTTGAAGCGCCATTTACCGCTTCTTCAAGCGTTAGCTCCATGTTGTAACGAAGATCTGATCCCTGCTGTGCACGTTGTTGACCGCCACGGCCACGACCACCACCGAAAATATCACCAAAAATATCACCAAACTGATCACCAAAGTCACCACCACCAAAACCACCACCTTGGCCTTGCTGATTAACACCCTCATGACCATATTGGTCAAAAGCCGCTTTTTTGTTTGGATCGTTAAGAATTTCGTAAGCTTCTTTTACTTCCTTGAATTTTTCTTCTAGCGCGGTATCACCTTTTGTACGGTCAGGGTGATATTTCATCGCAAGGCGTTTATAAGCTTTTTTAACTTCTTTTTCCGTTGCACTACGGCTTACACCAAGTACTTCATAACAATCGCGTTTTGACATTTTTTCAGTTCTCAAATTTCTATATAAATAGCAGTAGATGCTTTGGACTAAGCCATTTATGTTTACTACAAGGCGAAAAAGCGCAGTTTAATGGTTTAAATACTCCGTACATCCTGTACTACGCCCTACGGGCCATCTTACAGATGTTCAAATTCATTCCAGATGAATTTGTGAGGATTTTCCAATGCTGTAGTAAGCTTAAATGGCAACGACCAAGGTATATACCAAACAATAACGCGGATTATAGATAACTCTATAACCCGCGTCATTCATTAAATAATAAACCTACCCCTTATCAGGCAAGTGAATTATTTTTTATCATCTTTAACTTCTTCAAACTCAGCATCAACAATATCGTCATCTTGCTTAGCTTGCTCTTCTGGTTGCGCTTCACCGGCTTCGCCAGCTTGTGCTTTTTGTTGAGCAATTTCAGCTAGTTTTTGTGATGCTTCTGCAAGTGCAGTTGTTTTAGCTTCGATAGCTTCTTTATCTTCGCCTTTCGTTGCTTCTTCAAGCTCAGCTAAAGCTGCTTCGATTTTTTCTTTCTCGTCAGCTGGTAATGCATCACCTGCTTCTTCGATTTGTTTCTTAGTTGCATGAACCATTGCATCTGCTTGGTTACGTGCAGCAACTACTTCTTCAAATGCTTTGTCCGCTTCAGCATTTGCTTCAGCATCTTGAACCATTTGTTCAACTTCTTCATCACTTAAACCAGAGCTAGACTTGATAGTGATTTTTTGCTCTTGGTTAGTATCTTTATCTTTAGCAGATACGTGTAAGATACCATCAGCATCCATATCGAATGTAACTTCGATTTGTGGTGTACCACGAGTAGCGGCACGGATACCTTCAAGGTTGAATTGACCTAGAGATTTGTTATCACTCGCACGTTTACGTTCACCTTGTAAGATGTGAATCGTTACAGCAGCTTGGTTATCTTCAGCTGTTGAGAACGTTTGAGACTGTTTAGTTGGGATAGTTGTGTTTTTGTCGATAACTTTTGTCATCACACTACCCATCGTTTCAATACCCATTGATAACGGTGTAACGTCTAATAAAAGAACGTCAGTTTTGTCACCAGAAAGTACTGCACCTTGAATCGCTGCGCCCATTGCTACTGCTTCATCAGGGTTAACGTCTTTACGTGCTTCTTTACCAAAGAACTCAGCAACTGCGCTTTGTACTAGAGGCATACGTGTTTGACCACCTACTAAGATAACATCATCGATGTCACCAACAGAAAGGTCAGCATCTTTAAGTGCAATACGTAAAGGTTCAAGCGTTGCTTTAACCATATCTTCAACAAGAGACTCTAACTTAGCACGTGTAATTTTAACGTTTAAGTGTTTAGGACCTGTTGCATCAGCTGTGATGTAAGGCAGGTTAATGTCTGTTTGCTGTGCAGAAGAAAGCTCGATTTTTGCTTTTTCAGCAGCTTCTTTAACACGTTGCATTGCTAGTGGATCGTTTGTTAGATCGAAGCTTTGCTCGTTTTTGAACTCTTCAACTACAAAGTTGATTAGGCGGTTATCGAAATCTTCACCACCTAAATGTGTATCACCGTTTGTTGCTAATACTTCAAATGTTTTTTCGCCATCAACTTCATCGATTTCGATGATTGAGATATCAAAAGTACCACCACCTAAGTCGTATACTGCAACTGTGCTATCGCCTTTTGCGTTATTAACACCGTATGCAAATGCTGCGGCAGTTGGTTCATTGATAATACGTTTAACATCAAGACCCGCGATACGACCAGCATCTTTAGTTGCTTGACGTTGTGAATCATTAAAGTAAGCAGGTACTGTGATTACAGCGCCAGAAACTTTCTCGCCTAAGTAATCTTCAGCTGTTTTTTTCATTTTTTTCAAAACTTCAGCAGAGATTTGTGGTGGCGCCATTTTCTCGCCTTGTGCTTCTACCCATGCATCACCGTTGTCAGCTTTAACGATGTTGTAAGGCATGATTTTAAGATCACGCTGTGTTTCTTCATCTTCAAAGCGACGACCGATTAAACGTTTGATAGCAAAAAGAGTATTTTGTGGGTTAGTAACAGATTGACGCTTAGCAGGTTGACCTACTAATGTTTCGCCTTCTGTGTAAGCGATGATTGAAGGAGTAGTACGCTCACCTTCTGCATTCTCAATAATTTTAGCTACATCACCATCTAATACAGAAACACATGAATTAGTTGTACCTAAATCAATACCGATAATTTTACCCATTTTACTTCTCCAACTTATTGTCGTTTTATTTGTTTGGTTAGTGACGACTGGCTTAAAAGCAACTTATTTACAACCATTGTCGTTTTGATATTTACTATATGAGGGGGGATTTTTTACTTTCAAGGGAAAATATAAAAAAAGTTCAATTTAATTCAAAAATAAAAAAAGGCACTCGAGAGTGCCTTAAAATAATTTCTCAGTTACAAATGTAACGAGCAATTCAATTCTAAGTCATTTGGATAGAGTTCAAGGCAAAAGCGCGGAGTTGGGTTTACCCAATGAGCACTTTCAATGCAGAAATCTATTAAAATGACGACGAACTGAGTTGTGGCAAACTATGCTGCGCCAACCATCACCATCGCCGGACGAATAACTTGACCGTTATACTCATAACCTTTTTGCATTACCACAACCACTTCGTTAGCAGCTTTGCCTTCAATTTTTTGTTGGCTTACAATTTGGTGTTTCTCTGGGTTTGCTTGCTCGCCCACAGGGTTAATTTGAATAATGCCTACTTTTGCAAAAGAATCGATCATTGATTTTAGTGTTAACTCAACACCTTCAGCCATTTTAGCCAGCGCTTCATTTTCTTTATCAATATGACTAACTGCCATCTCTAATGAATCAGCAACGGGTAATAGAGCTTCTGTAAAACGTTTAAGTGTGCGTTTCACTTTACTTTCAGCATCAATACCCGCTTTACGGATCTCATTTTGAGCGTGTGCTTTTGCACGCACAACTAGATCTTTTTGTACTTTAACGTCTTCTTCAGCTAGTGCTAATTTTTTGCCTAACTCTTCAATCATGTTAACTTCTTTTTCTGATTGTTCTGCTTCTTCAACCACTTCAGGCTCAAGCAACTCCGCTTCAACCGTTGCTTGTGGCGCTTCAGCTTCTTCGCCTAATACAGTTTCAATCGCTTCTTCAACACTTACTTTTTGTTCTTCGCTCATTTTATAATCCTAACTGAGTACTAATTGAATATTTTATAGGGCTATTATGGGGGTTCAAACAATAGTTTCAAGTGTGTTAATAAAATCATTTAAACAAGTTATACTCACTACTATCTAAGCGCGCTATCAATAAGGTCAACATGAGCACTCAACAGTCTGATTTCAATGAATTTAAAACCGTGGGTTTAATTGCCAAGGCAGAGCATGCTGGTGCACAGCAAACGTTGCAAAGCTTGTATGATTTTTTGCTACAAAAAGGCTTAACCGTCATTGTTGATCAACGTGTTGTTGCAGACCTTAATATAAACGATGTAAAAACGGCTGATCTAGTGGGCATTGGACGTAGTTGTGATTTAGCGATTGTGATTGGTGGCGATGGTTATATGTTAGGTGCTGCGCGTGTATTATCACGCTTTGACATTGCCGTTATCGGCGTTAATCGTGGTAACTTAGGTTTTTTAACAGACCTTGACCCCGATAACTTGGAAGCGCCACTAAACGAAGTGTTAGCAGGTAAATACCTCGTTGAGAAACGTTTTTTATTAGAAGCACAAGTGCATAGCCACGGGCATATGAAAAGTAGCAATACAGCGGTTAATGAAGCGGTTTTACACCCCGATAAAATCGCCCATATGATCGAGTTTGAAGTGTATGTCGATGATAACTTTATGCTCAGCCAACGTGCTGATGGGCTGATTATCTCAACCCCTACAGGCTCTACCGCATACTCTCTTTCCGGTGGCGGGCCTATTTTAACACCAAACTTAGATGCAATGAGTTTATTGCCGATGTTTCCACACACCTTAAATAGCCGCCCGATTGTTATTGACGCAAATAGTGTGGTGCGTTTAAAAATAGCCGAAAGCAATAAAACTGAAATGCAGATAAGTTGTGATAGCCATGTAAATTTATCTGTTTTACCCGGTGATGAAGTGATTTTGCGCAAAACAGCACACCAGCTTAAACTGGTACACCCTGAAAATTATAACTACTTTCATGTATTACAAAATAAGTTAGGCTGGGGTAGTAAACTTTTTTAACAATAAGGGAATATAAGCAAGTGAAACAGCAAGCAATTGGTTTTTTAGGTGGCAGTTTTGATCCTATCCATAATGGCCACCTTTTACCAGCGATTGAAGTCGCAACAAAACTACTACTAAAGCCGTTATTTTTAATGCCTAACCATATTGCACCACATAAAGCGGGCAGTCATTGTAGTGCAGAGCAACGTTGTAGAATGGTTGAGTTGGCACTTCAAGAACACCCTCAATTAGCAATAGACCCGCGTGAATTAGATCGAGACAGTGCCAGTTATACCATTGATACATTAAAAGAGATCCGCGCTGAGCACCCAACTCAGCCAATCTGTTTTATGATGGGAATGGACTCACTAATTAACTTTAATAGCTGGTATCAGTGGCAAGATATACTCAAGTATTGTCATCTTGTAGTTTGCGCTCGCCCAGGCTGGAAGCATAGTTTTAATGACACCATACAAACATTATTAAATAATCAGCAAACCGATAGCGTTAATGATTTACACCAAGCGCTAGCAGGAAAAATCTATTTCCAGTCAACCACGTTATACGATATTTCCTCCACTCAAATCCGTTTTAATATCAAACATAACAAAAACATAGAAAACTTGCTGCCGAAAACGGTTTGCGACTATATTGAGCAATACCAACTTTATAAATAGGATCAAAAAATGCCTTTAATCAACTCTGTTTTATTAATCGGCCTGTTTTTTAGCTCTTTAAGTTACGCAACCTCTCCACCAGTAAGCACGCCTAAACAAACAGCTATCTATAGCAACTTATCGATCCACCACCCGGTGTGGGCGAAAAGTGCGATGGTGGCAACGCAAGAGGCACTTGCGACACAAATTGGTGTGGACATATTAAAACAGGGTGGCAATGCTGTAGATGCTGCCGTTGCTGTTGGATATGCCCTTGCAGTAACCCTACCACGTGCAGGTAATTTAGGTGGTGGTGGTTTTATGTTGGTTTATCTTAATAAAGAAAACAGATCGATTGCTATCGATTATCGTGAAAAAGCGCCGGCAAGTGCCTCTCGCGATATGTACTTAGATAAAACAGGCAATGTACAAAAGCAACTATCACGCTTTACAGGCCTTGCCGTTGGTGTACCTGGGACGGTAATGGGCCTTGAATTGGCGCGTAAGAAGTACGGCACTTTTAGCCGAGAAAAATTAATTGCCCCTGCGATTAAATTGGCTAAATCTGGCATTATTGTAACGCCAGATTTAGCCACCTCTTTAAACCGTGCTTTGCCACGTTTAAGCAAATGGCCAACTAGCCAAGAAATATTTTATAAAAGTAATGGAAAAAGCTACCAAGTCGGTGAATTATTAAAGCAGCTAGATTTAGCAAACAGCTTAAAAGCTATCAGTCAGCAGGGGGAGAAAGCTTTTTATGAAGGTGAAATAGCTAAGAATATTAGCCAGTCGGTTCAACAAGCAGGTGGTTTAATTACCTTAGATGACATGAAAAATTACCATGCTGTAGAGCGCCAAGCAGTCACTGGAGATTACCGTGGCTACCAAGTATTGTCCATGCCTCCCCCCTCTTCCGGCGGTATTCATATCGTACAACTACTTAATATGTTAGAAAATTACCCGCTATCAGAATATGGTTTCAACAGTGCCAAGACCATTCATGTGATGAGCGAGAGCATGCGCCGTGTTTATGCCGATAGAGCGAGCTACTTAGGTGATAGTGACTTTGTAGATGTACCACTAAAGGCACTCACCTCAAAAGAATATGCTAAGCAACTTACTCAACAAATAGATCTCAACAAAGCAACAGACAGCAAAACTATCAAATCCGGTAACCTTGCACCTTATGAAAGCAACCAAACGACACATTTTAGTGTGGTTGATAAATGGGGTAATGCCGTTTCAAATACCTACACACTTAATTTTAGTTATGGCATGGGCCTTGTTGCTAAAGGCACTGGTATTTTACTCAATAATGAGATGGATGATTTCTCATCTAAACCTGGTGAGCCTAATGGTTACGGTTTAATTGGCGGTGAAGCAAATGCTATTGAAGCAAATAAACGTCCTCTTAGCTCAATGAGCCCAACCATTTTATTAAAAGATAACCAACCCTATTTGGTAACAGGTACGCCTGGTGGATCGCGAATTATAACTACCACGCTGCAGATCATTTTAAATGTAGTGGATCATGAGATGAATATTGCCCAAGCAAGTGCTGCGCCACGTATCCATCATCAATGGTTGCCCGATTATATTCGTTATGAGCAAGGCATTAGCCCTGACACCATTGAGTTATTAAAAATGAAGGGCCATCAACTCAAACAACAAGCAACAATGGGCAGTACACAAACTATTAAGCGTAATGAAAGTGGGGTTTATGGTGCATCGGACCCACGTACGCCTTCAGCATTAAGTTTGGGTTATTGAGGATTAGAACAGATAAAGTTCAAGTAAAAAAATGATTTCACCACTAAGGCCCGAACAAAAAAAAGGTTAAAATATCAATCACCTTTACAGTTAAGTTAAATAAAGGTTAGAAGTGATAAGTGAGAGCAATAGATCCATAGCGTGATGGCTCAGCTTGCCCTTCATATTCATCAGAGATGTGTAACAGGGTGTATAAAATAGAAAAGTTATAGATGTTAACCATTACGCCTGTAGATATAGCAAACTGAGGGTGAATTAGATCCACGCTATGGCTGTCTTGAAAGGTATTACCATTTATAAAGATGTCATTAGCAACATAAGAAGCAGAGGCATTAAAGAAAATGTACCAACCGTAGGGGCTATAATTTAAACCATTAAATTTTTGTACTGGAAAAACAGTTGCTGAGCCAAAGTTTTTATTGAGCCGTTGCCCAAAGCGAACGCCTAACCCCGTTGCAACATCGCTACGTAGGTTACCTAAGCCACCATCAATTCCCGTTAAAAAATCAAAACCTCCATTAAAAAATCCCATATCAGAATCTGTTTTGTAAATACGCCATGTGCGCCTTGCTTGTGCGCGAAATACCAACTCATTATTAATCTGGTTATCCCACCCTTGTGGCTGTTGCGCCCCTGTTAAATCATGCACAAATGACTGCACAAATTCTCCACCCGCCATCGGGCCTACAGCTCCAACAATTAGTCCAGCCTCATCGCTCACAACGGTATCATAAGCTAATAAATTGACTTCCCACGCAAGTAAACCAACATAAGGCGCATCCTCTTCTATCAATGTTTCAACAGAAATATCAATTGACGTTTGTAATACCTGACCAAAACCATAACTAACTGAATACTCTTTATTAGCAGTGATTAAATGTGTTTTTTTTGCTAAATAGGTTATCCAAGTAGGTAAATTTTGAGTGCTTAAATCAGCAATATAGTTATATCCCCAAGTGAGGAATAACCCATTGCTGTACAAGCCATCATCTTTAAAAAACACATCATTTTCAAAGGAGAGACTGACAAACGAATGCTTACTATTAAGCTCATCAGCATAAATAAAAGTCGAGAAAAGTTGAGAGAAAACAATCAATATTATTTTTTTCATATTCCTCCTAAGATTCATAATGAATGTTTAATAATTGTAGAGGCTCCTCACTAAGTTTGCTTTTTCTAAAATGTAAATTTGGCAGTTTTAAATTAATTAAATAGACAATCAATCAACAAGGGCTCAACAAACTGCTTAACTTGTTCTCCCTGCGCTTTCATCACTAGGCCATATTGTATAAGCGATCCTTTATTATCAGCTTTTTTAGTATTCTTAATCATGATAACAATTGATTTTTTATCCCCCTCAAGTAATAACTGTAAAATGTATCTTTTATCAAGTGATGCCTGCTTGATAGGCTCACCAATAAAAGCACCACCATGGATAGAAAGATCATTTAAAAAACCACTTGAGCATTCCTTTTTAGTTTCCGGGTGTAGTAGTTTTGCTTCAATATGAACAGGCAAACGCATATGTTGTCTGAGTGATAGTTGTTGCACCTCTTTAGGATAATCAAGCACTAACCAACGTCCAGCGATGCTCATCAATTTTTGGATGTTGGTTTGGAAAGCAAGCAAGTTAGCATCTGGGTGTTCAGTATTCATAAGACGTACAATAACTTTTTGCCCTTCACGGATATACTGCTTAGCAGAGATCCACTCACTATTAGTACTCATGGCAAGAATAACAGACATATTTGGATCCACACCAATCAAACGGGTTTTTAAACGTACAGGTTGAGTAGGTGTTACTACCTGTAGATGCACCTCTGTTTCGCAAGCTATTTTATTGAGATAACTGTATTTATCTTCATGATTGTCTGCCACAAACACTCCTTTTTTTTAATTATAGGCATATAGTTCCTAGGTTTACATTTTCCTAATATGCAGAATTAAAAATATGTGAGCAACATAACCTGAATAATTGTTAGCCGTAATGCAAATCCTCCATTTTGTGCCAAACTATTAAAATACACACATTAATTGGGTTACAAAATATGTCTCAGTTTTTATTTCAAGATGAAGCTACAAATGAAATTAAAGCAGAAGATGAACAAAATCATCTTGATGAGAAATTAGAAAAACATTGGCATATTCTTATTGTTGATGATGAACCAGCCATCCATGACGTCACCCGCCTCGTTTTAAAAAATAGCACTATTTTAGATAGAAAATTAACCCTTCACTCCGCATATTCAGCTAAAGAGGCAAAACAATTATTACAATCTGATGTTGAATTTTGCATGGGATTTATTGATGTTGTGATGGAAAATGAACACGCTGGACTGGATCTTATTAACTGGATACGAGAAGATCATAAAAATACCACAATCCGCCTTATTTTACGTACAGGTCAAGCTGGCAATGCACCAGAAGAGAGCGTTATTAGCCAATATGATATTCATGATTATAAAACTAAAACCGAATTGACCCAGCGTAAATTAGCCACTTGCGTTTACTCCTCTATTCGTAGCTACCGTGATATAACAACTATTTCCAATAGCTTAGATGCTTTTAAAAAACTCATTGCTTCTTCTACTAGTATCTTAAAGGTCGATAAACTTTCCGAATTCGCTTCAGCGGCATTAACTAACTTACTTTCATTGATGGGATTAGATAGCTCCTCTGTTTACATCGTACGCCATGAAGTAGATCTATTTAATAACATTGAAGAAACCTACCTCGCTTGTAGCGGAAAATTTGGACAGATACCAGATAACATTGACAATATGAGTGACATTATTAAAGCCAAAATAACCAGAGCTTTTATTCAACAAAACAGTGAGTTTACTGATCAATACTTTATTAGTTATTACAAAACTTCACATGATGCTTGCGCTGTTTTATATATTGAATTTGATAGTCCACCAACGGGGTTTCAAAGTGACTTAGCCGAGATATTCTCAACTAATGTCGCGTTGGTATTAGAAAGCTTAGTTCGTCACCAACAGTCTGAAAGTAATCAACGTGAGTTGATGTATATTATTGGTGATGCCATTGAAGCGCGTAGCAAAGAAACCGGAGCGCATGTTAAACGTACTGCAATACTTTGCCACCTCATAGCAACAAAACTACAGATGCCAGCGGTATTTATAGATGCAATAAAAGCGGCTGCGCCATTGCATGATATTGGAAAAATAACCGTGCCCGAACGTATATTACATAAACCTGGAAAATTAGATGCACAGGAATGGGAAATCATGAAACAACATGCTGAGGCAGGGGGGGCAATGCTCGCACAATCAGCCCTGCCTATCGCACAGTTAGGGAAAACACTTGCACACTATCATCATGAAAACTGGGACGGCAGTGGTTACCCAGATGGATTAAAAGGGGAAGATATCCCTATTGAAGCACGTATCATGGCATTGGTTGATGTTATTGATGCCTTAGGCTCAAAACGCAGTTATAAAGAACCATGGAGTAATGATAGAATTCTTGAGCTTATTAAAGAAGAACGTGGCGTAAAATTTCAACCATCACTTGTTGATCTTGCTGAGTTACATTTTGATGAAATTATGGATGTTCGTAAAGAATATCCAGACTAGATTAAACTACACGACACTTTATTATGAAAAATATAGTGCCCTACCCTCTCATTTTTGGCAGCAAGCTACTGACATAAAAGGTACAAAATTTATAATAGCGCTTTTTCATTGTTAAGATATTTACATGCTTTTTCGCCTACCTGTTATTTTCCTCCTTTTTAGCCTATTGCCTTTAAAAAGTAACGCTGAATTGAATACTTTAGTTTCAATGAATACCGGATCATTTCTGTTTCACCTTGTCCCCTTTGATACAGACTCTCATCAATACTTTGATAATCAATATTTTTCGATAGAACGAAAATTAAGCAAAGACTCTGACTACAGCCTGATGGCAGGCACCTTTTTAAATAGCCAAGCTAATCGTTGTTTTTTATTAGGGCTTCGTAAAGATTGGTATCAAGTGAATAATCGCTTAGTGCTTAAAGGTGTTTATTCCTATGCGGGCGAATTTTTCTTTGATACCTTTGAAGATTGTGGTGATGGGGGTGTTTACAGAACCAGTAAAGAGAATACAGGCGTTGCATTTGCCCCTTACATTTACCATGCCGCGCAGTATAACTTTAATGAACATGTAGGTGTTGAGGCAGGTTTTATTCTGCCACTCATTATGGTTGTGAGCATCCAATGGTCATTCTAAAACTATTTAGGGGTGGCGCATACGCATGTACTTCATAGTTCGCCTTAAATGGTAACGGACTGAACAGTTACAGCTATTTTATAGCACAGCCTTGGCCACCAAATTCAGCCATCAACTGACACATTCTATTTTGAACTGGCCAGCGTTTTTCACACCATAAAGGGGCTAATAACTCAGTGAGTTTAGCCGTCGCAGAGGTACGATGATAAACAACATCAAGTGGGGTTTTTTGAATGAGTTTAACTGCAGACTGGCTATATGCTTCTAGAGATAAAGTTTGTAAACGATCTGCTTTCCACGCCTTCTCCATTGTCGCGCCACGCACGACATGCAAAGGATGCAATTTCAAACCATCAACACCAACATCAATTACCTGTTTTAAACTTTGCTGATAATCAACATCGGACTCCTTTGGTAAACCTAAAATTAAATGTGTACACACTTTAATACCTCGTGCGCGTGCTTTAGACGTCACACTTTCATATTCGCTAAAACCATGGCCTCGATTAATACGCTTTAAGGTATCATCGTTAGCACTTTGTAAGCCCAGCTCTAGCCATACCTCATAACCACGCATCAGATAACTACTGAGTAGATTTAGCACCTCATCGGAAACGCAATCAGGTCGAGTACCCACGCATATTCCAACAATATTAGTACTACAAACAGCTTGCTCATACAGTGAAGATAACAGTGTGATTTCAGCATAGGTACTAGTATAGGCTTGAAAATAGGCAAGATATTTACAGGATCGATGTGCAACTTCATCTGCACGTAAACGCAGTTGTTCGGCAATCGATAACTTTGATTGAGACTCATCACTAAAAGCGGCAACATTACAAAAAGTACATCCGCCCTTGCCTAAGCTACCATCACGATTAGGACAGCTAAAATCACCATGTAGCGTCAGTTTATGTACTCGTTCTCCATAACGATTTTTTAGATCTTTACCGATGGTATTAACAAAATCAGGTAGTTGCATTGAATCACTTTATCTTGGTTAATAAAGTCGTGTATTCTGCATTAAAAAAAGTTATTAATGATGATGTTAGATCAAACATTACTGCGCAAAATCTGTATTATCATTAAAAATACATCTCAATTAGCATATCCCTCTATCTTTAGGTACACACTTTGGCACAACTCTATTTTTATTATTCTTCAATGAATGCAGGTAAATCAACCGCGCTTTTACAAAGTTCATATAACTATCGTGAACGAGGCATGAATACTTTTGTCTTAACCGCTGCAATTGATAATCGTGCAGGTATTGGAAAAGTAGCCTCTCGTATTGGTATTGAAACTGATGCCTATGCATTTACATCACAGGATGATCTCAGTGAAATTATCAAAAAACAGCATAACCATGAAACACAACATTGTATCTTGATAGATGAAGCCCAATTTTTAAGTAAAGAGCAGGTAAGACAGTTAACTTATGTAGTTGATTGTTTATCTATCCCAGTGCTCTGTTATGGCATAAAAACGGATTTTCAGGGGGAGCTTTTTCCTGGTAGCCACTACCTCTTAGCATGGGCAGACAAACTGATAGAGCTCAAAACCATCTGCCACTGCGGGCGTAAAGCGAATATGATCTTACGCCTTGATAGTGAAGGTAGGCCAGTGTCCGAAGGCGCACAGGTTGAAATTGGTGGCAACGATACATACGAGTCGGTCTGCCGCAAACATTTCCGTCCTTTTTTCTGGGACTAAGCTCGCACTTCAGCACAATGCTATAAATGCACAATTAAACAATACGAATGTGCGCTAAGTATCTCCAGGGCGCACACCAGTACACTTAACAGACAACAAGAATAAAAAACCAGCAAAAATGCATATTCCACTACTTTTAATGCAGATATTTTCAGCCAATAAAAAGTATTAAAAATAAATCGAAAATATCATTGATGTTTAATTAACTGGTTTAAATGTTAATTTATCGTTAAAATCCACTTTTTTATACAATCGAATAAAGCTTATCAGGTAACTATCAGGTGAATATTTATTAACCAATAATATCTGGATTAGCCCCTATATTTGTAAAGGTGAAGTTTTAATGGAAGTAAAAACTGCAGATGTACTACTTGTTGGTGGTGGCGTAATGAGCGCAACTTTAGGCATGATGCTCAACCAACTTGATCCATCATTAAAAATAATCATGGTAGAGCGTTTAGATCATGTTGCACACGAAAGCACACATGGCTGGAATAATGCAGGTACAGGGCATGCAGGTTACTGTGAATTAAACTACACACCAGAAGCGGATGATGGCAGTGTAAGCATCAATCGCGCACAGGGAATCAATGCATCTTTCGAAGTGACTTTGCAGTTTTGGGCATATTTAGTCAAAAATCAAATTCTTCCAGAGCCAAACCAGTTTATTAACTCTATTCCGCACCAAAGCCTTGTTTGGGGTGAAAAAGATGTAAAATTTTTACGTGAGCGCTTTAAATTACTTAGTGCACATCACCTATTTAAAGATATGGAATACAGCGAAGATCCGGCTGTGATCAGCAAATGGATGCCGCTTGCAATGAGCAAACGCGATCCGAATCAGCCTGTTGCAGCAACCCGTGTTAGCTACGGTTCAGACGTTGACTTTGGATCACTGACCCGCAACATGATCAAAAATTTGCAAAAATCACCAAACTTTGAATTAGTTTTAAACTACAACGTTCATCGTATTAGACAACAGAGAAGTGGTAACTGGTCAGTACGAATTAAAGAGCGTACCGGTAAGCACTCTGCAATTATTGGTGCAAAATTTGTATTCCTTGGTGCTGGCGGTGGTGCTTTACCGCTATTACAAAAATCTAAGATTCCAGAGCGCAAAGGTTACGGTGGTTTCCCTGTAAGTGGTCAATGGTTAGTGTGTACTAAACCTGAAGTTGTTGAACAACATTACTCTAAAACCTATGGTAAAGCACCTATCGGTGCGCCACCAATGTCAGTGCCACATCTTGATACGCGTATCATTGATGGTAAACCTGCATTGCTATTTGGCCCGTTTGCAGGCTTTACGATGAAGTTCCTTAAGAAAGGATCTAAGCTTGACTTGGTTGGTTCTGTGCGTAAATCAAATTTAAAACCGATGTTCTCAGTAGGCTCTAAAAATATTGACCTTACTCACTACTTGATTAAAGAATCTTTACAATCACACAAAGAGCGCGTCAACGCTTTACGTAACTTCTATCCAGAAGCAAAAGAAGAAGATTGGAAATTAGCAAAAGCAGGCCAGCGTGTCATGATCATCAAAAAAGATGAAAAAGGCAAAGGTAAGCTTGAATTTGGTACTGAGATGGTAGCGGCAGAGGATGGCTCACTTGCAGTGTTGTTAGGTGCTTCACCAGGCGCCTCAACATCTGTTCAAGCGATGATTGATGTCATTGAATGTTGCTTTAAAGATAAGCTTGATGAACCAAGCTGGAAAGAGAAGATGTCTGAGATGATCCCCTCTTACGGCCAATCTTTAATTGATGATGCAGAGATACTCAACAAGGTTAAAACACAGAACTTGAAAACATTAAAACTGTCATAATACCCTGCTTAAATAAAAGCTCAGTCATTCTCTGAGCTTTTATTTAATAACTATAAAAATATGAATGCCCATTGCTACTTTGCATCTGAACAACATCCACCTCTATAGTATCCCCTTGTTTATACTCCCCAAGATCCTTAAGGCATTCGATGCTTACTTCAGGATAAAGATCACTATCGCATGGATAAAGTGTGGTTTGACGCTTATTATTTTCAAAAAAGACCTTTGCTTTCAAACGCAGTGATTCAATGCAGATAATATTTTCAGTCATCATTATTTTTTCTCCCAAAGAGTAAGAGGGAGAGAATTTATTTTATTATGAAGGTTTATGTTGGAGAGTTTTTTCATTAGAAATGGCCTTATATGAGTTCCGTAATAAGTCCATTTATTAGTAAGTGTCAGTTAATATGAAGATTCTATCAAATACACACTTAATTTGAATAGATAAAGGCAGATGTTACATTTTGTTACAAAGGTGATATAGATCACAGCAATAGAGTTCGGGTAAAAATAGAAAAGAACAGAAGATATATCTGTTCTTTTCTCTGAAAAAATCATTGTTACTGCTCAATACGGTAACGTTTTTCCCATTGTTTGAAAATAAATATAGCCGTGAAAGTAAGGCACATATACAAGATGGCAGCGGCAAGGTAAGCCTCAAATGGCGCGTAATAACGAGCATTCACAACACGTGCTGCACCAGTAATATCTACGATAGTAACCACACCTGCAATTGCACTACCATGGATCATAAAAATCACTTCATTGCTGTAAGCGGGCAAACCTCGACGTAGTGAATTAGGTAGTATTATACGGCGCAGTGTTTGCCATTTATTCATACCGTACGCTTTAGCGGCTTCTAGCTCACCTTTAGGCATTGTTGCTATCACGCCACGTACTATCTCTGCAGTATAAGCCCCAGTATTCAATGTGAAGGCCAACAGTGCACAAAACCATGCCTCTTGGAAGTACTCCCACATCCAGCTTTCACGTAACCACTCAAATTGAGCTGCGCCGTAGTAAATAATAAATAGTTGTACAAGCAATGGGGAACCACGGAAGAAGTACATAAATGACCACACAGGAAAGCGTATAAACTTGTTTTCACTACTGCGTAATATACCCGCTGGAATGGCAATAAACAGCCCTAGTAGCAGTGATAATGCAACTAACCAAGTTGTTGTCCACAAACCTTCAAGGTAAAATTGATACTCATTGATGATGATTGAAAAATCCATCTTTACCTCGTTTGAATTGAATATTTTGTTTCAAGGCGCTTTAGCAGTGCACTTGAAATAGCTGTGAAGAATAGAAAAATAAAGGCCACTGCAAGGTAAAAAGTAAAGGGTTGCTGTGTTGAACCCGATGCATCTCCTGCAATTTTAACCATATCTTGTAAACCAATAATGGAAACTAACGCAGTAGTTTTTAATAAAACTAACCAGTTATTACCAATACCTGGTAGCGCATGACGCATCATTTGCGGGAATGTGACACGAAAAAATATTTTATATTTGCTCATACCATACGCTTTAGCTGCTTCAATCTGCCCTTTATCTACCGATAAAATAGCACCACGGAAAGTCTCAGCCATGTAAGCACCAAAGATAAAACCAATGGTTACTATCCCTGCAAAATAGGGGCTAATATCAATGTAGTCAGGAAGATATGAATACCACTCATGCGATGAATCAAGGCTTATAAAGTACTCATTTAATGCTTCATTAATGCTGTAACTAAGGTTATTAATAAGCATCTGCCCACCGAAGAAGATCAGTAGCATTAAAATAAGGTCTGGGATACCACGAATAATGGTTGTGTATAGTGTTGCGATTAAGCGTAAGAAACGTGAAGCGGATACCTTAGCAAGCGCACCTAACAAACCTAAAGTAAGCGCAAGCAGTAGAGATAGCAGCGCAACCTGCATCGTTAACCAAGCACCTTGAAGTAATACACTCTGATAATTTAATAATTCTTGCATAATTTTTCTTTAATAATACTAATTCCACTAAACAACTGTTCAATCTTACTGGTTAAAAAGTGATTCCTGCGTTAAAAGTATTGCAAAGGAACAACCGTTTACAATAACTCTCGCCTTGAACTCACTTATTTTTCCTGCGTAATATTCGACCATAAAATTAATGGAATTAGTATAGAAATAAAAAAGGATGGTTTCCCATCCTTTTGTTAGTAGTGCTTAACCACCGTAAACATCAAAACTAAAGTACTTATCTTGAATCTGTTTGTAAGTACCGTTTGCACGGATTGCTTTAATTGCTGCATTTAATTGTTTAGCTAAGTCTTTGTCTTGTTTGCGAATTGCAATACCAGCACCTTCGCCAAACCATTTTGGATCGTTTAATTTTGGACCTACAAATTCAAACTTATCGCCGCCATCTTTTGCAAGCAGGCCATCAGAAATAGCTGCAGAGTCAGCCATTACATAATCTAAACGAGACGCTTTAAGGTCAAGGTATGCTTCGTCAGCAGAGCCGTAACGTTTGATTTTTGCAGAAGGGAAGTTATCAGAAATATAAAGATCCATTGTTGTTGCACGCTGTACACCAATTTTTTTACCTTTCATGAATGCTTCTGTCGCTTGGTATTCAGTACCTTTTAAGGCAACAAAACGTGCTGGAATATGTTGGTATTTATCAGTAAACGCAATTTTCTTTTTACGCTCTTCAGTAATATCCATTGTTGCAACAATTGCATCAAATTTACGCGCCATTAGAGCAGGAATAATGCCATCCCAGTCTTGCTTAACCAGAGTACATTTAGCTTTCATCTCTGCACATAATGCATTGGCAATATCGATGTCAAAACCAGTTACACTACCATCCGCTTCTGTTTTACTAAATGGAGGATAAGCACCCTCAACACCGATACGGATATTCTTCCACTCTTTTGCAGCGACGTTAAATGATAAAACAAATACTGCCATTAATAGACTGAACTTTTTCATTGGACTTCCTTTTTTGTTATTAAATTAAATAGAAATTATCGATTAGGAATCGTTACAAAATAACTTGCTCTAACTTATTCCCAAAATACCTTAACTGACTGGTTATTTTGAAAACAAAAGCTCAAGTGATTTTGAAGCCGATTTTTAATAAACCGAAGAGATAAATTGTTTAAAGCGCTCTGATGAAGGATTTTCAAAAATGACTTCAGGTTTCCCCTCTTCCTCTACCAAACCTTGGTGTAAAAATAGTACCTTATTGGAAACATCGCGAGCAAAAGCCATCTCATGTGTCACAACTAGCATGGTTCTGCCCTCTTCTGCGAGGCCACGCATTACATTTAATACTTCACCAACGAGTTCAGGATCAAGTGCAGATGTTGGTTCATCAAATAGCATCACTTCTGGTTCAACAGCCAAAGCACGCGCAATGGCAACACGCTGTTGTTGACCACCAGAGAGTTGCCCTGGGTAATAGTCTTTACGCTCATATAGACCAACACGCTGTAAAATAGCTTCGGCTTTTACAACCGCCTCTTTTTTAGGCACACCAAGTACGTGTACAGGTGCCTCAATCACGTTTTCAAGAATGGTCATATGTGACCATAAATTAAAACTTTGAAATACCATCGCTAACCGGCTACGAATGCGTTCAACCTGTTTAATAGAAGCAGGAACAGCACCTAGCTTTTTATCCTCTTTCATTTTGATTAATTCGCCATTGACACGAATTTCCCCCGAAGTCGGTGTTTCTAATAAGTTAACGCAACGTAGTAATGTACTTTTACCTGAGCCGGATGAACCTAAAATTGAGATCACATCACCTTTTTGCGCTTCTAAATCGATCCCTTTTAATACTTCATTATCAGCAAAGGATTTGTATAAATTTGTTATGGATAGTGTAGCTTGGCTCATTGGCTCATTCATTTTCTAAATGGAACATTGATTACATTGTACCTAACTTTATTGACCTAAATACTAAAATTAATACAAAGCTTTGCTCTGCCTTACATTAATATCAAATACACAAGAGGTTTTCACTTCGTCAACTTTTAACCTCGCACTTTTGGTGAAAAACAAACAAAAAAGGTGACCGGGTGCAAAAATAGCAAAATAACTTTACAAACTTAATTACCATGTTATTGTGCGCGACATCTCATTTAATCCACTTATTATAAAAGGTACTGCCTGTGTCACAAACTCTTAACTTAGCAAACCCAGCTCCACTTGGCCTGATGGGCTTTGGTATGACAACTGTTTTACTTAACATTCACAATGCGGGTTTCTTTCCGATGAGTGCAATGATCCTAGCTATGGGTCTTTGTTACGGTGGTATTGCACAGGTTATTGCTGGTATTTTAGAGTTTAAAAAAGGTAATACATTTGGTTTAACAGCATTCACTTCTTACGGTTTTTTCTGGATCAGTTTAGTAGCATTAATTGTTATGCCAGAACTAGGTCTAGCTGAACCAACACCTCATGCATTCATGGCTTGGTACTTAGTGATGTGGGGAACTTTCACTGCATTTATGTTTGTGGGTACTTTACGTGGTAACCGTGCCTTACAGTTTGTATTTGCAAGTTTAACCGCTTTATTCTTCTTATTAGCGGCACGTGACTTCTCTGGTTCTGTTCTAATTGGTACTATTGCAGGTTACGTTGGTCTTGTGTGTGGTTCTAGCGCGATTTACTTAGCAATGGCTGAAGTAATCAATGAGCAATACGGCCGTACTGTTTTACCAATCGGTGAAAAATAAACGAATTCTCTCCTAGAGTAAAAAAGCCGAGTCATTGACTCGGCTTTTTTATTGCCCGCGATTAATCCATCGTTAATGGCGGTAAATGCTCTGCAATATATACCTGCATATAATCACGTAAACATTTAGCTTTAGCACTCAATAACCGGCCACTCGGCCAAACGGCAAATAAGTCTCTTTGTGGCCCTTGCCATTGCGGTAATACTCGCACTAGTCGCTGCTGTTTAATGTGTGGCACAACTTCGCTCAACGGTAGCAAAGCAATGCCAATACCATCCATAACAAATGACCTTATTAAACTGATATCGTTAGTAATACAGGAAAATTCAGCATGAAAAGTATGCAACTCATTTTTTTCATTTTTTAAATGCCATTCAGAGATAATGTTGCTAGCGATTAAAGTGTGTGTAGCCAAATCTTGCAGTTTCTCGGGTGTGCCCTGAGCCGCTAGATATTCGGGCGATGCAACCAAAATTGTCGCCAAATTACCTAAGCGCTTTTGATAAAATGATGAATCTTGCTGTGGCCCAATACGCAACGCTAAGTCAGCCTGTGATAGCAGTAATTCTTCAAAACTATTATTTAAGCTTAATTCTAATTGAATGTTTGGATAACGCTGAATAAAACCCGACCACATAGGTTGAAGTAACCCAGTTGATATATTAGTGGGTGCTAATACTTTTAGTCGGCCACTCAGCTCTGTGACTTGCGCACTTAAATTTCGCTGCGTCATGGATAATTGTTCAACTAAATCTGCATAGGCTGAATAATAAACCTCCCCTTCTGCAGTTAATACAAATTGTCTCGATGAGCGATGGATCAACTGACAATTTAATGCCCGCTCCAGTTTTTGTAAACGGCGAGTCATGGTCGCAGCCGGCATGCCTAACTGCTGTGCAGCGGCAGCTAAACTTTTGTGTTTTACAATGGTAATAAATATTGCAATGTCGTCGTACATAATTTCATTTTTGGAATTGTAGATTGATATATACAGCATATATTCCACAACTGTTAATGTCTATGATTGCCTCACTTTAGGAACACCCACTAACCTATCAACAATAAACAAAAGAGAGGAATCTATGAATAGCGTCTGGATTAGCGCAGGGATCACCACTAAACAAGGTATTTCACCAGAACAGGTGAAGCAGGCATTAAACGAATTACGCTTGGCTACACTGCATGAAAACGGCTGTATAATGTTTGATATTTTGCAGAATAACGAGCAGCCAGAACACTTTACACTGTGGGAGCAATGGCAAGATCAGGCCACACTAGAAGCACATTTTAACATGCCACATACCCTAAGCTACTTTAAAAAAGAGCTTACGGATCTTAATTATATTGAACGCTTAACACCTATCGGCATTGAGACCGGAGAGGTAAATCAACCTAAGCGAAGCAAACAGGAGTAACAATGAAGCAGCGAATCATATTTGCGTTTGTAATGTCACTGGTGCTGTCTTCCATGATGAGTGGCTGGGTAACTTGGATAAATTTAGGCTGGAGCGCGAATTTTTTAATGAACTGGTCACAGGCTTTTTATTTAGCCTGGCCAGCCGCTGCACTGATTTCTTTTTTTATCGGTCCAGAGGTTCACAAGCTTTCGACTAAGTTTTCAAATTAATCACAGGGTATGGCTTAGGCCAGAGATAAAAGATTACCAATAAAAGGTACAGTATTATGTCAGTTCAACGCATTAATTATTCAACATTAGGTTTACCGGTTGGCCCTTATAGTCATGCGGTTATTTCTCAGGGACAGTTATTTACCTCGGGTATGACGGCCTTTGGCAGTGATGCTCAAACAGGAACGATTAGCGAGCAGGCCATAGAGGTTTTTTCTCAGCTTGACTATATTTGTCAGCAACAAAACACCTCATTAGATAATTTAGTTAAAGTCACTTTATTTGTGAGTGATATGAGCGATATACAGGCATTAAGGGAGGCATTGTTTAATATATATCAGGGCAATATTCCAGCTAGTTCAATGATCCAAGTGGCAGCTTTATTTTCTGATGATTTAAGCATCGAAGTAGAAGCTATCATCGCAGTGTAGTTTTCTGTTAGGGTCGTAAATTGTTGATATTCTTCTATTATAAGGAAGAGACACTTGGCACCAAGTGAGCTTTATACTTACTAAAGCAAATGTTACAAACAAAAAGGGATGAAATCGGCCGATTTCATCCCTAATATACTTAAACCCTGAGTATTACCCGTCCCCCTTAATTTTCTACAACAAAGCAGGAATACCTGGTAGTTGCCCTACTAAAGCAAGCGAACCCACACAGATAATAAAGGTGATCAGTGGAATCACTAATCTGTCCATAAATGACAATGCATCAGAACGCTCTTTATCACCAATGAAACCTAGGTTATCTAATAACATCGTTGTTGCCCAACCAAATACCGGGTTAACTAATGCACTTGAGAAGATACAAATACCCGCACTTTGAGAGCTTTTCTCGTCATTAACCATCTGCATACCCGCTTCTAATAGCGGTAAGAAAACACCTACTAGCAGTGCAACACGTAATACCGGTTCCCACATTGCTAAGTCCATTGGGAAACCAAGAATTGAACAAGCAACACATAATACGCCAGTTAAAATTGCACCACCAGGTACAGGGCGTTTAGCGATAGCCGCGGGGATCATGTATGTTCCCCAAGATG